>WNFQ01005226.1_pt1 | contig 25280 bp, 19 predicted proteins | sample 5400171 | NCBI WGS metagenome assembly WNFQ01 (sample SAMN13153356, study PRJNA577476) | soil metagenome | isolation source: 20 cm soil under Madrone tree | place: USA:California | collected 2016-06-14
AGAATCCCGGCGACCCGCGCAACCTGATCGATCCCGTCGCCCAATACGATCACAACGACGGCCTGGCGGTGATCGGCGGCTTCGTCTACCGCGGCACGCGCGTCCCGCAGCTCGTCGGCCGCTACGTCTTCGGCGACTTCGCGCGCACGTTCCAGGCCGATGGACGACTCTTCTATCTCCACAAGCGTGACGTCGTGAGGTTCGGCCGCATGCACCGCAGCGCCATCGGCGAGCTGCAGCTCACGGACCGCGACGCGCTCCACCTCGCGCTGCTCGGCTTCGGGCAAGACGCGAACGGTGAAGTGTACGTGCTCGCAAACGGCGGCGGCGTCCCCTTCGACACCACGGGCGTCGTGTTGCGTATCGCGCCGTCGGACTGAGGCGGCGTCGCGGCGGCGCTGGTGCCGTCGTCGCCTCGACGCCGAGTCAGAGGTGTAGTCGACGGCCGAATCAGGAATGCGGCTGATCGTCGCAGTGCGCGCCGATCGCGGCGAGGAGCTGCTCGGCCTCGACCGGCTTGGTGAGAAACTCGCGCACCCCGGTGGCACGCGCGCGCGCCCGCTGCGCGACGTCGCCCGAGACGATCACCACGGGCACGTGTGCGAGACGCTTGTCGGCGCGCATGCGCTCCCACACTGCCCAGCCGTCGACGCTCGCCATGCGCAAATCGAGCAGCACGACGCACGGCAACGTACCCTCGCGGAAGTGTCGTAGCGCATCCTCCCCGCCCCACGCGGTTTCGACGTCACAGCCGGCGCGCCGGAGCACGGTCGCGAGCACCTCGCGCGTGTCGTCGTAGTCGTCGACGAGGAGCACCCGGTGGCGATGGACGACGGGACTCTGCACAGCGCCCCGCATAGTGATTTCCGGATACAACCGCGCCACTATATCGTCAATGCCCTCGTCGGCGTGCGCGTGTCGCTTTCGCTCGCCTCGCCGCGCTCGTCGGCGATCACCTGGGCGCGTCCCTCGACACGTATTCAGGTGAGCCGAGTCTTCGACGGCCGTCGGCGCCCGTCCGTGTCGCGCCGTGGCCAAACGATCACTGGGGCGGGACAAAGTCCGCGTAGGGACGAGGCGCTTGCGTAAAATCGAGCGCGCTCATGAGATCGTCGGTCGCCGGATCGGCGTCACGCGTGGTCATGGTCGGCAGGCCGAAGATCCGCTCGCAGAACGTCGCGATCGACGCGTGCTCGCGGCGCTCGTGCTGCACGACGCCGCGTTTGGCGAAGGGGCTGATGATGATCGCCGGCACGCGGAAGCCCATGCCGAACGCGTCGACCTGCGGCGGCGCCACGTGGTCCCAAAAGCCACCGTAGTCGTCCCACGTGAGGATGATCACCGTGTGATCCCACTCGACGGAGTTGCCGATGGCGTCGATGATCTTGTGCGTCCAGCTCTCGCCCGTACTGACGTCGCCCGCGGGCGGGTGCTCGCCGTTGAAGTCGTTCGGCTTGAGCACGGTGAGGTGGCCGGCCCATCCCTTGGCGAGATACTCGGGCAGCCGCTTGTCGAGCTTCGGCGTCGAGATGAAGCGCGCGAAGTAGTCGGCGAGACCGTGGACGACGTCGATGTCGCGGACGCTCGCCGGATCGTCGAACAAGAACTTCGCCGGGAAGTTCAGGATGCCGGACTCGTCCGTCTCCTGCAGCACCGTCCAGGTGAGACCCGCCTGCTCGAGCTCGACCGGCAGCGCGGTCGCGATCTGGTCGGCCGTGAAATGGCTGTGCTCGTGGGTGGTGCCCGTCTGCGGGTCGAGGACGTCGAAGTTGCCGTCGTTGTCGGGATTCGAGATCGCGCCGCCCGCCGACGCCGCCAACAGATAGATGTGGTTCGGGAAGCTTTGGCCGAGCTCGGATGAGAACCAGCGATCGCTCAGCACGCCTTGGTCGGCGAGAAACCAGTAGTACCCGAGCCGGCGCCGCCCGGCCTCTTGCGTCACGCCGTAGCTGACGTAGGCGCCGTCGTCGCCGTCGGCGTGGGAGACGTCGAGCGGGTTCGGACCGCCCCCGGGTTGATGCGCGTCCTGGTCGAAGCCGTCCATCAGCCCGCCGTCGAAGTCGTGATGCGCGACGCTGAACGAATTGTCGCCGGGATTCCAGTGATCGCTGTCGGGCTCGCGGATCGGGATGATGCGTCCGCTCGCTCCGACACCCGTGGTCGGCGTCACGGGCTGGTTCGGATTCGGATAGGCGAGAAAGTAGTTGTCGTAGGTGTGGTTCTCCTTCCAAACGACGAAAACCGTCTGCACCGGCTGATCGAGCTGCGCGCGCGCCGGCGCCTGCTCGATGTTCGGGGCGTGGTCGATGCTGCCGCATCCCGCCGACGCTGCCACCACAGCAGCGAGGACGATTACCTTCACCGCGGTGCCCATGCTCCTCCTCTTCCAGCTCTTCCAGGGGACGGTCACCGCGCGCGCGGCACCGCGCCCTTCAGCGTACGGGGGAGTCCGAGCTAGTCAATTGACCGCTGCCGCCGCCGATCAAAGTCCCGTCAGGCCGCTGTCGACGGCGAGCGTTTGGCCGGTCACGTAGACGCTCTCGTCGGACATGAAGAAGAGCACGGAATATGCGATCTCCCAGCCGGTCGCTTGGCGGCCGAACGGGATCGGCGCGCGCGTCCGCGACGGACGGCCGGCGCTCGCGAGCCGCCCGAGCGGCGTGTCGACGAGGCCCGGGCACACGACGTTGGCGCGAATGCCGCGGCGGCTGCCCTCGAGCGCGACGTGACGCATGAGCGCGCCGAGCGCCGCCTTCGACGCGTCGTATGCCGGCAGCTGTGAGCCCGAGCGCAGGCCGGCGATCGACGAGATGAACACGATCGACGAACCGTCGGCGAGCTTCGGCAGCGCCTCCCGACAGCAGAGCATCGGCGCCCGCAAGTTGACGGCGAGGGTCGCGTCCCAGTCGGCCGCTCGTACTTTCGCGAGGCCGAGGTCGCCGACGCCGATGCCGACGTTCAGCACCAACCCGTCGAGTCCGCGGAGCCCGGCGTGCGCCTCGGCGATCATGCGCACGACGTCCTCCTCGCGGGCGACGTCGGCCACGATCGCGAGCGCGCTGCCGTCGGCGTGGCGAATGGCGTCGACCGTTTCCGCCGCGCTCGCCGCGTTCACGTCGGCGACGGCGACCGCCGCGCCCTCGCGGGCGGAGAGAATCGACATCGCGCGCCCGTTCCCGATCGGGTCGGTCGCGGCGTCGAACGTGCGCTGCCCGCCGCCGACGACGAGGATTTTACGGCCGAGCAAGCGTCCGCGGCCCGGCGCCTCGCCTCTCGACTCAGCGCTCGGCGGCCGTACGTGAATGTCCGCCATCGTTCCCTCCTTCGTGACCATTGATCGGCGCGGCGGCTGCCGACGATAGCCGACCCCGCACGCGTTTGACTAGGACGCGGCACGTTCCGAGACTCTGCATCCCAGCCCCCCTGGAGGCCCGGACCATGGCGACATCCGCGACCCGAATCTCCGCGACCCTCGGACTGCTCTTTACGACGGCATTGGCCCTCGCCGGCTGCGGCGGTGGCGGCGGGGGCGGCCACGCCAGCACGCCCGCTGCCAACGCGACGGTCCGCGGCCACGTCGCCGCCGTGAACGGCGGCTCCGCCGCCAGCGTCGAGGGCGGCGCCAGCGCCGACACCATCTCCTGCACCGGCATCGTGGTCCGCGCCGAGCGCGACGGCGAGGAGGTTGCGGTCACGACGACCACGGCGACCTGCGACTTCGAGCTGCCGGTGCCCGGCGGCGACGTCACCCTGGTCTTCGTCGTCGACGGCTTCACCGTGACCACGACCATCACGGTCCCGCCCGGGAGCGTGCTCGTGATCGTCGTGATTCTCGAGCCGGGCGGCGTGGTGATCAACGACCGCGAGGTGCACGGCACGATTCACTGCGAGAACGGCGATGTCCACATCGACGACCGCGGAGCCGCGCTCGTCATCGACGGCGGCGGCGGCGACTGCATCCGCGCCGACGACCATTGCACCGTCACGATCGACGCCGACACGATCGCGCTACGCCATTGCGCGAGCTGCATTCACGTCGCGGGCGGCGCCGACGTGCAGCTGACCACGGCCGTCGGCGACCTCACCTGTGACGCCGGGGAGGACGGCATCGACGCCAACGGCAACGCGAGCGTCCACCTGGGCTCGGCGGCGGGCGTCGCGATCGTGGCCGGCGAGGACGGCATCGATGCCGCAGGCACGCCGGACGTCGTCGTCGACGCCGTCGGAGTCTGCACGATCGATGGCGGGGAGAACGCGATCAGCCGTGCCGGCGCGGCGACCGTCGACGTCGGCAGCTGTGCGCTCACCGGCGGCACTAGCGACCACGGCAACGGCAACGGCAACCACGACAAGGGCGACAACGAAGGGGACGATCAAGACGACTGAGCGTCACCGGCGCTCCGCCGGCCGGCCCCAACACGAGCGGACGCCGTCGACGTAATTTTCCGCGCGCCGTCTCCCTACTCTTCCGCGCCGAACTCCCGACGTCGGGCGATTGTTGGCGTCGCGACGCCGCCGCTAGCCTCCGCGCACCCCCTCGGCCAGTAACCCCGGAGGAACGATGCATCGCGGCACCGCCACCCTCGTCGCCGTCGCGCTCGCGGCGCTCACGACCACGTACGTCGTCGCCTACACGCGCTCGTTTCCCGGTCCCCCGACGGACACGAACCCGCGTCTCAACACACCGAACGATCCCGACTACGACCGCGCCGAACCCGACGACGAGGACGGCGATTTCACGTCGGGCACGAGCGTCTACGACGAGCAGAACCGCCTTTTCGGCTTCGCTCCCAACTCGACCAAGACGACGGCGATCTACCACGATCCCGGCGACCCGCCGGCGTTGATCGGCCAAGGCCAGGTCTCCGGCGTCTCGGCCGATCTCGCGTGGAAGCTCTCGATCGGCGACCAGAGCGTCGAGGTCGCGATCTGCGACACCGGCATCCGCTGGGAGCGCGAGGAGCTGCGCCGCCGCATCGCCCTCAACACCGGCGAGCTGCCGGTGCCGTGCGGGCCGACGGCGGGCATGAAGGGCCGGCCGCTCGCCGAGTACGACTGCGACGGCGACGGCATCTTCACCCCCGACGACTACGCCGCCGGCGTCGCCGCACCAGCGGAGGTCGTCGCGCCGAACGAGGGGCCGCACGGCGACCCGACCAAGCTCGACGGCGAGGACGTCCTCGTCCATTTCTCCGACGGCGTCGACGACGACGGCAACGGCTTCGTCGACGACATCGCCGGCTGGGACTTCTTCGACGATGACAACAACCCCTTCGACGCCAGCTCCTACAGCTCGGCGGACAATCACGGCAGCGGCCGCGCCTCGGACGCGGTCGCGGAGGCGAACAACCGCCTCGACGGCCTCGGCATCTGCCCGCAGTGTCGCGTGAAGCCGATCCGCATCTGGGACACGTTCGTCGCCGACACCAACAACTTCGCCATGTGCATGCTCTACGCCGCCGACAATCACGTCGAGGTGATCGAAGCGGCGATCGGCGGGCTCACGACGACCGAGTTCGCGCAAGCGGCGACGCAGTACGCCTACGAGCACGGCGTCGCGCTGATGGAGGTGTCGTCGGATCTCAACACCGCCGACCACAACAATCCCACGAACTTCAACAACACGATCTTCGTGAAAGGTACGGTCTCCGACTACGAGGGCAGCGACTCGGTGACGTCGCAGCCGCAGCCGCCGATCGGCACCTGGTTCCGCGACTCCAACGTGACCCAGTACGGCGGCCACGCGCACATCGCGATGAAAGGCACGACCGGCTCGGAGTGCACCGGCCAAGCCGCCGGCGCTGCCGGCTTGCTGATGTCGTACGCGCACCAGCGCGGCACCGACCTCACGTCGAACGAGGTGAAGCAGATCCTGACGCTCACCGCCGACGACGTGCTGCCCGGCGACACGATCGGCACCGGCGTTCCCGATCCGTCGCAAACGGGATGGGACCAGCACTTCGGCTACGGTCGCGTGAATCTCCGCAAGGCGCTCGAGCGCCTCGGCGTGCCGGCGCTCGGCATCGCCGCCAAGATCCCGCCCGAGGCGACGCTCGAGAAGCCGAGCTGGTTCCAGGTCTTCGATCCCGACATGGACAACGACGGCGTGAACGAGTCGCTCTCCGTGCCGATCGCGGCGACCGCGTCCGCCGATCGCAGCGCGACGACGTCGCTCAGCTGGGTGCTCGAGTACGGCATCGGCATCGAGCCGACGACCTTCACGCAGTTCGCTTCGGGATCGAGCCCGAGCCATCTCGGCTTCGCCGCGGGCAGCCCGCCGCGCCGGCCGGGGACCGTCTTCGCGAATCTCGATCTGGCGCAAGTCATGGCCGCATTCCCGCCCGGCACGGATTTCTCCGCGCCGCCGTCGGGACCGGTCGTGCAAGGCCAGGCGAACGTGCCGTCGAACCAGTTCGCGTTCACGGTGCGACTGCGCGTCACCGACGGCGACGACGCGACCAACGTCGGCGAGGACCGCAAGGTCTACTTCGTTCACCACGATCCGACGAAGCACGTCGGCTGGCCGAAGACGATCGACGCCAACGGCGACGGCCTCAACGACGGCGGCGGCGAGCCGCCGCCGCACATGGTCGATCTCGACGGCGACAACGTCATGGAGATCGTGCAAGCGACGGCGGCGGGACGGATCTATGCATGGCGCGGCGACGGCTCGGTCCTGCCGGGCTTCCCGATCACGACGCCGGTGAAGCGCAACGTCGCGACGCACCTCGGCGCGCCGGTCTTCACGAGCGGCGCGATCACGCCGCCGTCGCCGACGACGACGTCGCGGCCGGCGATCGGCGACCTCGATCACGACGGCTATCCGGAGATCGTCTACGCGAACCTCGAAGGTGACGTATTCGTGTTCCACCACGACGGCACGCTCGCCGCCGGCTTCCCGGTCCACGTCGATCCGGCGTTCTCCGCCGTCCCGCTGCGCACGAAGACGAATCACGTGAAGACCGGGATCTTCGGCTCACCGGTTCTCGCCGATCTGAACGGCGACGGCGATCTCGACATCGTGGTCGCCGGCCTCGATCAACATCTCTACGCCTGGGATCGGCACGGGAATCCGCTTCCCGGCTTTCCGGTCCTGGTGCAGGATCCGGCGCCGGGCGGCAGCCAGACGCCGCTCGGCACGGAGATCATCAACACGCCGACGGTCGCCGACCTCGACCAGGACGGCCAGCCCGAGATCATCATCTCGACGAACGAGGTCTACGACGCGACCGGCGACGAGAGTCAGTTCTTCCCGAGCGACCAAGGCACGCCGACGTCGATCCCCGGCCTCAACACCGGCACCGTCCTCGCAGGCGTGTTCGCGCAGGCGGGCGGCTCCGGGCGCATCTATGCCATTCACGCCGACGGCAACCTGCACGCGGGCGGGCCGTTCGTCGCGGGGTGGCCGGTGAAGCTCGACGGGCTCGCGATCGACGTCCTGCCGTTCATCGGCCCGGGTCACAACGTCGCCGTCGGCGACCTCGACCCGTCGCCCGGCCTCGAGGTCGCGGCGAGCCTCACGACGTCGAACCTCGTCCTCTTCCGTCCCGACGGCACGCGCATCCGCGACATGGACCCGAGCGCGCGCGGCGCCTCCTCCGATGCGGCGCAAGACGAGGGCAGCGTCTTGAATCTCTTCGAGTACCCGGTGGTCGGTGACGTCGATCGTGACGGCAATCTCGATCTCTCGAAGGTCGGCGTCACGTTACAAGGACTCGTGAATCTCGTCCTCGCCGGGCAGAACGAGCCCTTCCACCACGTGCTGCAAGCCTGGACCGGGCGCACCGGCGCGCCGCTGCCCGGCTTCCCGAAGGTGATCGACGACTACGGGCTCACGACCGTGCCGCTCCTCGCCAATGTCGGCGCGACGAGCGACGTCGGCGACACCCTGAACCTCCCCGAGCTGATCTCCGGCAACGGCCTCTACCTCGTGCACGCCTTCGACGCGTCGGGCCGCGAGCCCAGCGGCTGGCCGAAGCTCACCGGCGGCTGGGTCACCGGCCAGCCCGCGGTAGGCGATCTCGACGACGACGGTCTTCTCGAGCTCGCCTGGGGCACGCGCGAGGGCAACTACTTCGTCTGGGACACGCCGGCGCCGATGTGCAACACGGCGACGACGCCGAACCTCGACGGCCGCGACGGCGCGTACAACGCGCAGGTGAACCTGCACAACAACAGCGCCTACGGCGAGGACACGATTCCGCCGGCGCGCTTCGCACCCGCGGAGATCCTCGCGATGAGCAACGATCGCAACGCGAACACGGTGACGATCAGCGTCGCGCGCTTCCCCGGCGACGATTGGTACTGCGGCACGCCGGCAGCCTACGACTTCCGCTTCTCGCTCGCCGCGCCGATCACGACGCAGGCTGCGTTCGACGCCGCCCAGCAGGTCGCGTCGGTGCCGGCGCCGTCACACGGCAACCACGACGGCGGCGGCGATCTCGTCGTCGGCGATCCGCGCTTTGCTGGTCAGATCGCCTATCTCGCCGTGCAAGTCGTCGACGACGTCGGCAACCGCTCGCCGCTCACGTCGCTCGGGCCGTTCAGCTTCGCGCCTTTCTTCACCCTCCAGCGCGGCACGCTCGCGTTCGGCCGCGGCGGTCCCGGCAGCGACCGGCTGAGCCTGACGGGGCTCGTGCCGATGCCGCTCTCCGCGTTCGCGCCCGCGACCGATCCGTTCACGCTCACGCTCGCCGACGCCGACGGCACCTTCTACGCGGCGACGATTCCCGCCGGGCAGTTCGTCGGGAACGCCGCCGGCACGCGCGTGCGCTTCCACGACTCGACGGGCACGATCGCGAACGGCCTCCGCACGGTCGTCGTACGCGTGAACCGCACGGGCGGCGTGAAGGTGCGGATCAGCGGCCGCATGCTGAGCCTCGCCGGCGCCGATCGTCCCGACATCACGACGACGCTGCGCTTCGGCGCGACGCCGTTCCAGTCGACGAACACGTTCCGGGTGCTGACGCACCAGCTGACGTTCCCGTGACGCTGCGTTGATCGTCGTCGGCGGTGTTTCAGGCCGCCGGTGCGGGTCGACGGTGCAGGGGGCGCCGCCGGCCCGCATCTCCACCGCCAGGTCGGCGGCTGCTCACCGCGGGCGCGGCGCGGGGCGGCCGATCGCCATCAGGAACATGACGCTCTTCCCTGCCGCGTGCGGCGAGAAAAAACCCGTCACGTCGTCGTCGAAGAACGTGAGGCCGGTCGCGCCGATGCCGAGTGCGAACGCCGCGAGGTAGGTCTTCCCGCCGCGTATCGCGGCGTCGAGCTGTGCCGCGCGGTAACCGCGGTTGCCGAGCCGCGCGAGCACGCGCGGCAGATCGACGAGCCAGTAGAGGTTGACCGCCGCGTCGGCCGCGAGCGGCTGACCGAGCGCGAGGTGCCCCGCCTCGCGCCGCGGCTCGCCGGCGCGCAACACGACGAGCGCATCGCGGGCGCGATCGACGACGTAGGCCCGCGATGTCGCTCGGGATGTCGCCGCTCACGCCGCGGACGATCGTCGACAGGACGTCCAAGCCGATCGACTCACGCGCGAACTCGCGCGTCGAGCCGCGGCGCTGGATCACGCGCTCGATCGGCTCCTCGCGCGCCGGCGCAACGGACGAGGCGAGCGGCACGATGCCCGTCGCGGATGGACGACCGCCGGGCTCTCCGCGGCCGGACTGCTCGCCGCCGAGCTTTGCAGTACCGGACTCGTCGCGCAGAGCGGCGGCGGCGCGCCAGGCGCGAACCTCGTCGGGCGACGGCAGCGACGACGCGCGATGCGCGGCGACGACCTCCGGATACGCGAGCTCGTGCGCGGAGAGCGGTAACGTTTCGAAGCCGAGCGGCGGCGGCGGCGGTGCGGGAGGCGGCGGCGATGCCGCCGCACCGAGCGCGACCAGGCTCACCGTCACCTCGCGCTCGCCGTCGACGTCGAGGAGACGGTTCAGCGCGTCGTCGACGAAGCCGAGCACCAGGCGCGCGCGAACGTCGAGCGCGGCGGCGACCGCGAGGAAGTTCGCGAGCAGGGTGCCGTCGTCCCAGAACGAGTGCCGATACGTCCTTGCCTGGTACTTCCAGGCGTTGCGCCAGAACGTGCTCGTGCACGCGACGACGATGGGCGCACGCGCGATCGCGGGCTCGCCCGCCGTCGCGGCGACGATCGTTCCGCGGTGGTCGCCGTCGCGCAGCCGGCGCAGCGCGAAGTCGTGGGCGCCGAAGTGGTACACGCCGGCGGCGAGGTCGGGAAGATCGCCGCACGCGAGATAGAGCTCGATATGATGCAGGTTGCCGGTGCACGCCTGGGCGCGGAAAAACGCGTCGCGGCCGGGATACGACCGGCGGCGAAGCACGCCGGCAGTGAAGTAGAGGAGATGCGCGAGCGTCGCAAGATCGAGCACGCGTCCGTCGTCAACGGCGCCGGGGTCGGCGGCGATTGCCGCGAGCGCCGGACGTCGCGACAGCGTAAAATCGCGCGGCAACGGAATCGCCGGCAGGTGCGGGTACACCTTGAACGGCAGCGGCATGTTCTCGAAGTCGAGGAAATGGCGCGAGTGCTGCACGCTCGCGAGCGAATGCTTCGTCGCGTCGTGGTACGCCTGTGCGGCGGCGACGTCCCGGTTGCCCACATTCCGACGCTACACGCGTTCCCCCGCCGGCGCACGGACCGGGACGAGCACCTTCGGGTGGCACTACGACATCGCGGACGTCTTCGTTGTACAAACCGTGGGGTTTCCTCAGGGCGGCACGTGGCGTAGGGACCGTCGCCAGGAGGAGCGCCATGGCGAACGTCCAACGCGAGGTCCATCTGAAGAACCGTCCGACCGGCATGCCGACCGCGGCGAACTTCGAGGTCGTCGAGAAGCCCATCCCCGAGCCGGGCCAAGGGCAGTTCTTGATCCGCAACGTCTGGATGTCGGTCGACCCCTACATGCGCGGTCGCATGATGGACCGCGAGAGCTACGTGCCGCCGTTCGCGATCGGCGCGCCGCTCGACGGCGGCTCCGTGGGCGAGGTCGTCGCCTCGCGGCACGACGGCTTTCGCCCCGGCGACTACGTCTGCGGCTTCGGGAGCGGCGGCTGGCGCGAGTGCTGGGTCTCCGACGGCGCGATGATGCAGAAAGTCGATCCGAAGCTCGCGCCGCTGCAGGCGTACCTCGGCGTCATGGGCATGCCCGGGTTGACCGCGTACACGAGCTTCCTTCGCATCGGCGAGCCGAAGCCCGGCGAGACCGTGTTCGTCTCCGCGGCGGCAGGCGCGGTCGGCTCGGTCGTGTGTCAGATCGCGAAGATCAAGGGCTGTCGCGTCGTCGGCTCGGCGGGCGGAGACGACAAGGTGCGCTGGCTGACCGAGGTGGCTGGCATCGACGCGGCGATCAACTACCGCAAGGCCGGCGATCTCCTCGCCGCCGTCCGCCGCGCGTGCCCCGACGGCATCGACATCTACTACGAGAATGTCGGCGGCGCGCACCTCGAGGTCGCGCTCGAGCTGATGAAGAAGCACGGCCGGCTCGTGATGTGCGGCATGATCAGCCTGTACAACGAGGTCGAGCCGCCGCCGGGCCCACGCAACTTGATCTACGTGATCGGCAAGAGCCTCAAGATGCAGGGCTTCATCGTCACCGACTTCCTCGACATGGTGCCCGCGTTCTTCACCGACATGGGACGCTGGGTCGCCGAGGGCAAGATCAAGTGGCAGGAGACGGTCGTCGACGGTATCGAGAACGCGCCGCAGGCGTTCCTCGGGCTCTTCACGGGCGAGAACGCGGGGAAGATGCTCGTGCGGCTGGGACCCGATCGGCTGTAGCGACGTGACAGCGTCGTCGGCGCTGCGCTAGTGTCCGTCGATGGCGTCGAGCTCCGCGCGGACGACGCTCGCCATCGTCGCCGCCGCCGCGCTCGGCGCAACGGTGATCCAGGCCTTCGTGCCCATCCTCGGCGTTGCTCGCGACGAGCGCCACACGCTATTGCCGCTCCGACACGCCGTGGTCCGCCGCTCCGTGGCCGATCTGCGTCCGCCTCGCCGTCGGCACGCCGCGTCCGCTGCCGTCGCCGCGGCCGACCGCCACGCCCGAGGCGTCCACGGAGTCCTGACGGGATACGAATGTCACCGTCGGTCGCTTCACGCCAGCGAACGACCGAGGCATCATGTGGCCCAATGCGAGTGGCTCGGCCGCGATTGGAGGAGCTCGCGTGTCCGCTGTGTCGCGGCTCGCTCGAGCGCGCGAAAGGCAAGCACGGCCTCGTCTGGCTGTGCCGCGATTGCCACGCCGGCGCGGTCACCCTGCCCGTCCTACGCCGCGTTGCGCCGCGGGCGTTCGTGAACGATGCGTGGCAGACGGCGTTACGGCGCTCGCGGCGGTCGTCACTCGTGTGCCCGGCGTGCGCCGAGCCTTTCGTCGAGGTGACCGTCGGGCGGGGCGACCCGCGCATCAAGGCGTGCGTTCGCTGCTTCTGGGTGTGGCTCAACCCGCAGGCGCTCTCGACGGTGCTCGGCGCGCGTCGACCGCTGGCGTTGCGCTGATCAGTCGCCCGCGACGCGCACCATCACCGCCGCGGCGCGCGACGCGATGCGCGGCGCGACGCGATGCGCGGAGCGCCGTCGCGGCGGCCGGCGCTCGTGCGGCGCGATCAGAGCAGCTCCGCGATCAGCGCCGCCGCGCGCTCGGCCCCGTCGGTCTCGACGGGCTTGGAGCTCGTCGGGCGGCCGATCTCCTCGGTGATCGCCGCGGCGATCACGTCCGGGGTTGCGCCGTCGAAGTCCATGCACCGTCCGGCACCGTAGTTCTGGAGGCGGTGTCGCACGTGGACGTTCTGCTCGAAGTGATGCCGGAGCGGGAAATAGAGGAACGGCCGCGCGTTGGCGGTGAGCTCCATCGACGTGGTGAGGCCGCCCTGAACGACGGCGAGGTCGCAGGCCGCCAAGTGGCGATAGAGGTTGTGGACGTACGCGACGACCTCGAGACCGGGGTGCCGCGGCAACGATGCCGGATCGATGCGCGGCCCGGCGACGACGATCATGCGCAGCGCCGGCTCGCGGCGTCGCGCCTCGGGGTAACTCGCGATCACGCGGCGCAGGAGGTGGGCGCCCACGCCGGAGCCGCCGACGCTGACGATGCAGACCTTCTCGCCGGGACGGTAGCCGAGCTCGGCGCGCAGCGCCGCCCGGTCTCCGAGAGCGGACGGATCGAAGCCGGTGATGTAGCCGGAGAAGGCGTAGTTCGCTTCCGTCCAGTCGCGGATCCGCGGCAGCTCGGGTCCGAAGGTGCGCGGCACGACGTCGGCGGGGTTGCCGACGAAGATCGCGCGGTCGCGGACCGCCGGATGGCGGGCGATGTGGTCGATCATCTCCGCGTTGTAGTCGGCGGTGAGGAAGGCCTCGTGCTCGCCGCCGTCGGGCATCGGAATCCAGCCGACGAAGTCGGTCAGCCAGACGTACGGCGAGCGCTTCTGCCGGGGATTCTCGTGCAGGTAGTAGTCGACCTCCCAGGCCTCGTCGCCGATCACGAGATCGTAGTCGCCCTCCCGCATGACGTCGTCGAACACCATGAAGTTGTTGATCAGAATCTCGTCCATGCGGCGGATCGCCTGAAAGCAATGCAGGTCGTGCTCGGCGGACTCGCATTCGATGTGCTTCGATTCGCTCGCGAGATGGCTGCTCGCCGGGTGGATGCGCTCGCCCTCGGTCTCGAGGACGCGCGTCACCGGATGCTGCGCGAGCCAGTCGATCGCGACGCCGTCGACGCGGCGGCGGAGCGCGCGCGCGATCGCGACGTCGCGCTGCGCGTGGCCGAGGCCGATCGGCGACGAGATGTAGAGGACGCGCTTCGGCCCGCCCGTACCGCGACGTGGCGGGCATGGCGCCGGCTCGCGCTCGAAGCCGGGCTCGAGAAACGCGCGCACCGCATGATTCACCTGCACCGGTTTCCGCGCCATCGGCCCGTGACCCGAGCCGTCCACGGGCTCGAGGTGCGTGCCGAGCGCCGCGGCGAGCGCCTCCCCTTCTGCGAACGGCGTAATCAGGTCGGCGGTGCCGTGCAGGACGAGCGTCGGACACTGGAGGCGCGCGCAGAGCTCGCGCGTGCGCTCGGGGTCGAGCTGCGGCCCGAGGTGGGTCGCGGCGAGCGTGTCGCCGTCAGTCTCGAGGCCCCAGCCGATCCCGTCCTCGATCTGCTTCGTCGAATGCGGCTCGAAGAACGTTTCGAAGAACCACGTCAGGAAGGAACGATAGACAGCGGGGTCGCGCTGCCAGGCCTCGCGATTGAACCAGTTCATGGCGGGCAGGACGTCGGGCGGGATGTCGCGCGCGGGCAACGCGTGCTGCGAGAAGTCGTCGGTCGCGCGGCGCTCCGGCGAGAGCAGCGTCCCGCAGGAGATGAAGACGACGCCCTCTACCCGGTCAGGGTGCTCCGCCGCGAAGAGGAGCGAGCGCTGGCAGCCGCGCGACATCGTGACGAGCACGGCGCGCTCGGTGCCGGTCGCGTCGAGGACGGCGCCGACGTCGGCGGCGTTCTCGTCCTCGGAGTAGCACGACGTGTCCGCGGGCCGGTCGGAGCGTCCGTTGCCGCGCGGATCGAACGCGATCACGCGCGCGTGGCGCGCGAAGTACGGGATCTGCGCCTTCCAGAGCCGCGAGTGGACGATGGCCCACGGCGGGACGAACACGACGGTGCGGTCGCCGTCGCCGTACACCTCGTAGAAGATGCGCGTCCCGTCCTCGCGGACGGCGTATCCTTCGGTTTCGGGATAGCGCGCGCGGCTCTGCTCGCCGGTGGGTTGCCACGTGGTACTCATTGTTAGCGCTCCTTCCTCGAGCGGGAGCCCTTGCCGCCGTCCGCGCGCGATTTCATCCACGCGCCGATCTCCGACAGCAGGGCGTCGTGGCCGTGGCGGATGTCGGACAGCCGCTCGAGCGCGTACCCCTGCGCCATCGTCATGACGAGGGCGACGGCCGCCTCGAGCGAGAGCGCCTCGAAGCCGTACTCGTGCAGCGCCGGCGCGAAGGCGTCGGTCAGCACCCGTCGCCACTCCTCGTTCACCTGCTGGACGCGCGCCCGCAGCTCCGGGCGATTCCACGCCAGCGCTTGCAGCTCGAGCCAGATCTTCGAGTACCCGCTCGACAGGTCCTCTTCCTGATACGACCACGCCGCGCGCCACTTCTCGAGGAACGGGCGGTCGCTCGCGTACATCGCCCGCTGGCGCTCGATGAGCCGCGCCGTGAAGCGCTCGAGCACCTGCGCCATGACCTCTTCCATCGAGCCGAAGTAGTAGTGCACGAGGCCGTGGTTGACGCCGGCCTGCTCGGCGAGCGCGCGCGTCGTGATCGCGGCGTAGCCTTGCTCGATGAGGAGCCGCTCCGCCGCGTCGAGGAGCGCGTCGACGGCCTCCCGCCGGCTCTCGGACGCCCCCGCGGGCTGCATCCGGGCGACCGACGGCCGCTTCGGAGTCGCCGCACGGGCGATCGCTCTGCTGGATCGTGCCATTTCGGGAATCCCCTTCCCTTTCGTCTCAGGCGCGCGAGCGGAGTCGCGGCAGGAGCGCCGGGACGCGACGCCGATATCCTTCATACTGCTCGCCGTGGATTGCGACGAGCGTCGACTCCTCGATGCGAATCGCCACCAGCACCCAGGCGGTGATCACGCCCGCGAACAGCAGACGTCCGGGCGACATGACGGGCGCCGCCCAGAACGCGACCAGAAAGCCGAGCATCAGCGGATGGCGGACGTGACGGTACAGCGACCGCTCCGTGAACTGCGCCGGCACCGCGGTCCAGCCGAACGCGTGGCTCACCACCTGGCGGACACCGAACAGCTCGAAATGGTCGATGAGGAACGTCGCGTAGAGGACGATCCCCCACCCGAGGAAGTAGAGCCCGTGCAGCGCCGCGACGCCGATCGGGTTCGTCACCTGCCATACGACGCCGGGGAGCGGTCGCCACTGCCAGACGATCAGCGCCAGCAGCGCAGTCGCGAACAGGACGAAGGTGCTGCGCTCGACAACCGGCGCGACGATCCGCGTCCACCAGCGCTTGAACGCGGGCCGCGCCATCACGCTGTGCTGAATCGCGAAGAGCGCGAGCAGCACGACGTCGATCGCGATCGCGCTCGCCGTGCCGGTCGGGACGCCGTTCTCGATGTGCTTTGGCACGATGAAACCCCCGACGAAGCCGATCGTGTACGTGAACACGGCGAGGAAGAAGACGTAGGTCGCGATGCCGTAGATCATGATCGCGCCTCGGGTCGCGGCCGACGTAGCGGAGCTCAGCTCCGTTGCGGGATACGAGATGCTGGACATGGGATCCTCCTTGGGTCCGCGCTCGCGAGACGCGCCGTCTCGGGCGCCCTGGGCTATCGTCTTGGGCGAATGTCTAATCCGTCTGACCAGGTCATGTCAATACCCTCGAACGGCTTTCCCTGGACCCGCGAGCTCTCGCTGTGGCACCGTCTGCCGCGCGTGATGGCGATCGATGCACGGATGAAGCGAGCGTTGCGCCTCGTCATCGTCGCGCAACTGATCGGACTCACGTTGATCCTGCCGCCGCCGAAAGTCTTGTCGTTCCGGCGACCCGTCGATCCCGCCCCGCCACCGGACTGCGCACGGGTGCTCTTCCTGGGGAACAGCCTTACGTTCACGCACGACATCCCCGCCAATACCCAACGGCTGGCGAGTCTTCTCACCCGCGCGCGCTCCCTCTGTGTGACGGCTCACGCGGAGCCCGGGGTCACGCTCGAGTGGCACTGGAACGACCCGGAAACGTCGCGACTGCTCGCGGAGCGGTGGGACTACGTCGTCCTGCAAGAGCAAAGCGAGCGCGCATACGACCAACCGGCGCAGATGGACGCATGGCTGACGGCGTTCGCGCAGAAGATCAGACATGCCGGCGCGGAGCCGCTCCTGTTCGCGATCTTCTCGCGCCAGTGGCCGGAGGAACGACGTGTCGAGCTTCACGACCGCATGCGTGCGAGCGCGCGATCGTTGGGTCTTCGCGTCGTGCCGGTCGACGACGTCTGGACCGACATCCTCCGCGACGACCCATCAGCGCCGATCTTGGCGGCGGATGGACATCATCCGGCGCCGTATGGCGCGTACAGCGCGGCGCTTCTGTTCGCACGCTGCATGGTCGGTCCGTTGAACGAGCCGGCAGCGTACACGTTCGACGAGCCGCCCCGCTTCCTCTATCGGGCTCTCCTCGGCGAGCACCCGCAGATCGCACAGCGTGAGGGCAATGCGGCGTACCGCGCCGTCGAGCGTCGCGCGGTGACGTGCATCGCCCCGAATCGCTGACGAGCGTGGGTACGGTATGATTCGTCGGACCGCCAAAGACGGCGTTGCGTTAACGGGACGATCTGTCGAGAATCGTGCCCTCATGAGCCCATGCCGAAGGAGCGTTCAATGAGCGACGACTTCACCCTGAAGACCCCGACCCAGGAGCCGGACCTGCCAACCGCCATGCAGGTGATCTACCAATGGAACTACGACCCCGAGATCGAGGAGCTGCGGAACCTGTACGTCAAGGCGGCCGAGGCGCAGTGGATCGGCGCCAAGGATCTCGACTGGAACCGCGAGATCGATCTGGTGAAGTTCTCGACGACGCCGATCGGCGCCGGGGTGCCGATCGAGAAGACGTCGTACTGGCGGTCGCTCACCGAGGAGACGCGCGCGGAGCTGGTGCGGCGAACGGCGGCGTTCCGCCTCTCGCAGTTCCTCCACGGCGAGCAAGGCGCGCTGATGGTCGCGGCGCAGCTGGTGAACGCGGTGCCGCACACCGACGCCAAGTTCTACGCCGCGACGCAGACCATGGACGAGGCGCGCCACGTCGAGGTGTTCGCGCGCTACATCGAGAAGCTCGACGAGATCCGCCCGATCGCGCCGTCGTTGAAGGGCATCCTCGACCAGACGCTGCAGACCGACGACTGGATGAAGAAGCTCGTCGGCATGCAGATCGTCGTCGAGGGCCTCGCGCTCTATGCGTTCCGGGAAATGCGCAACTTGACCGAGGAGCCGCTGCTCAAGAACCTACTGACGTACGTGGCCCGCGACGAGTCGCGCCACCACGCGTACGGCGTGCAGTACATCGAGCGCTGCGTGCCGTGCCTCGGCGCGCAGGAGAAGGCGGAGCTCGAGGACTTCGCCCTCGAGTGCGCCCGCAGCCTGATCGATCGTAACGCGCAGGGCTTCTTCACGACCCTGATGCAGATCTGGTCCGAGGTCGGCGTCGATCCGGCAACGATGCTGACGAGCCTCGCGAACGAGCGCGAGGAGATCACCCGCGATCTGCCGCGCGGCCGCCGGCTCGGCCCGGTGCAGGGCTTCGTGATCCCGACGCTGCGCCGCTGCGGCTTGCTCTCCGAGCGCGTCGCGGAGCACTTCCACGGGTTCTTGAAGGAGAACTTCGGCGCCCGCGTCGCCGGCGCGGACGTCGAGGAGTTCCTCCAGTATCTGCCCGACCTCCCCGCCGACACCGCGCGTTGGGTGATGGGCGAGCTGCAGTAGCCGCTCGCCGCGCGTGATCGCCCGCTATTGACGGGAGCGGCGAGCCCGACGTAGCAACGGGCAGCTACGGTGGATCGGTAGTGCCTGCCCCCATACTGGGGCAAGGGCGCCTTCCTCGACGACATCGAGTATGACCTGGCGGGAACGCCGTGCGAGGACGTCGCGGGCGGCGAGCTCTGTCACCATCCCGACGGCGTGCAGCGGCGATTCCCGAACGACCGTCCGCTCGCCGCGCTGGGGATCGAGAGCTACATCGGCGTACCGCTCTTCGACGGTCAACGCCAGGTGCTCGGCCACCTCGCCGTCTTCGACACCGCGCCGACGCGCGACGTCGAGCGCGGCATCTCGATCCTGCAGATCTTCGCCGCCCGCGCAGCGGCGGAGCTCGAGCGCAAGCGTGCCGAACAGATGCTGCGGACGTCGGAGCAGCAGTTCCGCGACCTCTACGAGGAGGCGCCGATCGCGTACATCTACGAGGACACCGAGTCGCGGTTCGTGAGCGCGAACCGCGCCGCGATGAATCTCCTCGGCCTCAAGCCCGAGGACGTTCCCGGCACACTCGGCTTGTCCCTCATCGCGCCGACGCCGGAGATGCAGGAGCGCGTCCGCCGCGAGATCGAAGCGCTGCAAGCGGGCAAAGAGCGGACCTGCATCGAGCTCGAGCTGCGCCGCAAGGACGACGGCCGGCCGGTCTGGGTGCAGTGGTGGTCGAAGCCCGACCCCGACGGCAAATACACCCGCACGATGATCGTCGACATCACGGCGCGCGTCCTCGCGGAGCAGGAGCGCAACCGTCTTGCGCAGCAGAACCAGTACCTGCAGGAGGAGATCAAGAGCGAGTACAACTTCGAGGAGATCATCGGCAACGCGCCGGCGCTGCACGCGACGCTCGCGAAGCTGCGGCAGGTGGCGCCGACCGACTCGACGGTGCTGATCCTCGGCGAGACCGGCACCGGCAAGGAGCTCGTCGCGCGCGCGATCCACAACATCTCGCGCCGCAAAGAGAAGCCGCTCATCAAAGTCAACTGCTCGGCGTTGCCGACGGGCCTCATCGAGAGCGAGCTCTTCGGCCACGAGAAGGGTGCCTTCACCGGCGCGACCGAGAAGCGCGTCGGCCGCTTCGCGCTCGCCGACGGCGGCACGATCTTCCTCGACGAGATCGGCGACATCCCGCCCGAGGTACAGGTGCGCCTGCTGCGCGTGCTGCAAGAGCACGAGTTCGAGCCCGTCGGATCGTCGAAGACGGTGCGCGTCGACGTGCGGGTGATCGCGGCGACCAACCGCGACCTCGAGAAGGCGGTCGCCGACGGCACGCTCCGCGCCGACCTCTTCTATCGGCTGAACGTCTTCCCGATCCACGTCCCGCCGCTGCGCGAGCGGCGCGAGGACGTGCCGATGCTGGCGCACTACTTCATCGAGAAGTACGCCGCGAAGATCGGCACTCGCGTCGAAGCCGTCGAGGACGAGACCATGCGCGCCTTCGTCGCGTACCCGTGGCCAGGCAACGTCCGCGAGCTGGAGAACGTCATCGAGCGCGCAGTGATCTTGTCCTCGGGGCCGACGCTCGCCGTCGAAGCGCACGCGCTGCGGGCGCCGAGCGCCGCGCCGGCGACGATCGCCGACGTGGGGCTGACGACCGCTGCGGCGCAGCCGGACGGCGCCGCGGGCGACGACGATTCGCCGACCCTCGAAGAGTCGCAACGGCGGCACATCGTGCGCGTGCTCGAGCAGTGTCACTGGGTCGTCGAAGGACCGCGCGGCGCGGCGACGATGCTCGGCCTACATCCGAACACGCTCCGCAGCCGGATGAAGAAGCTCGGGATCCGGCGGGGTGCGTCGCTCGCGCGCTGACGAGGATCGGGGCGAGGCGTGCCGGGATTTGGACACGCCACGAGGACCACGCCGCATGCGTACGCTGCTACCGCGTGCTCGTCGCCAGCGAGGCGACGGGCCGGACGCCATGCGCGTCGTCGCGGTGTGTCGCCCAGCGCACCAACACGTAATCGAGCGACAGCGGACCGGGACCGGTCACGCCGAGCCAGATGAGCAGCGTGATGTAGAGGTACTCGGCGAGACCGAACACGTCGCCGAGCGAGCCGACGTTCTCGCGCTGCGCCGTCACGATCGCGACGAGCATGGTGATGATGAGCGGGACACTGGCGATCCTGGTGAAGAGCCCGGCGAGCATCAACCCGCCGCAGAGGAACTCGGTCGCCGACGAGAACGGCGCCTGCAGCTCGGGATGCGGGATGCCGAGCGAGCCGAAGAACTCGATGACGCGGTCGAGATCGTGCAGCTTGCCCCACCCCGACCAGAGGAAGATCCAACCGACGGTGAAGCGGGCGAGCGTCGGCGGCAGCCATTGCAGGCGGTCCGCGATCGCGTGCACGAGACGGCGGATCGCGAGCATCGAGTCGAGAACGGTTCCCATCGGGGAGTCTCCTTTCGAAATCAGCCGTGTGCGGCGGCGCGTGGCGCCCCGCCGCGCGGCACGTCGGTCGGCACGGGGGTGCTCGACGACATGATCGCCGCGGCCGCCGGCGTATCGTGTGTGGCGTCGGCGCGCGAGATCGTCATGCCGGTCGCGGTCTCGAACTTGACGAGATCCTTCGAGAACACGAGATCGAGCGTCCAATCGAGAGCGACCCGCACCTTCTTCTCCAGACGCGGGAGCTTGGAAAGATAGATCGTGCGCCAGAGCCACCACGCGATGAACCCGGAGAAGTTGACGCCGAAGATCTGTGCCACTCCCGTGCGCCGGCCGAGCGACGCCAGCTGGCCGATCGTGCGGAACGCAAACGGACGCTTCGCGCCGCCGCGCAGCGCGGCGACGATGTTGCGCGCGACGCAGCGTCCCTCGCGAATCGCGTGCTGCGCCGTCGGCGGATGGAAGCGGCCGCTCGTGCCGTCGGGGACGAGCGCGCAATCGCCGAGCGCCCACACGCCGGGCCAACCCTCGACCTCGAGGGACGTCGTCACGCAGACGCGGCCGCGCTCCTTCATGCATGGCAGCGTCGCGACGAGCGGATTCGGCGTCGTCCCCGCGGTCCAGATGACGGTGCTGGCCGGCAGGGTCGTGCCATCGCTGAGCGTGACCGTCGCGTCGCTCACCGCCGTCACCTTCGTCCGCGCGCGCACCTCCATGCCGCGCGCCGCGAGCTTGCGCTCCGCATAGCGCCCGAGCGACGGCGAGAGCTCCGGCAGGATGACGTCCTCCGGGTGCACGAGCACGGTGCGGATCATCGGCGGCGCGAGGTTCGGATAGAAGCGCAACGCCTCGCGGACGAAGTCGTTCACCGCCGCCGCAGTCTCGACGCCGGCGAAGCCGCCGCCGGCGACGACGAACGTCAGCAGACGCTCGCGGACGCCGGCGCAGCATTCGGTGTCGGCCTCCTCGAGCAGCGCGATCATGCGGTTGCGCAGCACGATCGCATCGCCGAGCGATTTCATCGTGAGCGCGCGCTCCTCGAGACCGGGAAGGCCGAAGAAGTTCGTCACCGAGCCGAGCGCGATCACCAGATGGTCGTACGGCAGGTCGTGGGTGTGCGCATCGGCGCCGTGCGACACGACGACGGCGCGTCGCGGGAGGTCGATGCGCTGGACGTCGCCGTCGAAGAACTGCACGCGCGGCAAGAGCTTGCGGACGGGATTCACGATGTGGGTGACGTCGAGGTCGCTGGCGGCGACCTCGTGCAGCATCGGCGTGAAGAGGAGAAAATTGTCGCGGCTCACGATCGTCATCTGCACGCGGCGGTCGCGGCCGAGCCGCCGTTGCAGCTCGAGCGCGGTGTAGACGCCTGCGAACCCGCCGCCGACGATCACGATCCGCGTTGGACGCTCCGCCATGACGCTCAGATGCCGGCGGCGGCGGCGCGTGACGCGCCCGCGTCGTCGGCGCAAAAGCGGTAGAAGAGCGGCGCATCCTTGAAGTCGTGCTCGTCGAGGACGTGGCGCACGAGCCCGTGGGCGACGAGGCGCTGCCCGAGCGCGACCGCCTCGGCGCGCGTCATCTGCTCGCGCTCGACCAGCCAGTCGACGGCCTCGCGGCCGAGGAAGCAGCGCGGGTACACGCGCAGCAGGTGGCGGCGATCGACGATCGCGAGGCCGTCGGGACCGCGCATGCGGGCGACGAGCGCCGCGAGGCGCGTCTCGTCCCACGCGCCGCCGCCGAGCTCGGGCTCGTCATCGTGCGCGTGTCGAGCGCTCGCATCGCTCACGGCGCGGTGCGCAACCCCGCCGGCCGCACCATTCGGCGACGCCGTCGCGATCCCGCCCCTGCGCGACGCCGTGAGCGCCATACCCGGCGCCAGATCGGTCCGCGCCGCGGGGTCGTCCTGCGCCGCAGAATCGATCGGCGCCGTGGCGTCCACGGCGTCGTCCGCGCGTTCAGGAAACTCGCGGCGGCGCCACGCGGCGACGGCGCGCTCGAGCTCGGGTGCGTGCACGTGGACGTCGCGCTGCGGCGATGGGACCGCGATCCCGTGCCGCCTGAGCGCGGCATCGACGCGGTAATAGAGATCGCTCCGCAGCTTCACCTGGTTGCGTGGGTCGCGCGTCCAGACGAGCAGCTCGAGGTCGATGCCGCTGTCGCCGAAGCCGCGCACCTCGACGTCCGGCCGGGGGTCGGCGAGCACGTCGGGATGATGGCGCGCCGCCTCGAGGAGCACCGTCCGGACCGCACGGAGCTCGGCATCGTAGGCGACCTGGACCGGCAGGTGGACACGCGACGTCGGGTCCTCGTGGCTCCAGTTGACCACCTCGTGCTCGAGGAGGCGCGAGTTCGGCACCAGGATCGAGACGCCGTCGGTGGTGCGAATCTCGGTGCTGCGCGCGCCGATCCGCGCCACGCTGCCGACGAGGTCGCCGACCTGCACGTAGTCGCCCGGCTTGATCGGCCGCTCGAGACCGAGGACGACGCCGCTCACGAAGTTGTTCGCGATCGTCTGCAGGCCGAAGCCGATCCCGACGCCGAGGGCGCCGCCGAGCACGGCCAGCGAGCTCACGTCGATCCCCCAGTACTGGAAGATCATGACGACGCCGACGAACGTCAGGAAGACGCGGACGAGCATCCCGAGCGTCTCCTGCGCGCCCGACTGCATCGTGCTCGCGCGGAAGAGGACGAGGCGCGCGAGCCGTGTCCCGAGTCCCATCGCGATCCAGAGGCCGACGACGAGCCCGGGAATGAGGAGCAAGTCGAGCGCCGAGTAGCTCATCTCGCCCATCTTGAAGAGCGGCGCCGTGAAGCTGTCCTGCACGAGACAGACGAGGAGGAGGCGCCACGCGCGCAAGTACGGCACCTGCTCGCTCACCCAGTAGAGAGTGGCCCCCCAGAGCGCGACGATCGGCACGAGGAGAATCCGTTCGAGACGCAGCCGCCAGCGTGCCCCCGCGTCGGGCGCACCCCCGGCCCGACGCCCCAATATCACCGCGACGCGACGTCCGGCGCGCTGCGCGAGCCAATGGACACAAGCGGCGGCGGCGATCGCGAGGAGCAGGACCAGGGCCGTCGCGACGGAAGGGTCCGACGATTCGAGCGGGGGCACGATCGTTCGATGCCGGACGGGCCGCCACGTCACGGAAAACCGCGCGGCGCACCGCCATCGTACGCGCTGCACCCTCGGCGCGGCGCCGGCATCGAAGCAGCCGACAACGAAACGCCGGCCACCGGCGCAATCAGACGCAATCAGAAAGGAGTCATCATGAATTCGATCAGTAAGGGGATGCTCATCGCGGGAGCGGCCGCGAGCCTGCTGCTGTCCGGCTCGGTCACCGCACGCGCCGACGAGAAGATGGGCGGCGACATCTACTGCTCCGGCATCAACTCGTGCAAAGGTCAGGGTGCGTGCGCCGGCGGCGGGCACGGCTGCGCCGGCAAGAACTCCTGCAAAGGGCAAGGCGTCACGAAGACGACGAAGGCCGACTGCGATGCGAAGCACGGCACAGTCGTCCCCGATCCGCACCCCGCGAAGTATTCCACCCCACGACCGTGGACCCCGGCACCGTGCCGGGGTCCACGCGCTTCCGTCGGCTCACACATGGCAAGCGTCAGCCTCGACGCCTCGACCGTCCGCGCCCGACGCGCCGTCGCGACCGTCTTCTTTCTGAACGGGGCGGTGCTCGCGAGCTGGATCCCGCACATTCCGGCGGTCAAAGCCGTGCACGGCCTCGGTGACGGCGCGCTCGGGCTCGTGCTCCTCGCGATGGCGGCGGGCGCGATCGTCGCGATGCCGATCGCCGGCGTGCTGATCGGCCGGCTCGGTAGCCGCAGCATGACGACGGCGACCGCGGTCGGATTGGCGATCACCGTACCGGTGCCGCTCGTCGCGCCTTCGGTGCCGCTGCTCGCGGCCGCGCTCTTCATGCTCGGCGCGCTGAACGGCGCTCTGGACGTGTCGATGAACGTGCAGGCGCTCGCGGTCGAGGCCCGGTACCGGCGCCCGATCATGTCGTCGTTCCACGCGCTCTTCAGCCTGGGTGGCCTCGTCGGCGCCGCCGGCGCGGCCCTCGTCATGACGTCGACCGTCGGCGATCGCGCGCATCTGCTGCTCACGAGCGCCGTCGCATCGGCGACGCTCGCGTTCGTCGTGAGAGGGCTCGTGACGACGCCGCCGGCCGCGAGCGTCGAGCGGCCGCTCGCGCTCCCGGGACGCGGTCTCGTTGCGCTCGGCGGTCTCGCGCTCGTGAGCGCCGCGTGCGTCGTCATCGCGTTCCGCGGCGGCCTCGTTCAGGCGCCGGTCCAGCTTCGCTGAGCACCGGTCACGCGACGGCGCCACGCACAACGGCGCGGCGGTCGTCGACGCCGTGTA
>WNFQ01000537.1_pt1 | contig 25240 bp, 30 predicted proteins | sample 5400171 | NCBI WGS metagenome assembly WNFQ01 (sample SAMN13153356, study PRJNA577476) | soil metagenome | isolation source: 20 cm soil under Madrone tree | place: USA:California | collected 2016-06-14
GAAGCAGAATCAGCCCCATGAGGGAGGACGAATGACGCAAGGGCAAGATTACCTACCTTGTGCATGCGTCACCTGGTGCCTTTGGAAGTGGAACTCCCGAAGTGGCATGGATAAGGGACGACTTGCCCGAACTCTGCGAGCCGACAACAGTAATAATAGGAAGGGGGATGTCATGGCCGAGCCTTTTGGTTATCAGTCAGATGAACTATAGGTGATTATGGCCACTCGTTATCGATACTTACCCGATGTCGTGAAGGTTATTGACAAGACGCAGTTGCTTGCGCGTGTCACCACTGCCCACAATCGCCTCGGGATCGACCTGAGTGGTTGTGGTGGAAGTCTCGGTGATATCTATGATCATCTGTGATGTACTTGTCGCCGATGAAGAGTCCAGGTCTTGGACGATGATGGTAGGTGGGCGCTGGAGAGGATTACGGTGCGGGGGGAAAGTCGGATTTGAGAAGGGCAAGGAAGAAATCACATACGGACGACGGCTCTGAAATATCCATGGGTGCCACAACCTAAGAGTCCTGAGAGAATCAGTACAGTACGGGGAACTTGGCTTGTGCCTTGCTTTTTTGGAATGAGGGCGGTGGGCTGACAGTGCGCGCTTGTTTGCCACCCGCAGCAACAAACGTGTCGGCATTGACGAGACTTCTTTTTATTCCGTGTGCTGGCATAGAAAGTCGAGTTGCAACTTCTGATGGGGCAACGTGTTCCTGCGGATGCTGCGGATGGCACCGTTGAGGTATCTGAGAGTGTGAAGAACATCGTCCGCAGCTGAAAAGACTGGCATGTCGAGGTCACGGTACAAGGACATCACATAATCGTGCTCTACCCGATCACACGAACACTTCTATTAGTTCGTCTTTGGCCGATAACAGCCGCTTCCGCCTCTTTTCCAGCTCTTTGCGACGCTCGGAAATCTCTTCGGGCTCACTCAGAAGCATCCTGCATCTCTCATACCCTCCGGGACCATTGACACAAAGACCACTGAAGAGCACTTGTTCGAGGCCGCGGGTCACCCCGCGCACCAGTGTCCTATCGATCCCCATCGGAACGTTGTCGACAAACCGTTTGTACGCAACTGTGACACAAGTGTGGGTCAGGCACAGTGAAGATGAACGACGAGTGAGAGGGGAACCTTGGAAATAGGCGCGGACGTCCGCCATTATTTCGATCGCTGGGTCCATGGGATCCGGTGGGAGTAGTTTAGCTAATGACGAGGCGTTGGCTTCCAGCCCCATCCTAGCCAGAGAGCAGATTGTTTCGGTCGTGGCTGCCATTATATTTCCGTCGTCCCTATTTTCGAGGTTCCGTATAAACTGGCTCTTATCTCTTCGCCGAGCTTCTTTGTAGTACGCTAAGAACTTGGAACGATATTCCCTGAAATAGTGTTCGTTCATTGTGAATGGCTCTTGCTCTTCCTCAAGCAAGGAGTCAATGTGCCGTGTCGCAGCATCGGCACATTTCTCTATGTGGTCTTTCATAATACTCCTGAGCTATCGTAAACAACGGGACATCGGCAAGAAAAAAAACACGAAGCGTACCAGATGCGCTGCTTCAGTTGCCCATATGTATATTGTGAGAATTTGTCTTCAATCTGCAATTTGATGTGCTTGGTTAGTTCCCTCCTCGCAAAATCGAAGAGCTGCTGCGATGGTCGATTCCAATGATCCACGAAACGTCCAATATATTGCCTTTTGATAATATATGGGAAGTTGTTGGGTAGCTCCCGAGTACGAGCGCTGACAGGATGGAAGTCATAACTGAGCATGATAGAGAAAAGGATCTTCACTTACAAGGTTGCCCTGTCCATGACCTCGTCAACAAAAATAATTTCACCTCCGTCAATCGGCTGCCAGTCCAGTTCTGCTTCTTCATTCGAGAGGAAGCTTGGCTCTGGGAGCACTGGCGCTGAGTTAACATCTCTGGGTTGCTCAAATGGTCGGAAGTCAGGTGCCGTCTGGCGGATTGCCCTTTTGAATTGGTCTCGCGGCTTATTAAGGGCTTGTAGGAGACCATGCTCATCGGGAGCACCAGCGACAATATGCTCGATAGAGCGGATAAAGGTACCGATCCGTTTCATAATCTCCACGACTGGCTCGGAGGACGGGGGATCCGGAAGACCCGAGATATCATCATTCACCTGTCCGAGCAGCCTGTCGAGCTCACCCTGCAGCTCTGGGAGCCTAGTACCAAACAATTTGTAATCAACCCCAAAGGTTGTGATGTATTGCAAACTTACCGCTTGGAAATCAAGTTGGATAGAACTTGTCCTAAACGTCTCGTTAGCTTGTCCGTGCCCAAGCGCCGCTTGTAAAGCCATTCCAGGTCCGACCACGGAGCCTTGGTCGAAAAGAAATCGGCTTCCTTCTCTCGGGCTTGCTCATACGTAATCCCATTTCTGATATCCTGCGAGTCGGGATTCTTTACTGAGTAATACTCCACACCTCCGTCGTTGCCACCACTCTGGATCTTGTTTATCCAAATCGCTTCTTCTCCCGTAGGTATCCGGTCAGGTTTGGTAAGGACGCCTGCAAAAACAGCATTAGCAACTCGAAAGATCATTATGCAAAACCGAACTACCGATTGTCCGAGAGCCACGTGGGTCAAACTTCTCTGCGAGGCGATGTGCGCTTTGATTTTCAAAGTCGGCTGTTCACACTAATGATGCGGGGAATACACAGGGAGTAGAAGGTTGGCGTACTCTCGCATGCGATTGTCAATAAGATGATACAGCTCTCCTTGCGAATGTGTTCTTCCGCAAGTTGTTGAACCAGGCGGGCGTCACGAGGCTCCCCTCCGACAATCAGACCTGCCGTAGCTTAATCCACTATTAACTCAAAGCATTTGTATTACATACCTGGGAGGTCGACAAAGGACAAATCCTCGACATCCTTTCCGGTTATCTCCAGGCAGACCGAATTGGAAGAAAACGACAATTGCTTCTGTTCTAGGTCATCATCAGGAGCGTCCAGGAAAAATGTGAACGAAGTGTCAGGATTCAAGAGTGCGCATTGAGCGCGGCGAATCCGTTCTGTGACAAGGGACTTGGAGTAGATGGGGTCGCCAAACTCAAGTCTACGCGGCTGTGGAAGCATGGTGCCGTCCTCCGTGACGATGCGCAAGGAAACCACACAACGCCAGGGCTCATTTGAGTTTGAGCGCGACAGTTGGCATTCCGTCGGACACCTACGCACAGTGCATGAGATCCATGGCGCAAATAACAAGGTAGTGATCAACTACGACTTACCTAGTACAAGTGCCCGAGGCACGAGGTAAAGTAATACCTGAGATGGCCTCTATGAGCGAAGATTTTCCAGCGCTTTGAGATCCCAGGACCGCGATGATGGGGATGTCGAGTTCCAAGTGAGCTCTGCAAGAACGAAGTCGAGATGAGTACTGGTCATCCTAAAAGGAGGGTAAACTCTCACCCCGTCACACGAAGACGATTGACAGTATCAAGCATCTTGCGTCTCTCGGAAACGTATTGCGGGTCTGAGAGGCCGACTGGCAATTGTGTGTCCGCGGCATCGGGAAAAGAGCTCTCAGGCTTGGCCTCTATGGATGACTGTCTTCCAACGCTCCGAGAATCCAGGACAACGACATTAGGAATGCTTCAAGAACAAATAAAGTTAACACCGGCGATGGGCTATAATAATGGGGATACTTCTCACCTCGTCGCACGAAGGCGATCCACAGCATCAATCACTCTGCGCCTCTCCTGCGGCGGTTCTGAGAGACCAGCTGGCGAGTTCGTGGTGTCGGTGAGGCTACCGGGAATTCCAAAGTCACTATCCAGGTCTGTGCCGATATCAGTATAGGCCATAGTTGTTAACGTGTAGAATATTGAAAGCGCGAATATTGTGTCCTCTGAGGGAGACGAGGCCTGCAAAGATGGGGCATTTATAGATTTCCTGTGAGAAAAAGTGTGGCACAATTACGAGACGTCTGAAAGTGATTCGAGTGTTCTCTTGATCACGTTGGCGAAGCCTACAGTGGCGAAAACCATTAGGCAGACAAGAGGCCGTGCTCATGAATGGGACGCGGAGCGCCAGATACTATAAACGGTCAACTCCTTCAAAATAGAACCCACATAGAGTAAGAAGGAACGGCGGTGCAATGACTAGTGTGACAGAAGCAACCTGATACGAATTACTGATGAAATAGCAAAGAAAGGCGCATGCAAAGGACGCGTGGATGCCGGGATACGCGAGCGCATCCTGTGCCAAGACACAGACAGTTAACCCCAATCAGTCCAGGGCCTAAAGGAAACAAGGGCATATCGGGGTGCCACATCTATGCAGCTGAGAGTAAAGATGACGAAAACAGTCGATTTGGTAGGACTCGCCACAACCTGGCAGTTGTTGTAAAAAGAAGTCGCGTATCTCGAGCCGTCCGAGTCATTGATGCGCTGTCATTGATGCGCTGGCGACAAGCCTGAGTCGATCAGAAAACGATGCAGTGCTTTGTTGCAACCGTGACCAAAGAAACTCGACTTGCCGGCCGGCGTGTCGCGGGGCAGGGAAAAAAGAAAAAAGACGGCTCGTCTTATCGAGCGACGGCCAGAGGAGCCAAGTACAGCAAGCGATTCAGACGTTTCCCTTTGTCTACTCGCCTTCCCGTTTCTCCACTCAGCGCGCGTTCACCTCGTTCCCGATTACTTGTCTCAGATTCTCTTTCACGGTCCAGATACCATATACATCGCCGTATTACTCACGCACGATAGCTCCCCTTTCATCCCTCGACACACATGATAGCAAGCCCGTCTTGCCCAAAGAACACTCTGGCCCTCGCTTCATTCCGTCTTCCTTATTGTTCTGTCAGCGCTGTACACCTACCTCATCCCATACTATACTTCATCTGTAGTTACAAGGGTTCTTGTATGTACTTAAGGAGTTGTGATCTCGCCGAAATATAATGGAGTTGTCTCCGTTCTTGTCTCTCCTCGATATAAACGGCGTCACCGGAACTGGTCTGGTGCCGCTCTTCTTTTTCGTCCTTGAGGAAACTAGGCGCGGGAGGTCTTTCCGGCTGCTTTATACAACTTTTCAAATTTCTCGGGGCGAGGAGCGGACGGAAATCGGGCGCTGTTTGACGTATTTCCTTCTTAAAGCTCTTTCCTGGTTCACGAAGCGCCTGTATCAGACCATCCTCGTCTGAAGTGGCTGAGAAATTTAGACCTTCATGATGCCCACCTGGGAGGTCAACAAAAAACAGATTGTCGAGGTCCCTTCTGCTCATCTCTAAGCAAACAGAGGATTGCACACTGGGCGCGGCAAATCCGCTCTGTGAAGTGAAAGCGGCTTGTCGAATATGGGATCGCCGATGCCGATTCAACTCTGTAGGGTTGGGGTAGATCGAACCTGTTCTCTTTTGGCTCGGTTGGGTGCGGAAGCATTCTTCGGACACTGCGGGTATGCAGCAGGGTGCGTGGGATGCATGCAAGCGAGGGTTTGAGGACGCGTGCCTCGTGTACGTGCCGGATGCTCGAGGGAGGGTAATACCCTTCTATGGGGGACGACTTTCTGGCACTCTGAGATCCAGAATGATAGACAAGGGGACTGATGCAGGAATGGGCGTGAGTGCTCCCCGGCCCGGAGGCTGTTGACACCGCGACAGTCGAGTCTTTGACTTGACGCCCTCCCTCTTTTCAGAAGCCATGAATCTCTTCTGCTCTCTTTTCTTCTTCTTCCTCTCCCTCCACCCCTTTTTCTCTCCCACTCTTTCTACTGCACAGTCCCCCTCATTACCCGACACGACAATCAACTCTCCAAGTCCCGCGAATGATGTTTCCAGCAGTCCAGCTACAACGAACAGCACGCCATCCACTACCCCCACCACGTTCGCGAACCTTACCACGACTAACGCTCAAGGCTCAGCGATCGTCACCTCCATCCCCATCACCATTAGCCCTAGTACGACTCCATCGACGACCTCCTCGGCACCGTATCCAAGCCTCACAGGTTACCCCACATGCGGTACGTTTTCATTCCGAGCCAAAAACATCATAACCGTCACCGCCTCTTCAACACGAGCTGACTTTTCTTTTCTTAAAATTTCCTCCACACGCTTCCAATCGCGTAGTAACGAACTGCCTAACCGACGCGGTTGCGCAAGTGAATTGCACCAGCATCACAGCAGTCGCCTGCTATTGTACAAACCAGTACGCCAAGCGCCAAGCGCTCTCACCTCTCATACGTGTATTCTCACCAATAATTGCCCACCATTACCACCAAAACAGGACATTCCCAGCCGCACTCTACACCTGCGTCGCGGCCAGTTGTGGCGCAAACGTGCCCTCAGCGGAAGCCCTCGCCCAACGATTTTGCGCGATCGATAACGTCACGCTCTCCTTCGCATCTACCGCTGCGTTGACCTCATCATCACCTTCCTCCCCATCAGCAACGAAGTCCTCGTCCAGCTCGACGCCATCTAATGCAGCGCCCGCAGGGGCTTGGATGCCCGTTGCGCGTGGATGGAATGGAATGATTCTCGCGGCGTTTGGCGTCGTCTTTGGCGCCGCGCTCTTATAACCTCGTCGTTTTGATCCTGACCGCACTCTGACATCAGGACTGGGTTTTTTGTATCTCCTCACCACTTTTTGCTACGTGATTACGCACGGAGGGTTTATGGAGCTAATTGGACAGCAGATTTAGTAAAGTGTCGCCATACTATACTACGGACCTGAAAGGCGTAATGCAGTCGTCGTCGTCGTCGTGAATACTGTCCGCATTCTCCTTTTGTATTGTCCGACAAAGAATATACCCTAGCAACGAGTGATTGGTGATGACGATGATGAACTGCAGGGGCCATGATGCATGCCGCATGATTGCGACTGTAGTCATCGACATGGGGATAGAAGTAATCCCCGGTCGACGAGAGAGAATAGGAATTTATCCCGCCGTGGTAAATGAATAGGCCACAAACATAAGATACACGACTGGAGTTCAAGGTTAAGAACGAATTTGAATGGCTAGGTGTAAAGGAGATTGCCGGGAAGTGGCAGTACTGTATGATACACATACACAGACTGGGCACCCAGCCGAAAGAGTCGGTGAAAGAGTAGACACTTCTTGATCGCTGTGGGCTCCCGTCTCGTCTCGTCTCGATGACCGTGACATACAACGAACGCTATGTGCGACACGAAGAGATCGGAATTGGATACAGTGGTTACAAAGAGACAAAAGCTTAAATCGAGATAACGGTCAGCACATGCCCAAAGGAGCAGGGAAGCAACTCACATATCTTACATTCAACAAACGTCCTGCGTTGCGCTGCGTCGATCACGTCTCAACACCCACGCCCTCCCTACCTGTTATCGTCTGCGTCGTTTGTTGCAAGTGTATCTCCGACGATTCGCTGCTGAGCGTGGTAGCGTTCCCGGTATCTGGCGTTGTCCGGGTCGATCCTTCATCGCCCTCAGCTGCTTCCCCATCCGCGACGCGCGGTCGTTTCCCCGCAGCAACACTCGACAACGCAGCCTCCTCGGACCCGCGTTTCGAAATCCTCGCGGCTGACACTTCGGCAGATGTCAGCGGAGAATATTCGCCTTCCACGCGCGTACGTTTCGGTGGGGTTCTTAAAACGCCATTCTCTGTCTCCGCTTGGGAGCGAGGGTCATGACCCCCATGCTCATAGTCCCGCTTCCGAGACGTGAGTCCGACATCCGCATCCGTCCCTTCGGCACATGTTACCTGGTCCCCGTCCGAGTAGTCCGAGTACGTAATTTCCTCATCGTCCTCTTCTTCCTCCTCTTCCTCTTCGTACACGGCCTCTTCTAGGCGAATGGTATTCCCTAATGCAGTTCGGTGCTGCCCTCGTTGAGGGTATGATGCCGGATGTGAAGGTACAACGTAGTTGGTGTCGTTGGGGCGGACGGTGTCACCAACATCACGATGAAGCATGGCACGCTCGCAAATTTTACAACTGCAAGCAAACAAAGGAGCGTATGATTCTCGCCAAACCTGATGGATCCATGTTAACCACTGGTACATGGGACCTTCTGGAAATACTCACCTCTATAATCGCCCTGAGGGAGAACGAGGGCATTTCTTGCAGCGTTGTTGGAACGTACGGTATATCTCGAAGGAGGTTGGACGGCTCGGGTGGGCCTAACTCAGTAAAAAGGTTCATCCGCGGAACCTCGCTAGGTGATTCTGCGTCCTTCTCCCTTTTGTCGTCACTTGGCGGAGGAGACGGTGTCGTTTGCAACGTCGCGGTACTCAAGACTGGACTGGTGGTGTGCGAAGCTTCTGATTTAGAGCTCGAACATGCATCGTCTACCGGGGTGCCAGGGTCCGGGTCGTTGTTCTCGTGCGCAGGAGGACGGCGGAGGTCCTTACTCCATGCCCACGCTTGTTGAAGTGCACGTAGCACATCTTCCAGCTCCATGGTCGCAACGACCTTCATTGCTTCGGCAGGACCTTGGAACATAATTCTCTTGATTATGTTTTGCATTGCTGGGAGGATAATTTTGCGTAATTGACGCTCGAAGGCACGGTAAAGCTGATCGGCGAGATGGTACGTTGGCGCAGGGGGTACGCGGAGAGTTGCCGGGACAGGGTGCACTTGCCCGTCGGAGGTGGGAAGTGCCCATGGTATGGGATGTTCTGCAGATGGGGTGTGTCGGGGACGATATCCGTACCAGTCGTCCGCTGGGGAGAGCCAGAGTCCATCAAGGATTCGTGTGCGCGCCCAATCCGATTGCGCCATGTCGCGTACACTGTGCAATTCCTCGGCCATTGCAAGTGTTTCGTAATCCTCTGGATCGATCTCCCCGGCGGTCGTATCTTCGTCAGCATTTTCGTAGACATAGCCACTGGTACGCATGTCAAGTCTTTGCTGGGCGAGTGCATGCTCCATATGCATTCTGACCCGGGTGTAACGATTCAACCAGTGTTTTTCTCGTGTTATCTGGATGATCTCGCCAAGAGTGCCCTCCCCCGCTTCGACGAAAGCATCGATGCTCTGTCGTACCTCCCAATCGAGTGAGGACCAGTATGATGACCCACCGGAAACGACCTCACGGTCGGGTGCGGCGACATTCATGCGTCGCCAAAGCCATTCACTGCGACAGCTACGACACGTTGCAGCGACGGCCGGCCAGGTCTCCAAGTCTTCGTTCTCGATGCAGCCAACGGCAGCTACTTCCGGTGTGAAGAGATCGCAACGTGGAGGTGCCTCGCGCAGACATAGGCCGCAATATGTGCTTTTTCGGTGCTCGCGACAGGTGAGGATCGTGCCCATTAAAGGGACGGCCACGGCGCGTTTTGCCGATGCAAGACCAACATTGCTTCCGGGATTGTTGATTCTACAAACATAACAAGAGCATTGGATGATTAGGCGAAAATGGTGATACGGGGAGACGCGCTGGGGAGAGGACGAATTGTCATTGTGCTGGGTGACGGTATGCTGTACGAGCGTATCAAGGGGGTCGATCGCACAGCAGGCATGGGTCCAAAAGCGATGCCATTCGACTGGAGACAATGATCAGGGTGGTAGCACGCGCTAGGACGCGATTGTGGCTCACGCGCAGAACCCCAAGATGGACAGACTGTCATTAACTTTTCTAGGGCAAACGCGTCACGGAAGATGGTATAGACGATGCGGTGTGGCCAGTGGTCGCGGAGGTCCCATGTGGACGGACAATAGGCAGAATTAGACACGTCTAGGATATACTGTGTGGCGATGATTCTAGAGGTGTATTTGGGTGAGTTTGGGGAGAAGATAAGGCCGATTGGACAGACCTGATTATCTCTTGGGGCAGCTGGGACCAAGGCTTTACGCCAGTCGAAGATTTGCCCTTGTTGGAAGGGAGAGAGGAGATTGGTGTGGTGAGCATTGATTGCTTGTGTCACGGAAGAGCGCGGCGTTGGTCACGGCCTCGGTTAACCCATGACACTCCACACGCCACACTTGTCTCCGCTCAAGTCGCCGCTTCAATTTCAGCCACTCTGCCACATTTACTCTTTATATACAATACATACTGGTACGTGGGTATCTCCATCTGCGCAGGCGGAAATAAATCTATTGCCCCAGGTTTATCGCAGAGGCTTACCGTCTGGAAAATCGTCAAATCGTGGTCACGTAGATCCTGTAGGGTGTGCTGTGTAGAAACGCTTGCAGCCATCGAATGTCCGCCTCCCGGTTGATCTCCAACACTCTTCCCTCCATCCCCGCGACCGGTCCATCCCACAAAATGCGGCCCCGCTCTTGCAGTGTCGCGAGCGCCTGCAGTAGCCACGTCGGCCGTACGCCTTCTTTCTTCCCGCTCAACGCTGCATTCCCGACTTGCTCAAACTCGCTCCTGTTCAAGCCGCCAGCGTACGCTCCGATTTTGCAATAGCCCAACAACTGGGGACCCCCGCGGGGATTGCCCATGCCGTTTGGCTGGGCAGGCACAGCAGACGCATGCGACTCTCGCTGTGTGGTGCTGCAGCCGCCATGACGAGATGTCGGCCTCGAAGTTGAAGTCGAAGTCGAAGTCGAAGGCAATTTTGGCGTCGGTAGTCGTGTGACGGCGCCTTGTGCGTCGATATAGATGAGCGCCCATTGATACTTTCCTTCCTGATGCAAAGAGTGTGTCTCTATGTAAAGAGCGTCGCAGTCGAACTTGAAGGACTGTATGCTTAACGTCTCCTGTGTTGAAGAGGGTAAGCTCGAGGGAGATGTGCACGCCGGGCGCAAGGCAGATGCTCACCATGACACGGATTAAAGTGAAACAAAAAAGAGAAACGAAGATGCAGAACCGGCGAGGATATGGGGGAAGAAAGAAAGGAAAGGCGAGTGATGGTCGTACTTGGAGCAAACGGAACTGCTTCGCTCGGATTAGCGATGGCAAACAAACCGAATCCGTTGATTCACTCTCCCCGGATCACACACGCCCAAGCCAACGAGCAGGACCAGGAGGCAGTGGGTCAGATTTCTAGGTAATTCTGACACGACTTTGGCACGAGGTCTGACAGGAACGAATCACCCCTGTCAATGCTCCGAATTTTCCCCCTCGAGGCCAGGTGACGTCAAAAACAGCCTCCCCTGTGATCTGAGCGAATTATCTGTGCCACCAACACAAGATCCGTGCCCACATTATCCTCCCTCTTGCCTCTCACCACAAATGTCGGGCGACTGTCGGGGCTGTCTCGGATCTGCGGCGGAAGCAAATCCTTCTAATTGGGTGTCGGACCTCCCTGTCGCTCCTGCCTCTGTTGACGTTGCACTACAACTCCCATCAACCGACCAGCTCAAATATCTCGCTCCCTCCTCGTTCTGTCGCCACCAAAGCTTATACACAGGCTAAATTGACACGTCCAGGCACCTTTTATTTATTTATTTAGAATTTGAGCTGTGTTTGTGCCGCGACGGAATTTGATTGCCGACAAGAATGGCAAAGTTTGCACGACATGAGGCGGTTTCTGCAGTGACATACTGTACTGCAGTGGTACTACACTTGTTGGCACCTGGAAAGTGGACGTTCCATTGGTCTCAGAGGTTCTATCTTAGACAAGGGTCCTCTGTAGTCATTTACTCAATTTTACTGTGCAACAACAGCAGATCATGAGGCGACCCCAGCTCAAATGCGCCCTTACCCGCACACACCGGAGCGCGTCGCACATAATAGACGTAACCGGCCTCCGCCTAAAGCCCGATCTGTCGTGCCAGTTGAACTCGTTAACTGCGGCGGATAGTGCTGAGTATAGATGACCGGCTACTCTCGTGTTCACCCTGCCTCATTTTGTCTTTTTGGGAGATGCAATAGGGTTGTACAAAGTTGATGCAACAGCATTTCAAAACGACATTTTGAGGCCCGTTTTAAATTTAATCAGACAACTTTGACACTGCACCCCAACATCAAAATGGTTGCAGTGCATCGTCGGGTCGGTATGCTTTGCTCAAGCTCGAGTTTCTGAGCACATCACATGGTGGCATGACTACTGTAGGTAGCAACACTCCTCCTCGACACTATGGTGATGGAAGCATAAGAGCAAGTATACGAAACGACGATGTGTACATGGTGTAAAATGTGGAGGAAAAGCAAGTAGGAATGTAAGTGAGAACGACAGCGCTCGGGTGAAAGAAATCCCTCCTACTCCTCACGTGGGACACGCAGAACCTCACGGAACACGTGGGGGGGTACACATAGGAAGCGCCGTGAGAACTGCGCGAGAGCGAGACGTCTCCGTTCGCAGGAACGTCACCCTTGGTCCCCTTTTTGCCTTGTTTGCCTTTGCGATTTGCAGAACAGTGCAACGGGTCTTTGCAACGTGAGAAAAGGTTCAATTTGAAAAATTGTTTTGAAACGCCGTTGCGTCAAATCTCCTAAATGTCCCGGCGTTGGCGCCAGGAACCCACACCCGATGTCCCGCACCGTCATCTCCAGTTCCTTTGCCTTTTAATCCCCCGGACAGATAACTCGAGCCTTCTCTGTCCTTCCCGACCCATCCGTGGGCCAGTACCACTTCTACAGACTTGGCTTGGCTGGTCCTGGCGATTCTCCGCTCATTGTCTATATTGTCCCGGGGGTGCCGGTAGCCAAAAATGGTTAGGGCATCACAATCTCTAGAAAGTATGCAATCGATTCTTCAGATAAACACAAAACGTTGACATTCCGTGGAAGCAGGCAGCACGACCCCTCCCCATGTGGGCGCTTTGCTCTACGTCTGGTTCTCCTTGAACATCATCGGCGGCCATTTCTTGGTCCCTGTCCTCCTCCTCACATTTCTGTTCAGCAAGGCCAAGCGTGATACGACCCTAATCAATTTTGGCGTTATTATTACTTTGACGAACATTTTCAACTGTTTATTGTCAGTTTCCTTGTGTTCCACCTCGCCCGCAACTGACGCACTTATTTCAAGACTCTATGCAAATGAATACCTCGGACCTGAACCAAGTAAAGGATTATGTATTTTTCAGGCTGCTGGCTTTGGCGCCAGTGCCCCCACGTTCGTCCTTCCTATATGTTGACCTATTAATTAATCATGCCCTTTCAACGTTTTCCCGTTCACCAGGTGGGCAGTCGCCACGTTGACCCTGGTGGTTCAAATCCGGTCAAGACTCGAGCTTAAGAGCGTCCCGTGGCTTCTCTTTGTACGTCTCTCCCCGAGTCATTTATGTAATTGGTCACAAAACATCAGCAACGGTGGAACAGATGATCATGATGCCGTACATCGTCTTTATCACCTTTATGGTATTGATCCTAGTGGTACGGACGTACCACGCAATGCGCGCCTCACCGTGTAGATTAATTACCATTCATCCGCCACCTAGGTGGGTTTCGAGCGACCGGACACAGTAACACGCACTCGGCGGACATTGTATTGTTCCCTAGAGTCGCGCTCCATGTACGCACTCCCCGTGATGTCTCTATGAGGTAGCCGCTTATATGAAACCGAAGATCGTTATTTTCCATTGGTTTCACATTCACACATGGTCTTATCGCATTTGGCCTTGGAGGTATCTCTTTGCCCGATTAGTCTCAAGCTTTTGTCTGACAGTGTTGTGCTTTTTTAAGCGGCGATGTGTTACCAGATATGCAACGTACTGCGCATGGTCCGTCAAGTCCAACCAAGTCAAATCCGCATCATTCCGGGGGCCATCAGACTTCTCGTCTTCTTGGCATACGTCTTCTTTGGCTTGTTGTACGGTTCTCCTCTCGCGGTTTATTCCCGCACATCACTCTGTCCTGGTCCTATCTAACACCGGTATCTCGTCTCATCTTCAGAACTGGCATCTTGTCTATATGGGATCGGCACACGTTCCCACGAGATATCTATACATCTACATGTGCGTGAGAATGCAACCTTTCATTCGGAAAGGCGCCGCATGGGTCTTCCTTTCGCTCGCTAATTCACTGCACATATATAGTTGGTATAGCATTTTTCATCGTTTTTGGCTCACAGCGCGACATTCTCCGGGTATGGTGCTTCTGGCGCAAGGACGAGATGACATCGAGGAGTGCAACTGCCGACTCGGGAGTACTAATCATCGAGGACCCCGTGGTGCCGCTCAAGAACCGATCGCAACCGGACAATACGGAAACGCACCAAGTACGCACCAAATACTCTCACACCTTCTTTTTTACGTCCCCTCGGAGCTCACTCAAGTGGACAGATTATCGTCATTTCGCCAGAGACCGACTCGGAGGTCTCGCGAACGGTCTGAACGTGTACCACCACCACGCAACCCGAGTGTCGCGTTCCCATCCTGATCCGGATCTGGCGGAAGCGCCCTGATGGGGGCCGGTCTGCCTATTTTTTTTTCTTATTTCTATTTTACCGTATCCCCATTTAATGTCTTCAGGGGTTTTGTTTAGAGTAAATGAGGGGGGATGTATGCCCTATTTCGAATTGGTTTTTGGTGCTTAATACTTACGCTAGTATAGTACATCCGGTTGATAGGACACTGGCAAGGGTACGGCACCGTTTTCGTGTACACGTTTTGTCATTTATCAGGGGTTGGGCATGCAAGGCGCACTGTATACTTTATTTGTCAGAAACACCCCGCTGGCGTCAGTCCGAGTCGCGGTCAGGGACGCCCTTGCCAAGTCAACCCTGTCAGTCTCTTACTCTAAGGAGTGGTGATGCAAATATCATTAGCTGTGCTACGTAAAATGTAAAATCCCCAACTAGTTGGATCCGTCTAATGTACCTACTTTTCCCGCCGCACTTCCATTTCCACCCTCAGGTTCAGGTTCACCATCCTTCTTGCCCTCACCCGGCGAAGGTGGAGGGGGAGGACCACCACCAAGCGTTGCCGCGATACTAGCCAACAGCGGACCGCTCATTGCGTTTGCCTGAGCCTGACGGTCTGCCTCGATGAGAGCGTCAAATTCGGCTTTGTGCTCTCGGATGTACTTCTGCTCCTCCCGGTAGAAGTTTTGTGCCTCACGACGCTTGGCTTCGAGGTGAGTCAGAGGTAGCGTGGGCGAGTGCTAGAGTTCAAGAAAATTGAAGGGAGGGTGAGTACGAGAGCTTGGATAGCGGGGGAAAGAGTGAGGTGAGAGTGCTGACCTTCTCTGTGTTGCTGGAGAAGAGAGAACTGACAGTAAAGCCACCACTACTCAAACCCTGACAACCACTGTTAGCTGCGTACATGATGTCAGACGTGCCCAACCACACCTTTCCTCCTCCTCGTGCTTTCCATTCCTCTATGAATTGCCGCTTATTCTCCGCCTCCTTCTTGGTATACTCGAGTGGGATGTTCTTGCCCTCATACGCCTTAATAATCGCACGGACATCCGGAGGCTTGTATATACCAATGGCTGTACAATTTCAGTCAGCCTCAGGAAAGGACGGCGGTCGAGTAAGCCTCACATTCAAGGAAGGGTATGAGCTCGATGAGCCCTTTATCGCCAGATTCTCCTTTCCAGGGCTTCACGACAATAGCATTATCGGGGTTAGTGGCCACATGTTCCGGATGCGTGTCGAGCTATACGAATACATGACGTCAAGTTAGTGGTTTAGTCAAAAGTATGTTTGCGCACTAAGATAACACGATCAAGCGGCCTATTGAGATACGACAAATCCTTCACAGGGCCGTTCTCAGTGCTGCGCGTGGCCTCGCGGAAGAGCTTGTACATAATAAAGAAGTTGTATGGATCCAGCTTTTCGAGGACCGGCATTGCAGTCTATCGTATCGTTCAATAGGTGTGGTGTACTCTGAAGTAAGAAGGATCCGTACATAGTGATGTTGAGTTGTGAATATGACAATCTCATAAAATTGCGAGAGATATGCGAGGAAGTAGTCGACCCCGGGCCGTTTTGCTGTACGCCAGCCATATTGGCGCTGTGAGAGATAATGGGTAAAAGACTTAGAAAAGGACTATAAAACTACTCACGTCCCAAGTACTTGTTACCAATAAGTCATCGATCGACAGTAACAACGTATATGGCTTTTGGTGTGGAGGTGGGAGCATGGGCGGGAGAAGTTCCTTCCAAATTGGTTTTGAGAAATACTAAGAAAGCGCGGTCAGCTACTATTAACGCGACATCATAACGGGGCTATACGTCAAACATTGACGAGAATCGACTAGCTGTACGGCCCCACCGCGAATCTGGCACATCTTCTCCTCTCTAAACGTAGATCAGAACGATGGTCTATGAAAACTATGAAAGGGCGCCCGCACCGATTTTCTTGACACGAGTTCGTCATCTGTCCACTCGCGACCGAGGTAGACGCAACCACCGACCAACCCGAGAGCAAAAAGGCCAAAACTAACGCGGCCCAGCTGTCGACGACGGCGCTCTATACTCGACAAACTATCCTTGGAGGATTTTGCGCCCGTGCGCACGCGTTCCGTGCCCGGTTCCGGCGGCGCAAAGTCGAGCGAAAGCGTCGTCGGGGTGGGTGTGGAAGTGGCGGATGAATCCGATTCGGACACGTTCTGGGTATCTTTTGGAGTATTTTGGGTAGAGGTGGGGGGATGAGTGGGTTTATGGATATTTTCGGATGCCTGTGAATGTGTTGAGTCCGAGGCGCCTTGCGCAGCGTTTTTTGGGGGAGTCGGCCCAGGAGTCACGGAGAATGTGCGAGTGAAATGAGCCGAGGGTAAAGCCGTTGCCAGGCGGCGGGAGAGAAGAGTCGAGTACATGGGCTGGACAGCTGGCGTTGACTGACCTGAACACTTTCCCTCACTTGAAAGCCGTGCCACTTCCCGGGCCGGAAACCCCGTCGTTGGCTTCTCTCACTAACACGTCATCATTCGCTCAGCAGGCACCCGAGTCGCTGTAGAGCCCATCAGAAGCGGGAGAGACAGTATCACAGTAAGGGCCGAACACCAATGGCCCAACTATTTCAAGAGCCGAGCGTCTCTGAAAGTAATTTGAAGTCGCTGAAAGGCGATCACCGCTGGCATGGGCCTAGAGGATCCCATCCAAATGCATCTGAAGCTGCCTCAGACGGACAGTCACAGTCTCTTTCTCAGGCCCACCACCTTCCCCCGGAATGGTGTGCCTGCATCCTGCTTCCAAGTCGATCGAAACACCGCATTCTGTTTTTCCAGGAACAGCATTGACTGAAATACCGTATTATACGTCGAGTTTGACTGGGATAACGTCGACTGGAGTGCCGTAGTCTGCCTCGCCTGGAATGGTCCCAAACTTTTCTGGGATCCCGCTTACTCATCCAAGGCCGAATTGCGTCCACGTCGTACGAGGCACAGGACAAATTGCATTCAATTCAATCCGATGACCTCTCGTCATAACATTATCAGGCTATCAAAATTCTGAGAAATCACGCGGGCTCCTTCTTGGACAGTGAAACATGATGCCGGGGTGCTAGGGCCATCTTGCACTTTATCAAAAGACCGTGTTACGTTCAGAAAGTCCCCGACGGTCATCACTCAACATTCGCATAAAGGGACTCCCTTTTTGTGCTCACTGCAGAAACTTTTGCAATGCTCTGCTCTCGGGCTTTGTCCCTGGTTGATGATTTGCGGTTCATGTTTACGCATCAGAGACACCCCGCTGGCAGCCATGGCCTGGCATGAAGAAAATTCTTGCCAGTGCACTTTACTCTTCAACTTTGCCGTTTGTTTACCTTCTTGCCAAGCTGTGGCGATGATGGACAAGTACGCATCCCCACAGCCCACAAGTCTTCTGTCTAATCGCGTCCTTCACAACCTCATTTGCCCCCACAGCCACATCCCATGTGGCCTTCTGCCCATCGTTTCTCTTCTAGTCACTAGCTGGGCTCTACTTTCTCGTGAGACAGAATTTCCCTGCGGATGCGTTAGGCTGACTCTGTTTTAATTGGAACCAGAATTGCCTGCTGCTTACGTTTCTCCATTTCCGTCTCAAATCGACTCGGTTGGAGAAAAGCGCTGTGTTACGCTGGCTTGCCGAATAGCAGACGCTGTGCGGACTTCCCCTTACTCTAGATTTATAAGCCTGTTTCCGAACAGTCCTCGGACACTGACATTAAAATACACTACTGAATTCCAATAGATACGTTTGATTTGGCTACTCCATAAGAAACTGGAGTAGAACCAGTACAAGTTGTAGATGTCCTTGAGTCATCTCCCAGCAGTCTGCCTGCTTGTCTGTCAGTGTTGCCGGCCTTTCCTCGAACGAATTGCACAAACGTCAATTTGTCTAAGCACAGACAAAACTGAAAGGAAACATAAACTCTTCGGAACTCGTTGTACAAGCGTTCTCCTACTGCCTCGTACTAGTCGTACTGTTCGCTAATCCCCCACTGACCTCGCCACTGCCACGCGAGGCATTGGTGTTAAACCAAGTGACCGTGCCGCGTGGGCTCGGAGGCAGGGGTCCGAAGAAACCATTTCCGTCACCTTTCTCCGGAATAGGGTATTCTGCTTTCGCTAGAACAGGGTCGGGTGGAATGGCTTTTTCGACTTTGTCCGGAATAATCTCAGGCTTGGCCATAGTAACTCCTAAATTTTCTCCGGTCTTGTACACTACACTGTTAGATGTCTTCTTCGACGTCGACGTCTTTTTCTTTTTTACTTTCACCGCCAACTCTGCAGATGAGTCCCTAGTTGTTCCCGTCTTTTAAATGCGGCGTCTCATCAATGGTTTTACAGGCCAAACCGCACATGGACTGACCGAATGTTCATCGCCACGACGATCGACCACCTTGGGTGTGGTGGTCGAGGTGGCCGCTACCTCCTTGGTGCCATTGTATCCGTCCTCCTTGGCGCCGGTGCTAGTACCAGTCTTCGCCGAAGGGTGCATGGGCTCCCTCTCATCAGCCTCACTCTCCGAACTGAATGGATCGTCGTCGTCATCCGCTACATGGGTGACCATCCTAACTTGCGCGGCTCCTATCCGGCGTTTGATCTCAGCCGTGTCAACGAAAGGCCTCTGGTTACGAATTTCCTCCCGCACAGTGGCCACGAGTACGACGTCCTCAATGTTCATTTGACAGGCTTCCTTGAGGATAATAGGCTTTGTCCGTTCGCACAGCGCGGACAAAGCAGGAAGAACCCAATGGTCCACGCTGTAGGTGCGCGCGAGGAGCAGTCGATCGAATGGAGTCGGGGGATAAATCGACTTTAAAGCCAGCTTGCGTAGCGAGGCAAAACTCCAGCGCGTGGACAGGTGGAGAACAGATTTCCACTGCTCGTACGAGAGACCGTGTTCCTCAAAATTTCTGGAAGGTGCGGGTGTGTGAAACTCGGCGATAGGGCGAAGGGTATTTGGTAACTCACTCGGGATATAGGGCAGAGAGAAAAGCTTCAAAATCCTTGCGTTCGACGTCACCCAGTGATATGATGGTATTCAAATGTTCGTGATCGCGGACGTCAAGCTGGCTGAATTTGGTGGAGAAGTAGACCGAGTCCCGAGAGAAAAAGTACCGATGAACGCAATACAGTGTGCCATCGACCTGCAACTTTTCTTCAGCGAGCCGTGCGCACAATACAGAGCGTTGCGGACCAAAAATGTGAGATTTCCATCCTTGAAGAAATATACGTCATGCTGCACGAACGATTCGTCAGTTGTCGGGTTTGCGCTCCCATGCCAGTTCGTGAGCTTGGCTCCAAGTTCAGCAGGTTGCACTCCGGCAGCTCCAGCGGTCTTCATGTCTGAAGCGATAGAGTTGATGGAGACAACGGAGACACCACTCGCACTTGACACGGCTGGTGAGACGCGGGACTCGTTGACCTTCCAAGATACGATACGACGTGACATGGGAGAGGGTGTATGATCATGACCCTTATCGTTTCCTGCTCTTTATGTGTCGTGCGCGATGTGATGACGTCTTGATACTTGCGTATGTACAGTAGGGTTCTCAGGCTGGCCTCGACCCTGATTGGCACGCACAGGCCGCCTCGCCCACTGGCACGTGTCAGCACTTCTTATTTTCCAGTCAGTAGTAGGGTGAACAGCGGAAACGCACATTCCCCAAAATGAATTTTGCATCATACATAACCTACTACGAGAACCGAAAGGTGGTGACCAAATTTACGCCAGCACCGCAACAAATAAAGAGAAAGCAAATCGGAGAAAGCAAAACGACGATAAAGAAAAAATGAGTGCGGGTCCAGCCCCAGAGTAAAACTACGGGAATCCTCCCCGATGTCACGGCGCGATCTCGCTGGGGACCATTGGCTGACAGTCAGGAAGGCAGCGGACCCACCGACATGTATCGGCCAGTAAGTCGGCGCCAGTACAGGCCCGGGGGAGTAGCACGTGCTGGAGGTTGCGGTTCCTGCGCAACTGAAGGGGTTCGAGAGGGGGCAGAGGGGGCAGAGGTCCCATCGACACGTTCTGGCTTCTTAGTCTGCTCCTGCGCCTCCGGCTCCTCTGTAAGAGTGTTGGCAATGCGTGGCGCCTCGCTTGGGGCGGTCTCAGTCTTGACGTCAGCTACGAGGTCGACCCCTGTTTCGCGTGTCTCTTCTTCCGTCTTTTTCGACCCCTTCTCCGAGGCCCCATCCTTTGATTCTGAGGGACGTTCTTCCTCGACATCGCCTGGTCCATTCTCTGACGTGGCCTCCCGAGTATGTTGTTCAACTTCCTGTTTGCTGTTCTCGCCTAGTGACACCACAGATGCTCCTGCCTGTGGCGGCTGTGTCTTATCAATTCATTGCGTCCCACTTAAAAGCCAAACATCGCTTGAACGTACCAAATGTTCATCGTCACCACGCTTGTCTGAGTTTTCTTCCTCAGGTGATGTCGCTACTGTCTTTGACCCGTTGTCGCTATCCCCCTCCGTTCCTGGACCAGCCTGAGCGCTGATAACCTCCGCAAAGACGGGCTCTTTTGCAACTGCTACACTCTTCCAGTCAGCGGGATCGATGTCACCACCGGCATTCTGGGCGATCCTAGCTTGTGTGGCTTCTATTCGGAGTGGGATCTCGGTTTTAGAGCCACCATTACGGATATCCTCCCTCACGGTAGCCACGAGCACGACATCTTCAATTCTCATTTGACGCGCTTCGTTGAGGCTAATCGGCGCTGTCCTTTCGCATAGCGCGGACAAGGCAGGAAGAACCCAATGGTCGATGCCATAGGTACGCGCGAGGAGGAGTTGATCACATGGAGTTGGGGGGTTCACCGACCTCAAGGCCAGCTTTCGGAGCGAGGCAAATCCCCAGCGCGTGGATAGATGGAGAACAGATCTCCATTGCTCATATGAGAGGTTGTGTTCGTCGAAGTTTCTGGGAGATGTGTAAGTTCGACGACAGGGCAAAAGGGTTTGTAAGCTCACATGGGATATATAACAGAGAGAAAAGCTTCAAAGTCATTGCGTTCGACGTCACTCAATGATATGACGGTGCTCAGAGATTCGTGATCACGGATGCCGAGCTGGGAAAACTTAGAGGTGAAGTAGACCGAGTCCCGAGAGAAAAAGTAACGATGGACACAATAAAGTGTGCTGTGGACCTGCGATATTGTCAGCGAGTCAGGTATCATACAAGAGGGTGACGCGTACTAAGAACGTGATATTCCCATCCTTGAAAAAATATGTGTCATGTCGAAGGAGCGAATCGTTGTTTGCTGGTTTGGCATCAGCGGACACACCACCAGGGATGCTCGCATGCTCAGCCTGGGCTTCAAGTACAGTGGGTTGGCCGGGGGCTCCGAATGTAATCTGAGACATCAGGGGTGGATTTTTCTGGGGGGATATTCTGTCAATGGCAACAACGGGGGCGGAACTTGTTCTTGATACTGGCAGGGGAGGAGATGTGCGGTTTTTGCTGTCTGCCCAAGAGGCTGTCCGAGCTGCCATGAGGAAACAGACGTCTGATCCTGGCGAATGCCGCCCTATATATGAACGCCGCACACACGCAAATTGCGCCTTGATAGACACGAGGGCCTCGAACTTCAAGCTCCAAAACCCGAGCTTGATCAGCCGATGCACTACAGCTGTACGCACGGCGCGCGTACGAGTTTACAGAGTTTGCACCTCATTTCATCCCCGACGACTCGGGAAATTCACGGTGGTGATTGTATCTGTTGGCACACGAGCACAGTGGGTGGGCACAAAGGCGAACGATGCGAAATGTGTTTGTAGGCGGAGACCCGAGAACCCGAGCGGCCTGGGCAAATGGTGCTAAAAGGTGGCGCTCGCCGCAAGCGCCTCACGCATGCGGCATTGGCATGCTCACTAGAAGGCCTCGCTACTTCACACCCTCTCAAGGGCCCAAGCCTCGTTGCTTAAAGTTTTACCAGAAATAACCGGCTTACCCCGATAGCTCCACTACGCCGTAGACCGCAAATCACGTCAGTCGGATTCACAGTGGAGCCACCGAATTAGCTGATGCTGCGTGAGATGTAGATTCGTGAACTCAGTGGGGTGGAAGAACTCTAGAAGCCTCAACGTTGACTTTCACTGCTCACAATAGCCCTCTGTTCCTATCACCCGATGCCACTGACGAGGAATAACTAGCCCGTTCAGTCACCCTTGTTGCAGACAAAGTTTGCAAGGAATTCGCAAATACCGGTGGGATCCGATGATGGGAACTCTATCACGCGAATATCAGATACGTGCTTGTAGGTTCAGGATACCCATTCACCCCATTCGTTTCTCTCATCTTTCGGAAACGTTCGATTATCGCAGGGCAAAGGAAAGACGGGTGCTCGCACGTTAGGAAGACGCGATTGCAAGGGATATATTTTACAAGTAGATATTACATGGGGTGAATAAAACCACGTAGAGGGAAGATTGGGAAAACGCGATGCGCTTTCTGGCGCGGCCGGGAAGCAGCAAAGAAGGCCTGTGAGCGCTGAGCTGCCCGCGCTGCTATGCATGTGCGACCAGACTGCGCCGAGCGAGGAATGCGGGTCCCAGAGGCGACTCAGAGGACTGACCGGAGCGGAAGTTGATGCAAGAGTAAATGTAAGGCAGAGGGAGGTGGATGCACGAATAAGTGGCGGGTAGCGGAAGTAATGGCCACGTACTTTGCACCCTTTTAAAATGACTCGGCCGCTCCGAGTCGTTTCCCCGCTTTCGCCGCTGCTCTCATGGCCTTTCTGGCCTCATCTCTTGCGACTTTTGCCGTGTTGCATGCCGCATGCCTTACCTCGCTCGCCGCTGCCTTCTCAAGCCCTGTCGCTGCCTCGAGTATTACGACCTTTGCCGCCTCAGCCTCAGCCTCAGCCGCCTCAGCCTTGCACCTTGCCTCTTCTGCCTTAGCCTTAAACTCTGCCACTCTTGCTTCCTCAGCTGCACGCTTTTCCGCCTCAGCCTTCCACTTCATCATCTTTCCTTCATCTGCGTTGAGCATCGCTGTTTCCACCATACGCCGAACCTTTTCAACCTCAGGCTTGCACCTCGCTTTTGCTCCCGCCTGGCTGTCCTTTATGGGCTGTTCTAGTTCCTCTGTCCGCCCGCCGACGTCCTCTGGTACCCCTTGTATTTCCTGCAGGCTCTTGTCAACTCTATTCATCCACGCTAGCTCCCAACCCGGAACGCAACCAGACTCACCGGAACATCGCCAACACATTTGTCAGAGCCCCGACCCTTCGAAGCTGGTTCTTGGTCCACGGATGACGATGTATGTTCAACAGCCATTGGAACAGCTGGTGAGACATCAACACCATCGATATAGATAAGTCTTCCCTCTTGCGCAGCTTCCACGCGGCGCGGAATTTCAGTCGCGTCAACTTCAAGATTGCGACTGCGGATATCCTCCCGTACAGTGGCGACAAGCACTATATCCTCGATATTCATCTGGCGGGCCTCTTTCAAGCTAAGAGGCGCTTCCCTTTCGCAAAGCGCAGACAGGGCAGGAATCACCCAGTGATCGACTGAATAGGTACGAGCAAGTAGAAGTCGACCATGTGGCGTTGGGGGCAGGATATTATTCAGTGCCAGCCTACGGATTGAGGTGAAGTCCCAGCTAGTGGAAAGGTGGAGCACCGATCTCCACTCTTCGTAAGAGAGGTCGTGTTGCTCGAAGCTTCTGTGGGTAGATGTTTCGGTAATGACACTGACGAAAGATGGACTGAAAAGCTTACTCTGGATATAAGATAGAGAGGAAGGCGTCGAAGTCCTTTCGTCCAATATTGCCTAGTGATATTGTGATAGGGAGGGCTTCGTGGTCATGGATGCCGAGCTGGTCAAATCGGGTGGAGAAGTAAACAGAGTGTCGGGAGAAGAAATATCTGTGGACGCAGTAGAGTGTGCCATCAACCTGCATAGTCTGATCAATGAATCTGGTAGGCACGCCACTGTCATGTCTGACCCCACACACCAGAAAGGTAATATTTCCATCTTTGAAGAAGTATTTATGATGTCGTATGAATGAACCATCAGCTGTATCAGCCCTTGGCGGGTAGGTGCTAACTAATGTCGACGTCTCACTCCCACTTGATTCAGCCGATAAAGAACCCATAAGCTTAGCAGAAGACCCGGGGGCGGCTCGTTGGACAGCTGAGGTTGTCGTACGTTTGTGTAGAAGTATGGAATCGATAGAGACGATAGATGACGCACTTGAAAGAACTGGCGAAATGATGTGGTCGTTGCCTCCCCAATTGAATACGTGAGTTGCCATGAACGAAGGTGAAGAGATAAGAGATGGACGAAAGCGATCCGATTCTTCGATCTTATCCGTCACGTGGCATGTGAAACTCGACAGTACAAGTACTAGCAGCGGCGCGAAGAACTTGGAAACCTGAAGAATAACTTTGTCGAAGGCTTTACACCAAGGCAAATAGGGAATCTTCTGTAGTACCGCACTACAACCACAAGATACATCTAGTGATGCTCGCAAAGGTGCGGGATATCCTAATCTCCTTGCCCGGCCCACTGGCACTGGCAGTCCTTCGGGCCACTATATAATACTGTACTGCAATGTATCAAGATGTATTATTATTGTAAGGTACAATAGGTGTCAGAAACAAGCCGCAGTACAAGCTCCGAGTAAGCACAGGCCATTCATGCAATCGACCTTTACCGCTTCGCCATCTCTTAAGGTTGGTGGACTTAGAGGTATAGTATGAGGTGAGGGTGGTTGAAAGAGGAGGTGAGTGTATATCTTTTTCCCTCTCTCGGATGCACTGTATTTGTTGAGGCGAGGCGGAGGCACATCCTATGTATGCCCGGACCGTCGCTAGTCGCTAGTATCTAATAACATACCTCTCTTTTCTTTTTCTTTTTCTTCAAAGCCTCACGCACTGTGGCCACTCTTGCCGCCTCAGTCTCAGTCTCAGCCTTGCGCCTCGCTGTTACTTCTGCCTGGCTGTCCTTCATGGGCTGTCCCCACTCCCAACTGTCCTTCATGAGCTGTCCCCACTCCCCTCTGTCCTTCATGGGCTGTCCCCACTCCCCTCTG
>WNFQ01000581.1_pt1 | contig 25236 bp, 13 predicted proteins | sample 5400171 | NCBI WGS metagenome assembly WNFQ01 (sample SAMN13153356, study PRJNA577476) | soil metagenome | isolation source: 20 cm soil under Madrone tree | place: USA:California | collected 2016-06-14
TGTACCTCCTCGCCCTTTTCGCACCTTGTCGCTTGCCTCCCGTCCCCTTTCCCGCCATCCTGCACTCACTTGGCCTGCTCCGCCGGTGGATTACTCACCCGTCCGAGCCACCAAGTTTTCGATTGAAAGCATTTGTGTATTACAGTAAAAGCCCTGTAACCAATTTATTTCGTCGGGGAGTGTGGCGGGAAGCCCCGCCACCGTTCGGGGTAGCGGAAGACTTTGCCGGTTCCAACAAACTATCGGGTCCAACGAGGAGGACACATGCAACGCGGAATGGGTGTGTGCAGGTGGGCGGTCGTACTCGTGCTCGTTCTTAGCTGTGTCGTTGCCGGCGCGGCACAAGGAGTCAACACAGCGACGCTTTTAGGAACGGTCCTGGACCAGCAGGGAAAGACGGTTGAGGGGGCTAAGGTCACGTTGACCAGCACAGCCACCGGCGCCGAGCGCACCACTGTGTCTGAGGACAACGGACGATACACCTTGGTGGGGATCCCGCCCGGACCGTACAAAATGACGGTTGACGGCGGCGCAAATTTTAATGTGTATCAGAACCCTACCATCCTGCTCACGGTAGGGGAGGCTGCCAAACTTGACGCGCAACTGCGTGTCCGCGGACAGATAGAGACTATCAGCGTGGTAGAGGAGACGGCGCTTGTGGAAACGCAGAAGGCGGACGTCTCGGCGACGGTCACGTCAGTGCAGATCAACAATTTGCCGATCAATGGGCGAAACTACATCAACTTCACGCTGCTTGATTCACAAGCGGCGCGCGACGACACGCCTTCGATTGGAGCGGCCCCCACCAGCGGCTTGAACTTCGGCGGGCAGCGCGGTCGGTCCAACGAAGTGTCCGTGGACGGCGCCGATGCGGTGGACAAGTCGGTCGGCGGCGTGCGGGCCACCGTGTCGCAAGAAGCAGTGCAGGAATTCCGGGTGATCACCAGCAACTACATGCCGGAATACGGGCGGGCGACAGGCGGCGTAGTGAACATCGTGACAAAGTCTGGATCCAACGAACTCCACGGCAATTTATTCGGGTTCCTGCGCAACGCCGCGATCCAGGCGCGGAATCCGTTTTCCGTGCAAGGCGCCTTCGACCCGGCGACTGACACGGTGACCCTGAAACCGGTGAAGCAGTCGTTCACGCGCGCGCAGGCCGGCGCGACGCTGGGCGGGCCAATCCAGAGGGACAAAACGTTCTTCTTCTTTGCGTATGAAACGATCCGCGCGCAAGCGACTGGCTTCACCAGCATTGGCGATAACAATTTCGGCCTCCAAAGCGTGCCAGCTCCGAACGTGTGTTTCCCTGGCCAGACGAACGCTCTCGTAACCAAGGCGCAGGCCTCTTTTCTGGCTATCAATCCCCAATACTTTTGTCTCGCCGCTCTGGCGTCCCAAACGGCGCTTCTCGGCAACACGCGTGCGCTGCCGGCGCCGCTGAACGCGTTTCCCGAGGATCGCGCTCTGTGTGGAGGGCCATGCGCTCTGCCAGCCGGTTTTCAGGGCCTGGTTTCGCTGCTGGGAAACTACCCGACGAAGGAAGGGACGAGCTTGTGGTCGCTGAAGCTGGACCACATTTGGAGCAATAGGAATTCGACGTCCCTTCGGGCCAGCGTTTCGCCCTCCCTGATCACCGGAATTCAGGTGAATGCGCAGAACCAAAACTTCGGCCAGAATGCCGGAAATCGGACGTCCGACCAGCAGACCCGCGACTTGGCCGTCGTGGCGCAGCACACCACTGCTTTTCGCAACGGCCTCTTCAACGAGGCGCGTTTCCAATTCGCGCGGCGCGGGTTGCACTACGGATTCTCCAATCTGCCCGGAGGAAGCTCTGCGGCAGTGAACTTGACGGGCTTCGCGTTCTTCGGCCGCGAGCCGTTCTCAACGGAAGATCGCGTGGAGCGGCGCTTCCAGTGGACCGACAACCTGACCTGGACGAAGGGGCGGCACACTTTCAAGTTCGGCGGCGACGTGAACTTGGTAAAGATCAATACCAATTCGTCGCAGATTTTTACGCTCAACTACGGAGGCGTGTACACGTTTGGAGGCCTCGGTGCCGGTGCGCTCGGTTTTCCGGGGCTCCCGTCATTTAACGGCGTGCAGGCATATGGCCTCGGTCTTCCCAGCACGTACTTCCAGGGCATCGGAAACACCAACCGGCCTGCGACCGACAAGGGGCTGGGAGTTTTCGCTCAAGATAGTTGGAGGATCAACAAGAGGCTAACGCTGAATTACGGCGTTCGCTATGACGTGGAGTGGGCGCCCATCTTCTCGCCTGCCACCTCGATCAATAACGCGGCTGAACAGGCGCTCGGCGTCATCCAGGGCATTCCGCTGAACACCAAGAACGTGCAACCGCGCGTCGGCATCGCTTGGGACCCCTGGGGCAATGGAAAGACGGTCATCCGCGCCGGCTACGGAATCTTCTACGACAACCCGTCACTCGCGCTCGGATTCCTCGCCAACGCGTTTGACGGCGCCCAATCGACCTTGCTGCTAGCGGCCGGAGGCACTCCCTGCGTGCTGCAAGCGCCGGGAAGTTGCTCGGTGAATACGAATTTCCAGGCCCTCAACGCCGCGAATATTTTTCAGGGGCTGCTGACCGGATCGCTGGCCAGTTGCTCGGCGGCCTTTCCTTCCATGTGCTACCAGCCCGCTCAGCAGCGTTTCAACGCGTTCCAGGCGAACTCGCTGTTCGTGAACCAGAATTTCTTAACCTTCCCGCCTGCGCCCGCTTCCCCTCCGCCGTTTGGCGCCGGGTATCCGCTGACGCTGCTGCCGTTCACCATTCCGGTGGAAAAGAATTTCAAATTCGGCTATGCGCAGCAGGCAAATCTTACCCTCGAGCGGGCATTGACCAAGGACCTGAAAATCAGCGTCGGCTACAACTACACCCACGGCGTCCATCTGGACCGGACGATCAATAGGAACGTCACCAATCCGGGCTTGCTGGTGGGCAACGACGCCAACGCGATTGCCATTGGTCTCGTGCCGGCGGGGACAAGTCCTCTCTTCGTGCCCGTGCCTGCGGCAGCGCAGAATTCGTGCGTGGCAACATCTTCGGCAACAGCTTCGGGAAGCATTTTCATCGTGGCGCCGGGAATCCTGGGCGAAGGTTTCAGCTCCGGCAATTGCACAGGCGCACCTGTGGGATCCATTGGAACTCCCGCGGTGTTCAATTTCTTCCGGCCGTCGGGGCCGAACCCATCGTTTGCAGCGCTCGTGCCGGGTGGCTTTGCGACGCTTGAAGGTCTCGCCAAAGCGGGAGGGTTTCCAACCGGGCCCGGAGTGCCGGTTCCGTGGAGCGACGTCTCGCCGCAGACCTCAACCGGCAATTCCGTCTACCACGCGTTCACCATGACGGTAACGAAGCGCTTCGCTCAGAACTTCGAGCTCCTCTCCGGTTGGACTTATTCCCATACCATCGATGACTCCACCGACCTCTCCACGCTCTTGAACCCCCAGGACAACAGCAACCCCAACGCCGAGCGCGGCAACTCAGATTTCGACCAGCGGCATCGCTGGATTACCAGTGCCGTCTTTCTGAGCTCGCATCACAAAAGCGATTCAGGATTCTGGAGCAAGGTCTTTGCCGACTTCACCGTGGCGCCTATCATTGAGGTCGCCTCCGGCCGGCCCTACAATATCCTGATTGGCTTTGACACCAATCTCGATCTCGGGACCGCCACGAACCGGCCCGACGCATTCCCCAAAGGGAAGGTCCCAGCCGGCCTCCCAGTGGTCGATTCCACATTCGTGAAAAACGTGGACTTTACGATTCCGACGGTATGTCTGGATTCGTCGCTCCGTCCCATATCGCTCAATCCGGCGATTCCCACGCCGCCGACCGGCTGCGTCGGTACGCTTGGCCGCAACGCCTTTAACCGTCCAGGGTTCTTCCAAATTGACCTGCGCGTAGCGCGCAAGTTTCCCATCACCGAGCGCCTGAATCTCGAGGTCATCGCGGACGGCTTTAACATGCTGAACCGCTTTAACGTGGGCGACGTCAGCCCCCTCTGCGATCCAACTTCCGGCACCTGCAACGCCGGACAGCCAACGGCGGCCCTTGATCCGCGGACGTTCCAATTCGCACTGAAACTAGCCTGGTAATTCCTTGCCGTGTAGGGGCGCAGGACCGCTGCGCCCCACCTCGCTGAGATCTAAGCCACCGTAGTCAAGCCTTCTTCTCTGTGCGCTCTGTGATCCAACCTCCGTGCTCTCTGTGTTAAATCTTTTTCTTCTCTCACCCTCGGTGGTGAATTCTTTTCCGTGCGAGTAAAGTAGTAATCCATGAATTCCGCTTTACTCATCGTCGCCATCCTCTTGGCCGCGCTAATCCTCTGGCTCGCCGCGCAAATCTCCCAATCTCAAAAGAAAAGTTCAGCCCTCGAATCCCAGCTCACCGAGCTCCGCCGCGACCTCCTCTCCATCGCGCAAACGCAGTCCCAAAGCGCCGGACAAATCCAGTCCATCGGCCAAAGCGTTTCCCAGCGCCTCGAAAGCGTCACCAAGGCTCTCCACGACGGCGTCACCAGCTCCGCGCACATCGCCACGCAAGGCCAAACCGCCATCGCCGCTGAACTAAAGAACACCCGCGAGCAAATCCTTCAGCTCCAAGAACAAATCGGCGCCGTTCACGAACAAAGCCGCGGCCTCTCCCTCGCCACGCAATCCATCGAAAACATTCTCGGCGGCACCAAGACCCGCGGCCTCCTCGGCGAAGTTACCCTACAGCGCCTCCTCGAAGATTCTCTTCCGTCCTCGCAATTCTCGCTGCAGTACCGCTTCTCCACCGGGGAAGCCGCCGACGCCGTCATCTTCCTGCGCGACAAAAAACTCATGGCCATCGACTCCAAGTTTCCCCTCGACGCCTTCCGCCGCATCGAATCCGACGGCGATGAAGCCCGCCGTGCCTTCGCCACCGCCGTCAAGGGCCACGCCGATTCCATCGCCAAAAAATACATCGTCCCCAACGAAGGCACGCTCGACGTCGCCCTGATGTTTGTCCCGTCCGAGAATGTTTATTGCGAAATGCTCAACACGCTCGACGCCAAGGGCCAGGCCATTGACGCCTACTGCCGCGACAAAAAAATCATCGCCGTCTCTCCCAACACGCTCTACGCCAATCTTTGCGTCATCGCCATGGGCATGCGCGGCACGCAGATCGAAGAAAATGCCCGCCGCATTCTCGGCAGTCTCGACGGCATGAAAAAGCAGATGGAGACATTCGCCGACGTCTTCGAGAAACTCGGCAATCACCTCAAGAACGCCCAGCAAAGCTACGCCGAAGCCGACAAGCGCTTCGAGAAAGCCCAAGACACCCTCGGCGGCATGCTAGGCCAAGCCCCAGCCCAAGCCACCCTCCCCCTCCCAGATCCCAAATAGTGGACGCTCGATCGCTCACCGTGGCACAGCCAATCCTGGCTGTGCGCCGAGCTCTCTCCGTGCCCTCTGTGCTCCTACCTCTGTGTCCTCTGTGTTAAATCTTTATTCTTCGCCTTGACGTTCAAGCCATACACATACGCTGTTTTCATGAGCAGAACGAATATCGAACTTGACGACGCCTTAGTCCTTAAAGCGCGAAAACTCACCCGCCTCAAGACAAAGCGAGAGATCGTGGACCGCGCTCTCGAGCTCCTCGTGCGCTCGGAAAGCCGCAAAGGCATCCTTCGCTTCTACGGAAGCGGAGTCTGCTCGGAATTACTGCCGTCACTTGCGTGCCGCGCTCGCTGGTCTCAATTTCCAGCCGCCCGCCGAGCTGTTTCACTCTTTCTTTCATTCCTACAATTCCTACCCCGGCTCCTTTGTCCATGGAGGAGCGGTCCAGCACTCCGTTCGGTATGCCCCGCCCATGATCGCTAATCGTAATTGCCAATTCGTCGGAGATGTGCTCGATCTTGACGTTGGCTTTGTTGCTTCCCGAATGCAGGTGACGAAAATTCCGGCTAGATATTGTTTGAAGCGCACCGCAAGAATCGACCAGAGCAACGACCACAACAATTGCCAGCGGAAGCCCAGCGGGGTTCATCAGCGCGTGGAAGAAAATGCGGAAGGCTTGTCCGACCCGCCAGCGGTCACTCCGAGCGCAGCGCTTGTATCACATCGACGCGCGCGGCGCGTGCCGCCGGCAGCCACGACGCGACGACCGCGGCCGTCAGCAGCACGAACGCAGAGAGGACCACGGGCAAAGCGCCCGGCATCTTGACGTCCAGGAAATAGCTGCCCGCCAAACGCGCCACCACGAACCCGAATGCCGCGCCTGCGAGGACGCCCGCGGCAGCCATCACGGCACCTTCTGTGATGACATCTCTCAGGAGATGCCGCGGCTGCGATCCAAGCGCCAGCCGGATGCCGAATTCGCGCGTGCGCGCGCTGACCGAGAACGCCAGCACGGCTGCGACGCCAACCAACGCAATCGCCAAAGCGACAGCCGCGAACACGCCGAAGACCAGAGAGTTCAAACGGTCCGGCGCGAGCACCTCCGCGCGGACATCTTCGAGAGTGGCAGCGTGCTCGATGGGCTGATCGGCGGACAGGTCTCGAATCACCCGCGTAACCGGCGTGACGAGCGAATAAGGGTTGGTATCGGTGTGGACGAAAAGGCGGCCGCCAAAGATGGGACCCTCTTGAAAGGGGGTATAAACGGTGACCATGGGCCCGGGAATGACATGGAGGTCGTCAATATCGGGGGTTACGGCGATGATGCGGTGCGGCGCGGTGTTAATACCGGGCGCGAATTGCAGCACAGGATCGGTCCAGTAGACGTGCCGATTGAGGGGATCCTGATTGGGGAACATCCGCTGCGCGAGAGTCTCGCTGACGATCACGACGGGGTCGTTCTTTTGGCCGTCCGAATCGTTGAAATCACGGCCGGCGAGGATGGGAACGCCGAGCGAGGCAAAAAATCCGGGGGAGACGACACGCATCTGCGCGCGAGGGTCTTCATTGGGGACATGCACATGGCCATCGGCGGAGAATTGCATACCGAAACCGAAGCCAGCATCGCGCCAGGGAGCAGCCATGCCGAAAGAAGTGGTGTTCACGCCCGGCAGCCCATCGACGCGACGAATCGATTCCTTGTAGAAATCGAGGACTTGCTGAGGCGTTTTTCCGTAAGCCATGGGGGGAACGTTGACGACAAGGACGTTGCGCGTGTCGAAACCTCGACGCGCGGTTTGCAGTGCGATCAGCGTAGTGATCAACATAGTTGCGCCGGCCAGGAGCACGAAGGATGCGGCAATTTGTGTGACCGCGAAAATTCGCTGGCGGCGGTTGGTGCTGCTGGTGATACGCACGCTGCCGCTCGATAGGCCAAGGCCATTGGACGTTTCCGCTGATGGCAAGCGCGGGACAAACGCCAAAATTATCGCGGCGACGATGGCCAGCGCGGCTCCCACCCAGAGCATGCTGTTGTCAACGGTCAGATCCAGGGCGCGGACCGAGAAGCGCGAGGCGTAGCGAGCCAGGATGGCCACCATCGGCTGCGCGCTCATTACACCGAGCGCGGCGCCGGCGCCGCAAAGGAGAAGGCTTTCGGCCAGCAGCATGCGCCGCAGCGCTCCGGTGCTTGCGCCCAGGGCCGCACGGATCGCCAGCTCCCCTTCGCGGCGAACCGTCCGGGTGAGAATCAGGTTGGCGACATTGGAGCAGGCAATGATGAAGACGAGCGCGGAGGCAGCGAGCAGAACGAGAAGGACGGTGCGAGCTCCGGATGTGAGCTCGTCGCGAAGCAGCTTCGCCCCGATCTGGAAGTCCGCCTTGGGCGAATACGCTTCGGGATGAGCTTTGGTCATAGCCCCGTAGGCGGAGCGCAATTCGGCGCGAGCTTGCTCGAGGGTGACACCGGGAGCGAGACGCGCAAAGAGCTCGGTCATGCGATGGACGCGGCCGGTGACCATGGTTGCCGAGAGGTGGTGCGGGCTGGTGACGATGTTAGCCATGATTTCGGTGTCCTGGGGATAGGGGACGGAGGGTTCGAGGACGCCGATGATGGTGGCGGATCGACTTCCCATAAGGCCGCTGCCGAGCTGAACGGTTTTGCCGATGACGCCCGGATCTTTCCTAAGAGTGGTGGTCCAGAAACGATAGGTGAGAACGACGACGCCGGCCGCTTTGGGGCCATCGTCTTGCGGCCCGATGAGACGGCCAAGGACAGGGTGGAGGCCGATTACGTCGAAGTAGTTGCCGCCGACGACGCCGGCCTGGACCTCGCGGGGTTCACCCAGGCCGATCATGGTGGGACCGAAGGTGGAGAAGTCACCGAACGCGGTCAGGGTTTTTACGCTGGCGCGCAAGTCCTGGATTTCGGGCACGGAGAATGCCACGTTTTCGTCTCCGATGCCCGGAGCGCTTTGGCGGATGTAGATCAGCCGGTCCTCGTCGCGGTTGACCAGAGGCTTGAGCAGCACCCCGCGCACCAGCGTGAAGATCGCAGCGTTGGCACCGATGCCCAGCGCCAGCGTCAGAATCACGGTGATCGCAAGCCCTTTGCTTCGAGCGAGCGAGTGGAGCGCAACTCTCAGATCGCGAAAAAAGAACATGTTCTTGACCCCGTCTTGGCTGTGGATGTAGCAACACACGTGCCAATGCTTAAGCACCACATTTTAAATCACTTAGTATGCGATGCGTGCGTCTGGGATGCTCGTTTTCAGGATGCCCGTGTCGCAAATTCGGACACCAACGCTCGCCGGGTGAAAGTTTTTGATGTCGCGCAAGTTTACAGATTCAGACAAGCAATGTGTAAGTCGTGTTCGGCACGCCCGGCAGCGTGACCGGATCGCACGAGCTTCCGTTCGGCCGCGCGTCACTTGCTCGGTGTTTACGCCGCGCGCTGGACAAAGATTCCGGCGAGATATTGTTTGTAGCGCACGGCAAGAATCGACCAGAGCACGACCACAACAATTGCCAGAGGAAGCCCCTCGGGAGCCATTAGCGCGTGAAAGAAAAAGATGTTCACGATCACCGGTCCAAGCAACACAAGCGCCAGCGGCACAAATCGGTTCACCAAAAGCAGCACGCCGCCGAGCACCTGAAGGCCGAAGACAACCACCCAGTAGTGCGAGGCGAAGATCGCGCCCCCAAACTGCTGGGCCGCTAACCCCTTAGGTGGTGGCATGGGTATGAAGTGCAGGAATCCGTTCAAGCCAAACACGAGAAAAATTAGCCCCAGCAAATAGCGTGCGATGATCGATGCAATTCTCATATGCCTCTCCGGTACGTGGATTTGTGCTGGTTACAGACTGGCCTGTGCGTGCACTTTCTGAAGCGAAGGGGCCAGGAAAGTTTGCGAATCAACTTCTCCGGTCATCAATTTCTGGGTCCCTCCGGCCGCAATGAAGTGTATATCCGTAATGCCCATGAATCCAAAGATAGTGCGCGGATATGGTATGACGAACAGTATGAAAATGGGGAAGAAAGCAGGTCCCTCGCTGCGCTCGGGATGACAGGGGAGTGGCCCTTCGGGGCTCAGGGTAAACGAGATGAACTCGCCGCTACAAAGTGAGCTGCGCCTATTCTGTGCGCAGCGCGCGCATCGGATCGATTGTCGCCGCGCGCCATGCCGGCACCACGCAGGCCGCGACGGCTACCAGCAGCAACAACAGCGCCGAGGCCAGCAGGGTGAGCGGATCGCGCGAGCTTCCGTTGGCCCACGACACTACCACTCGGTTCAGCGCCACGCTCAGCCCGAGCCCAATCGCCAACCCAAAGCCGAGCATGGTCCCCGTCGACGCCAGCACCAGCCGGATGATGCTTGTCCGCGGTGCGCCGAGCGCCATGCGAATCCCGACTTCCTGGGTCCGCTGCGTGACCCCGAACGACACCACGCTGTACAGCCCGGTGGCCGCCAGCGCCAGCGCCAACACCGCAAACAGCGAGAATAGCGTGGCGATAAATCGCTCCTGGCCCCAGCCCTGCGTCTCCAGCCACCACAAGAGCGTGTGGTCGGAGACCACCACCATCTCCGGATTCAATTGGCGCAGCCGCTCCTTGATGGCACGCAGGACCACGTCCGTATTTCCCGTGGCGCGCACCAGAAGCGCTTCGTCCGGAGGCAGCACAAAACTGTACGGCAAGAAGATCGCCGGCTTTATGGGATGGTCCAAGCCGTCATTGCGCGCGTCGCCCACAACTCCGATGATTTGCAGCCATTCATCCGGCGACGACGCCAGCAGCAGCGAGGGCTGCTCGACCTTTAGCATGGGACTGCGCACGCTCTGCCCAATCGGATCGCCATCGCCAATGAATTGTTTGACGAAAGACTGGTTCACCACCGCAAAGTGCGCGGCACGCAGCGTCTCCCCTTCGTCGAACACGCGCCCCGCCAGCAAGGGAATGCGCAGCGTCAGAAATTCCTGCGGGCTCACCAGGCACAGCATGGCCTGCGCGTCGGTCAGCGATGGTTTGCCTTGCACTTCGATTTTCGCCGTGAAGCCGCCAAATCCGGGGAACCACGTGGTGGAAACGCTCGCGGTGTCCACGCCCGGCGCTTCGGTGACCGTCTTGCGCACCAATTCGTTCGCATTCAGCCGCGCCTCCCACGCGGGATTCGCCCCTTTTGGAAAACCGATGTTCATGGAAATCACATGGTCCGGCTCGAATCCCAGCGGGGTGTGGATGCGCGCCACAAACGCCCGCATCGCCGCGCCCGCCGCGGCCAGCAGCACCAGCGTCAGCGCGACCTGGCCTGCAATCAGCAGCCGGTGCGTATTTCGATTGTGCGTACTGGCGGTGTGCTTCGCGTTGCTCGCCTGGATCAAATTACCGAGCTGCGGCCGCGAAAGCTGCCAGGCCGGTGAAACGCCAAAAAGGATTCCGGTCAGCAGCGCGACCGCCGCGCTGAACGCTAGCACTGCGGCGTTCACGTGAATGGCGGCTTCATGCGGAAAGGAATAGTAGGGAAGAAACGTAGCCAGCGCCGCGACGCCTTTGTAGGCAACGAGTACGCCCAGCGCCGCTCCGGCGACCGACAGCACCACCGATTCCGTCAGCAACTGGCGAATCAGCCGGCTGCGTCCTGCGCCGACGGAAACGCGCACGGCCAGCTCGTGCTGCCGCGCTGTTCCCCGCGCCAGCAGCAGGATCGAAACGTTGGCGCACCCGATGACCAACAATGCCAGCACGGCGCCGAAGAGCAGCGTCAGCGTTCCGGCGAATTTGCCGAGCACTTCTTCGTTCAGCGTGACGATCTTTACCTTGCGGTCTTGCGGATAGTTCTTGTCGCTTTTCGCAAACTCGTTGACCAGTGCCTGAAACTGGGCCTCTGCCGCGGGAAATTTCGTGCCGGGCTTTAGTTTGACGAAGGCAAGCCAAAACTCATGAGCATCCGCAGTCGGCACCGCGGGTAGGTACACATCGGAGTCGCCCCAAGTGAAGCGCGGCGGCACAACGCCGATCACGGTATAAAGCTGACGATCCAGCTCAATGTTTTTTCCGACCACGTCGCGGCTGCCGCCAAACTGGCGCTGCCAAAACAGATAGCTGAGCACGGCAACGGGCGCGGGATTCCCTCCGGGAGCATCGGCTTGGGTGAATTCGCGGCCTAGCAACGGAGGTACGCCCATGTATTCAAACAGGTTTGTCGAATACAACCCAACATTCACGGAAACCGGGATTTGGTCCCCGGTCAGGTTCCGCTGATTGTTCCGCGCCAGGAACACGTCATCGAGCGACGGGATCTTCCGCAAGTCCTTGTATTCGCTACCGTTTACGATGAGAAGCGGGCCGCGGTCGCTCTTCTTGTCGTTGAGCTGCACATGCACCATGCGGTTGTTGTCTTTGTAGGGGTAAGGATCGAGCAGTACGCCATAGACAACACTGAAGATAGCGGTGGTGGCACCGATGCCCAGCATCAGGGAGAGAATCGCGGTGATGACGAAACCAGGCGACTTGCGAAACTGGCGAAAGGCGAAGCGCAGGTCCTGCAGAAGGGTCCGCATGGGTGTCTCCGTAACTAAGGATACGAATATAGACGAAATATGTTTCCGTCGGATAGATGAACTTAGAAAAGATTTACGGTTTCGCCGCCCGTTTGCGCGTTCTATTCGTCGCGCAACGGGTTCTATTCATGGCGCAACGCGATCATGGGATCGACGCTCATCGCCTTACGCGCCGGGAGCCAAGATGCCGCAATCGTCACGCTAGCCATGAGCGCTGCAGCACAAATATAGGTAAGGGCGTCCGTTCGGGAAACTCCATAGAGGAAAATCCCCGATCCGCTCCAACCTATGTGCGCAGTGGGGAAAAAACGCGTCATTGCAAATGCGGCCAGTGTACCTATGACAAGGCCCACGAATGTGATGGCAAGCGCTTCGCGCAACACGACGCGAGCAATTTCGATGCGAGCCGCGCCCAGGGCGACGCGGACGCCAATCTCTCGGGTGCGTTCGGTAACGGAGTACGAGGTCACACCGAAAACGCCCACGAGCGCGAGGATCAACGCCAATCCGCCGAAAGAAGCCAGTAGTGTGACAATTGGGCGGCGCAGGCTCAGGGACTCAGAATCGTGAATCTCCTGTTGCATGCTGCCAAATTGCCAGTAAAGCCGCGGATCCACTTGGCCAAGCCAATTGTTAAGCGTCTGCGAGCCGCTGGAGAAGTCCGCCGATGCGCGCATGCGAATCGCAAGACTCCATTGCCTTGGAAGCATTTGCGAAACAGGAAAGTAGGCGAGAGGCCGCGAGTCTTCTTCTGGATTGCGCTGGCTGAAATCGGAAACCACGCCGACGATCTCTATCCAAGACGCAGGGGAATCGGCAAATGCAATGTGATGACCGACAGGGTTAGCTCGCGGGAAGTATCGTTTGGCGAAGGTTTCATTAACAATGGCAACCAGACTCGACGCGCGCGAGTCCGTCTCCTGGAAAGAACGTCCCGAGAGCATGGGAGCTTTCAGGGTGTAGAAATAACCGGGACTTATGGTGACGAAATATAGCTCTTCCTGATTAGGGGCTCTTGGTGACGGAGACTCGATTTTGAACTGAGCGCTATCCGCTCCATACATAGGAAGCGAGTCGGTGACGCCGGCTGACTCGACTCCGGGCATCAATCGGGAACGCTCGACGGCTTCGCGGATCAGGCGAGCTCGAGCGGATGGCTCGGTGTAACGCGATGGCGGCAGCTTGAGAGTGGCCGTCAGCACATTGCGCGGGTCGTATCCAATTGATGCGGACTCCACGTTGCGAAGACTACGAAAAAGCAGGCCAAAGCCGACGAGCAGCATCATGCCCAGAGCAATTTGGAATACGACCAAGAGATTTCGTGTGGTCCGAGATTGTGAGCCGCCGGGCGCATTGGGAACAGCATCTTTCAGAGTGTCATTGAGATTGACGCGAGTGGCGTGGAGCGCCGGGATCATTCCGAAAATGAGCGCGGTCAGAAAGGACACTCCTACTGTCACGGCCAAAACGCGTGCGTCGGTCTGCAGATACGTTCCGGGGACCAAGCCGGATGCGGCTCTTGTGATGGTGTCCCGAGACCATTGCAAGACGATCAACCCGAGGGCGGCGCCGCAAACAAATAAGAGGGTGCTCTCAGTTAGCAATTGCCGAATCATTCGCGCGCGTGAGCAGCCGAGGGCTGCGCGGAGGGCAACTTCCCTCTGGCGCTTCACACCGCGCGCTAGCAGTAGGCTGGCAACGTTGGCGCAGGCGATCAACAGCACGAGTCCGGCGGCGCACGCCGTCATCCACATTCCGCGCAGTGCATTTTGCCGGGTGGGGCCTGGATGCCGGAACACTTCGGCAAAATCCTCGACAACCAAATGTCCGCTGTGATCGGCTGCAGGGCGGTGCCCGCGGAGTTGCTGCGCGATTAGTTCCGTTTCCGCACGTGCTTGGTCCAGCGTTACCCCTGGTCTGAGGCGCGCCACGATCCGGACGCGGACCATCCCGGCTCGCGCGATCCCGTTTTCTTTATAAGAGTCCAGAACAAGAGGAGCGAAGACATCAGTCTCTTCGTAGTACGGTCCCAGGGATTGCGGCAGTACGCCGACAATTATGACGCTGCGTCGATTCAGAGCGATCTGCTTTCCCACGATGTGCCGGTCGGAGTGAAAACGAGTACGCCAGCAAGCGTAGGAAAGAATCACGACCGCGTCGCGGCTCGGGGTTTGTTCCTCATCGAGAAAGTTGCGGCCGAGGATGGGCTGAATGCCGAGCGTTGGCAGCCAGTTCGAAGTTACAAGGAACCCGGCAAGGCTTTCTCCCGTGGAAGCACCGCTCTCGAAGTAGAAACCCATCCAATCCATCCATCCGTTGCCGGCAACGCGCTCGAAGGACTGGCTGCTTAATCGCAGGGCCGAATATTCCGCCGGAGACGGCGTGTGCAGATCGCCCGCTGCATCGGTTGTCCATACATGAACGAGCCGCTCGGGTTCGCGGAACGGCAAACCGCGCAATAGCGAGGAATCGACCAATCCGAAAGCTGCAGAGTTTGCGCCGATGCCGATGGCGAGAGTGAAGATAGCGACGGCGGTGAAACCGGTATTCTTACGGAGCATGCGGAAGGCGTACCGGGTGTCTTGGATGGTTGTTTCGAGGAGGTGGGTACCGCGGGATTCGCGGCATTGCTCTTTGATTTGTTCGAGGCCGCCGAGGGCTAAGCGTGCGCGGCGCGCGGCTTCATCTCGCGGGACGCCTGCTGCTACACATTTTGCGATTTCGTTTTCGAGGTGGGCGCGGAGTTCGGCGTGGAGTTCCGCTTCCACATTGTTGCGGCGGAACAAGGCGCGGAGGCGGAAGAGAAGGTCAGTGAACATGAGGCGCTCCCGAAATCAGGTACGGGTCTTCGCGGCCGCGGCGGCGGTACGCTCCCCTTGTACTTCGACAGGAACGATACCGCTTCTTTTGTCAAAGTACAAGACGAATGGAACCTGTTTCCGTTTCAGCCCGAAAAGGCGGGCGCGACCCCGGCGATACCGTGTCTTGCTGCTATTCGTAGCGCAAGGCGATGATGGGGTCGACCTTGGTCGCGCGACGCGCGGGGATGTAGCAGGCGAGGACTGCTGCCAGGGCAAGGACCAGCGAGACGGCGCCGAAGGTGAGCGGGTCGTGGGCGCTGACGCCGAACAGCAAGCTGCCGAGCAGGCGCATGGCGGCAAAAGCGACGAGCAAGCCGAGCGCCAGGCCCGCGGCGGCGAGGCGCATGCCCTGGCCGACTACGAGGCGGAGCACGCGACCGGTCTGCGCGCCCATGGCCATGCGAATGCCGATTTCGCGGGTTTGCTGGTTGACGGAATAGGAGAGCACGCCGTAGACGCCGACTACCGCGAGGACGAGTGCGAGTGCACCGAAGACGGCGAGTAACGCTGCGCCCATGCGCGGAGCCCATAGGCCCTGGCTCAGCAGCTCTCCGATCGTTTGCACGTTGGTGAGCGCGAGATTCGAATCCAGCGATTGTACTTGGGCGCGCACGGTGGAGATGAGCGCTTCGGGACGGCCGCTGGTGCGCACTTGCATGATAACGGCGGGAGAATAGTTTTGCGTCAGAGGCAGATAGGCGACCGGCTGCGGCTCCTCTCCGATGTTGTTCACCACCGTGCTACGAACCACGCCGACGATTTCCCGCAGCGTGGGATCTCCGTGAAAGTGGAAGCGTTTGCCGACGACGTTTTCATTGGGCCAGAAATGCTTGGCCATGGCTTCGTTGGCGATGGCCACCGGTTTGGTGGTGGCGCGATCGGAGTCAGTGAATTCGCGGCCGGCGATGAGCGGAATGCGGAGAGTCTCGAAAAATGTTGAAGCTATATCATTAACCTGCGTCAACGTGCCGCGGTATCCGGAAGCTTCATCCTGGCCCTCAGGGAAAATGGTGCGAGAAAATGCTGGGATCAACGGCGGAGCATCGGCGATGGTAGCGGACTCTACACCGGGAGACGCTTTGGCGCGTTCGATGGCTGCGCGGAAGAATTGCTGGCCGTGCCCTTCGTCGTAGTGCAGAGCGCCGAGATCGAAATTGAACATGAAGAGGTTGGTGGATTCGAAGCCGGGGTCGATGCGCTGCGCGTTTTGCATGCTGCGAATGAAAAGGCCGGCGCCAACTAGCGCAACCAGAGCGAGAGCGATTTCGGTGACCACCAGCACGCTGCGGAATGGGCTGCTCGCCCATCCGACAGTGTTGCCGCGGCCGCCCACTTTCAAGACTTCGATGATGTTGGGTCGCGCGGCCTTCAACGCCGGAGCGACGCCGATGAGCACGGCGGTGAGAAGCGCGACGCTCAGCGTAAACAGCAGGACGTGCGAATCGAATCCGAGGTCAAGATCGCTATCGGCGACGAACGGAGGACGGAACGACCACAACACGGAGCGCCCGCCATACGCGATGGCTAATCCGGCCAGCGCGGAAAGAAAGGCGAGCACCATGCTTTCGGTGAGGAGTTGCTGAATGACGCGGCCGCGGCTGGCACCCATGGCCGCACGAACGCCAATTTCTTTCTCGCGGCTGGCGGCCTGCGCGAGCAACAGATTGGCGAGATTGACGCAAGCAATCAGGAGGACGAGTCCAACGATGCCCATCATCACGCCGCCAGCGAGAGTTAACTGACCGCGTTGATTGACACCGACGGCGGCTTCCGCCAGAGGAGTGAGAGCCACACTGCGACCGGCATTGTCCGTTGGAAAAGCACTCTCGAGGCCGGCGGCAACCGTTTTGAGCGAAGCTTCCGCGCCCGATATGGAGACTCCATCTTTCAGGCGGCCATAAACGGTGGTGGCCAAAAAACGGCGCGTGTTGAAATTGTCCTTGAAGAAACCGGCGAGCACCTGCGGGTACATGCTTACCGGAATCCAAACTTCCTCGGCGTTGAGAAAGGTGAAGGTGCCTTTGAAGCCGTGCGGCGCGACGCCGATGATGGTGTAAGGCGTGGCGTTGAGGGTGACGTTCTGGCCGACAATATTGGGATTGGCGCCGAATTTGTTGCTCCACAGGCTGTAGCTCAGCACAACGACATTGTTTCCGCCCGGTTTGGTGTCTTCATCCGGTAAGAAGAAACGTCCGGCCGCGGGGCGCAGGCCGAGAAGATCAAAATAGCTCGCGCTGACCATTTGTCCCTGAAGCTGGCGGGGCTCGGCGCCGCCGCTCCAGGTCACTGGGAGAGGGCCGACCAGACAGGTCATCGCTGAGAAAAGCTGCGTCTGGCGCGCATAATCCTGAAAATTCCCGTAGGACATGCCGAGCTTGACGGCGTTGGCGGCGGTCACGCGAGTTTTGGAGTCGACGGTGTCCACCTCGACCACGCGCGAGACGTCTTTCACCGGCAACGGATTGAGCAGGATGGCGTTGACCACGGTGAAGATCGTGGTGTTGGCGCCAATACCCAGCGCGAGCGAGAGAATGGCGACTGAACTGAACGCCACATTTTTGGTGAGCATGCGGAGCGCGTAACGGATGTCTTGCCAGAGAGTCTGCATGGTTTGCGTCTCCCACCGGGCGAGGCGGGCCGAGGCCGGCACGTAGTTCTACCCAAGTTTGGGAATGCCATTTCGCCCTATCGTGTAGGACGGGCCAGTGGCTCTATTGTTTCTGGGAACAATCTATCACTAGTGATGCAAGGGAGCTGACATCGGCACAAGGCGCACCGAAATAAGGAAGTTGCCGCGCTCAAGGCCGATGAGTTCGAATTGCGCGGCGTTTTGCGCGCCGCCGTTGCTGGAAACCTGGGCGGGATTGCCGCCGGTTAGCTGGGCGACTTTGGGCGAGAGATTGCGTGCTTCGAGAGTGACTTTGGCGACGGTACCGCTGACATGCACGGTCAGCGTGCGATGCTCGCCCGGTGCGAGAGGGGAGGAGTCCGCATCCAGGGTTAAAGCCAGGAAGGTGATCGAAAACGGTGGAGTGGAGCGCTTGGCGCAAGCGACGTCCACCATGGCTGGCCCGGGCTCCAGCTCTGCAGGCGGAAGGGCCACCAGTGAGACTGGTGAAGACGCCAGCACCAGGGCGTGCTTCCCGGCGACGCGCACGGCGTTTGCGTCCGCTTCGCCACAGAAACCGCTGCCGGAAAGTTGAAATCGATCGGCGAGCGAAGCGAAGCGGGGTACCGAGGAAACCTGCAGGGAAGAGGACCCGGCTTCGGAGGGCGTTAGGATGGTGGTGTAAACGCGGGTCGGCTGCGGGGCGATGGTCGCGTAGATCACGCCGGGATTCAGAGGAGCGACGAACAAGGCGCGCCCGGTGACGTTGGTGACCAAGTGGTCGCCGTTCGAGAAATTCACGGTGACGCCCGGCGTGAGACGGCCGTTTACGTCCAGCACCGCAACGGTGGCGGTTTCGCCGGAAACGATGCGTTTCGGCAGCAGCAGAATGCGAGCCGCAGAGGCGGGCGGCGCTGGCTGCTGCGGCAAAAGCGAGATGGGAAAGGTCAGTAACCCTGCGTACAACATCACGAATAAACACGCGGAATGCGGCGAGAACATGGTGAGATTGTAGACGAAAAGAGCCCATCCTACGCCGTCCGCTCCCGTTGCCCGCGCCACCGCCTTACGCCCGCCGAAATGTGGCGAAAAAGCGAGTAATTAGTAGGGTTCATTGCCTTACGGGAGGCTGGCGTGTCTGTTAGCGTGGGAACGGGGTTGCCAGCGCTACGTGCAGGCCGGGTGTGTTCGGCCAGGGCAGGGGAGTTCGCGTGCAGATCGTGAGCGGCGGCGTGACCGATGTAGGCCGCGTGCGCACCAACAACGAGGACTGCTTTCGCATTGTTGCCCCGCTGCACCTGTTTGTGCTGTCGGATGGGATGGGCGGCGAAGCGCACGGCGAAGTGGCCAGCGCGCTGGCCGTGGAAACGGTGGTGAAGCACTGCTTGGAGGCGCTGGACAATCCGGCGGTGACACTTTATGGCCAGCAGCAAGCGTCGTGGAGCGAGAAAACGAAGCGGTTGAGCAGCGCGGCGCACCTGGCCAACAAAAAGATTTTTGCCTCGGCGCAAGAGCACGCCGAACAGCACGGCATGGGCGCGACGCTGACGGCAGCGTGGATTGATGGCTCGACGCTGAGCATCGCGCACGTGGGCGACACCCGCGCCTACCTGCTGCGCAGCGGCACGCTGCAGCAGTTGACCAGCGATCATTCCCTGGTGGCCGAGCAAGTGCGGCAGGGGATTTTGACGGCGGCGGAAGCGGAAGAGAGCCAGATGCAAAGCGTGCTGCTGCGCGCGCTCGGCTCGCAACAGGATGTGGAAGTGGACACCGAAGAGCTCATGGTGATCTCGCGCGACATCTTGCTGCTGTGTTCGGATGGGCTGACGCGCATGGTCATCGAGCCGGAAATTGCGGGAACGCTGCAGTCCGAACCGGACGCCACCAAGGCGGCGCAGAAACTGGTGGACCTGGCCAACGACCGCGGCGGCTCCGACAACATCACGGTGATCGTGGTGCGCATCGGCGCGGAATCCAAGGGTTGGTTTTCGTGGCTGCGCACGGGGGCGCGGAAACATGCGGCCGGAAACGGGACCGCGGGAGGAAAGTAGCATGGCGAAGCTGAGCCTGATGTTTGAAAACAAGTTGGTGAAGGAGGTGCCGATCGGGAGCCGGCCGGTGGGCATTGGGCGCTCCCCGGACAACGATTTGCCGGTCGACAATCTGGCCGTGTCGAATCATCACGCGCGGGTGTTTTTCGAAGCCGGGCGGCTGGTGGTCGAGGATCTGGACAGCCTCAACGGCACGTTCGTCAACGATCTGCGCGTGGAGCGCGCCACGCTGCATGACGGCGATTCGATTTGGATCGGCAAGCACCACATCAAGGTGGATGCCAGCGGAGATACGCCGATCTCGGTGGACTCGAAACGCAAGCCGGTCGCACCGACGATTAACGAAACGATGGTATTGGACACCAAGCAGCGCCGCGAATTGTGGCAGCAAGCGGCGGCCATGGGCGAGCGCTCGCAATTGGCAGGCCGGCTGAAGATGCCCACGCTGTTGGTGCTCAGCGGCAACTCCGACCAAAAAGAATATGTGATCACCAGCAAGCTGGCGGTCATCGGCAAATCGAAAATGGCGACGGTGAAGTTGAAGGGCTGGTTCAAACCCGAGGTCGCCGCGCAAATCAATCGGCGCGACGACGGTTATTACATCGGGCCGGGCGACAAGACCCCGCTTGTCAATTCCAAGCCGATCCAGGGCCCCGCGCGCCTGAACGACGGCGACGTGATCGAGATTTGCGGGCTGCGACTGAGTTTCTCCTTCCGCGAATAGCCGTTTCCTGCGAGTGCAACTCTACGTTTCTACGTGCGGCGCTCCGCCGCAGACCTGCTCTCCGTCCATGTAACAGGAGGGCCAGCGCCGGCATCCTACCGTCCATGCCAGATGGTCAAAGCTTGTCTCTAAACCGTTTAGCCGATTAGACTTCGGAGATTCACGGGTAGCGCTTGAACCCGGGGCCGCGACGTACCCAAATCACCGCCGCGGTGAATCTAAAAGAAAGCGGATAGATTTCCCGAAGCACGCCTGACAGTCTCGAAGGGCGGCGTGCCTCCAGAACTCGCCTAACAGGGAAGCCGAAAGTATGTGGATTGTTCGTTTAGCGCTAGCGAGGCCGTACACGTTCATCGTGATGGCGCTCGTGGTGATTTTGCTGACGCCGGTGGTGCTGCTGCGTACGCCTACGGACATCTTTCCGGAAATCAACATTCCGGTCATCAGCTTGGTGTGGAGTTACAACGGGCTCTCGCCGCAAGACATGGAGCAGCGCATCACCGCGAACTCCGAGCGCGCGGTGACCACGCTGGTGAACGACGTCGAGCACATCGAATCGCAATCGCTGAACGGCATCGCGGTAGTGAAGATTTATTTTCAGCCCAACGCGAACGTGCAGACCGCGCTGGCGCAGACCACCGCCATCGTGCAAACGATTTTGAGATTTTTGCCGCCGGGAACCACGGCCCCGCTGGTGGCCATCTATTCCGCTTCCACCGTGCCGGTGATTCAGATCGGTTTGACCAGCGATAGCCTGAGCGAGCAGGCCATTTTCGATTTCGGGAACAATTTCATTCGCACGCAGTTGGCCACCGTGCAGGGCGCCGCGCTGCCCTTCCCGTATGGCGGTAAACAGCGGCAAATTACCGTGGATCTGAATTCGGAGGCGTTGCAGTCCAAGGGCCTTTCGCCCGTGGAGATCGTGAACGCGGTGAATGCGCAGAATCTGATTTTGCCGACCGGCACGGCAAAGTTCGGCACGCTCGAATACAACGTGGAAATGAACGGCGCCCCGCAGACCATCCAGGAGCTCAACGATCTGCCGGTGAAAACCGTAAATGGCGCGACGATTTACATGCGCGACGTCGCGCACGTGCGCGACGGCTTTTCCCCGCAAACGAACATCGTTCGCGCCAATGGGCAACGCGGCGCGCTGATGGCGGTGTACAAGACCGGCGGCGCATCCACACTGGATATCGTCCAGCGTGTGAAACAGACGATTCAGAACTACCTGGGTTCCTTGCCGGAGAGCCTGCACATCACGATGCTCTTCGACCAATCGCTCTTTGTGCGCGCTTCTATCCAGGGCGTGCTGCGCGAGGGGCTGATCGCGGCGTGTCTGACGGCCATCATGATCCTGCTCTTCCTCGGCAATTGGAAAAGCACGCTGATCATCGCCACTTCCATTCCGCTCTCGATCCTGGTCAGCATTCTGTTGCTCAGCGCGTTGCACGAAACCATCAACATCATGACGCTCGGCGGGCTGGCCCTAGCCGTGGGCATTCTGGTGGACGACGCCACCGTGGAAATCGAAAACATCAACCGCAACCTGGCCATGGGCAAGGAGACAGTGCAAGCCATTCTCGATGGCGCGCAACAGATCGCCGTGCCCGCATTTGTTTCCACACTGTGCATCTGCATCGTGTTCATTCCCATGTTTTTCCTGTCCGGCGTGGCGCGGTTCTTGTTCGTGCCGCTGGCCGAAGCGGTTTCCTTCGCGATGCTCGCGTCGTACATGTGGTCGCGAACCATCGTGCCGACCATGGCGATGTACCTGCTCTCCGCGGAAGACGAATACAGCGCGGAGGAACACAGGGGCGAAAAGCAAGGCTTCTTCCGCCGCTACCAACAGGGCTTCGAGCGCCGTTTCGAGCGTTTCCGCGAAGGCTACCGCCGCGCACTGAGTGCCGCCCTCGCCAGTTCCACTTTATTCGCGGCGTGTTTCCTCGGATTCTGCCTGCTTTCAGGGGGATTGATTTTCGTGCTTGGCCGAGATTTCTTCCCGAAAGTTGACGCCGGACAAATTCGACTGCATTTCCGCGCGCGCACCGGGCTGCGCATCGAAGAAACCGCCCGCTTGGTTGACCAGATCGATGCGGTGATCCGCGAAACGATTCCCAGCGATGAATTGCAGACCATCCTGGACAATCTAGGCGTGCCTTATAGCGGGCTCAATCTCAGCTACAGCAACTCCGGGACGTTTGGAACCGCCGACGGCGAGGTCCTGGTGCAGTTGAAGGAAGTGCGCGGCAAGCCGACGAGCGCTTACATCGCCGCACTGCGCGAGAAATTTCCGCAACGGTTCCCGGGCGTTCAGTTTTTCTTTCAGCCCGCGGACATCGTTACGCAGATCTTGAACTTCGGGACCCCGGCGCCGATCGACGTGGCCATCATCGGCAACAACCAGCAAGCCAATTTCCTGGTCGCGGAAAAGCTGGCCAATGAAATGCGCCACATCCCCGGCGCGGTCGATGTCCACGTGCAGCAGGCTTTTGACGGTCCCACACTGCACATGGACATCGACCGCACACGCGCGCAAACTGTGGGATTGCAAGCCCGGGACGTTGCGCAAAACGTGCTCGTATCGCTCAGTTCCAGTTTCCAGACCGCCCCGGCTTTTTGGCTCGATCCGAAAAATGGAGTGAGCTACAACGTAGCCGTGCAGACGCCGCAATATCGTATGGATTCGTTTCAGGCGCTGCAGAACACGCCAATTAGCGGCGCCGTGCCGGGTACGCCGTCGCAAATTCTCGGCAATCTTGTGCGTTCCACGACCACCGCGCGGCCCGCCACCGTCTCGCACTACAACGCGCAGCCCATGATCAATGTGTACGCGGCGGTGGACGGCCGCGACCTCGGCGGAGTTTCCGATGAGGTCGCCAAGCAGGTGAAGGAAATCGAGAAAGATCTGCCGCGCGGCAGCCACATGGTCATCCGCGGCCAGGTGCAGACGATGAAGAGCTCGTTTACCGGGCTGGGCTTTGGGCTGCTTGGCGCTATCGTCCTCGTTTATCTGTTGATCGTGGTGAATTTTCAGTCTTGGCTTGATCCATTCATTATTATTACCGCGCTGCCCGGCGCGCTCGCGGGCATATGCTGGATGTTGCTGGTGACCCACACCACGCTGAACGTGCCGTCGCTGACCGGAGCGATCATGAGCGTTGGCGTAGCCACGTCGAATAGCATCTTGATGGTGTCCTTCGCGCGCGAACAGATGAACGAAGGTAAGAACGCGCTGGAAGCCGCGCTGGAAGCGGGTTTTGTGCGCATGCGCCCGGTGATTATGACCGCGTTAGCCATGATCATCGGCATGGTGCCCATGGCCATCGGTCTCGGCGAGGGCGGCGAACAGAATGCTCCGCTCGGCCGCGCGGTCATCGGCGGATTGTTGTTCGCCACGTTTGCCACTCTTTTCTTCGTGCCATGCGTCTTTTCTATTATCCACGGGCGTCGGGAGCGCCGCAGGCGGTATGGCGCGACGCCGGAGCCGGCGGCATCGTGACACCGAAGCTGTAAAATAAGTTCGGAGCAGAGAATGACGAAGGAAGGTAACACGCAAATCGCGCCAGAAGGCGCGCAACACGGTGCTGAGAAAAAGAGCAGGCTATTTCTGTTCCTGGTTGGCATTGCGGTCGTGCTGGTGATCGTTGGAATTTTCACGCTGCTACAGCGCCGCGAGCAATACAATGCGCTGGCCAAGGAAACCGAAAAGCTCGCCGTGCCCACCGTCGCGGTGATGCATCCCACCGTGGAACCGGCAGAAGAGGATTTGGTGCTGCCCTCCACGCTGCAGGCCTACGTGGAATCGCCGATTTACGCGCGCACTAGCGGCTACCTCAAAAAGTGGTACCACGATATCGGATCCCACGTGCAGCAGGGCGAACTGCTTGCCGACATCGACACGCCGGAAGTGGACCAGCAACTTTCCCAAGCGCGCGCCGATCTCGGCACCGCGCAGGCCAACGAGAATCTTTCTCGCATTACCGCCACGCGCTACGGAGAGCTGATCAAGACAGACGGCGTCTCCAAGCAGGAGGTCGACAACGCGGTCGGCGACTATGCGGCCAAGCGCGCCGCCGCCGCTTCCGCGCAGGCCAACGTGCGGCGCTTGGAGGAGTTGGAATCGTTCAAGCACATTTACGCGCCGTTCAGCGGCGTTATTACACGCCGCAACGTCGACACCGGCAACCTGATCAATGCCGGCAACGGCGGGAGCGCGCAAGAGCTCTTCGTTCTGGCCGCCACCGACCCCATTCGCGCTTATGTCAGCGTGCCGCCACCGACCCCATTCGCGCTTATGTCAGCGTGCCAGAAGTGTACGCCGCCGCGATTCATTCCGGACTTGGCGCGTACCTGGAACTCACGCAATTTCCCGGCCAAAAATTCCAGGCCAAGGTTGCGCGCACCGCGGACGCCATCGATTTGGCCAGCCGCACGCTGAACACCGAAGTGGATGTGCCAAACAAAACAGGCCAATTGCTGCCCGGAGGCTACGCCCAGGTGCACTTGCTGGTGGGCGTGACGGGAACGCGCTTACAGGTGCCGGTCAACGCGCTGCTTTTCCGCGCGGAAGGTCTGCGAGCGGTGGTCGTCGACGCGAATCACAGCGACGCGAATCACAGGACCCATTTGCAACAGTTGGCCATCGGCCGCGATTACGGTACTTCGCTGGAAGTGCTGCAGGGCTTGCGCCCGGACGATTGGATTGTGCTGAACCCACCGGACTCGCTCGATGAGGGTGTACAGGTCAATGTGAAGGAACCGCCAAAGGCAGGATCCGGCGCTCCCGGCAATAGCGCTGCTCCGCCGCCGGGGAACGTTCCGCCCACCACGAACGGCAGGTCAGCGCAGAGGGAAAAGAAATAATGCGACGAGCGAGGCGCGGTGGTGTCACGCGCGTGCGCACCGCGCCTGTTGCGCACGCCGGACTCCTGCTGGCCGCCGGGATTTTCCTCGCGGGCTGCTCCGTAGGTCCCAATTACAAGCGTCCGTCAGCTCCTTCGGCGACAAAATGGGATCTCGCCGAGCCTTGGCGCGAAGGCGCTCCCAAAGA
>WNFQ01002457.1_pt1 | contig 25216 bp, 20 predicted proteins | sample 5400171 | NCBI WGS metagenome assembly WNFQ01 (sample SAMN13153356, study PRJNA577476) | soil metagenome | isolation source: 20 cm soil under Madrone tree | place: USA:California | collected 2016-06-14
CGAACTTATTATTGCCTGCGCCGGAACCGCTGCCCGTGCTCTGTAAGTAAAACGGAGTTCCTGAACCTCCAGAGAGTTTCAGGATAGCGCCGCCGATCCCTGTTGAGGCAATTTCATTGAACAAATTGCCATTGCTGTCTGCGCCGGAAAACTTAAACAAATTGCCTGACGTGGCAGGAGTGCCACTCACTTCTAACTTAACGCCGGGGGTGCTCGTGCCGATGCCGACATTCCCGCTGCTGGGGAAAGTATTGGTCTGTGCATTGATGTTCTGCGGACAAATAGCCAGAAGCAACAGACCCAAGACGAACCATGTTCCTGAAAGATGATTTGCGCGCGATTGTAGCAGGTCAATTTTCATGTTTGTGTTCCTTTTCAAGTATCCTCGGCGGGTGGTTAACCAATAGTCGGATTCTGCGTGAGATTCTTGCTGTTCCTGGGGCTCGCCAATGATCAATGCTCGTTCGAAAGGAAGTAGAATATCAATAACTTTGCATATACCTTTGATCGAGCCGATCTTGGGAATTTCTAAAGAGCCCTACGTTTTGGGAATGACTAACTGGCGAGTATCCGGGAGTAACTGCAGAGGCTCGGGGAAGCTAGCCGTTTTCAAGTAATTCGGCCACCCTTATATGCTCACTCCAGAATGAAGTCAATTGATTTTTCAAAACATGTCGTTAGCACATGATATGTCCGATCTAATTAGCACATGAAGTGTCCGATCTGAGCGGCAGGGTCAAACTGCATGACAGGATGCAGTAATGAAGCAGATGACCCTAGCCGCTGTGGAGCGGCCTCGGTGTTCTGCTTCATCCCCGCATACTGGCATGAAGCTTTCCCTGGCCTTTCTCAAAGCGGACACTTCATCTGCTAACTCAACCGGACATATCATGTGCTAACGACAGAGGCAATTCGCGGATTTGACACGCTACTGGTGCTGTTCTATCGTCTGACCATAAGGAAGCTCCTGGAAGTCGAAGCGTCTCACCCTGTATGTTTGATGAAATTCTCTAATTCGCTAAGCGAGCGCTGAACTCGATCAAAGGTATTTGCCTGAGCGGCGTAATTAGTCCTCGGCTTATTGCGTACGCCGGCTCGGACTTCCCTGTTGAGACGATCTCATGCCACGAGGTCCAACTAACAAGCATACGTTTTCTCACAGTATGGGTGACGATTTCGATCGCATCATGGGCATTGTCTGCGAGACAGCCGTCATGTTGGCTCACGTGGAACACAGCAATATTGTCGTATATGACTCGGCATCTGCGACCGGTACGGTGAGCGCCGAATTTCCCCACAAGGTGGGTACGCTTGGGAAAAGTGTGAAGGCCGAGGAAGGTTTTGTTGAACGGCACCTCTTGAAGACCATTAACCCTATCGTCGTCGAGGATGTCGAGCGGGATAGAAGGCGAGCCGGATCAAATATCAGGGCTCTGAGCCCAGCCATCAAGTCAAGCGTCATAGTACCGATCGTAGTCGATGACGACGTGAGAGGATCATTTGCCTTCAACGTCCTTTCGAAAAAACACGAATTTAGCACTGAAGACATTGAGCACTTTAACTCTCTGGGGCAAGTAGCGGCGCGTATTTTCAAGAACGCTTACCTGCTCGAAGAAACCAGAACTCAGGCCAAAAAACTTGACGCTCTGCGCAAAGCCATGCTGGCGATCACTCGAGAACGTCAGCGAGAAACTTTGCTGCGAACCATTATTGAACAAGCCATCAAATTATTGGCTGCTGTAGGTGGTGGCATCTATAAATACAAACCACGCCGACAGGCGCTGGAGTTGGTCGAGGACTACAAGTGGCCCAAGCAGGTTGGGGTAATGTTGAATCCTGGCGAAGGTCTATCTGGCCGCTTGTTTTTAAGCAACGAGAAATACTTAGCGACGCCAGACTACCAGAACTCGGAGTATAGGGCTGCCGCCATTAAAGAGGATGTGGGCTCAGCCCTGGCGGTGCCACTCTTATGGCAGAACCACCGAACCGGCGTTCTTTTTGTTAATGGCAAACGAGGCAGAAATTTTACTGAGGGCGAAGCAGAACTACTCCAACGCTTCGCCGCAATGGCGAGTATAGCGTTGGAGCACAGCAGGCTGAGAGAACGCGATCGTTATATGGTGCGACGTCTCCAGTCACTTGCTCATGCAACAAATGAAATAATCAGCCGCATAGATGACGCTGACATGGATGGTCAGTTGACGCAGATAGCCCGGAACGCTCACGAAATCTTAAACGCAGAGGCTTGCGGTATTCACCAGGTAGTAAAGCCCGGTTACCTTACCTTGGTGGCCAGCGATGGGCACCTCCCCGGTGATTTCCAAAAAGGAAGAGAATTCAAGATCACGTCCGGTCCGGGCACGGGATTAACTGGTCATATTGCCCATGAGCGAAAACCCTTTCGAAAGTGCGGCAACGAACTAAGCAATCACTTCGCGGTGGCAGACAAGCGCGAGGCTAGCGGGTGTCACTCATTGCTTGCCATCCCTCTCATGAAAAAGACAGATGCTGGCGAAGAAATTGCGGGATTGATCAGAATCAGCAACAAAAAGGGGCGACGAGGCTTTTCAGACCCGTGGGTCTGTTTCACCCGGGCCGACCAATCAGTCGCTGAAGTGTTCGCGCAATCGGCCGCTGTAGTTATGGCAAAGACCCGGCTGCTCGACGAAATCCGAAACCTAAACCAAACGTGGAACATCATCTTAAAAGCGGTCAACATTGAAAATGCGCTCAAAGAACTCGCAATGATCCTGGTGACCCTGCTGGACAAGTCTTTCTGTCGAATTTTTTTGATTGATGAAGTGAAAAACTGCTTCACATCATAGCGGCCGTTCAACGCGAGCCCGAACAATTTGTCTGGGAGCCAAGACCAGAGGGAGAGGTTGCGTTTGTCAGCGAATGGCGCAACTTGGAGCGTTCGCTTAAGAGTGGGCGCTCGTCAGTCCTGAAGCCTAGAGATGAGGACGGTACGGAACGCAAAGATGACCTCTACAATCTGAAGAGACTTTCGAAGAAACTGAAGATTAGAAGTCTCAAGAACAAGCCACTTGGTGTCGAGTCTTTGCTGTCAATACCTCTCAAAGTTGGAAACCGCAAAGTCGGCCTCATCAACATTGGCGAGATAAAGAGCCCTGACTCTAAAGAATTCAATAGTTCTCAAATCAAATTGGCGCTCACCATTGCCTCACAGGCCACTCTTTTGATCGATAAGCAATCGCATCAAGACGAATTATCTCGCCGTCAGCCGATAACGATGAGGCTTTTAGCGAGCAGATCGCTGAAATACTGAGGCATGGAAATTACCGATTCACTGAATTTGCCTCTGATCTGGAAAGCGCCCGGAGCATTCTAAATGCCAACCTGGCGGATGTCGCGATAATCGATTTGCGTTTGACCGAGGACCTCTTTGAGAATGATATCCTCGCAATGTTGTTCATCTTGGGCGGCGCATTGGGCGCAGAGATCACAAATTATATTGTTGCCAGGAAGTTAGAATTTCTTTACCAGCGTGTTGACCGTTTTCATACCGAACTGCTTCAAACCCACAAATTCGATCAACTGATGGCGCTTTGTGAAGAAATCGAAGAAGAACCCGAACGGGGGCGATTCAAGGCCAAGGTCTTAGATGCGGCCCTGGGAAGTTGGATAGGAGTCAACGAAACTCAACTCCAAACTCCTCTGGAGCGTACCAACCGATAGGCGCCAAACAAATGGGGGATTCAGTTCTACTAAGAGTGCAATTGCAATGCGCCAGTCCGACACCACTAGTTAAGAGACACTGGGTTAAGGTCCGCGGCAGCGGTGGCGAGTGCCTTCGGTAATAGTTGGATTGTCCTGCGGCTATTCGCTGCGGAGCGCCACAAAAAAGTCACTGACCTGCGGGGTGAACCCCTCTGTTGAGACAGTTCTCAGATGTCACACTTGCGGTTCAAAAACTTTTCCTTCTCAAACTATCTCTTCTCATTCAGAATCGTCTGCGGCTGGTGAAGCGGAGGCGAGCTCTGCTGGAGAGCTACTCGCCAAGAAATAGCTAGCCGGAGACCCGAGACAAGATGGCATTTTTGAAACGCGACAAATCGCAGTAAGATTAGGTTACTTTTCGATTTGACTATTTGCCTAGCGTAGCAGCAGGTCCGACATCCCTGGGCAAGACTGCCTTCAGATTCTGTTCACAAAGAAGAACGACTCCCATTCCGCGGATCTCCCGAACAAAGATAGTATTAATGATAGACAGCACCTCCTCGAACTGTTCAGAGAGTTGATGCGGCGACATCATCACCTCCGCGCACCGTCATCGCCGTGGCTCAACTCCTACGCACGCGACCCTCGGTGTGTGACCTAAAAGCAGGAACATCGCACTCGGGAGTCAAGTGGACTGAGCCACGTCCATATACAACCCAGCCGTAATTCCTGAGGCCGTCGGCACCCGGGTGGGTACGGGCATAGAAATGCACGTGATCAATTAGGGTAATTCTTCGTCGAAATCCACGAGAAGATGGGATTTAAGCCCCCAATGAGAGGCGAGAAAGTCATTTTCCGACTTTAATACTGCTTTCTTCCGCACCGACGGAAGATCTCGGTAGTCCATTTTCCGACTTTAACTTTGCAAGTGGAAAAACGGTTCGCCTGGAATCAAACACTTACGAGGAATTCACTTTCCAACTTTGATTCGGCAGGACAGATGATGATGATGATCCGATCCCGACAAATAAACCTGCGGGATGAGGGCGAGCATCAACTGCTCGACGGTCATGGCCGACGAGCGGAGGAAATGCGCCACTTCCCCGCGGGGATGGCGTCAGTGCGCGTTGGGAGTTGTCCGTTGCTCATCCGATAAACGCCTCCGGTCGGAGGAAGCCGGCGAACCGCTTGAGCACCGACGTGGTCATGTACGGATGTGTCGTCGACCCTGGGACCGCCTGCACAAATAAGTCGCCGTGCGCCTGGAGGAACTTCTGATACACCGGTTCCTTGGTGTGCGCGACGAACGCGTCGTGGTCTTTCCACGCTGAGTTGTACGTCACCTGGTCGAGCTGCATCGGAGGGATCGCCGGCGAGCCCGGGGACGCATCGGCGAAGCTCACCGTGTACATGTATGTATCCGGCTCCTTGTCCTTCACTGCCTTGACGTAGTCTACCAGCGCGTCCTTTACTTTCTCCCGGTTGCCCGGCTTCATCACCCAACGCGCCTCGACCTGGAACACATTGGGATCCACCTCCTCGGGGCGGATGAATCCGACCGCCAGTTCGAGCGTCTGCACGATCACGAACGGCGAGGCCGGCCCGTACATGTTGAGAAAGAGCGAGCCGTAATCGGCGATGAACTTCGACAGGTTGGGGCCACGGTGATGCTTGAGGAACGCGTCGCGGTTCTTGTAGCCCTCGACGAATGCCACCTGCATCGGAGACGGCGGCGGATAGATGTTGATGCCGGGGTCGAAATTCGGGGTGTGGATTAGATAGAGCCAGGTGTCGGGCTCAGTGGCCTTGATCTGCGCGGCCAGCGCGCCGAGAGCCGCGTACGCCTTTGCCTCGTTGCCGGGGACAATCGAAAAGAACGCGTTATTGATGTACATGATCCCTCCTCAGGAACCGAGCGAGGCAAGGATGCTCTTCGCCGATTTGAACGCGAGCCCCATCAGAGTCAGCGTCGGGTTTGCGGTGGCTACGGTCGGGAAGCTGCCGCTTCCGACGATCCAGAGATTCGGTACGTCGTGCGAGCGCTGGCTCGCGTCGACGACGGACGTGCACGGGTCGGTTCCCATCCGGTGGGTCCCCATGACGTGCCCGGCGCCGTAGTAGTGATAGTTCTTTCCTTTGTACGTGAAGTCGCCGGTGCCGCCGACGCCCGTCTTCGTGAACTCGGTGGCCCCCATCCGCTCATAGACCTTCGTACAGACATCCGCCGCCACCCGAAAGCCTTCCATGGTGTAGGGGTCGAGACCGTACTCGATGTGCGGCCGCGGCAGCCCGAGCCCGTCGGTGTACGTCGGATCGAGCGTGACGCGGTTTTCCTCCAGCGGCGCCTGATCGAACATCACTCCGATGCGGAACTGGCGCGTGAAGAGACTGTTTAGTTTCTGCACGAGGGCCAGTCCGCCGAGGCGCTGGTTGTTCGGGTTGAGCTGCGCGTTGTTCGTTCCCTGGATGTAATCCATCGTGGTGTTGTAGGGATCGCTGGCCGAGAAATTCCATCCCTCGTTGCCGATCTCCATGCGGAACGAGGAGCGGTATTTGCGGAAGTCGCCGTCGCGCAGCGATTCGATTCCCGAGGTGGCCAGCGGCCCGCGGTATCCCCAGATCGGGTCGTCGTTCGGATTGATGAGCGCCCAAGACAGGTAGAGCACGTGATCCATCAGATTCCGGCCGACCTGGTCGCTGGTGTTGCAGATGCCCTTCTTGTCGTTGGACATCAACAGGAGCTTCGCGTTCTCGATGGCGTGGGCCGCGAGAACGTACAGCTTCCCATTTACTGACCTCTTCTCGCTGGTCAGTTTGCCGTTCTCGTCGCGCGACCACACGAGATAGTCGATGCGCGTGACGCTCTTGCCTTCGACGGCGATATTGACGGCTACCGACTGATAGCTGACGGTGACCTTGGCGGTGTCGAGCGCCTCGCCGAGGGTGACGGTCGGGTCCCATTTGGCCTGGATGGGGCAGATGGGAATGCAGTTGGTGTTGCCGGCGCAGACGCGGCGCTCCTGGTACGGCTCGGAGTTGCGGCCCGCCGGAGTAGGTGTGACAAAGACGTCGTACATGCGATTGTCGTCCTCGCCGTCGAGCATTCCAGGCACTTGCATTCCGGCAACGCCAGTGCTGATGGTCTGGTCGACGATACTCAAGGGGATGGGACCCATCGGGTATTGATAGCCCGGCGGATACTTCAGGCCAACCACCTCCAGGGGCTCCTGCTGCACGGTGCTGGCCGCGACGCCGATGGCCTTTTCCGCCTTAGCCCACAGCTCCTGCATCTCGGTGTAGGTCACCGGCCAGTCATGGAAGACACCGTACTTGGTCTTCATCTGAATGTCATTTTCCAGCTCACGGAGCGAGGTCCCCAGCCAGTGCCATGATGTTCCGCCGCCGATCCGCTCGTAGGTGCTCGAGAACTGCAGGCCCCGCACGTTGCCCTTTGGGTCGGTGGGTGGATTAGTCGTCCCATCGGGCTGGGCCTGGACCAGATAGCTAATGTCCGGCGCCCCGCCGAGCCCCAGCACCGTCGCCCGCGGCGTTGGAAGATCCTTGGGGTTGGGCTGCGTGATCTCCTGGCCATGCTCACCTTTGACTGACTGGCGGTCGGCGAGCGCTGGATATGGCGCCTCCGGTACCTTCGCCAGCGCGAGGTAGAAATTCTCCATGTACTCTTCGCGGCTGTCGGGCACGGCCACGCCGGCCTCGAGGATCAACACTTTCTTGCCGGCCAGGCCGAGCTGCCACGCGATGGTGTTGCCGGAGACGCCGGCGCCGATGATGACGACGTCGTATTGTGGAGTGCTTGCGCTCATTGTCCACCTCCGTTGCCGGTGTTCACGCCAAAGCTGGACAGCGGTCCCGGCACCTGGCTCCAGTAACCGAAAGTGAATGGACTGAAGCCCATCGGGTGCGACTGCATCACCTTCCAAACCAGTCCGTTGGTATAAGCCTCAGAAGAGATGATCTGCAGCGGCGTGGGTGGGAAGCCGAAACCGCCTTGTACCCCCGGGATGTACCAGGCGCCGAGGTACCACATGGCGACGATGCTCTGGCAGAGCAGCGCTTGCTCGGACGGCGTGGCAGTGCTGGTCTCTAGCAGCGTGTCGGCGATCTCTTGCGGCGGCTGCGTGTTGATCGCGCGGAACGCGTCGAGTAGCGGGGGCATCAACGGTGCTTGCGGCTGCGTCAGGATGAACTCGTAGTAGGTACGAGCCAGTCCGACGGGATCGAGCGCCGGCTTGAGCACGCTCGACAAAAATCCTGTCAGCGCCGCCGACATGTTGGCGAAGTCCTGAATGTCGGTCTCGGGTGCGGGGATCGGTGTATCGGTCATGGTCTCAGCCCTTTCTTCTACTGGGCGCGCTGCAGGACGTAGGTGAAGTCGCTCGCCACCGGCACGGTCATGGTGGCGTTGTTGTGGCACTCGATGCATTGCGACGAAACGTTCGGCTGCGGCGGTGTCCTCTGGAGGTATGTCTCGAGCGTGGTGTTGGCGAGGAATGTCGGTGCCGGCGTGCCGAGAGGATCGCCCGGCACGGCCCCGCACTTGCCGGGGTTGGTCGGCCACATGGTGCTGATCAGTTCATAGTTCAGCCAGACGGACTGGGGATTGACGGCCGCCAGCAGCTTCCACGCGTCGGCATTGCGCGCGGACGCGCTGGCCGCATAGATAGGCAGATTGAACAGGTTCGTCCGCACGATCTGGCTATGCAGCGAACTCACCTTCGTCGGGTTCCAGGGCCGCGGCGGGATCTTATTCGGCGGGCAGGTCGCCGCGTCGCACTTCGGGTTGTAGTAGTTGTATTTCGCCTTCAGCTTCCCGCTCTTAACGTCATCCGCGGTCGGCACGTTGTCGACGTGCTCGAAGGTCGACCAGAGCCACTGCGAGGCGTTCTGCGTTTTGTGCGCGATGTGCAGTCCGACCAGCCCCATCGTCTTCGCGGTGCAGGACGCCTGATATTTCGGGTTCTGCGACGCAGGCGAGTAAACCAGAACATCCTCGGAGTGGAAGCGCGGCTTCTCGGAGGCGTCGATCACCTTCCATGCAGACTTCACCATGATGGCCCCCTCGACGCCCCGGCTTCCCGCCGTGCCGAGAGTGCCGCAGGTGAACTTCACCGGTGGCGTGAAGACCTTCTGCCCGGCCTTCGAGTAGAGCGAGTTGTTGAGGATGTAGTCAAACATCGGCTTGTTGATCAGGATCTCGAAACGGGTGTAGATGCCCTTCTGGTCGATGAGCGGTCCGGTGTTGAAGGGCTGGCTCGAATCTGTGAGTACCGTCGGCGTCTTGCCGACCTGGCTCAGCAGGCGCATCCCCGGTTTGTAGAGCGCTTTGCATTGGGGCGGCACCGGCTGCGGCGGACCGCTCCAAGTCGGCTTCTTACCGCCTGGGAGGAAGACGTCGCGCACGTCGCGATAGTGCTCCCACACCGTATCGTTGTCGCCGTTTTGGCCGATGGTCTGCTTCGGATCGCCGTTGCCGTCCGGTCCGGGCGGCCAATTCAGAGCGATGAAGGTGTTCCAGGAGTAGACGTCGAAGTCGGGCTGGAAAGCCTCGATCGACACGGTTTGGGCCGTGACATTAACGTCGCCGGGAATGGCGGGACTCAGGACGATCGGTGCCGGCTGCTGCGGTCCGGCGGTTACCAGCAGCGCCGCCGCGAAGATGCTGATCAGTCTTCTCATGGGTCCTCCATGTCGACTTAGTCGATGTACGTGTGGAACAGTGGCGCGAGATTGCCGGGCGTCGGCTCGAACGGCGAGCCGACCGCCTGCTGAAAGTTGAAGTGGCCGTCGGGATCCCACTCCTTTTTGACACGAACCAGTTCGTCGTAATTGCCGCCGTAGAACTCCTGCTTCCAGTTGGTCAGGAGCGGATCGATATAGTTCACGTACGCGCCGATGTCATACGGGCGCATGGCCTCGCCGAGGGCATAGCCCCAATCGACGTTCTGCTGCAGTTGGTCGGACTCGGTCCAGATGGCCTTCACCTCCCAAAGGAAGCGGGCGTCGCGATGCCAGTAGGCGGTGGCGTCTTTCGGCACGGTGGAGACCTTGCCTCCGGTGTGGGTCCACACCAGCAGGCTGTCGGGCGACGGCGCGCTGGTCATGTAGCTGGTGAGCGTGTTGATGGCCGGCTGCGTCATGGCGAGCGGCGCCATGTAGCCGGATCGAATGTAGGCCGACTTCCCGCCGACGACCGTCAGCAGGCCGTTATAGATCTCGAAGTCCGGCAGGCTCATGTTATAGAGGTTGATGAAGACGGTGGGGAACTTCAGGATCGGGGCGATGAGATCCATTCCGGCGTGCGCGTCGCCGTTGAAGATCGGGGTGAGGCCGATGGTGTTGACCTTGGTATCGGGGTGCGCCGGCAGCGCGACTTTTCCCATGTAGCCGTATACCGCCAGCTCGTTGGGCACCGACTCGATCCACTCGTTGTAAAAGCCGAGGACTTCGGGCGCCGCTTCGACCGGGTAACGGATCTGTCCCACCAGCATGGTCGGCGTGAGCGGCTTGTGCACCCGCAGCTCGAAGGCCACGGCGATCCCGAAGTTTCCGCCGCCGCCGCCGCGGCAGGCCCACCAGAGATCCTTCTCTTCTTTCGACTTCGATTTGGCGGAGATCGTCCGCAGCTTGCCGTCGGGAGTGACGATGTCGATTGAGACGAGGTTGTCAACGCTCAGGCCGTAGGAGCGGGAGACGAAACTGAGCCCGCCCCCTAGCATGAACCCCGGGATGCCAACCGTCGGGCAGCCGCCGCCGATGGGGATGAACCCCGTGTTCGTGTTTTGCAAATAGATGTAGAGGTCGTGCCAGCGGTTACCGGTCTGGGCCCAGCAGACCTCGCGGTCTGCGTCGAGGCGCTTGGCGGTCATGTTGGTGAGATCGATGACCAGTCCGCCCTGGTTCAGGCAGTAGCCTGCCGCACTGTGACCGCCCCCGCGCACGGTGAAATACATCTCGTGTTCGACGGCGAACTTGTACGCGGTGATGACGTCCTGCGCGTTCGCACACATCGCCACCACGCCCGGACGGAGGTCGATGCGTCCGTTGTCGATGACCAGCCACTGGTCGTAACCGGGATCGCCCGACTCGAGCAGCCTGCCGGCCAGCTCGCTACGAAGCTTCTGAATATACTTTCTGGGTATCACGGTTCCTCCACATGACCAGGTGAAAGCAAAGTATTAGGTTGAAGTGTCGGGAGCATAGCAGGGTTGCAACGAATCCGGCAAGAGGCATCTACGGAATTTTGGAGCGGCCTCTTACTGGTTTAGAATAAGCATCAAAACGGTGATGCAGATAGGGACGTTTTGCGCAAGGACGGGTAAAGTTTTATTAGTTACGAGCGGATCACCGATGCCTGTCAACAGTCGCCGAGGTAACGACTTTACTACTTGTCAGCGAAGTTCATATTTTTCAAAGTAGGAGCATTTCCAGGGCTTGAAGGTGAGGACTTTATTCGTGAGGATCGCGGCGGCGGCGGTCGGGCTCAACTGGCGGCTTTACTGAAGCGACTGCTGGTCCACCACTCAATCGTTGCCCGCAAACCATCCTCAAGGCCCACGTGCGGACTGTACGCAAGCACGGAGCGGGCAAGGGCCAGATCAGCAAGGCTGTCGCGCACGTCACCGGCGCGGGCTGGGGCATGCTCAGCGTGGAGGTTGGTGCGGCCAGTCAGTTTTTTAACCATTTCAAAAACTTCGTTTATCGTCACGCGTTCGCCGTTGGCAATATTAATTACGTGCCCTACTGCCAAATCAGACTCAGCGGCCCTGAGATTCGCGTCCACCACATTTGAGATGTAGGTAAAATCGCGAGACTGTTCACCATCACCGTAAATTGTTGGCCGTTTTCCGCTCAACAGCGAATCGATAAAGCGGGAGATTACTCCCGAGTATTGTGAGCCCGGATCCTGACGTGGTCCAAAGACATTAAAGTAGCGCAAAGAGACAGTTTCAAGGCCGTAGACGCGACTGAAAACCTGGCAATAGTATTCTCCCACCAACTTGGCGACTGCGTACGGTGACAAGGGGTCCGGCCGCATGTCCTCACGCTTGGGGAGTTCAGGTTGGTCACCGTAGGCTGAGCTTGAGGCGGCGTAGACCAGGCGACGAACCTTCTGCTCGCGGGCTGCCATTAGCAACGAGAACGTAGCGTTGACGCTCGCCTCATGCGTTTCCGCGGGCTGGGCTACCGAGCGCGGCACCGAAGGAATAGCAGCTTCGTGGAAAACCCATTCGACATTTTGGAGCGCGCGACTTACTGCTTTCGGATCTGTAAGGCTGGCCTGAATAAAATCAACGTCGCCGCCAATCTCCGCTATATTCTCGCGATGTCCCGTCGATAGGTCGTCGATGATTCGAACTCGAGCGCCACGATCTATTAGGCCATTACGAAGATCGGCAATCCTTGGGGCCTTCATCAGCCCTCGAATGCGCTCCATGTCCAAGGCGCGAAACTGGTTCCACTCGGTCATGAAGACAAGCACCTCAGCTCCAGTCACAGCCTCATACTCATCCTCCGCGTATTCGATTTCCGGTAAAACCTTTCGCGCCTCATCGGCCGCAACCGGATCATAGGCGCTGACCAGCGCGCCACGTTCAACCAACCCGCGGATTATCTCGACCGAAGGAGCGTCGCGCATGTCATCAGTTTCGGGTTTGAAGGCCAATCCCAGCACGGCAACTCTCTTTCCGCTCAAACCGTCCGCCAAATTGTCTATCTTTGGAACCATCGAGAGTCGCTGCTGATAATTAACCTCAATCACCGCATCAACTATTCGACTTGGGGAAGCGAACTGTCGCGCGATTGCAGAGAATGCACGCGTGTCTTTGGGAAAGCATGATCCACCAAAGCCGGGTCCGGCATGGAGAAACTTACTTCCGATTCGTCGATCCATCCCAATGGCCCGCGCGACTTCATGGATGTCGCAACCGACCTTTTCACAAAGATTTGCAATCTCATTGATGAAAGATATCTTCGTCGCCAGAAAGGCGTTCGCTGCGTACTTAATCAATTCCGCGCCTTCCAGCGAAGTAATGACAAACGGGGTTTCAATTAGATAAAGAGGACGGTAAAGGTCGCGCATAATCGCGATCGCTTGTTCATCGGTGCTGCCAATGACGACCCGATCAGGGCGCATGAAATCGTTGATCGCCGCACCCTCACGCAAGAATTCAGGATTCGAGACTACACTGAACTCGACGGGTTTCGGTTGGTGCTTGCGGATTAGTGAAGTCAAGTGCTTTCCGGTTCCGACCGGAACCGTAGATTTGGTGGCCACAACCTTGTAGCTGTCCATGTGTTCGGCGATTTCACGGGCGGCATCTTCGACATAGGAAAGATCAGCGGATCCGTCAGGCGTTGGAGGTGTGCCGACGGCGAGGAAGATTACCAGCGATTGCTGAATAGCGGACGGACTATCGGTGGTAAATCGAAGCCTTCCGGCTTGCAAATTTTTCTTAACAAGCTGATCAAGGCCCGGCTCGTAAATTGTCGTCTTCCCGAGAGCGAGTTGAGCTATCTTCTCGGCATCCACGTCGACGCAGGTGACATCCACCCCGAACTCAGCAAAACATGCTCCGGTTACAAGTCCCACATAACCGGAGCCAATGACGGTAATGTGCATTCGCCTTGCTCTTACCTACCCGATGGAATTCTCTGCCCAACCAAAATTTACGGGCCACGCGCGCCATTGACGCGTGACCCGCAAAGTTTTACTCAGATGCCGCGCGACAAGCGCGCCATCAGGCCGAAATGGCCTCTAGTTATTTAGTCGGACTGACTACTACGACTGTACCACCGAAGTTCAAGTTGTTGTTATGAGTTGTGGCCCAAATCGCTGCCGCAACCGCTCCACCAGCTGCCAGCAAAAGAGCGGCCAAAGCACCACCACTCAGGTGGCCGAAGCTTTCCGTTTTTGTCAGCCGTGTGCAACGGGTTCCAGGCTGCGGAGTGCCGGCGGATTCAGAAGTTCCCGCGGCAACCGCTTTCATTTTGCCGGCCGATCGCAACTCGACGAGTCCGCCCTGAGAAGCGACAATCATGTTTCCGCATTCAACATCGACCATAAATGTGGCCGCTTGCTGTGCGTCAGCCACCGCCGCGCCGTCTTTTGCGGTAACGACAGCCGCAGTACCCGTCAGCGTCGCCACTTGAATTCGGCCAGTATCTAACGAGGCTGAGATATTTGCGTCACCAAAACTCAGTTTGACGCTCGTGTTGGGAAACAATTCAACGCGACCAAGCTTTCCCAAGCTAATGGTCGCACTGCTATTGGCCCCAGTTGCAATTACGCTGTCAGAGAAAACAGTAGCACCCGAAATAGCTGCCTGACCGTTAACGGTGACTTGCCCGGAAACCGAAAGCTCGCCCGACGCTGCTTTCTGCCCCGGCGTTGCCAGTGCCACCATTGAGTACGCGCTTAACACGGCAACCGCGGCACAGAATGCGATAGACTTACGGCTCCAAGTTCTGCTAATCATCATTTCCTCCCGTAACAAGTGAACAAGTTTTGTGGAAGCGCGCTACGATTATTAATAGTCTAAGCAGTAGACGGATTTAGTATCCCGTCTCAACTCAACAATCTCGCACGCGCGAGATACAAAAAAGAAAGCATGCCGGACTAGTTAAGGCGTATCTAGCCTTGCCTTTTTTACACGAAGTACGGCCCTTATGTCAACAACTAACCCCTTGATCCAAAAGACCAAAGCCACGATATGAGCTAGCTTTTGGGGAAGATAACACGCAGCCGGGCCCCTGTAAAGAGCTTTTTTCTCAAATGCTGTCAAGAATTTGTGTTTTCTGAGGCTCGGCGTGGAAACCGAGAAACGAGAGTGAAGTTACTACAAATAAAGAGGAAAACCAGCGACGGACAAAGCAGAGACGCGTTACTTCGGAGCGGCTCGCCGCGGGCGCGTAGTGGTAGCCTGCCCAACCCCCTGTCCACTCGCCGCTCCATTGCTGGAACCCGCCGAAAGAGTAATGGGTTCCCTCTTTTGTCGTTGCATCAGATCCGCCTGCTCGTAGGGATCGAGCCGCGCAAAGATATAAAAGACCTCCGTGGAGTGAACGGCAGCCAGAAACCTGAATTTGTTTGCAATTATTTCGTTAGCGCGAAACGTGTTCGGGGTAGGAGGCGTCTCGAATAGCGTCCCTAATTCTTCCGAAGTAACAGCCTCAAGCTCAGGCACGTAGTCATTCCCGCTTTGACGCACTAGCCGGATCGCCATCTGTCGCAGTGCGCGAATCCGATTCGAGTTCCGCCGATAGTAAGTGGCGGTAATTTCTCGACGGCTAGCCCGGTCATCAACGACCTCTTGCTCGTTACTAAGATAACCGAGATATGCGGTCACCACTGGGCCAAACTCCGAATCCCTGCTCGATGACATGGCCGTCCGCTGGGCGATCGCCGCCGCGCTCACCAATAAAAGTATTAACGGCGCGATCAGGAAACGCGACAAACTGATTAAGCTAGACATGGAACGTACCTCAGTTTCAGCTTAGTTTTCATCCGGGCCGCCAGTCATAATTGAACCAGATCGACGGACTACTTTAGCTCACGAGAACGTCTGCGGGCCAGTTGTAATGAACCGGAATTGTACACTCGCCTGGATCTCGCTGTATTGCACGAGTAATTCAGCGATGTTACATTTCAATTTCAAGATGAGCGACAAGCAAACCGAGCAAGAATTCTCAGGAACCCGTGTGGCCCTTGGGATCACGGGCGGCATAGCAGCTTATAAAGCCATCGAAGTGCTGCGAGGTTTGCAGCAGGCTGGTTGTGAAGTACGAGTCACGATGACGAAGCACGCCTGTGAGTTCGTTCAGCCGCTCACTTTCCGCGCATTGTCGGGCTCCTACGTGCTAGTAGACGATTACGCGACTGACAATCCAGATCCTATAGCTCATATCACCTTTTCCCAGGAGGTAGATTTGTTCATCGTTGCCCCCGCGACGGCCAACACCTTGGCCAAGCTGGCCAACGGCGTTGCCGACGATTTTCTTACCTCGACCTACCTGGCCTGCACCGCTCCCGTGCTAATAGCGCCGGCGATGAATACTGTGATGTGGGAGCACCCTGCAACCCAGCGGAATCTGCAAAGGCTTCGCGACGACGGAGTCCATCTGATTGATCCCGACAAAGGTGAGATGGCCTGTGGCACATTCGGCCCCGGAAGACTCAGCGAGCCTGAGAGAATTGTCTCCGCCGCGCTAGACTTACTGCGACAGAGTCAATGTTCAAGCCGATCATCGAACAACTCCGACACTTTTTCCAGGAACCCTCTAAGCACCAAGGATATGGAAGGTGAGCGTCTTCTGATCACCGCCGGGGCAACACGCGAACCAATCGATCCGGTGCGCTTTATCTCAAACCGTTCTTCGGGCCGAATGGGGTTTGCCCTTGCCGAAGCAGCTCGCGACCGAGGCGCCGACGTTACAATCGTCGCCGGCATCACCAGCATTAACCCGCCTGAACGCGTCCGTGTAATTCGCGCGAGCTCCGCCGAAGAAATGCGCGTTGCGGTTACCAGAGAAGCAGACGCGGCATCGATCTTCATGGCCGCAGCCGCAGTATCTGATTATCGCGCGAAGCAAAAGGCCCCGACTAAGATCAAGAAATCAGAAGCAGAGATTGAGTTGAAACTCGAGCGCACCGTCGACATTCTGGGCGAAGTCGCGCAAGCGCGAAGAAATGGCCAGCTGTTGATAGGATTCGCGGCTGAGACAAATGATTTGCTGGCGCAGGCGCGCCAAAAGCTGGTCGGCAAAGGCCTCGACGCTATCGTCGCCAACGACATCTCACGGAAAGACGCAGGTTTTGATTCTGAAAACAATGCAGTTGTCATTCTGCTTCGCGACCATCCAGAGCCTATCGAGTTGCCGCTAATGTCCAAGCTTGAAATCGCGCACCGAATTCTGGATGAAGTAGTAAAGTTACGCCGCGCGGGCGCGACCACAAAAGCCGCGTCGAACGAGAGTGCCTGAAACTCATGAATCGTGATCCAAACGCGACCGAACTCCTCGACTTGCTGAAGGAGTCCCGCGAATACACGCAATATTTCGCCGAGCTGGGCGTGGAGACAATTGCCCTCCCAGGCGACCACGTCAAATCAGAGCTGTCCCATTCCTTGCACGGAACTTTGGTAGTGGAACCCTCCACGCAATGCATCGGGCCATCAGTACCAGAACTGATTATTTCCAATCTGCCACAACCGACTTCTCTTTTTGGTGGGCTCACAGCTACTCAACCCACACCGCTTCAATCGACGGAAAGCATGGAGGATGTATGGCGCGACATCGGCGACTGCACCCGCTGCGGTTTGTGCGAAGGTCGGACACAGGTCGTCAATACTTATGGAAATCACAAGGCGCGTTTGATGTTTGTAGGTGAAGCTCCGGGCGCTGATGAAGACGCGCAGGGCAGACCGTTCGTCGGCCGCGCCGGTCAGCTGCTCACCAAGATCATCGAAGCGATTGGCATGAAGCGCGAAGACGTCCTGATCGGCAACGTCAATCGCTGCCGGCCTCCAGGCAATCGCCAGCCGACCCTCGAGGAAGCCGCAATCTGCCGGCCTTTTCTGTTTCGCGAGATCGCGGCAGTGCAACCTGACGTTATTGTCGTAATGGGGAACACTGCCCTGCGAAATCTGCTGGAAGTACGCGAAGGCATCACGCGCGTGCGTGGAAAGTTTCAGGACTTTCGTGGCATCAAAGTGATGCCGACTTTCCATCCGGCCTATTTGCTCCGAGACCCGTCAAAGAAAAGGGAAACCTGGGAAGACCTAAAGAAAGTTAGGGATTATCTCGACAGTCTTCCAGCGCCACCTCAAGAATCTTAGCTACGACTTTTATCGCGCGGCAGTTCGCGCTAACCTTCCGCTCGCGAACCGAATCACGCTTCTTTGATGACGCCTGCAGTCCCAGCTTCGAATCAAACTGTTCCGCTGTACGCCCAAGTGGCGTTTCCGGTCCATCTCAGCAAGACTTTCACTTATCGGCTGCCCCAGTCTATCCAGCATGTCGCGCAGGTCGGCGCGCGCGTTGTAGCCCGGCTCGGTACAAAACCCTTAACCGGTTATATCGTGGCGCTACTTCCCCGTCTCCGAACAGGATCCAGCCTAATCGAATCAGAGATCAAGGAAGTTCAGGAATTGCTCGACATCGATCCTCCGCTGACCGCTGAAGTGCTGGAGATCACGCGGTGGGTGGCGGACTATTATGTGGCGCCCTGGGGCGAGGTCATGCGCGCGGCACTACCGGGAGGAATTAACGCTACCGTCGAACAAGTCGTTTCGATCACCGCGAGGGGGCGCGAGGCACTTTCCAAGTCCGAAGCAAGCAGTGTCGGCACCGTCAGAACCAACGCTCTGCGCTTACTGGCCGCCGAAGGAGAGTTCGAGCTAAACGCGCTCTGTCTAAGAATCGGCGCCGCGAAAACTCCACAATGGCTGCGAGACATGGAAACGGAAGGCCTGGTCGAGCGCTCGTATAGAACTCGTTCGACGGTGACGCGAGCCAAGCGACGCAAGGTCGTGCGTCTGGTTAATTCTGATGGAGATGAACTGCAAACCGACAACAAACGGGTGACGCCGGCGCAGCAACGCGCCATCGATGTCCTCCGCGCTCATCAGAACACGATGGCGTTAAGCGATTTGGTAAAGAGGGCGAGCGTGAGCGAATCGGTCGTCCGAACACTGGTCAAGCGCGGGGTCGTGGTGGAATTTGAAGAAGATGTCAGGCGCGATCCTCTATCGCGAGCAGAGTTACCAGAGGCGGAAGTTTTCAAGCTGACCAACCCACAAGCGCGCGCCTTGCGATCTATTGAAAAGCGTTTAAGTGAAAGGGTCTTCGCGACACTTCTGTTGCATGGCGTGACCGGGAGCGGTAAGACCGAGGTTTACATTCGCGCCATGCAAGCAGCGATCGATCTCAATCGCGGGGCGATGATGTTGGTTCCTGAGATTGCGCTGACACCGATCCTCTCGAGACGTTTGCGAGCGCACTTTGGCGGGCGGATCGCGATTTTTCATTCTTCGCTGTCAAAAGGCGAGCGCTTCGACGAATGGTCGCGCCTGCGCAGCGGCGAGGCGCGGGTGGTGCTGGGCACGCGCTCGGCTGTGTTTGCGCCCGTCCGGAATCTTGGTGTCATTATCATCGACGAAGAGCAGGACTCGTCTTACCGTCAGGAGGAATCGCCTTTCTATCACGCCCGCAACACTGCAATCGTGCGGGCTCAGAAGGAATCCGCGGTGATCGTTTTGGGCTCGGCCACACCTTCTCTCGAATCATTCCATAACGCCCGGGGAGGAAAGTATGAGTATCTGCATCTGCCCGAACGGGTAGCAAATCGTCCCATGGCAAGCGCCGAGATGATCGACATGCGTGAGGTTTTTGCGCGTCATAAGAAGCCGGCTGTCTTTTCCGAGGAATTGATCAAAGCCATCGCCGAGACCGACGCCCGTCGTGAACAGTCCATCATCCTTTTGAATCGTCGGGGCTATTCGAGTTTCATTCTGTGTCGCGCTTGCGGCGAATCGATCAATTGTCCGAATTGCGACGTGACGCTCACTTACCATCAAACTGATCGCACCCTGGTCTGTCACTACTGCAATCACCATCAGCGCGCGCCGACGCAATGTCCCACTTGCGCCAGCAAGTACATCTATTACGTCGGCGAAGGAACCGAGCAGATTGAAGAACTTCTGCGCAATCGTTTTCCGACCATGCGCATCGGGCGAATCGATCGGGACACGAAGTCGCGCCGGCACCAGTTTGAAAAAACACTCCTCGACTTCGGCAAGGGCGAGCTGGATTTGCTCGTCGGGACGCAGATGCTGGCGAAGGGTCATGACTTTCCGAACGTTACTTTGGTTGGCGTAGTCTCAGTTGATGCGGGATTGGCTTTGCCGGATTTTCGCGCCGCCGAACGGGCCTTCCAATTGATCACTCAGGTTGCCGGCCGCGCCGGCCGCGGTGATTTGCCCGGACGCGTCCTGATTCAAACCTACCATCCCCATCATTATGCCCTGCGACATGCGTGCGCCCAGGATTACCAGGGATTTTATGATGAAGAAATTCGCCATCGACGCAATCACGGCTATCCTCCGTTCGTCGCGCTGGCTTTGCTGCTGGTGCGGCATAAAGACGTGACGCGAGCGAACGCGATCGCGCATCAATTGCGAAACTCTCTGGTGGAAGCAAATCGCGATCACGCTTGCCGCGTACTCGGTCCGGCGCCCGCGCCCTTCGCGCGTCTGCGCGGCGAGCATCGCGTGCAATTGCTAATCAAATCGCGTAGCCGGAAACAAATGCGGGCGGTGATTGATTCGGCACTGCAGACAGTCGAGAACGTCGGAAACGATTTGCGTTCAGTGACGGTTGAGATCGATCCAGTTAGCATGATGTAACGTCGTGCGTAGCGCTCGCAATGAAGTCAGTACCACCCGCGTGAGCGGGAGGGTCAGGCACTCGATCTTAGCCATAATGAAGTCGATCAACTGAATTGAATGTTGATCCCACCCGCTCACGCGGGTGGTACTGGCTTCATATTCCGCGTTCGTGTTATCGCCAAACCATAATTTATTGAACCCCGACGTTGACGCGTGCGCCGATCAAGCCGAATACGCTAAACTCACACTCATGAAACTTTCCGAACTTGCCGAGCAAACCGGGGCTCGCTTTGTCTCAAGCGACGCGGATATAGAAATAAAAGGAGCCGCCGGACTCGATCAAGCGCAGCTGGGTTCGGTAACTTTTTTGTCGAATCCCCGCTATACCTCACGAGTAAACAGCACTGGCGCTTCAGCGATCTACGTCGGCGAAGATACGGAAGTCCCCCGCTCAGACATTGCCGTTCTGCGTGCAAAGGATCCCTATCTCGCGTTTACTCGCGCGTTGATTCTCTTTCACCCGCCGGAGTTGCTTGAGCCGGGAGTTCACCCTTCGGCGGTGATCGATCCAACTGCAAACGTTGCTCACGATATCTTCATCGGCGCCCACGTAGTAATCGGGCCAGACGCAATTATTGGAAATCGAGTTCAGATCCATCCGAACGTAACCATCGCAGACAATGTAACTATCGGGAGTGACTCAGTCATTCATTCCGGCGTGGCGATTTGTGAGAATTCAGTCGTCGGCCGGCGCGTGATCATTCACAATAACGCGGTTATCGGCAGTGACGGTTTCGGCTTTGCCAAAGACGAACAGCGGCGTTGGTTGAAAATTCCGCAGACCGGCCGCGTGGTAATTGAAGATGACGTTGAGATTGGCGCCGGCACTACGATTGACAGAGCTTCGACCGGAGAAACTCGCATCAAACGCGGAGCCAAGCTCGACAACCTGATTCAGGTCGGGCACTCGTGTGTTGTCGGCGAAGATGCTTTACTATGTGCGCAAGTCGGAATGGCCGGCAGCTCGCGCGTAGGTGATCGCGTTATTCTCACCGGACAGGTAGGCATCGGTGGTCATATCAACGTAGGTGATGACGCGATTCTTTATCCGCAGAGCGGCGTGCCGAACGATGTCGCGGCCGGGGAGATACTGGTCGGCACTCCGGCATTTGAAGTAAGCGCGTTCTGGCGCGCGATCGCGGTTTTCAAGAAACTGGGAGATCTTCCGAAACGAATCCGGGCTTTGGAAAAGAGGCTGGATGAGATCGAGAAATCAAAACCAAAATGACGAGGTTCACTGGTCGCGCGAAGAAATGAGAACGGCGTTGTTGTTCTGGCTCTTCTGGTCGGCCTATGTTTGCTTGTCGGTGATCCTGGTCGCCGCGCTACTCACCGACTGGCCTGCGTTCCTTCATAGCCCGAGTCCTTATGTTCTTAAGTAATCGCTCCGCCGTCCACAATCACAACTTCACCATTCATGAACGAGTTGCGATCGCTGACCATGAACGCTGCGTACTCTGCCAATTCCGCCGGACGTCCCAGACGACCGCTCGACGCCCAGAAGTCATGCATTTGCAAAAGCCTCTCTGGTAGCTGTTGCGCCAGGTCGGTATCGAAGATTCCCGCCGCGATTGCATTGACGCTGACGCCAAAGGTCCCCGCCTCTCGCGAAAGGCATTTGGTAAAGCCGATCATCGCGGCTTTGGAAGTTGCGTAGTGAACCGCCGTCGGCAGCGCGCGCATTGCGCCAATCGAAGTAATATTCAGGATCTTTCCCTTGCGTTGCCGGATCATCTGCTTGTAGATCGGCTTGGTAACCGCAAACAGGCTGCCAACATTGGTATCTATTACTTCGTCCCAGGCGCGATCAGTTGTAGTAGCGAAATTATCGCCGCGATTGATGGCCGCGTTGTTTACCAGGATGTCGATGCCGCCCCATTCAGTGACGAGTTCCCTGGTCAGATGTTTCATGCCGAAACGATCGATTACGGAGACTTTGAACGAGCGGGCCCGGCGTCCATGCGCTTCGATCTTCTGCCGCACTTCGTCGGCCAAATCGTCGCGCGAATTATAATTGAACGCCACATCGGCGCCTTCTCGCGCGAACACTTCGCAGAGCGCCGCCCCGATGCCACGCGTGCCGCCGGTAACAAACGCCCGCTTTCCTTCGAGTAAGAGGCTCACTCTGTACAATCTCCTATGCGGCAGGCCTGATGCGCTGCCATTAACTTCGGCTCGGAATTAAGAGCTTGGATAAACGGGGATTAGAACGCGAAGCGTGTGCGGCAGTCAAGACGAGATTGAAAGGAGTAGTGTTATGCAGTCAGTACCGGGAGCGGTAGCGACCGGGTCTCAATCCGCGCCACGGTCGAGTTTGCCACGACAATAACCCGGTCGCTACCGCTCCCGGTACTGACCTCATCACTCACGCCAGCGCAGTCTCAACCAGTTGCTCTGGGGCGGGCAGATTTTCTTCGGCATTCGCCGGTACTGGAATCAGCGCAGTGATCTCTTCAACGATCCGCCGCGTGGCGTTGGGAATGTGCACGCTGATGGTGGCGGCGCGCATGGCCGCATAGTGCGTTGAATCTTTGATCATGCGCTGCACGACCGGGACCACATCCGAAGCTCGTTGCAGCAGAACGGCCGCGCCGCTCTTGACGATCAGGTTAACGGTGCTCGCTTCCTGCGGCATTGGTTGGGTGGTCCCGTCGGCGATGATTGGCACGCGGCAACTCAAGGCTTCGAAAGTGCTCAAGCCGCCCAGTTTCGAAATCATCACATTGGCCGCGCCCAGCAGTTTTTCGACCTCGTCAGAATAGCCGATAACTTTGATTGGAAACTTAGCTTCCGCAGCGAGGGTTTCGACCTCGGCTTTCAAGGCCTCGTTCTTACCAGCGAGAAAGATCGCCTGCATGTCCAATTCGCCGCGCACCAACTCGCGAAAAATATTTGGAATGTTGCCGCCGCCTTCCCAGCCGGCGTTGACAAAGACGGTGAACTTGTCTGCGTCGAGCCCCAGCGCGGTGCGCGCAAGTTGGGCGGCCTTATCGCCGGGAAACGAAAACTTCGGATGCACCGGCATGCCGGAAACCTTGATTCGTTCCGGGGTAATGCCATAGTCAATCAACTGCCGGCGGGCTTCTTCGGTGGCGCAAAGGTACAGCCGCACGTCGTCACAAGCCCACCCCTTCCAAAAACCGTAATAAGGATCCGTGACCACGGTGACCAGCGGAATCCGATCCGCCAGACCCAATTCTTTGAGCACTCGCGCGAAGAGGTGTTGGGTCAACGGATGGACGCTGACCACGATATGCGGGCACCAGCGTTCGAAGAGTTCGCGCACAAAGCCGATGCATCGCGACTGAAAGAACTCGCGCGTTTCGGGGCGAAAACGGTTGACGGCCCAGTAGAGATATTTCATCCAGTGCTGCTTGTTACGCAGCAGCCAGTTGTAAAGCGCCACCGCCTTGGCCGTGATGTGATGTGAGTCTTCGACCGCTCGGACGACGCGAATCGCGTACGAATCGCCTTCGACAATACTCTGAATTCCGGCCACGATCGCGGCCGCCGCCGAGCGATGGCCGCCACCGGTATCCGAAGATATGATCAGAATTTTTGGAGCGTTCGGATTCATGGATTGACTGCCGCGAACCGGGTGGTGTCTAGATTACCAACTCTAGTTGGGTCTTTCGCCTTAAAAGAAAATACCCGACTGAAGTCGGTACTCCGCAACGCCCTTTTTCCAAATAGCTCGTCAAACGTTAACGGTGACTCCATCTGCCCGGGGCTCCGTTTGTTTATCGAATTCCCTGCGCGATTTCTTCATCTCGCGCTCCAGCCGCTTAATCTTGATCAAGTGCTTCGGATTGAAAGGCAGAGACGGGTAATAGCAATTCGATTCGTGGGTGCAAAAGCAGCCGTCCGCTGCCTGTTTCCGGCGTGCCTTCATAGCCTCGGACAACCACAGACCCTGGAAGTTCCAATTGTGGTCGCGGAGGTTTCCAATCGGCGACAGATTTTCACAGGAGGACAGCGTGCCTTCATCATAAATCACGGCGCCAGCCGTGCCTGCATAACAAGTCAACTGGGCCTTTTGGGTTTCCTGCGTTTTGGCGATCAGGCCATGCATGTAAATGTCGATCGCTGCTTTGAAGTAGCCGGCCTTGCCACCGTAGTTGTTCTTGATCGCCGCATGCCGCGAATCGTCGTCGATCATCTGCGCGAGTTGGGCGTACCGAGTGTGATCGATGTCCAGCTCGATCGGATCCGCTGAAGGCGGACGAATGTAGTTGAAGTTAACTTTGTCCGGTTGCAGATCGTGCTTTAGAAAATCGTACCAATCAAAGATCGTGTCCTGATTAGAGTGCATAAAGCAGGTGCAGGTCTGCAAATCGAGGCGCGGATACTGCTTTTTCATCGCTTTCAATTCGCGCGCCGTTTCGATCGCGATGTTCCACGACCCGGGCTTCTGCCTAATCTTGTCGTGTTGCTGCTGCAATCCATCGATGCCCATCGCGACCGTGACGTTTAAGTTCGGGCACTCTTCCAGAATACGTGTTACATCGGGAAAGATTCGCTTCTGAATCTGCCCGTTCGACATCAGATAAACCGATTCGAGATTATTGTGACGATAGAAAGAGCCAACGATTTCCGGCAGGTCTTTACGCGTGAACGGTTCGCCGCCGGCGAGTATCAAAACACCGAGATTGCCGCCCAGCGTTTCTGCTATGCGATCGATCTCCTGTGTCTTCATCTGAAGTTTCTTGCGTGGTCGATCATCGAGCTCGTCGGTAAAGAAACAGTGCGTGCAGCGCATGTCGCACACTGAAGTAACCAAAATATTAAGCAGCACCGGCGCGAACGGCTGGCCGGTGGCCATTTTCGCGTAACGCTTGAGTAATTCCCTGGTGGTGTAGTCCATTATTGCCTCAAAAATGATTCTAGCATGATAGGTCCTATAGGTCGTATACGTCTTATAGATTAGTTCGTTCTGGCACTAAGTCCCAACGCCCGCATCCGCCGATACAGATGACTCCGATCGATGCCCATTAACTCAGCCGCCCGTGAAACGTTGCCGCCGGCTTCATCAAGTTTGCGCTGAATGAATTCGCGATGATAGGCATCGCTGG
>WNFQ01002404.1_pt1 | contig 25211 bp, 30 predicted proteins | sample 5400171 | NCBI WGS metagenome assembly WNFQ01 (sample SAMN13153356, study PRJNA577476) | soil metagenome | isolation source: 20 cm soil under Madrone tree | place: USA:California | collected 2016-06-14
ATTGATAATCCTGGGCCGAGCGACCCCCAGTTCCCGAATTCAGGTCTTCCTACTTGAGGTGCCACACCCGAAGCTAGTAATTTCCTTCGAGGGTCCGCAACCGGCCAACTCCGGCCACTGGCTGCTCTAAAATGACTGTCATAAAGCGGCCGCTCGCGGCCTGCGGTAAGCTAAAGCCTATGGTTCGCATTTCATCACGCCGGTTCTGTCGCCCAATTTTTAGTTAGACAGCAATGTGCTACATGGTCCTTCTCAGCACGACATCAGATGCGGACCTCAGCGCAGGGAACAGTGCTGTACTCATTTGCAATCGCGAATTGCCGCCCCTTGCCGAAGTCTCCTTGCTTGAGTTTCCTAATAAGTGGTTCGTCGGCTCAAGGGATGGCTGCAGTTGTGGATTCCGACATCTCCACACTAGTGCGGTCGAGCTAGGTTTTGACACACCGAAGGATTGGTATCCTGAGGAGAGCGAAGATCTCTCTGCCACCCTGGAATTTGTTGGACTGGTGCGCCAATTGCTCGCCTCGGGAGCTTACGTTGATTGCATTGACGCTTGGGGTCATGAAAGTGACACTCCTGTAATCGCGGGAACTCGCAGCGTCGATATAGCCAATATGCCGGCCGAAGCCTTTCGGTTCATGGAGAATCATCGCTTTGTCTTTGGGGATGCTGTCTAACACTCGTTGGAGTGATCGCAGGGCTAGTGCCGCAAAGCAGACGGTCACCGGGATCGCTTGGGGTCGAATGCGGAAGTTGACCGCGTCGGGCAGCAGGCGGCCAAAGGTGGCGCTTGATTTGGCAGATTGTATTTCGTAAATCCGGTGAAGGACCTACCGAAAATTAACTGATAACTGGCGTTTGAGGTCACCATGAGCAACGGAATACCGCACTTCCTGGTCGCTGGAATCATCATCGCAAGTCCCTTGCTAGCGCAGGGCCAATCTGAGCGGGCTATTGAGATTCGGGTCTCGTCGTCCGAAAAGTCTTGCTTCATTGACGGAGTCGAGGTCCACTGCGGCGACGTAGGGGCAAAACTCAAGGCGATGCGCGTTCCCGCAGACAGTCATATCCACCTACGTGGAGACTCTCGCGTCAGTTACGACCAAATGCATTCCGCATTGGAGTCCTTGGTCGAGGCCGGGTACTCAACGAAAGTTGGATTTGTGACGACCCGTTAAGCCCCGGTGATATGGGCGCAAAGCTGCCGTTGGTGAATGGCAACAACGGGTCGACACCTGGCATAGGAACACATCAGGCAATATGTGGCCGGCATATCCGACGCCGGCTAGGTGATGCGGGGTGAGACCGACGGATTAAATGCGTTAGACTTTCCCCGTGACTTACGAAGGATCTATCGCCCAAGAATTCCAACGTCGGCGTCAAGCGACCTGGCGGGCAGTTCGATGGTGGGTCTTAACCGCTGCAACTGCTTTGGTCGGTGTGGTTTGGATCGCTGCGGGCACGTTTGACGCAACCACGACGGAGGTTGGATCGTTCCTGCTTTTGTTGGTGTCATTCTGCGTTGCGATCACCTACTTTCGAGTTCGTAAGCTATACCGCTGCCCTCGATGCAATAAAGTGCCTGTGCGCACAGCGTTCGGCTGGCGTGACGAATTTGGGCGGGAGCCTAAGGATGTGCAATGGAATCCCGCAGAATGTCCGGCCTGTCATGCACGTCTTCGGGAGGAATGAATCTTCCTCATAGCTGTCGCTCTCATTCGCATCCCCAAGAGCCTTGATCCCAAGCCCATCAAAAAACGTGCTCATGCCCAGAAGGTGATTGCGAGCGAATGGATACAAAAAAGGGACCATGGACGGTGAGCCGTCGAAATGTCGTCAAGAAAAGGCATTATCCATGGACATGCTGGCAACGCTTCTAAAGACGGTTTTTTCCTGCGAAAGTGGCAATGTCCATACCCCAGCACCTAACCCGGACAGCTTGATCTCGTAGGTCCACTTCGGCCCCTCGGGCAGTTTCGCCACCGGCAGGCATTCCATGGATTCGATGAAATGGAGCTTCGCAGTCGCGGCGGTCTTTCGAGGGGTGCGAGCATTAATGGCCATGGCTGGATTTTTGGATGAGAGAGCAATCGCCTGAACCGTAGCCTATTTGCAATTGGGATTGTATCCGAAATGGCAGGGACGCCGCAGGGCTGGTAAGACCTGCGGGGCGAGCCGGACCGGCCGAAGCGTCGCAGGGATAGCCTAGCTTCAGCGGCTCAAAACTGGCCGGCGCCTGACGAATAGTGATGTCGCGGCTCAAGCGACGTTCATCCCTCCTGCGCGGATGCCCGAAACGTGCGAAACTCTCCCTCGGGTGGACATCCTGAAGAAGGGACTCTGAATGGCCTACACACCTGCACCGGTCGAACCCCCTGTATCCCTCCGTCTTGACCCGAGCGCTGACGACCACGCGTTTTTCGGTCACCCACGCGGATTGGGCTGGCTGAGTTACGCCGAGTTCTGGGAACGCTTTTCCTACTACGGCATGCAGGCCCTCCTGGTGCTGTACATGACGCACCGGCTGTTGCTGCCAGGGCACGTTGACCACGTCGTTGGTTTTGCGGCATTTCGATCGATGCTGGAAGGGGTGTATGGCCCGCTCTCGGCGCAAGCGCTCGCGTCTGTGATCTTCGGGTTGTACGCGGGGCTCGTGTATGTCACGCCCATCGCGGGTGGGTTACTGGCCGATCGAGTACTCGGACGTACCCGAACGGTCGTCCTGGGCGCGTCGCTGATGGCGGCCGGTCATTTCCTCATGGCCTCCGAGTACACCTTCCTGCTCGCCTTGTTGTGTTTGTTACTCGGCGCCGGCTGCTTCAAGGGCAACCTCGCAGCTCAAGTCGGTACGCTGTACGCGCCAGGGGATACTCGCAGCACCGACGGATTTCAAATCTACTACCTCGCCATTAATGTGGCCGTGCTCGCGTCACCGCTCGTTTGCGGTACTCTCGGCGAGCACTACGGATACCATTGGGGATTTGGGGCCGCGGGAGCGGGGATGGTCATCGGATTGGTGATCTACTTGAAGGGGCGCGCCTGGTTGCCGCGGGAATCCGCACTCGATCGGAATACGCAGAATAAATCTCGGCAGCTACTGTTGCGAAGCGAACGACGTCGACTGATCGTGATGGTGGCGTTACTGCCCATTCTGGGTGCGGCGCTCGTCGGTAATTTCCAGGTCTTCAATGCCTACCTCTTGTGGGCGGAGACAAATTTCGATCTCCAGGTATTCGGCTTTGCCATGCCGGTCACCTGGCTTCTGTCGTTGGGCTCCGTGATCGTCTTGGCGAGTATCGCGGGAACCGTTCTGTTTTGGCGGTGGTGGGCTCGCCATCGCGCAGAGCCATCCGCCCTCACCAAGATGACCTTGGGTGCGTTTTTGCTGGCCTGTGCCCCGCTTGCCCCGGCACTATGCTCCTACGTTGTCGCTACCACGGGACACAAGGCGAATCTCGCATGGGCCGTTGCGTACGAGATTCTCAATGATGTTGGCTATGCCAATTTACTGCCGGTGGGATTGGCGCTCTACGCCCGGGCTGCGCCGAAGTCCGTCGGTGGAATGGTAACGGGCCTCTACTATGTGCTGTTGTTCTTTACGAATATGTTGGTCGGCTGGCTGGGCGGTTTTCTGGAGCGGATGTCTGGCGTACAGTTTTGGCTGTTGCACGTCGCGGTGGTGGGAAGCGCGGCGCTAGTGCTTCTGGCGGTGCGTGGTCCCGTTGCTAGGATATTGGTGCCTGCAGAAGAGACGCTCGTTCCGGTGGCAGCGCCTCTGGGCTCGGAAACGGTCTCCGTTTTGTGAGAATCGCCCGAGTGAGTATGTCGGCGTCCTCCAGCGTGTTGGTGCTGAGTTTGTTGTTGCTCGGCGGTGCTGCAAATTTCGTCATGGCCGCACCAGCACACCATGGACCGTCCAGTCAGGTTCAGTGTGTGACGCTCGGACTCTCTACGTGCCCGCAGCCCTTCGATGCGGTACTGCCGGATCCTGCGCATATGCTGAGCTGGGATCAGCACACGCGCGTGATCGGCTTTCGAAACACCTATCGTCAGTACCCTGGGGACGTGATCCACACGCAAGGCGCTCACGCGTATCCATTGCCGGCCGCGAACAAGGCGATGCCGTCTCTGCTGTACAAGATGGACGGCAACACTTACCGCCTCAAAGACTATCTGCAGCGGCAAAGTGTCACTGGGCTACTAATCCTCAAAAACGGTCGGCGAGTCTATGAGTACTACGGTGGTGGAAACACCGACAAGACACTTTGGACTTCGCGCTCGGTGGCCAAGTCGGTGGTATCGGTCCTGGTCGGTATGGCAATCAAGGAGGGGCTCATCGGCGCGGTCGGCGATCCGGTCACGCGCTGCTTGCCGGAACTCAAAGGCAGCGCCTGGGAGAACGTGACCTTGCGCGATATCCTCCAGCATACCTCGGGCGTGATTTGGAACGAGAATTACGCGGATCCGACGTCGGAATTTGCGCACCTCACGCTTTGTGAGGCCGGTCCCTCCGCCTATCAGTGTGTTTGGCAGTTGGTGAGTACCTTGAAGCGGCGGCCGGGTATCAGTCCCGGCGCGGTGTGGTCCTATAACACCGGCGGGGCTTGGCTGGTCGGTCGGATATTGGAAAGAGCCACCGGCATGACGATTGCGGAGTACCTGGAGACGCGTCTGTGGAGCCGATTCGCCATGGAAAGCGACGGGGTTTGGCAAGCGCTCGTCAAGGGGCAGGTTGATATGGGCGGTCATGGCTTCAATGCGATCTTGCGCGACTGGGGCCGTTTTGGGTTGTTCGTCGCTCGCGGCGGCAAGCTCGCGGCGGGTCAGGAGTTACTGCCAGAGAAATGGATCGCGCAATCGACGACTTGGAGCAGAGCCAAGGGCTCGGTGACGCCAGCGACTCCGGATGGCCAGTATGGCTACCAGTGGTGGTTTAGCGGCGTCGATCCCGCGCGGGCCGATACCGATCATGCTATGCAGACCGCGCAGCACACCTTTTGGGCGGAAGGAATCTATGGGCAGGCAATTGCCGTCAATCCGAGCGAAAATCTCGTGATGGTGCAGTGGTCTACATGGAAAGAAGCTGACACTCCGCCTTCGCTCTACGATGAGCAGGCGCTATTTTTCAATGCGGTGGCGCATGCGCTTAGTCGAAAGGGCGAGCCGGCCCGCTAGGAGGGCTAGACGCCGCCGTGGGCCCCTCAGCGACTCCAGCCGGCCAACTACGGCCAGTGACCGTGCCGGAATGACCGCCGCCGCGAAGCGGCCGTTCGCGGCGTGCGGTAAGCTTAGGCCGATTTTTACGGAGTCCAGCCGGATCGCAAGGAGCGTACAAATGCCATTGAATTTAATCTTAGCGCTTGTACGACGTTTTCGTCGTCTAATTAATTGTAGGAGACTCAATGTCCCGCTCGATCGCCATTCTCCTTCTGGGTACCGTAATCGGTGCCTCCTCAACGCCAGTCTCGGCGGCTCTCGCCCCGGCATCGGGCGTGCCCGAGTGGGCCACCACATTTTTGAGCGCATGGTACTACTCCTTTAACCGAGGGGACGCCTCGGGGGTTGCCGCGCTCTTTTCAGAGAACGCCCGCCTAGGAAAGACGAAGGGCCGTGCTGAAATCCAAAAGACATTGGCGTCAGAATTTGAGAAATCGCCGCGTCGGTGCCAGGGCGACTTTGACGGGTTTAAGGTCCTCGGTGATCTTGCCGTGGGTTGGGGTCATGAAACCTGCGTTGAGACGACGCGGAATGCTGGAAAGGCCGCGCGAACGAAGGAACGCTGGCTACTTGTGTTTGAAATGGACGCGTCGGGGCAGTGGCTGCTAACGCGCGAAACCTACCAAGCCACTAACTAGCGGTGGGTCTCCTACTTTCGTTTGGAGAAGAGGAAACGCTCTTCACAGCACGAGTGGGGACCGTCTGAGCTGGGTGAGGGGGCCGACAAGTGGCGAAATCGGCAGCCGGCCATCAACAGACCGGAGTCGACCCCGCTGCCGTTCGATTTTTGCAGCATTGGCCCACATCGCAACGAGCGCAGCTGCTGAAGATTCCACTCGGGCGTCGGCCAAGACGCCCGATAGCCGCGTCGAAGAGATTTACATCGCGCGTTCCTTTCGTGAATCGAGGGACAAGCCTACCGGCTTCTGCTCCCAATCCCGAACCGGATTTGGTGACGCAACATCGGAAGATCGCTACACGTTTAGATCAATATCGACTCGCCCCTCTGACGGTAAAATGACTGATGACGATGTTCGAGTCATCGGTCGGCTACGTGCGTGTTTTGGCCCAACCAATAATCCGACGTTGCAAAACTTCTATGCGGAAGGCTCTCTCGGAGCCGTAACTTTCACGGGCAAGGGAGAGTGTCTAGCCAATCAGGCCGACTATCCCGAGACCGGCATCACCAGCACCCGATGTTTTCTTCACCTCTCCGGTCTCCCCCCAGAATATGTCGGTGGAGAGCTGACTACAAATTCCGTCAGGTCTCGTAACGTGCTTGGCGGAGTATCAGATCCATCGGGCTACACGCAACCTTCGATCGCGACGATACGCCTTTGGAAACGACGCGATGAGCGTTAGTCGCTCCATTGGGGTTGGGGTTTAGTCACCAGGAGCTTCCCACGGCAAGACCCGATATGGCTGATTTACTTGGATTCCGGGCGGGGGCATATGTGAACACCAAACTAGCGACGATCCTCCTTTGCGTCGTAACCTCTCTTAGCGTGAACGCCGCCAAGGGAGACGACGCTCCGGTTTTTCCAGACTTTGGTGCGAGCGATCCGATTGTTCTCGGGTGGATGGTCGGCTCACCTCCGGCCGACAAGTTGATCCGATTCGAGGACGGCTCTTTCCGCCGGTTCCCGCAGTCTCGTTGGAGCTTCTCTCATTGGCGCGAATTGGTGCCAACAGTCAATGTCTCACGCGGATCCGGGGCAGTCAGTGTCTTATCGCGTGAGGAACGCAAGGACCTCGACGCGATCACGTTCGTGCCGCTGGGCGGCACTCAGTCAATGACCTGGTCGGAGTCGCTCGCCGCCAATTACACGGATGGGATCGTCGTTCTGCACAAGGGCCGCGTCGTGTACGAGCGATATTTCGGGGCGCTTACGCCGGCGCGCCCGCACATTGCCTTTTCGGCGACAAAGTCTCTCTTCGGCACGATCGCAGCAATGCTGATTGCAGAAGGTAAAATCGACCCGCGAGCGACTGTGGGTCACTACATTCCCGAACTTACAGACACAGGATTCGGCGACGCCACCGTAGCTGAAGTGCTCGACATGACCACAGCAGTTAAGTACTCGGAGGACTACAACGATCCCAACGCGGACGTCACGAAATGGCGGCTAGCCTACGGCGGCATGCCTCGTCCGAGCGGTTACTCTGGGCCGCGATCTGAATATGAATATCTTGCAACCATCCAGAAGGACGGTGAGCACGGCGCGGGATTCAAATATCGCTCGATAAATACGACGGTTATTGGCTGGCTGATCGCCCGCGTAACCGGAATGCCGGCGCAGCGTGTGCTTGAGGAACGCATCTGGGCGCGACTGGGTGCCGAGGGCGATGCGTATATGCAGGTGGACTCGATCGGGACGCCTGCCGCTGCTAGTGGTTTCAATGCGCGGCTGCGTGACTTGGCGCGGTTCGGTGAAATGATTCGTCGCGGCGGTCGCTATAACGGCCAGCAAATCGTACCGACGGAAGTGATTTCGGAGATTCGCCGCGGTGGAAGTCGGGAGGCATTTGCTAAGGCGGGCTATACGACATTGCCCGGATGGAGCTATCACGACCAGTGGTGGCTATCGCACAATGGACACGGCGCCTTCATGGCGCGCGGCCTCCATGGACAGGCGATATACATCGACCCGGCAGCAGAGGTGGTAATCGCCAGATTTGCGTCGCATCCAAAGCCCGGCAACGTCAGCCTGGATCCAACATCACTCCCCGCGTATGAGGCAATTGCCAAACATCTGATGGCGCGCGATAAATGATTCCACCGGTCATCGCGATGCAGTCGATGGTGGTAGTTCAAACGGTTCTGACGATAAATTGGGTTAGACGAAAGATTTACCTCTCGTCGCAGAAGGGGGTTATGCTTACTGCCTCCTCGCCCAAAAGCCCTATAAGAAGCAAGATCGCAGGGGGTACCCGTGCATAACCACCAACCCGCATCGAAAGTTCGTCAATTGGCGGCGGCGGTCGTCGGAAACGTGCTTGAGTGGTACGATTTCATTGTCTTCGGGCGTGCTCATGGGTACTCTACTGGGCGCGCTGGTCACGCGCGGCCTCACGCCGGATGCGCTCGACAGATGGGGCTGGCGTATACCGTTCTTGTTTGGCCTTATCATTGGGCCGATCGGACTCTACATTCGGCGTTATCTCGACGAAACGCCGGATTTCGTCGCCGCACGCGGAGCGGCCACGGAAGAGCACGCATTCGGAACGACGCTCGCGGCGCATATCAAGCAAATGGCGGTGTGTCTGATCCTATCAGGAGGCGCATCTATCCAATTCTATGTGCTCCTGGTTTATATGCCGACCTTCGCGAGTACTCAGTTGCATCTACCGCTAGGCACCGCTCTCGTCGCCCAGTCGGTCGGCCTCCTCTTCTTGGTTGTGCTGGTGCCGTTGTTCGGAGTGCTGGCGGATCACATAGGACGCAAACCGATCATGATGAGCGCATTCGCTCTATACCTCGCTTTGGCCTACCCGTTATTCTCGTGGGTGCATGATAGCCCCTCGTTTGCCCGTTTGATGATCATGCAGATGGCTCTCTGCAGTTTGCTTGGAGCGTTCTACGGCCCGAATGCGACGGTACTGGTTGAGCAATTCCCAACTCGTATTCGCTCGACCGGGCTCGCCATTCCTTACAACCTTGGGGTCATGATATTCGGGGGCTTCGCACAATTCTTTGTCACTTGGCTGATCCACGCGACCGGTTCGCCGATAGCTCCCGTGTACTACATGATGTTCGGGGCCGCCATTACATTGGTATCCTTACTTTTTATCACGGACCCTGCCCGCGAGCCGCGTGGACAACTCGCTGTTAGCATCCCTGCGCCAGTCGTATAACGACGCGAAAAAACCGACCTGATCGAGCTCCCCGACATCTGCCGTTCGCCACCGGCAGGAGAGAGTCGAGACATTCTGGCGTGCTTTTTTCCAGTTCCTCCCGGCACTGCGACTGGGTTTGCCGCAGGGTGAGCGACACTGTGGCGAACGCCCGGACAGGGTGAGCCGCATGCCGGCGAACGCCGGTACACGGAAGTAGCGGCAGGTCCGCAGCGGAGCAGGGAACGCGGAGCGTCAGCGGTTCGGGCCGGGCCGCTAGCGGAGCAGGATCATTCGGCGCTTTGCGCCTCACCCCTTGTGAACTCGGGGCCGCCCCCAGGGGCGTTCACGCCGTTACACGGCGCAGTGCGCAGCGACGCGGGCAACGGCCGGAGGCCGGAAGGCGGGTTGGGCTCGCGCGCCTGACTCGCCGTCGGAGGGCGAGTGCATGGGTGAGGCGCATGCGCCGAACGCCACTACAAGGATGTAATGGCCGGCCCGCAGCGAAGCAGGATTGCGGAACGTCAGCGGCACGAACGGCCCGACCCATCGGAGAACGGGCGGGGGGTCAAGGAGGGAGGACGGCAGGCCCGGGAGCCGTCATTCACTATGTCGAAATGGTTGCCCCAAGCGCCGGTCACCTTCTACTGGACATACCCGGATACAAAGCATCTAATCTGAAAGCGCAGTGCCGCAGACATTGCGCCAAAGGTTCACTACAATTCACAAAAAACAGGGAAGGTCATATGAAGAACGGAATTGCATTGTGTTTACTTGGACTGATTTCACTGGGCATTACCACGATCGCGCAAGCGCAAAAAGCAGGTGAAACTGCAAAGACGGCCGTTGCCGCACTGGAGGATCAGTGGACGCAAGCACAAAGAACTAACAATCCCGATCTGATCGCGCCGTTGTTGGCTGACAAGTTCATCGGCATCGGCACGGACGGCAAGATCGGCAATCGTGAGCAGGACCTCGCCGACGCGAAAGCAACCAAATATTCGAGCGTCGATATTGAGGGTCTTCATATCACGGTGTTTGGTAACACCGCAGTCGCTACCATGGTGTTTAAGGCGAAAGGAACCGACGAGAAGGGCAAGCCCATGGACATCAATGCGCGTTGGGCCGATACCTGGGTGAAAATGCCCAGCGGCGCTTGGCAATGTGTTCTATCTCAAGGCTCAGGCTTGAAGCCATAGACTAACGACGAACGCTTTCTCCGCTTACTGTGCTGGCCCCTCGATTGGATTTGCCGCAGGAGCGGCAACGACCGGAGGCCGGAAGGCGAGTCAGGCTCGCGCGCCTGACTCGCCGCGGAAGGGCGAGGACATGGACGTGCGACAATCTCCATAGCGGGCATGAGGGAACGGACGACCGTCACAGCGGGAGGAGCGGCCATGGGTACCGGCAACAGGTCGACGGTGACGTCTAGAGACGTAGTGGTGGTGGGGGCCGGCTTTGCCGGCCTTTACCTGTTGCACCGGCTGCGCAGTCAAGGCTCCCTACAGCTTCGACCCCGACTTGGAGCGGGAATGGCGGTGGTCCGAGAAGTACGCCACCCAGCCTGAGATTTTGGCCTACGCCAACTACGTGGCCGACAAGTACGACTTGCGAAAAGACATCCAGTTTGCGACCCGCGTTGAGCGAGCCAATTGGGATATAAAAGCCAGGCGATGGCATGTCCGTACCGGGATCGGCGACGAAATCATCTGCGGGTTTTACGTGATGGCCAGCGGTTGCCTGTCCCTCCCTAAGGGGATCGACATCGCCGGCGCCGATCGCTTCGAAGGCGAGACCTACTACACGCACCGCTGGCCCCATGAGGGCGTGGACTTCACCGGCAAGCGGGTCGCGGTGATCGGCACCGGCTCGTCGGGCGTCCAGTCTATTCCGCTCATCGCCGCGCAAGCCGCGCAGCTGACTGTGTTCCAACGGACGGCCAACTTCTCGAGGCCCGCATGCAACGGCCCGGCACCGAAGGAGAAGGTCGACGCCTTCATAGTCGATCGCAATGCTTACCGACAGGCGGCCCGCTGGTCGATGACTGGCGTGCCGAGCCCGATCGCTGAGTTGCGAGCGCTGCAAGTGTCGGAGGAAGAGCGTCGCGCCGTCTACGAGGCGGCGTGGAACTCGGGTGATCTCCTGCCCACCACCTTTGCCGACATGGTGACGAACGCGACGGCCAACGAAACCTACTGCGAGTTCCTCCGAGAAATGATCCGCTCGATCGTGAGGGACCCTGCGACTGCAGACACCGTCTGCCCGAGGGGTTACTACTACGGCACCAAGCGGGCCTGCCTCGACTCAGGCTACTACGAGACCTTCAATCGCCCCCATGTTCGGCTTGTGGACCTGAGCAAGACACCGATCAGCACCATCACCGGGACCAGCATTGAGACCACGGGGGAATCGCTGGAATTCGATGTCATCGTGTTCGCGACCGGCTTCGACGCCATGACCGGCGCCATCGTGGCGGTTGATATCACCGGCCGTGACGGGCTCTCCCTAAAGGAAAAGTGGGCCGCGGGCCCGAAGACCTATCTCGGGCTCACCACAGTCGGCTTCCCGAATTACTTCATGATCACCGGCCCGGGGAGTCCCTCGGTGCTTTCAAACATGATGGTGTCTATCGAACAGCATGTGGACTGGGTGTCCGAGATCATCGAGCCGACCGAGACGGCCGAGGCCGGCTGGGTGCAGCACGTCAACGACTGCGCCGACATCACGCTCTACCCGACCGCCAACTCCTGGTACATGGGCGCCAACGTGCCGGGCAAACCGCGCGTATTCCTGCCGTACATCGGCGGTGTGGGTCGCTACCGAAAGGCATGCGACGAAGTCGTTGAGCAGGGCTACCTCGGCTTCCGCTTCCAGGGAGACGATGGCACGCAGTGCAACGACGGCGTGATCCGCCGGCTGATGCCGGATGTCGCGATCGTGCTCGAGGTGATCGAGAGCCTGGGCCTGCCGCCCATCGAGTCCATGTCACCACAGGACGCACGCGCATTCATTGTTGCGCTGGCAAAGCAGCAGCCGCCCGGCCCCGCAGTGGCCGAGCACCTCGACGGAACCCTGCCCGGCGCCGCAGGGAACCTCAACTATCGACTCTATCGGCCGACCACGGCCGGACCCCACCCCGTCGTGGTCTACTACCACGGCGGTGGCTGGGTGCTCGGCGGCTGCGACTCCGACGATCCGTTTTGCCGTGACTTGTGCGTTCGTTCCGACTCGATCATCGTGTCGGTTGACTATCGACACGCGCCCGAGGCCCCATTCCCGGCGGCGGTAGAGGATGCGTTCTGCGCACTTCAATGGGTCGCAGCTCATGTCGAGGCTCTGGGGGGTCGGTCGGGTCCGATGTCGGTGGCCGGCTGGAGCGCCGGCGCGAATCTCGCCACCGTGGTGTGTCGACTCGCGCGCGATAACGGCGGTCCGGCGATCTCGGGTCAGCTATTGCTTGCGCCGGTGACCGATGTGGACCTCACCCGGCGGTCGTACGAGGAGAACGGTGAGCGCTACGTGCTTACAAGTGCGCTCATGCACTGGTTCTTCGACCATTACGTTGGTCCCGCCGACCGGACCGACCCACGAGTCGCACCGCTGCGAGCCGACGACCTGGCAAACCTGCCGCCGGCCACCATTGTCACCTGCGAGTTCGATCCCTTGCGTGATGAGGGTGCGGCGTACGCTGAGGCACTGACCGCGGCCGGCGTAGATGTGCAGCACATCGCCGCGCGAGGCCACACCCATACCTCGCTTACTTTAGTTGACGTGGTCATTTCGGGCGTGCCGTATCGCCAGAGAATGGGTGAGGCATTGCGCCGATTTGGACAGACGGAGGGGCAATCATTGCGCTTAGTGGCGCACGCTTGAGACTCCCGATGCCGACGTATCACGGTTCCTGTCATTGCGGTCGCGTGCGGTTCGAAGTCCTCGCCGACATCGATCATGTACGCGCGTGCGATTGCTCAATTTGCCGACGACGAGGTGCTCTCACCTACCGCGTACCGAATGATCATCTCCGCTTGCTGACTGGCTGGGAGAATCTGACGCTGTACGAATGGGGATCACGGACTGCGAAGGACTATTTCTGCCAGACATGCGGCATTCTTCCGTTTCGGCGTCCCAGCGACCCAACACCGCAGGAGCGTTTGGAAGGCATTAAGCCTTTCGACGGCTGGGCAATCAATGTCCGGTGCATCGATGGTCTCGATCTGGATTCGATTCCGATCAGGCGAATTCCTGGCAACAGAATCTGACCGTATGTCGCCGAAACAGAGTCTCAGCGCCACTGACACCTCAAGAACCCAACATAAGACGTGGTAAAATAAGAGGAACGGGGCAATCCGCGTTTTCGCTCTACTTGCCCCACGGAAGGGGCAACTGAATCTCGACGGTTGCCGACGAGATTCCCGAAGGTGATTCGAGACTCGCGCGTCTGACTCACCGTCGCCGGGCGAAGGCATGGGTGAGGCGCATGCGCCGAACGCCGCCATACGAGGTGGCGGCCGGTCCGCAGCGAAGCAGGAAAGCGGAGCGTCAGCGGCACGAACGGCCCGGCAAATCGAAGAACAGCCTTGACCGGGATACTGCCGTGGTAGGATTTATGAACCGGGCAATGAAGGCTTTCTTCTTGTGTTGGCGGTTCTCGAAGAAGGGATTCTCAAAATGGATGTGCCGGTACAGAGAAAGGTTCGGCCAATTCTGGCCTTCCTAGCCAATTTCGTCAGTCTGGGCCTTGGTTATGTCTATGTCGGCGAACCTCGACTCGCAGCAATCATCGTGGGTGGCTATTTCGGGCTGTGGGCGTTCTTCTCCTGGACCCGGTTGATCGTTTCCTCAGTCATTGCATACTGGTTCCTGGCCGGGCTCGCCGGAGTTGTAATGGTCGTATCAGTTGTCCATCCGGCAGTCATAGCCTTTCGTAATCGGCGACGGCCACAGACAAGATATAACCGCTGGTGGTTCTATCTGCTGTGGATCCTAGCCATTGGGACTCTCGCGTATTCGGCGGTTCAAGATCGGGCGGAGATACTCGGATATGAGCCTTTTCGTACTCCGACGGAGTCGATGTCGCCGACGCTCGAGCGTGGCGACTTCTTTATGGCGGATACGTGGCATTTTCATCATCACCCGCCGATGCTCGGCGAAATTGTCGTTTTTGAAAGACCAGACGAACCGCATGTTAAATACGTGAAACGCGTTGTCGCCGTTCCGGGTGACACTATCAAGGGTCGCAATGGAGTGTTGTACAGGAACGGACAAGTCATCAACGAACCCTACGTGCACGCTCCCAATCCAGATCCTGGATACGCCCGGGATTTCGGACCAAATATTCTAGGGAAGGACGACGTATTTGTCCTGGGGGACTATCGCAACAATAGCTTGGATAGCCGCACCTGGGGCGCGATACCGATCAGGAATCTTCATGGCCGAGCACAATTCGTCTGGTTTTCGTGGGGTAATGCGGGTGTTCGATGGAATCGACTGGGAATCTCCTTGCGCCGGTGATGCAAGAGTACGTAAGACCGCGGCTAATCACGTTTGTGCAATCATGGAGGATGGGCAATGAGCCAGGGTCACCAGCACTTTGAAAAGTCGGGACCCCTCCGAACGTAGCTCGTATCGCGATGACCTCCGTTGCAGCAGCCGTTAGGTGACGATGTGCCCCTGTTGTTGCGCCTCGTCAGCGTATGAGCTGATCGTTTTATCGGCGTCGAAGTGTTCGTCGCGCTCGACGGGCAGTCCGAGCTTGCCGCGGACGGCGCGCAGTTCGGTCAACGACACATAGCCAAGTTCCGGTTCTCCCATGCCGAGATCGCAGAGGCCGAAGGCGAGTCCGTGGTCGGGGGTCGAGTTCGGTGAGGAGCCAGGTGCATTGGGCGTCCGGGGTGAAGAGCTTGACGACGGGCTTGAAGTCGATCGCGCCTTGGTCGTTGTCGATGGCGGCGCGTTGCGCTTTGCCGTTGGCGAGGAGTTGGTCGAGTTGGGATTGAGTGATGAGAGTCATTGCGAGATTCCTTGATTAAGGCGGACCCCTTTTGGTCCGGTCACAAAGGCCGCCGGACCAAGAGGGGTCCGAGTGGGAATCGAGCGACGGTCATTGCGAGCCACTTACTCGAACAGGCCGGCCCAGACGAAGAAGCATGCGGCTGGAACCGCTGACAGTCATCACGAGTAACTACGCGGATCGTCTGGTAAGTCGCAGAATGCACCCGGCGTGACAGCGGATTTGCGCTGGCGCGGGCGGTGCATTGTGGCAATATGAGACCCTTGCCGATTGGGGCGCGTTCCGCAATCAGGGCTTCCATATGGTAGTCGCTACACCACGTGAACTTTGGATGGGCTATTGCGAGGCCGTTCCCGGTATCCGCGAGCGGTTCGGGCTGGCCAATGCGCTCGAGTATGTGGTCGGCGAGAAACTCATGACGTTCTCGCAACTGGCAGAGTCGGACGAGGGCTTTCGAGCCGAGCTGCCGGCGTTCTGCGAGCGGATCCGTTGTTTGTTTACGCGGGCGGAGATTCAGGGATACTTTGAGTCGGCTGAGCGGGAGTCGGTAATCGATGCGGATTTATTGGAGGAGGCGTCAGAGGAAGAGGCTGAGGAGCTTCGAGATCGACTGGCGGAAGAGCAGCGTGATCGGGAGCGGCGGTCGTGGGTGAAGGCGATGGTGCTACGGATGGGGTCGTAGGTCGATTGTGGTAATTGAAACCCAACAGGATCTTGCAGTGGCACAGGAGCGCCTACGGCGGCGGGATCCGGCGGTGTTGGCGGCGTTCATTTTGTCGTTGGCGCAAGAGCCGGGGCCGTTGGGAGATCAGGTGCGGACGTTCATCGTGGGGGATGATGTTGCGGAGACGGTGAAATCGGTGCAGGAGCGGATCCGGGGGCTGAGCGTTCCTAGTGAATACGAGCTCGGCATGCGCTCGGCCGGGAGATAGGTGCCAGTCTCGAGTTCATCGTGGAGTCGATCGAGTCGTTGGTGTTGCGAGCGAATCCCGGGGCCGCGTTTGTGTTGTTGGTGGCTATGTTCGAGGCGGATGGCGTGGCGATGGAGAATTGTGGGGAGCATGACTGGCCCGTGGAATGTGCTTACCGGCGGGCGGCGGGGGTGATGGCGGAGGCGGCGAAGTTCTTGCCGGCGGCGGATGTGGCGGAGAAGATTCGGGCGATGATAGCAGTAGATTGTTACGGTGTTCGCGAGAGGCTGGGGACCGTGATTTCGACGGCTGTCCCCTGATGAATCGCGTTTTGGTCAGGTTGGGTGCTATGCTGGTGGAAATATCGAGGCGACAGAGTGCGATCCATTTTGACAGCGTCTACACAAAGCTACCGTCCCTAAACTAGTGATTCGATTTGAGTCGCGCGATCGCGGATTCGAGCATTTGATCCGGATCGACTGGAAACCTTAGATTGAGAAAGGCCTGTTCCAACTCTGATCGAGTGATCGAAATAACCTGGTGGCTTTGCACCTGCACCACATTTGCAGCTATTTGGTCTGCGGGCAACGAGCACACCAAAACGGCGGTCACAGTATTGTTATGAGAGCTTTCTGCAAGTGCCTTAGATAGTTTTCCTCGTCGGTCAACAAGCTTCCCAAGCTTGGATGGGAAATCTGCGATTCGTGTTGTGCACTCCACAATTGCAAGTCGACCGGAGGGTGTGGCCACTATCAAGTCTGGTGAATCAGTCTCCAGTGAAACGCTGGGGGAAAATCCCAACAGAAACAGTAACGAGGCTACTCCCGTCTCGAAACGCCTTGAATCAGTCGATTCGAGGACACTCTGTTTTAGCATCTTCAGTTCTTGGTCGAACAATTGCGTTGCCAAAAAGCGGACATTCCTTGCCTTTACGGGATCCAAAAACCACTGTCGTCGCGCCGTAACCCCTCCAATTTGAATCATCACAAGAACGCTATCGGCGTCTGACAATTCGCGATCCAGGCGGCCTACCAGAATCTCGTTGGCTTCCGTTTCCCACACAAATTCCGAGGTAATGTGCGTACGACCACGGATCCCATTTCCGGGAACAACCCGTATTGCCACGTCCAGCTTCGAAGGATCAAAATTCCGATGCGCGTGAACGGTAAGCCTGAAACGATTATTCGCAAGATTGGATGTCTCGAAGCGAATATCCGCCGGAGGTGCAATGTACATAGACAGTGCACTGGTTGAACGCGAAAAGCTGCCATCTTTAAATCCCAAAGATGTAAGGAGATCCGTAGCGCCGTCAAACGGGAGCGGCGCCCCTCGCAAAGCTGAATCTAGTCCGACAAAATCGGGTGCAGGGTGGTTGGATGTTCCACTTATCTGCAGATGCAGCGGCGAATACCAACGATCTCGGTCACTCATTTCGGAATAGTAGTGAAACGCGCCGTCGACTTTTAGTTGGTGATTATGTTGGTCAATGGCAAGTACTCCGTTCGAAGCGGATTCAACGACCTGCAAAAGCTCTATGGCCGGCATTTTGCTTTTTTGAATGCGGCCCGCGGAGATATGCGAATTTTGAATATCGAAGGTGAACTCTTCGAGAATTGGTAGCGGATTAACGAAAATCAGCGCTTCCCAAAACTGCGGAGGATTTAAGTCATGACGCGCTATAAAGCGCACATCTACTGAATAGCTGTCACAAAGCCATGATGCCGCGGAATCTAAAAAGAGCTTTTTCGATATTTCGTTAACCATATGTTGTTTTTTAAATAGTGTCTGATAGTGGATCGTGGAGCCCTTAGTGTCCCTGGTTACCACACTTTGTTGAGCTCGTCGATGAGGAATATCGAAATCGGGGTGCGGTTCTAGACCGTCTGCCTCTGCAGTTCGGCCAATTCATCCGGCGTCGGGAACGCGTCGACCCGGGTTCGGGCTGGGTCTTCGGCGGTGGATTTGAAATAGTGGCCGACGAGGCGCTCGGCGTCGGTCCAGGGCACCGGTGCTGTCTTGCGCGTACGATTCAGGTCCCATACAAACACGATGAGGTCGGTGGTGGGCAATAGAGACGGGACGCCGTGCGTCCAGGAGCACCAGGACTGGGATTCGTTCGGGGAGCCTCTCTTTCCGACGATGCGGTAACTCGCGACATAGACGGCATCGTAGAGAGCTTCGTGATGGGCGCGCAGCGCGGCTTTCTGGGCGTCATAGACGCTGGCCATTTCGAGCCTCTGGATGGTTGCGAGGAGCTTGGCCGCCGGTCCGTCGGGGACGTGGTCTTGAATTCCCGTTGGTGTGACTTCAAAGAGATCGCCGCACGGCGGCCAGGGCCCTTCTAAGATGGATTTCGTTGCCGCCGCGAAGAGTGCAGCGAGGCCTCTAGATTCGTCGGTGCCGGTGGCAAGTAACACTCCGGGATTGGGAATCATGGCGAGTGGAGTGCCTTTCGCGGGTAGTCGATCGAAAATCTCCGGCAGTTGCAGGAGGGATTCGGCGTAACCGCCTTCGGATTCGAGTTTCCAGAGGGAGTCGCCAGCGGGCAGCCAGACAGGGATAGGTAGGGCGCGGAGATTCGCGCGGGCACGGTGGATGATTTCGTCCAGCGGTACGTCCCATTCGGTGGCAGTCGCGGCATGGATTCGAGATATGGTTTGGCCGTGGTCGTAGCCGATGACGATGTCGAGGTGCCCACGGAACGCTTTCGCCGCGAGGGTAGGGAACGGATCGTTCTTTTGACGACTTTTGATTTCGAGAGTCACGCGTTCATAGCGAGATCGCAGGATGGGGAAGATGCGGGTTTGCGCGAGGCTCCACAGTTTCGGTACGGTCATCGGGGATACCGTGACCAGCATTCCCGATGGATGCTGGCAAGGCTGATGAGGCGGTAGGCGTCGTGCACCCAGCGGGTTTGGCCGTTATGGTGAGCGGCGCGCAGGAGGTCGTTGGCGAGCGTGACCTCGGTAGGCAGTCCGATCCATGAGCTCCAGTGCATCGAGGTCCTTCCGTGGAGTGGTCAGAATAGCGGAAAGTGGAGGCGTAGGCGAGACCATGAGCCGCGCCAGCCGGACATTTGCGGCTAATAGCCGCGAAAACGCGACATTGGACAGCGAACGACAACTGGATCACTGGCAGATTCGTCGTTCATTCCTATGGAGTCACGTGATGGCTAGTCAATCACCACTGAAAGCCAAGCCCCTCCGGATACCCGGCGAATCGTTGGATAAGGAAATTGATGATTTGGTGAGGGACTCGGTGATGTCGTACTTCATCGCGGCGACGATGTTGTCAGGACTGGCTGGGTTTGAATGGTTCGGCTACCTCACGCATTCACCCCGTCGGCCAATTCTCTTTTCGATAGTTGCGCTCATTGCAATCGGGGTTACTGCGGGGCGCATCATCGTGGTGCGTAAGAAAGTTCGTTCCCTCCGGCTGGGGCGGGACGGTGAGCGCGTGGTCGGTCAGTTTCTGGAGCGGCTGCGCGGAAGCGGTGGGCAAGTATTTCACGACGTCCCGGGAAAAGACTTCAACTTAGATCACGTCGTGATTCACGGTCACGGCATCTACGCCATCGAAACCAAGACGTTTTCGAAACCGTGGCCCAAGGCGAACATTACTATCGAATGCGACACTCTTCGGGTGGCTGGCCGGATTCCGGATCGGAATCCGATCGAACAGGCAAGCGCAGCGGCACGGTGGCTGTCGAGCCATCTTGAGGAATTAACCGGAAGAAAGTTTCCGGTGCGTGGCGTCGTTGTGTTCCCGGGCTGGTTTGTGGAGCAGCCTTCCGAGCGGGGTCCGGTGGGTCTTGGAGCCCAAGATGCTGCCGGCCATTATCGAGCGCGAATCGGTAACGATGACGCCTGCGGATGTGGCGCTGGCGTCGGCGCAGTTGTCGCGGTATGTGAGGGCGGAGGTGGAGAAGAAATCGTGACGGCGGTCGGGCATCCTGCCATCACCGCGGCTGCCGCCTCAAATTTTGCTGAGCAGATCGGTGAGCAGGAGCGTCTCGATGCCGGCAATGCGTTGCCAGGCTTCATCATTGGTAATCGCCAAGGTCGCACCCGACTTGAATGCCGTGGCGAGCTGAATCGCATCGGGGGTTCGAAGGCGGTAGCGGGCCCGCAAGGCGGCCGCCTCGAGCAGGATGGCCCGCGAGATCGGTTCTAATTCCAGGTTTGGAAAATAACTTAAGAGCATTTCGTAGTCATCGGCCGCGTCCTGGCGGCCCAGCTGCAATGGTTTTACGATCAATTCGAGGAGCGTTAGCTCCGAGGCGATGCCCCGGAACTTGCCGGCTTCGAGTTGCTCGATGACGTAACCTGCGGCCTCTCCGAAAGTCGAATTCTGCTCAAAATGGTAAATCCAGACCGATGTGTCGATTAGGGGTCCCCTCATTTTTGGTGCATTAACTGGCGGTAGGATTTCTCGGTAATTGCAGTGCCTCTTTGGCTCTTCCTAAGTAAAAACAGCTACTTGCTGTTCGTGATTTGAGAGATGCTATTGCGCCCGGCTGGAGGAGGGTGCGATGGACAACTGGCAAGCCACGTTTTTGGGTTTGAAGCAGCTCCCGCGTGAACTGACGGCCTTCGAGATTGAGGCGTTTTTTAGGTTCACGCCGGCCGAACGCCAGGTCATTGAAGAACGCCGTCGGCCGGAGCTCAAGCTGGGGCTGGCGCTGCAAATGGGGTTCTTGCGCATGAGTGGCCGAGTACTCGATGCGGTGCGCATCGTGCCAACGGTGCTCTGGCGGCATCTCGGTGAGCAGCTCCATGTCGCAGCGCCTGATTTGGCTTCGCTGCGCGCGATGTACCGGCGCGGCAAGACACTGTTTGAGCATCAGCAGCTGGCCTGCGAAGTACTGGGTTTTCATTGGTTGAGTGAGCCACAGCGTCGTGCGCTGGTACGCGCGCTGCGGCAGGAGCTGGCGCGTACCCGCGATCGGCAGCGACTGCTGGTCTTTGCGCGCCGCTGGTTGTACGACCATCAGTTGATCATCATGCATGAACGATCGCTGCGCTCGACCATCGTGGGCGCCACCCGGCAGTATGAAGCGGCGTTGGCCGGGAGCATTCACGCTGAGATCGACAGTGAACTGCTGGAACGCTGGCGGGAGGTGCTGGTCACGCCGCACGAGACGGGGCTCTCGCAGCAGAGCTGGCTGTGGGCGGCGCCGGCCAAACATTCACCGCGACAAATTGAAGAGCTGCTTGAACGCATCGAGACGCTGTACGAACTCGGCGTCCATCGCCATTTGATCGACGCGCCCGATGATCTGCTGCGTCGATATGCGCGCCGTCTAGCATCGAGACCACCCTCGGCGGGTAGGTTGATTCGCGAGCCGGTACGAACGATCGAGGTCGCCTACTTTTTGCGCTATTGCTTGCTGACATGCACCGACCGAGTGCTGCTCATGGTGCGTCGGCGTGTCGCCGATTTGTGGCGCCGCGCGACCAAGGATGCCAATCAGGTACTGATCCATTGGGCTGATTTGTATCGCGAGCTGCTTGTCTCGCTGGGCGCGCTGGCGAGCGATACTACCGTGGCGGACAGTGAGATTCGTGAACGGTTGCGATTGTTGGTCGCCGCACATCAACAACGCAAGCCTCCGACGCGGGCCCAACTCGTCCGTGAACACCTCATCGAAGAGATTCGCCCGGTACGATCACTGTTGACCGCACTGGTACTCTTGCCGTGGCAAGCGATACCGGGGCATCCGGTGTCGGCGGCGCTGCAGCGGCTCAAAGAGCTATATGAGCATGGTGTCGGGGAGCTGCCCGTTTCCACCTCGATTGATTTCGGCAAAGTATGGAGGGCACTGTTGTCCGGTGCCGATCGGGAACGCGCGTTTCGTGCCTTCGAAGTCGCGACCTTGCTATCGCTGCGCCGGGCACTGCGTAACGGCACAGTATGGGCCCACGACCATCGTCAGGACCCAAGCGTCTCCCAGCTCGTCTGGCCTACACCCGCGACGACGTCAACCAGCTGAACACCTCCATCCGCACCTTGCGCCAACAAACCGGCCAGCGAGAGGAGGGCGAGGTGATTCCCACGGAGCGCGGCAAAAGACCCTTCGCCGTCAACGACCGCATCCGATTCCTACGCAATGAACGCGACCTAGGGGTGAAGAACGGCTCCTTGGGCACCGTGATGAGCATCGGATCCGGCGTGCTCACCGTCAAACTCGACGGCGTCGCCGGCACCCCCAACCGACAGAACATAGTCGTCGACACCAAGTTCTACCAGCACCTCGACTACGGCTACGCCGCTACCGTCCACAAAGCCCAAGGTACTACCGTCGACAAAACCTACGTGCTCGCTACTTCCCACTTCGATCGCCACACGTCTTACGTCGCACTCTCCCGCCACCGCGACGACGCCACCGTGTTCTACGCCACCGACGATTTCGGCGGCCGGGCCTACGGCGCGACGCCCGAGTCCGTCCAAACCAGATTCGTGGATACGCTGTCCCGTGCGAGGCCCAAGGAACTGGCGCACGATTACTTGGAGCGCGAGACGACACCGGATTCGGCGCTCGTCGCAGGCCTGGTGGTCGCGGAGTGGGAGAAGACTAGAAAGCCCGACCAAGCACCGTCTCCGTCACCGGCGAACGACTTGGAATTTCGGCAGCAAGCGGCGGCGGAGCGGCGGGCCGCCAAGCAGCATCAACCGGCAGGGCCGGGGCAGGGTACTCGACCGACGAATACGCCGTCGCTCACGGCAACCCCGACTCACAAAATCGAGAAGGACCTCGAATTGCGGCGCGGGGGCCGGAGGAGGACTTGGAGTTATGAGGGGCGCCTCCAGACCAAGCCACTGCGTGAAATGTCTAGCGAACCCGTGCGTGCTCGGCCCGCATATGTTCTGGGGACCGCCGTAAAACCATTGCGCTGCGCAGTCCGTGCTGCGCGCAAGCCCGGGGTGGCCGTTCTTGGCCACCCGCGCAACGCATGCGTTGCGCCCCTGGAGGCTGCGGGAGAAACTTTCTCCGCTTATGCGATCCTGCATCGCGCAGAAAGCCGGTGGTTTGCCATCCTTGGCAAACCCCGCCGTCGCATGCGACGGCCCTGTTTTTCACGCTCCCCGAAACATATGCGGACCAGCCCTCCCGCAAAGCGCCAGCGCCGTAACACGCGGGTCCAACGCTGCGCCGGGATCTTGAACTCCGGCCCAACGGGCCGGGCGACGATCTCGAGCTGTAATTCTCACGGGCGGGTCCCGGGCCGCTAGTGTTCGCTTCGCAACTTGTCCAGAGACGCGAGCGTCGGCAAGTTGATCCGTCGTGCGACATCGGTTAGGGAATCACGCAAGCAAGCGGCGTAGGTCTCCCGAACGGAGATGACCGATTCTGTGCTGACAACTTCCCGGCAGAGGCGTGCCACGACAATCTTCACGCGGGCGTACGCGGCGCGTGCACCCTCTGGTGTCGTTAGGTCGAGGCCTGCGAGCGACACCTTCGCGACGCGAACGTGGTCGGCATGCTTCGAATCGGCAAATCCAACGCCGGGCGCGAGGCAAAGCAGCGCAGCCAGGGCGGCTGCCGGGGTGGCGATGAGTGACTTGGACGAATGACGAGGTAGACTGGTCTCGGTCGGCATGGGGCGGTCTCCTTAGGCATTTGATCCGGTGCTTTTGCGTAACCGACAGCGCGATCGACTCTTAATGACTGCCATCGGCTCAAGCCCATAATGCCGACGAGTGGGCGGGGAAGTCCTGAGGACCGGCTGAATTTAGGTGGAGGGACTCTTGAGGAAGGACTGACAGCAGCCTCGGGACGTCGATGCTCCGAGCATCTGGTTGTGGGGCTATACTCCGGGCGTCGCTCGGACTGACCTTGTGGGATGAAAGTGTTTGCCTAGAAGGCACTGCTGACAGGTAACCGCAGATGAACCCGCCGGATACCACCGTACTTCGCATCGGCGCCTGGCGCGTTGACCCTCCGCTTGACGAGATCTCGAAGGACGGACTCACGGTCAAGCTCGAGCCGCGGGCGATGCAGCTCCTGCTGTGCCTCGCCGAACACCAGGGTCAGGTCGTCAGCGTCGAGGAACTGCTGAGCGCGGTCTGGAAAGACGTCGTCGTCACAGCCGATTCGGTCTATCACACCGTCGCAGCGCTGAGGCGGGTGCTCGGGGACAGCGCGCACGAGCCGGTCTATATCGCCAATGTCGTACGGCGCGGCTATCGCCTTGTCGCGTCAGCGGGTTCTTGGGTTGATGTGCCGACGACCCCGGCCCACGATTCAATGATCGTGCCCCGCAACGAACTGCCGGCCGTTGCTGCAGGCAAGACTGCCGCACCCGCCAGCTCTGCCGTCAACGACAGGTCCATCGCGGTCCTGCCGTTCACGAACCTGAGTGCAGACAGCGACAACGACTACTTCGGCGACGGCCTCGCTGAGGAGATCCTGAATGCGCTCAGCCAGGTACCGGACCTGCGGGTTGCAGCGCGCAGTTCGGCATTCTCGTTCAAGAGTAAGAATGCGAGTGTTACCGACATCGCAGAGCGTTTGCACGTTGCGACCGTGCTCGAAGGCAGCGTACGGCGCGCCGCCGACCGCCTGCGCATCACTGTACAGCTGATTGACGCAAAGAGTGGCTTCCACCTCTGGTCCGAGCGCTACGACCGCCAGTTCGCCGACATCTTCGAGATCCAGGACGAGATTGCGCGTGCGGTAGTCGCGCGCTTTCAGCTGACACTCTCGGCCGCAAGTACGCGACCGACGGCAAACGTTGAAGCGTACGAGCTCTACATCCGAGGTCGTTACGAGTGGCACGAGCGCACGCCGACAACCATGCAAAGCGCTCTCCGTTGCTTCGAGGAGAGCAGCCGCCTCGATCCCAGTAACGCGCTTGCCTTCACGGGACTCGCCGACTGCTACGCAATCCTCGCGAATTACGGCTGGATGCCGACGAATACGGCCCGTACTCCAGCCCTCGCGGCGATGCAGCGAGCGACCGCGCTCGCACCGGACTTCTGGGAGACGAACTACGCCCAGGGTCTTCATATCGCCACATTCCAGCGGAACTGGCGAGCGGCGTCGCCCTTCTTCGAGCGTGCCGCAGCAATCAATCCACGTTCGGCGCTTGCCCAGACTTGGGTCGGTCTGTTCTTCGCAGCGGTACGCGAAAGGGCGCGTGCGATTACTCAGGTGGCACTCGGGCAGCAGATCGACCCCCTCTCGCTGTACGGCCACGCATATGCAGCCATCGGGCTCGCGGCCGTCGGCGAGCTTG
>WNFQ01003481.1_pt1 | contig 25198 bp, 21 predicted proteins | sample 5400171 | NCBI WGS metagenome assembly WNFQ01 (sample SAMN13153356, study PRJNA577476) | soil metagenome | isolation source: 20 cm soil under Madrone tree | place: USA:California | collected 2016-06-14
GCGCCGTATCGCTATTGGCCCGGATGACTCTGTCTATGTCCTCGATCAAGGCCGGACGCGAATTGTTAAGTTCAGCCCGGATGGACACGTGCTCTCGAGTTGGGGCAGCAAAGGCTCTGCCGATGGACAATTCAATGACCCTACTTCTGTCGCCGTTGATTCCACCACCGGTAAAGTATACGTCGCCGATCCAATTAACAAACGCATCCAAGTATTTGATCAAAACGGAAAGTTTCTGACTAAATGGGAAATTCCTGAATGGGGACGGCCGGCAGGCTTTGAAGACTTGGCGATCGATTCGAAGGCGGGTCGGTTATACGCATCCAGCGCAAACATGGACGCAGTGCTCGTTTTTGATTTGAATGGAACCAGAATTGGCACGCTGGCGCCAAAGCCGCCGGATCGGTTCGGCGGCCCGTCAGCNAACCGGAAGCTCTACGTCCTGAACATGTATGGAAATAGTGTAAGCGTGATTGATCTGTAAAACTAGCGAGCTGCCGCATCATATAACTGTGATCGTCTAGAATTCATTCCACAAATGGCGCTGTCATGTTGAGCGAAGCGAAACATCCCCGGGCTGGTTCCAATGCGTGATCGCTCCAAGATTGATCTGAGATTGAAAGCCTGGCCTCGCCCCGAAAGCCTTCGGGGCTGCGTTGCAGCTTCGCGTTCCTCAGAATGACATCAAGGCTATGAAGTTAGCTCTGGGAAAATCGCGACTTCTTACACCGAGGACCCTATTGCTCGGCTTGTCATTCATTGCCATGGTCATTTGCGCTGGGCTGCCGCGGCGCACTACCGGAAATTGGCTTGGGGAGATTCATGGCAGCCGATTGGTTGGCTGCTCAGCATGTTCTCCTTGCTTGCGCCTTCCTGCCAAACTCACGTGGCTTGGCGACCGGCTTCAGATCTAATAAAGCCAAAAACAGCATTCTTTTCTGGACCCTGTTATAGATGCGGAAAGCACACTCAAACCCAATGGGTCTATCTCAGTGGAAGAGTCTTAGGTGGTCCTGGGGTAATCGAGCGCATCCGATCGGCTGGCTGCTTAGCATGCTGTTCTTATTGGTTGCGTTTGCGCCATCGCCGCGAGAGAGCGCAAGGTGGTTGAAATCTTTGATAAGACCGAGGACAGCCTTCTTCCTGTTTTGGATTCTCTTCTTTATAGTCTCGCACCTCTGGAATTTCCGCACGGCGCCCTGGAACGGTAACGCTCTATTTGATGAGTCCGGTTGGGACCTGTATTTCTTGAAGAGTCATATTATGGGTCATCCATTTCAGCCGGTATGGCCTGATCATATTATGATGGCGCGAGAGACCCTTTTCCATTATTATGTTTGGGCATTTCTACGTCTGTTCGGCTACAACATTTTGTCTTATGAGGCAGCCCTCTGTGTTATTTGGTGTACGATCTTTATCTTTACTCTACTGTTAGTTCACCTACTTTTTAGATCTTACATTGTCACGTCGGTTACTGCGCTGGTCTTTAACTTCCTGCCTTTTGCATTCATCTTTACCTTTGCTGGATATCGCTACCCCATGTCAACCGCTTTAGGCGTGGTTTCTCTATACTTCTTGCATCTCGGCTTCAAAAGTGCCTCTTCTTTTTATCTATCGCTGGGTGGCATCACGGCGGGACTGTGCCTTGCGGCCGCGATACCCGGCAAGCAGTATGTGTTGGTCCTTGTGCTTTTTGCTATCCTTTACACCGGTTTACATCTCAAGACGTTAAAACGGAGCGTCAAGTGGAGTTCGGTTTCTCTAATCGTTTATGGTTTTCTTGCGGGAGCCATGCCAATCCTTTGTTACATCGTCTTTAATCGAGCAGACTACACTTATTACGAAGGGACATTTATTCGCCGATTCTGGCAAGCGATGCAGGGGCATCCTTCGCCCAATGACATGCACTTTTACGTGAGCCGGATCTGGAACTGTTTTTTTAAGAGCCCGGGCGAACGGCAATTTATTCCCGATGTGTTGCCTATTCCGCTGCCATACTACTTTTTTTTGCTGCCTGGTCTTGTTCTTGCGGTAGTCAAGAGACGTTATGAAATAGCAATGCTGGCAACAATCCCTGTTGTCGGAGGTTTTGTGGCAGGTGCCGAGGAGCGCCGCGTGGGGCTTCTGCCAATGCCATTCTGGATCATCCTCATGGGGTTTGCTTTTGCTGGTCTTTTGAGACTGAGACTGCCTCCTGGATTTAAGATCATCATTCTCGGGGTCGCAGGCTCTGCACTGGCATGCGGTTTTGTTCCCTCAATTCAATACATCTATGGAAAGACCAAGAGTCCCTTTTCGGTTTACCACTTCTCCCAAGCAGAAGTTGCTGCTTCGCGTTTCCTGAAAAACATCGTTGCCGGAAGGGAGCCGACAAACCCGCGCCTCGAGCGTGACGAGCTCAAGCGCCACGAAGGTCCGGACGCTCCTTACGATACACTAATTTGCCCAAATATGGCTTATTCGATCCTCCACTTGTTTTTGCATGACTATGGGGATCAGAAGATCCTATCTTTTTGTGGTGGCTCGCCTATTTGTGTTATGGCCCAGCAGGAAATATGGAGACTTAATAAAACGGCCATTGCCAATTATGTCCCCCGGGGTAGGGATCTGAAGCTAATTTGGCAGATAGAAGATCCTCTAAAGACAGACAAAATAATTAAGATGTACGAGCCGCTCCAACAACTTGCGAAAGAGCAAACTATTTCGTATTCGTTTGTCAGCGGTAATGCATTAGGAGGCGAATCCAAATTCTGCGTGTTGGATATTCCCAGCCAGAACATCACGGAGTTTCAGGAACGGGTGCGGAATTTACCTGATTCTCTTGAGCCCACAGCTAAACCTACGCCGCCGCCTACGCCCCTGCCGACTTCTGGCGAGTGGACTCCATGTGCTAGTGAGATGCAACAATGCAATTTCAGCGGTACCAAGCGGGTCCGATTCGGGGCTAATGGTATTTACAATTATGGCACCTTTACCGGCGGAGTCCTATGCGCTAACTCAATCTTCGGTGATCCGATCAATGGAGTGGTTAAGCACTGCGATTATGCCGATATTATCGGGGCAACACCGACGCCAACACCGAAACCGATACAGAGACCTGCAACCGGTGGCTGGACTCACTGTGCTAATGAGACCGAACAGTGCAATTTCAGCGGTACCAAGCAGGTCCGCTATGGGGCTAATGATGCTTACAATTACGGTATCTTTACCGACGGAGTCCCATGCGCTAACTCGATCTTCGGCGATCCGATCTCTTGGGTAGTTAAGCATTGCGATTATGCGGATGCTATAGAGGCAACACCGACGCCAACGCGTCGTCTACCCGAGCGCTCCCGCTAAGTTAGGGCGACTCCATTTCAACTAGTCAAACCGAGCGAAAATAACGGGAAGCACGCAAAAGCATAGTTGAGCCCATGGATTCATCTCAGTGGAAGAGTAAGCTTCCTATACTAAGAATTCTGTTATTCAGCTTGTCAGTTGTCAGTCTGTTGATTGGCGCTGGCGGCGCCACGGCTCACTATCTAAGATGGCCTAAACCTACGCCTGCGCCCCTGCCGATTTCTGGCGAGTGGACTCCATGTGCTAGTGAGATGCAACAATGCAATTTCAGCGGTACCAAGCAGGTCCGATTCGGGGCTAATGGTATTTACAATTATGGCACCTTTACCGGCGGAGTCCTTTGCGCTAACTCAATCTTCGGTGATCCGATCAATGGAATGGTTAAGCACTGCGATTATGCCGATATTATCGGGCCAACGCCGACGCCAACGCCGAAACTGATACAGACGTTGGGTAATAGGGCGCATCCCATCGGCTGGCTGTTAGGCATGCTCTTTTTGCTGCTCGCGTTGTTACCACAGCCGCGTGAGCTCGCAGCCAGCTTAAAGTCCCTGATCGGACTCAAAACGGCGTTCTTTCTGTTCTGGATCCTGTTTTTCGTAGTTTCGCATCTCTGGAATTTCCGCGCCGCCGCTTGGAATGGAGATGGACTTTTTGACGAGTCCGCTAACGACCTCGGGTATCTAAAAACTAATATTATAGGTCATCCATATCAGGCGGCGTGGTACCATGGTATCATTACGCGAGAGACCCTGTTTCATTACTATGTGTGGGGTTTTCTTAAGCTATTCGGCTTTAACATTCTCTCGTATGAAGCTGCCCTTTTTTGTATCTGGTTAGCGACCTTTGTATTCACTCTTTTGTTGGCCGACCTGTTCTTTCGCTCTTATGTTGTCACGTCGGTTACGGCATTGGTTTTTAACTTTCTGCCGTTTGCGTTCATTTACACTTTTGTTGGATATCGTTACCCGATCACCACTCTGTTCTGCGTCGCTTCTGTCTATTTCCTGCATCTGGGGTTTAGAAGGGCTTCTTATCTTGCATTGTCTCTGGGTGGGATTTCGGCAGGGCTTTGTTTAGCCAGCTCCATACCCGGCAAGCAATATGTGCTGGCACTTATGATCGCTGCGCCCCTGTACGCTGTATTTTATTGGAACAGTTTAAAGCGAACCAGCCTGTGGAGCTCGCTGGCCGTCATCGTTTATAGCTTTTTGGCGGCTGCCACGCCAATTCTCTTTTACATCATCTTCAATTGGGCACTCTACAGATATTACGAAGGCACGTACCTTCACCAATTCTTCAGCGCGGTGCGGGGAACACCGGCTCCTAATAATCTGCAATATTATCTGACGGGGCTCTGGAAGTCTTTTTTTGCTGCCCAGTACGGGCCTCGGCTTTTGTTTCCAGATGCTTTGCCTATTCCGTTGCCATATTACTGGCTTTTAGTGCCCGGCTTGGGGCTAGCTCTTTGGCAGAAGCGTTTTGAGATCGTGCCGATGGCGACGCTTCCAGTGGTAGGAGTGTTTGTTTCGGGAGGGCCTGCCATTGAGCAGCGGCTGTTACTTGCAATTCCATTTTGGATCATCCTGATCAGCTTCCCGCTTGCTGGGCTGTTGAAGCTTCGGCGCTGGCCCAGCCTGTACATTGGTCTCTGGGGGGTAGGAGCGTCGATACTGCTGAGTGGCTTGGTGCCTTCGATTCAATATATCTATAGCAAGACAAGGAGCCCGTTTGCTGTGGGCCAGTATGCGCAACATCAGGTTGCTGTCTCACGCTTCCTAAAACATGTTGTAGCTGGTCAAGAGCACCCTGGTCCTCCTCGCCTCGAACGCGACGAGTTTAATCGAAGTAAAGGCCTTGCCGATCCTCCTTACGACACCTTCATCTGCCAAATGGATGCTTATTCAATCATTCATCTATTCTTACATGATTACGATGATGACAAGATCCTGTCCTTTTGCGCGGGATTGCCATCTTCCGTTGTCATGACCGAGCAGGATGTATGGGACGCTAATAAAAGGGCTGTTGTGAGTTATGTTCCCGGCAATAAAGATCTGAAGCTGATTTGGGAAAAGGATCTAAAGACAGAAAGGATAATCAGCAAATTTCAATCACTCCGCAGGCTCGGAACGGAGGACTCTATTTCATATTCTTTCGGAGGTCGGGTAAGGTCATTCTACGTCTTGAATATTCCTAGCAAAAACATTGGGCACTTTCAGAGGCGCGTAAGAGCGTTGCCCGCGACGCCGACTGGGCCGGTGTCCGAGATCAGCTCGTCGGATGAGGACGTGGCTACGATGTTTGAAGGCGGCAAAGGAACGGCAGAGGGGCAATTTGCTTCGCCGAGTGGCATCGCCGTTGACGGCAATGGAAATACTTTTGTGGCCGATACTGGCAACGGGCGGATCGAAAAATTCTCGTCAAACGGTAAGTTCGGGAAAATCATAGGAAGCAAAGGGAATGGTCACGGCCAATTCTCTGCGCCAAATGGCCTGGCTATCGACCAAGCTGGAAACATTTACGTCGCTGAAACTGGCAACCAGCGTGTGCAGAAACTATCGCCCGATGGCTCGTTCATCGCGGAGTGGAAAGGAACGCAGCTGGGATTTTACGGCCCCCGTCGAATAGCTATCGGGCCGGATGATTCGGTTTATGTTGTCGACCAGGGCCACAACCAAATCGTCAAATTTAGTTCTGAAGGTCAGGTACTTGCGGCTTGGGGCGGCAAGGGCAATGGCGACGGTCAGTTTAACGACCCGACGTCGGTCGCAGTTGATCCCGCAACCAATAACGTTTACGTCGCCGATCCGCTTAACAAACGGGTTCAGGTATTCGATGAGAATGGGAACTTTCTTACCAAGTGGCCAGTACCCGAATGGGGAGCGCCGGCCGGCTTTGAAGACTTGGTCATCGATTCGCAAACAGGCCGGCTATACGCGTCGAGCGTACACATAAGCACTGTGCTCATTTTTGATTTGAACGGAATAAGAATTGGCAGTTTGACACCAAAGCCACCTGACAGCCTCGAAGGTCCATCAGCTGTGGCTTTGTTTGGTCGAAAGCTCTACGTGCTAAACATGTATGGCAATCGCGTAAGCGCGATGGATCTGTAACCGACAGCGACCTGTTTATTTTGAAACTTCTTTTGAACAAGGCCTCCGGGGAAAATTTATTGACGGCTGGCGAAAATCTAGGTCAAAAGCGGTAATGTTCCTTACCGGCTCATGCACAGGACCACGCTGGAAGGCGACTCGAGTTGCAGCACGCAAGGGAATTTCATCAAAGAGCGAAGGGATGAATCGAAGAACCTTGTCTCCCTTTGTTGGTGGCGGTAGCGAGCGCAAGCCCGCCAGGGAGGCGCGACACTCATCAGCGCGCTGTCTTTCAAAAGATATGTATCCTTTCATATCGGCGGGGCGCCGACAATCGCCAGACTAACAAGTGACAGACCTGATAATGCTTTGTCTATCGGAGCACATCGATACGCAGGCGACAAAGGAGTATAATAACAAAACAGCCTTTACAATCCCCGCGCCGAACCGGTTACGGTGCGACTCCAAACTAAGATTCAGCCCTAATCACTTGACCGCCAAACCTGGGCACTCTAAACTACCTAGTAACCCATACGCCGCCACCGTGCTTTATGTCACAACCAACCGCTAGCTCTAGACTAAAGGTTTTATTCTTGAGCTTGTCAGTTGTTAGTCTGGTGCTTTGCGCTTTGGGCGCAACAGCTCACTATCTGAAATGGGCTTGGGAAAATCCGTGGCAACTCGTCGGCTGGCTGCTCAGCATGGTGTTTTTGCTCATCGCATTTTTGCCGGGGCCAAGTGAGCTCAGGGCCAATTTCAAATCTGTAATCAAGCCGAAAACGGCCTTCTTTGTGTTCTGGGTCCTGTTCTTTGTAGTCGCGCACCTCTGGGATTTTCGAACAGCACCTTGGAACGGAGACGGCCTTTTCGAAGACGCCTCCGTGGATCTCTTGTTTCTAAAAACCCACGTGACAAGTCGGCCTTTCCAGGCGGCTTGGTTTCATTTTTATGGGCCTATTGCGCATGAAACCCTTCTTCATTACTATCTGTGGCCGTGGCTTCATCTATTTGGTTATAACATTCTGACCAATGAAGTAGCGCTCCTGGGTCTTTGGTGCACGGTGTTTCTCTTCACGCTTCTGTTAACTGATCTATTTTTTCAATCTTACGTTGTCACATCTGTCATTGCACTGGTTTTCACTTTTCTCCCTATGCGTAGCGTCTCTTTATTTTCTGTATGTCGGCTTCAAAACTGATTGTTCCTTTTGTCTGTCCCTTGGAGGCATCGCGGCGGGGCTGTGTTTGGCCAGTTCGTTGCTCAGCAAACAGTATTTGATAGCTCTTCTGTGTTCTATTGGGCTGCGCGCTGTATTCGATTGGAACCGCCTCAAGCAGAGCCTCAATTGGCCTCAGGTGTTTACAGTCATTTATGGCTTCACTGCTGCTGCGACGCCCATTCTGGCTTATATTGTGTTTAATCTGCATGACTATACTTACCATGAATCGCCCTATATGGGTCGTTTCTTGCAAGCAGTCCGGGGACATCCCTCTCCAAATGATATAAGCTATTATGTGACCCAGCTCTGGAGGCTTTTCTTTAGCGTTCCGGGGCCGCGCCTCTTCCTTGGTGATGTATTGCCTATCCCATTGCCATACTACTTTTTCTTACTGCCCGGGATTGTCCTGGCGTTGCTCAAGAAACGTTTTGAGATTGTACTGCTGGGGACAATTCCGGTTGTGGCGGCCTTTATCTCGGGTGGCGGTGTTATTGAGCACCGGCTGCTTCTAGCAATCCCATTCTGGATCATCCTGATGTCATTCAGCTTTGCCGGCGTTTTAAATCTGAACATGCGATCAGGCTTTGAAGGGTTGTGTTTGGGGAGTAGCATGATTCATTGTTGTGTGTTTTGCGAGGAGAAACGGGTTGGCTTTAGCTGACTGGAAGGAAATGCGGGTTCGATTCCCGTTGCCCGCTCATTTTACCTATTAAAAATGGGCCTTTTAGGCCGTTCAAAGTGGCAAAGTCAGAACGGAAAGTCAGACATCGTCCATTTTGTAGTTCGATTCTCGATCAGGCGCATTTCCAGAGCGAAAACACGTTAAACAATGCATTTTAAGTCTGAGTTTCGTTCTGAAAAGCCCGTTTCCCCGCGCGGAAATGCCCCTAGAACCGCGTTTGGCGGCGCAGCAGTGTCCAAGACCAGCGGGCGAGCGGCTCCGAGCGTCCTAACGGTTCACCGAACAGCGTTCCGAATCTATCTTGCCTTCCCAAATGCCGCTCGATTTGCAGGATCGCGCGCAGAATCGTTTTGATTGCCGAATGGCAGATTGATCCGTCGTGTACGTCATCAACGATTCCTGCACGCTTTACGGCGTACGACGCTTTGTGATTGAATGTCGCCAAAGAGTCGCTTCCCCCAGCAGTTTTACGAGATTGCCGCGAACGAAGTCGCTCAACGCAATGTGGTTCGCGGCATCATGGCAAAGGCATTCACCGATGCTGGCGGTGACGAGAAGAAAGCCATCGTATACTACATCGACCGCCGTGCGGCACAGTTGGCACAGGAAGCCAGAAAAGGGCAGCGCCAGCAACAACGAACGAAACGCGCCGCTGCCAAGGAACAGGCAATTTCAAGCCTTCGCCAACCAGCCTACGGCGCATTATCCGGCCTATTTGGGGCAGTGACTTTGGTATCAGGAGTGTTAACTCTTTTTTTCGGTCTTGGTGCCATAGGTCTGGCGCTGGACCAAGCGGCCCCCGATCGAGCGGCCCGATTTGTCGGAATGATCATCAGTTTCGCATCAGCCACGGTATGCTGTGTCGTAGCTGGCGTGTGTGGCTATCTAACCTACAGGTGTATCAAGGGTGGGATTCGAAAATAGTTTTTGTAGGTTGACGCCCCACAGAGTGCTTCGTCGTCCCCGGCCCGCTTCACAGGATCGCGCCCAAATCGTTTTTGATTGCCGCATGTCTGCGCGGTTAAGAACATGCCATCAACGATTCCCGCACGCTTTACGACTGACAGCGGTTTGTGATTGAATGCGGGGCATGAGCATGAGTGTTGGCGAGCGAGATAAAAAGATGAGCGACTTAGCGAGCGAAGCCGCTGAAGCGTTCCTTCACAAGTATGAGATCGGAGATAAACACCTTCAGTCTTCTCCGGAAACATTTCTCCAATCCTCAATCCCTTACCTTACAGTCCGGACGCTTCATCGGGTGAGAGATACGCTCGACCGCCAAGAGAAAGCTCTCGATAGGCAAGAAAAAGCTCTCAAGAGTTTGGAACGCGATTCGCGATGGATTAAACGACGCGCGCTGATAGTTTAGCTTATATTGAATTCAATAGAAGCTCACCGATGAAATGAAGAAATACAACATTCCTGAGGTCTCGATTAGTATCACTCTCGCGCTATCCGCAGCACTCATCTTTTATTTTTCAACTAATCCGCCACAAGTGCACGGTGATTATACGTTTCGGATTGCCGGGGCCTTGCTCCGTGGAGAATTAGGCTTACGCCTGAATGAATTTCCAAGTTTCTTAAGCGAAATGATTCCCTACGAGGGGAAGTACTATTCCGCGTTTCCATTAGGCTCTGTGATCAGTATGCTGCCAATCGCTCTCCTGTTCCATGAACCGCCGCCAGTGCATGTCATTATTGCGTTAATCGCCGGAGCGTGTGTCTATTTTTTCTTTCAGTTCACGACAGCATTTAATGTCAGCTATCCGAAGCGAATCTTATTGGCGCTTTTCCCGGTATTCGGGACTTTGATGTGGGCTAATCTGGGAATTGGCGGTGCATGGTTCATTGCTCTGGGGCTGGCGGTTCTCGGAGAGATTGCGGCACTTTATTTCACGTTAGTTCGTCCATCGCCATTGATTGCTGGTGCGTTCTTTGCCCTTGCCTTCGGAAACCGAACGGAACTAATCATCACTGCACCTTTCTACCTTTATTTTTTCTCGCGCACGGCCCGCCTGAACATCGTAACGCTGTCGAAGTTTGTAGTTCTGCCGATAGTTCTGGCGCTGCTGACTGCGGCTTACAATTTTGCCCGATTCCATTCGGTTTTCGATTTTGGATATCTTCGCATTCCGGGGATGGCCCCACTCTTTACACACGGGTTCCTTTCTCTCCATTCAATTCCCCTTAATGCCCAGGTTATGTTACTTGATGGATTCGGAATTAGATCTTACCCTTTCTTTTTTCCCCCGCTTGGATGCTCGATGCTCTCTACCAGTCCATTTCTTTTCCTTCTTTTTAGAGGAGGCGGCAAACACGCAGTGATATGTTGGCTTGCAATCGGCCTTCTCACTTTCGTTCTTTGGTGCCACGGCGAACCCGGTGGCTACCAATTCTCGTACCGTTACGCCATGATCCTTCTTCCATGGATGTTCATTTTGATAGCAAGTAACGGACCGACCACGCTAACACCCATCGAGATTTCTCTGTTCCTGGTTTCGGTCGCAATTAATGCCGCTGCAACACGAGCGTTTTCATAGGCTAGTTAAGAGATGCCTTTATTTTGCACTCCGAATTTGCTCTGTGCTGGCGTTTTGGACACCCGAATTGGACTTTTCCAGCGTCGCGTCCCAACCCGCGCCGACCAGCATCGTGTAAATGTCTTTTGCTTTCCCAGCCGCAGCAGCCTTGTTTGGAGTTTTGAGATTGAACGTTTCGCGTCGCCCCCGCCATATGACGCAGTCGACTACGCGAAGTTTCGCAGCCGATCACACGATGCTGTGATTCGGGTTTACGATGACGCTGGCAACGTGATCCAGACGCACCAACACAAGGGCGATTTCAAAGGAGGGTGAACAGGCTTGCCATCCTGCCGCCTTTTAAGAAACACTTCCCTCTATGGAGGCAGAAATAGACGACAAATTGCCGTCTAATTCTAGTTAGATGTTACAGCGCGGCATTGTGGCTCTTGTGCTTTCAGCGGCTGCTGTGCAGGCAGTCGAAGTAAAGGATCAAATGTTTTCCGTGACTGACATCGCCAAGATCAAGGGTATTTGCCGTCAGGCGATTGGTTATCCAGTCGCGACCGAGCGCGTCCTGTGGTCGCAGCTTACGCCATTTCTTCGCAGCAAGTCCGAGCTAGACCACCTCATTGTGGATTGTAGCAGCCAGCATTGCAGCGGTTCGATCCGTCTGCGAGATGATGCAGAAGTGTTGTATACATCTGTCCATGTGCCGCCGGAGCATTGCAAAATTGGGCCTGGTGATCTGACACCAGACATTGAATACAAAGGAAATAATCGATTCGTAGGAGTGGCGTTCGTCAGGCATGGTAATGTTGTATTCAGGCGGGGCGACTTGCCGGAGTGGTTTATAGATCAGCACAAACGTTGATGCTTCAAAAAACATCTAACCAATCGATGAAGCCAACCACTGGCCGTTCTGGGTGCCTCGCGCGCGACACTACGGCTGTACGCGCGCGACTCGTTGGAGGCACAGAATCCCGTGATACTGATGTTGGGTTTGTTTCCCTCCATTCAGTACATTCATGGGACGACAAACAATCATTACCTTTCGATGGCACATTGGAGGCAAGGCGAGGTTGCTGTCTCACGGTTTTTGAGACATGTGGTAGCTGGTCAAGAACACCCCGACCCTCCTCGCCGGGAGCGCGACGAGTTCAATCGCGTCCAAGGCATTCCCGATCCTTCCTATGAAACCCTGATTTGCGCCGGTGAGGCGAAAATGGTTCTTCACTTGTTTTTGCACGATTACGATGATCAAAAGATCCTGTCACTTTGTGACGGCCAGCCTATGTTTGTTTTTTCGAACGACCACGATGTATGGCGGGATAATAAAAAAGCCATTGTCGAGTATGTTCCCCGCGGTAAAGATCTGAAGCTAATCTGGGAGAGATATTCAAAAACAGACAGAATAATTAAAGCGCTTGAGCCAGCTCGAGAACTTGGAACGGAGGAGTCTATTTCGTTTTCCTTTTCCGGAAAGACCTGGAACTTCTACGTTCTGAACATACGTAGCGAAAATATTAGAGCTTTTCAGGAACGCGTGCGGGATATGCCTGATCTTGGATCTACGCCAATGCCCACCCTCCAACCCACAGCTAAAATTGGGCCCACGCCGGCGGCGGCTTCTGGCGGCTGGACTTTCTGCGCCAATGAAACCGAACGATGTAATTTCAGCGGCACCAAGAAGCTCCGCTATGGGGCCGATGACATTTACACCTACGGGACCTTTGACAACGGAGTTGTTTGCTCCAACACCGCCTTTGGTAGCGACCCACTCTTAGGGGTAATTAAGCACTGTGACTATGCTGATATTAGCAAGCCGACGCCAACGCCTGGTTTACGCCAGCCCTCACAGTAAGTCCCTGGTAGACGTTCGCGCCCTCACAAGAACTCGGGCTACGTGGTTGGCCGCGGCTACGAGCTTCGTCTCGCTTTCCCTGAGTTCCTGCCGTCCGGGCGCCCCAAGGGTTATAGCTGTGTTGATGCTTCCTGAATACAAATTCTGCACACGGCTTTTGCCGAGCGACTGTAATCTGGGCGGGACGTCGTGTTCACGTTCGGACCGTGGAATTTTCTTTACGGGGGATTTTATCCGGCCTCCGCTTATACACCAAAACTGGCAGAGCTAAACGGGGCTCACCTTCGCAAGAACCGGGCAGTCGATCACATTTCTTTGATGTCTCGACCATCGATGACCGCTTTGCGCGCCAGGATGACAGTGTTTCCTGGCCGGAATTGTTAACTGGTTATGATGTCATAGGCATGGCCGGCTCATACATTCCAAATAGACAAATCAGTAGCGCCGAGGAAATACGAGCTGACTCCGATTGGCGAAGCTGTGCGCAATTTCGAGCAAGCAGTCGAGGTTCCGTCGATGATAGGCAGTCTGATCTGGATGAGAATAGATATCCCACGATCCGTCTATGGAAATGTTGTCGCAACGGCTCGCGCCGGTTTCTTGCTCTCGCCTCTCGTGGAGAATCGCCAGTCTTTCTTCGCCCTGGCATCGACGAACTGGCAGCATGAATTGGTAGACCTTGAGGTCGCCTAAGCCGTCATTAGCACTGATCGGGGAGGGGTAACAAAATGCTACCAGTCGCCTGTGGGATTGCGTTTCTATCGGTTGGATTTTCAGCGGCAGGATTTGGGTCAAACACGCTAAACAGGACGCGTTAGTAACTGCGCGCAGGGGCGAAGGCGCAGATGTCTACTCGTGACCTCGCCGATAATCTCCGCGGCTAAAATATTTTTCGAGCCAAACGTACAGGCAGATGAAGAGATAACGGCTCCCCATTTCTTTGAGCTGCAGCTTTGAAGTTCCGGTGCGTCGATTCCGCCAGGTGATGGGGATGGTGACCCAGGAGTACCCGCGAACGATGGCTTTAAGCGGAATTTCAATGGTCAGGTTAAAGTGGGGCGCGATGAAAGGCCGGCAACCCTGATAAGATGGTTGGCTAACCGATTGAGAACTAATTTAATTTTAGGGTAACCGACTACGCCGCCACCGTGTATGAAGCGGCTGCCAAAAACACATTCATAGCCTTCATTCAATTTATTCCAGTAGCGTACCTCGTCATGGCAGTCGTCCGATTCGTCAGCCATCATGACAACAACGGCATCACCAGCCATATGATCGAACCCACAACTGACGGCGCGACCGAATCCATGCGGCGCAGGATTTTTCACGGGCCTCAGGGTGGGAAGACGGCCCCTGGCTGAGTCGAGCACTCCCCAGGTTCGATCGGTGCTGCCATCGTCCACCACAACGATTTCATGCGGGACATTGTGGAGCCGCAGTTCCACATAGAGATGCTCGACGGTCGATGCAATGCAGTCCTCTTCATTTTGCGCCGGGATGACCACCGAGAGCAACTGCAACGGTGGCTTGGTGAGAGGGACACCACTCATATGCAGCCGGATATGCCAAGCCATTCGGGATGGGCCTCAGCGTGTTGTGCGATTTCCTCGAGGATCTGTTCGACCCGAACAGTGGGCCGCCAATCCCACTGACGCTTTGCTCGGGCCGAGTCCAGCACCATCCAAGGAACGTCATACCGACGCGAAGCAGCGTCGCGTCCCACAGTATGGTTTCCGAAACGCGCTGCGCACCAGGAGCTAAGCTGAGCCACCGATATTGACGAACCAACACCGCCGCTGACGTTTTGGACACGCTCGACTTGTCGGTCAGGCGATTTCATTTGCTTCCAGACAAGCGCTGCTACATCGCGGGGATGCAAGCAGTCGCGCACCTGATGTCCCTGCCCATCAAAGCCGATGTACTTAAGTGGTCGTCGTCGTAAATAAGAGTTAATCCAAAAGGCAAAAATTCCCTGATCGACTTTCCCGAATTGACCAGCACCTGCAAGGACGCCACAACGGTTGACCCAGATCGGTAAGCCAAAAGCCTCGCCGTATTCCAAGGCGAGTAGCTCCGAAGCGAGTTTTGTAGCCCCGTAAAGGGAGAGCGGTGCCGTGGTGGGGAAGTTCTCCGCGACGCCTTCACTCGACAAACCAGCAGCGCGATTGGAGTCCAGCCGCGGACAATACGCCTCGTTTTCGATGGACACGGGCAGGTTGACCAGCGGCGCGATTGAATAAACGCGGCTGGTGCTTAGCAGGATTAAACCGGCGCCCGTTCGCTTACCGAACTCGAGCAGGTTTATGGTGCCCACCAAGTTGTGCTCCAGTAATTGGCGGCTGCTGGAGTCGCCGTTCACTCCTGCCAATACACTTGGATTGGCTGCGGCGTCGATTACCCATTGAACCTCTGGTACGACATCGAGATCACTTCGACAGCGCACGTCGCCATGAAGAAGGTGGACTCCCGACGCCCTGAGTGGCGCGCGATTCTGTTCGCTGCCTGTGCGAAGGAAATTATCGATACCCCAGAGCTCGACCCCTGAATCAAGCTCTTGGAGTGTTCGCGCGATAATGGTGCCAGTAAAACCGCAAATCCCGGTGATGAGTATTTTCATTTAGCTAAGGCGGGGGGCTGCACTCACGAAGTGAACACCACGGCGTTCAAGCAGACGTGTGCTCTACTGTTACAATTTCTCATAAAAGAATATTTAACCTGTTCTTCTTAAGCCTGGCAATCACCCTTCGCACCGCAGGCGCGTCTCGGAGCCAACAACAGAATCTTTTAGTAACCCGAGTGTCGGAAACTCGTCTGCTTTTCTCGTCGCGACGTCGATATTTGAGCAACGATTCAAGTCGGAAGGGGCAGTGTCCTCAGCTCCAACTGAGAGTGCCAGAATTGCCAAGCCATCCAGAAGAGCGGGTGTTACCTGCTTTACAAGGCGAAGTAGTAGATAAAGGCCTGACGGCTCCAATCATCGCTCGGGTTCAATCGATTCACTCACCATATAACGAGGACGCCCCTTTACCTCTTCATAAATCCGAGCGAGGTATTCGCCAATAATGCCAAGGCTAATCATCAGTAAGCTTCCAATAATCAGCTCTAGGAGAATTACCGTAGCAAAGCCGCTGACTGCGCGGCCCGCAAGCTTGAGATACAGCGTCTCCAATCCCAGCAGAACAGATAAGCCCAGGAAAACCATCCCAGCAAATGTCACGATGTGCAATGGAAACGAGGAGAAGGCAGTAATTCCGATGAGAGCCAGCTTGAGTCGTTTTAATACGGACCATGTTGAATGACCCATCGAGCGTGGCACCACTTCAAAAGGAATCTGCACGGTGGTGAAACCCATCCACACAGTCATTCCCCGAAAGAACACGTTGCGCTCTTGCATTTCCCGCCACGCATCGACGGCTTTGCGATTCATCAGCTTGAAATCCGATGCGCCCTTAAAATGGAATCCGGACAATTTGTTCAGAATAAAATAGAACAGCTGGGCGCCAAATTTACTGGATAACGATTCGCGGCCGCGTCTACGTTTGACGGCTTCCACAATATCGGCTCCAGAGCTCTGCCATAGGCGCACCATGTCCGGAATGAGGGACGGTGGGTGTTGCCCATCGGCATCCATGATAATCACGGCATCCCCCCGCGCGCGCTCCAACCCCGCACACAGAGCCGCCTCCTTACCAAAATTTCGGCTTAGCCGCAGGGCGCGCAACGAATCAGAAGCTTTCGCCTCAGCTGTGATCACTTGCCAGGTATTGTCGGGCGAACCGTCGTCAACAAGTACAAGTTCGTATGGCAGGTTGCACTGCTCCAGAGATCTGCGGACGTTTGCTAGCAATACCGGCAAATGAGCGCCCTCGCAAAAAACGGGCATAACCACCGAGACGAGTAGCTGCCTCGATTGGGGGCTACGGGACTCTTCCATAAGCAGCAACTGTCGTAGCAGGCACCCACATCTTAAGGCGCGCAAGCACAGGTGGTATACTCAATCTAAATTTTGCCGCGATTAAACCGAGTGGAAAAGCATGTGGGTACGGTAGCTTACGAACGTCACTTAATCCACCTTGATACATCAACGCTCTTAAGCTTTCGAAGTCAAAATAAACCACATGCTCGGGGACTTTGAAAGAAGGCCAGCGTCGGCCCATCGTCCTTCTCAATGCCCCTCCAATATCCGGCGTAGCCACCACGAGGTAGCCGCCTGCCTTCGTGTGACTGGCTAGTTGTTTAACGAAACTCAACGGCTGGTACACGTGTTCTATTACTTGGATAGCAACGATGCAATCGAATTTGCGGTCAGGCGAAACTTGCTCGATTCCTCCGACGAACACCTCGGCACCTATTGCACGCGCGATTTTTGCGGCCTCGGCCGAGAAGTCGGTGCCAACCCGTCGATCGAACAACGGGCGTGCCTCATCAAGTAGATAACCATAGCCGCAGCCGACTTCCAAGAGATCGCCACCAGTCAATCCGCGCTTGGCGAGATTTCGCAAGAGGCGTTTAAACGTCGCCCGCAATGCTGCTTCCTGGCCCGTGTAGCTCGTGTCTGCGTACCCGCAGGCCCCGCCCTCGTAATACGAGGATTGGCGATACACCTCTTGCATCGCGGCCTCCATCAGCCGCGGGTAAAGGTAGTGAAGTCCGCATGATTCACAGCACGCGACGCAATACGGCCCATGCAAACGAAACGGAAAATGACGTTGATCGCTCCCGCATACGGGGCAAGCCGGATATTCAAGCTTCGCGGAGACGTCCGCGGTACTTTCTTGTGAAATCATCTCTCCTGGCGTGGTGAACTCTCGCTGTAGAGTCGCAGAACGGCCAAACTCCACGATTCGCCTGCGAAGCCGTTGTCCATTCCGAAGATTAGCTTCGTTCTCTCTTGCGGCAATCATAGCGAATTCAGATTCCGAGGCCGGATCAGACTGCAGCATGCCGATGGTTCACGGCAACCTCCTCGGTCCTGCAAGCCGGTTCGCCATATCATAATTCATTTGCTCTCCAAATCAGATGGCGAGCGGATGGTCGTGCTTCTCTCAGGATGCATTCGCACTTGCGCGGCACCTTGGAAACGCCTATTAGCTTTACCCTCATGGTTCACCATATCGTTCTCTACAGATTGAAGCCGGAGGTCACGCCCGCCCGGGTGGAGGAGATGATGATGAACGCGCGGATGCAGCTTCTGAAAATTCCCGAGGTCCTTAGCATCAAATGCGGGAAACGGATCGACCCCGAATCGGACTGGCCATTCTTCATCGCCATCGATTTTGAGTCGATGGACAAATACACCATCTTTCGCGAAGACTCGATCTTCGTGAAGTTCAATGAAGAAATCATTAAACCGAACACCGCGGATTCTCTGACGCTGGATTTCGAGATGGATCCGGGCAAAGACGTCCAGTTCTCGTAATTGTGGCGGCAGCCGTATCGGCTGCACATTGTGGAAAAAGCAGGCGACACGCCTGCCACTACAGGTCATTGCTATTTTTGCGCGCTGCGCGTAATCATCGATCTCGATGCGGCTCGGTTATCTTTACTCTCGCTATCCAGTCATTTCGCAAACATTTTGCGATGCGGAGATGCTCGCGCTGGAGCGGCTTGGTCTCGAGCTGATGATCGGATCGGTCTATCCGCCGCTTACAAGTCTGCGTCACGAACATATCTCCTGCCTGCGCGCCTCCATTCATTACGCGCCGCCGCAGGAAATCCTGAAAATTTTGGGGAACGCGGCGCGAACAACCGGCAAATGGCCGCGCGATCTTGTCCAGCAACATGAGCAAAAATATGGCCCGAGCGCGAAAGCAGAGCTGCGCGCGCGCAATGCGTTTTATTTCGCAGACTTCTTCGCGCGCAATGATGTCGAGCACGTACACGTGCATTTCGCCAATCGCGCAGCGCACACTGCGCTTTTTCTGAAAGAAATTTCCGGGATTCCATTCAGCGTCACCGCGCACGGGCAGGACTTCATGAAAGACCTCGGCAGCGACGATCTCCTTCGCGAGATCTGCGCGGCCGCGGAGTTCGTCGCGGCTGAGACCGATTACAGTTGTGAGCTTCTTTGCCGGCGCTGTCCCGATTCTGCAGCAAAAATTCACCGCGTTTACAACGGAATCGATCTCGAACGCTTTCCCATGACGAACGGCGAACCGCCGCGCCCTCCCCGCAGCGAGCAACCTGTGGCCGCGCCCTACCAAGCCCCGCGCATCATCAGCGTCGGCCGGCTCGTTGAATTCAAGGGATTCGAGCATCTCATTGATGCTTGCGCCGAGCTTGCGCGCCGAGGATTCGATTTTGCCTGCGATATCATTGGCGACGGCCCGCTGCGTGAAACGCTGCGGTCAAAGATCGCGAAATTGAACCTCTCGTCGCGAATTAATCTGCTCGGGTCACTGTCACAAAAAGCGGTGCTGGAAAAGCTTCGAGACGCTGACATTTTCGCTTTGGCTTCGACTGCCGATGCGCAAGGAGCCACAGATGTTTTTCCGACGGTGATCCTCGAGGCCATGGCGTCTGCGCGTCCGGTGGTTTCTACACGCCTTGCTGGAATTCCCGAATTGGTAGTAGACGGCGAAACGGGCGTATTAGTTTCGCCCGGCGATACTGCCGCGCTGACAAAGGCACTCCAACACTCGGTGTGCGATGGCGAATTGCGACTGCGTTACGGCCGTGCCGGACGTTTGCGGATTGAGCAGCATTTCCGAATTGAAGACACGGTCGCGCCACTGCTCAAACTGTTCAAGAAGGCATCGGCTGCGTCCGACAAATCCAATCAGCGCCGCGTTTCGCACCCGCCTCCGCGTAGCTCCGGCGTGGCAGGCAGCGAAGCGGCTATAGAAATCGTGTATCTGATCGATCGCTGGCCGGATAAGGATTTGCCACTTCTCGAGCGCGAGCTGGAGGAGATGAAGCAACGGAGTGTGCCGGTCGTTCCGTTCGTGTGCGAATTCGATTCGTATGTCCGGTTAAATCGCGCCAGCGAAGAGATTGCGTCGTCACTCGAATTTTTGCCGGATCCGATGGTTTTGGAAGCAGAGTGGCGGGCGAATCCGGTGCTCACACAAACATTGGAAGAAGAACGAGCACAACAGACCAATCGCGTGCCGAGCGGAATTTTTTTGCGGCAGGAGCGTTTTGCTCTCGTGTTGCACAAGCTGCTTCGAGGCAAAAAAGTATCGCACGTTCACGCCACGAGTTCGCGTGCGCTAGTCTGCGCGCTCATGTTAAAAAAACTTCTCAATATCACGGTGAGCGCCACGATCGAAGCCCGGCCAGAATTACCGCAAAAGTGGATCCATCACGCATTGTCAGAGTGTGTGGGTGGCCGTTTGGCAGATCGGAAATTACTCGATGGACGTGGCACTTCTTTTCTTGTCGATAAGACGACATTCCGTTCCGGTCCGCGGAAGGCGCTCCGGTTGATGACTCGCAAAACTGGCATCGATTTGACCACCGGAACACGTTTCTGGCAGGAATGGGCGAACTTGCTCACGCAGTGGAGCGGCGGGCAACGAATTCAAAATCGATAATATATTTTTTGCCCGCGAATCACGCGAATCGACGCGAATATTATGACAGAAATTATTTACAAGACGGAGAGCTACTCCATCATCGGCGCGTGCTTCGAGGTATACAACGAGAAAGGTTGCGGCTTTCTGGAGCCCGTTTACCAAGAGTGCTTAGGAATTGAGTTCGAATACCAACGGATTCCCGCAATTTCTAAACCGTCGCTTACGCTGAGCTATCGGGGCCGGGTCCTGGCCCAGACTTATGAGCCAGATTACGTCTGCTTCGGTAAAATTATCGTCGAACTAAAAGCTGTCTGCGCATTAGCGGACGAGCATCGCGCCCAACTTTTAAAACTATTTGCATGCAACCGGTTTCGAGCTTGGCCTCTTGGTGAATTTCGGGCACTACCCTAAGCTCGAATACGAACGCATTGCCAAGACCCAACACATCATACCCAAAGCCGATTTTTCCGATGTTTCCCTTTGATTTATTCGCGTCAATTAGCGTGATTCGCGGGCTACTAAGCAAATGAACAAAAAAGCCATTCTCCTCGCCGGTGGCGCGGGAACGCGTCTTTATCCGCTGACAAAAATCGTCTGCAAACAGCTTCTGCCGATCTACGACAAACCGATGATTTGCTATCCGCTGGCGACTTTGATGCTCGGCGGTCTTCGCGAGGTGCTCATAATCTCGACGCCAAAAGATCTGCCGATGTTGCAAGATTATCTCGGCGATGGGGCGCAACTTGGTATTCGCATAGAGTACGCCGAGCAACCGAAGCCCGAAGGAATTGCGCAGGCATTTCTAATCGGTGCAAAATTTATCGGGGACTCGGGCGCGTCGCTTATTCTTGGCGATAACATTTTCTATGGGAAACTCGATTTTTATCGCGATGCGCTCACTTTCCAGCGGGGCGCCTGCGTTTTTGGCTATCAGGTTCGCGACCCCGAGCGCTATGGCGTGGTCGAGTTCGATGCGGATGGCAAAGCCATTAGCCTCGAAGAAAAACCCAAGCAACCGAAGAGCCATTTCGCTGTGCCCGGCCTCTACGTTTATGACGAAAGAGTTGTCGATCTTTGTCGCACACTGCGGCCATCGGCACGTGGCGAGCTCGAGATTACGGACCTGAATTTGCTTTATTTACAGCGCGGCGAGCTGCAGGTGAAGCTGCTCAGCCGCGGCATGGCCTGGCTCGACACTGGCACCACTAAAGCATTACTCGAGGCCAGTAATTACATTGCCACCATCGAGCATCGGCAGGGTTTGAAAATCGCGTGCCTGGAGGAGGTTGCAATGCGCATGGGTTTCATTGCGCAATCCAATCTCGCAAAAATCATCGACCGATTGCCGAAGAACGAATATCGGGACTATTTGCAAATGGTTTGCGACGAAGGGCCGGGTGCTGGGCTGGAGCCGGTAGGATAGTCTCAGCCTCCCGAAACTTCTCATTAACACCGGCTTTTAAGCCGGTGTGGATCGAGACCCACGGAACCGCCAGCCGTTTGAACGGCTTATCGAGCTACTGTGAAGCAAAGCCGTTGAAACGGCTTGGCACCCAAGTGCTTTCAGCACCGGCCTAAAGGCCGGTGTTAATGATTACTTCGGTTGCTCGCGCAGAAGATGGTTTGTGTCGGCGAGCAGTTTGGTCACCGCCTCGGGCTCGGTCGCATCGTAATAGCCGCGGATTTGCCCATGTCGGTCCACCAAAACCATCCGCGTGCTGTGCACCGGAATTCCCTGTGCATCGCTGCCGTCTGACACCGCAAGTTTAAAGCCGTCATGCGAAAGCTTGTAGATTGCAGATTTTGGTCCCGTGAGAAAATCCCACCGGCCCGGGTCAGCCTGCAATCTCTCCGCGTAGCTTCGCAGGACTTGCGGTGTGTCTTTCTCCGGATCAACGCTGAATGACACGAGGCGCACATCGGTTTTTTCCAACGGTTTTTGCAGGTCGCTCATTCGGGTGCTGATCATCGGGCACGGCCCCGGACACGTCGTGTAAACAAAATCGGCGATCCAGATTTTGCCGGCTAACTGTGGTGAACCAAACGGTTGCCCGTCCTGATTGGTCAGCTGAAATGAAGGGACCGAGCCGTAGGAAGAAACACTGCGCTGCCGGAGCGCTTGTACTTCGAGCTGACGCAGCCAAAGCAATAGTCCGAGCGTGATCAGCGGGATCAGGATCAATGTAACCTTCCATACGATCGCGCTACGTGAGGGCACGACTGGCGCTGTTACAGAATCGGCATTCATCATCGTGTTAGCCAAAGCTTATCAGATTTTCGCACGAAGTGCTTTGGGAGTGCGGGGCGTCTTCGCACCGCTTTTGGATCTTATCGCTCACTGTTTCAAAGCGACGCGAGGACGCGGTCGCACTCCAAAAGCTTCGCAAAATGTTTCGACACAAGATCCGAGATCGTGTTCATGATTTCGTCAGAACGAGCGCGGCGAGAAGCAATGGTAAATACGCGATTGAGGCGATGAACAGTAAACGCGCTGCGCTCGCATTGCGCATCCGTAGAAAGCGCATCGCAACGGCAATGAACATACCGCCGAGCAAAAGCTCGACTCCGAGATAAACAAAATTGGCGATTCCAAGAAAGGCAGGCAAACCCGCTATCACCAGGAGCAGGATGCAGAAAAAGACACTTTGGCTTGCACTTCGTTCGCCGCTGCGGTCATCGCTCGAAATCATGCGGAAGCCGGCCCGGGAATAGTCTTCGCGGTACATCCAAGCGATGGCGAAGAAATGCGGCAACTGCCACAAAAAAACTATGGCGAAGAGACTCCATGCACCCGCGCCGATGCTTCCGCGCGCAGCCGCCCAGCCTATCATGGGGGGAATCGCGCCCGGAATGGCGCCGACTGCAGTGTTCGCGGTGCTGGCGCGCTTGAGCGGAGTGTAAGCAAGAATGTAAATCGCGATCGTTATGGCTGCCAGCGCTGCGCTTAGCGTCCCGCCAGGTGCGGGACAAACAATCGCCAGATATCCAACTCCGAAAACCGATAGCGCGATGCCAAGGATGAATGCTTGCAGCGGCCGCATTCGACCCGCCGGAATCGGGCGTGTTCTCGTGCGTCGCATCAGCGCGTCGGCTCTGCGTTCCCACCATTGATTGAGCGCCGCTGCGCCTGCTGCTGCCGCGGCTGTTCCAAAGACCACATGGAACAGCGCCATGTAATTGATCGGTGATTCCGATCCGAGATAAAAACCGACCGCCGTTGTGAGCAGAACAAGCAGCGTCAGTCGCGCCTTCACCAACTCGGCGAGATCGCCAACGACACTATTACGCGATGCAGCAAGATTCGGATTTTCAAGCGCGGCCGTTTTCATGCACGAACGGGCTCGCTGTGCGGCGCGCCCGGTCCGGCGGCTGCCGGATACCCAAACGCTCTTTGTGAAATTCGCCAGCAAATCGCCGAAATGCTCACGCCAAAAGATAGCATGACGGCGCCGAGGGCGACATGCGCCGTCGCCAGATCGGCTGCTTTGTTGCTCCAGATTGTCCATGCACCAAGCGCAATCTGGCAACCGACCAGCGTGACCCAAAAAATCGACAATCGCTTCAGCGCAGCAAAACGTGGCGCATCTCTCCCGACGCGAATACAAAACGCGATCGCGGCAATGGCAATTATGAGCGCCAGGAATCGGTGCGCCATTTGTAACCAGATTTGAAATGCAGTCACATTCGATAAACCGCGGGTGTCGCGCCACGCGTTGATTTTTGCAAGCGCGGCCGGGCCCGTGTCCGGTATCCACGCACCGTTCGCCGTTGGAAAATCGAGAATTGCCAAGTCGCGATGTTGATGACGCATCGTCGCTCCCAGAGCGAGCTGAACGTAAATTGCAATCGTGATTGCAATCGCGAGGCTCTTAAGTGGCGGAAATTTCTTGAGATTGACAGTCGCGTTGGAGATTGCTCGCCAAAAACCTGTCGTAACGAGCGCGATGAACACCAGCAGCCCGAGAAATGCTTGCGCGATACAGGCGTGAAAGATTCCGATTTCATCTTTCATCATGGTGACGCGAAGACCACCAAGAATTCCCTGCAAAATCACTCCGCCAAGCGCGATCACGCCCAGATTGCGCACCGATTGCCGATCTTCGCTAAGCCAGAGCCACACAGCGAGAATGATCGTGAGAAATCCCACGACGGACCCCATCAAGCGATGCGTGTGCTCAAATAAAATTCCGCCGACCCACTTTGAGACGGGAAACAAAAACATGTTGTAGCCGAACGTGGTCGGCCAGTCGGGCACGGCGAGACCGACGTTTTTACTGGTCACCATTCCCCCACTGCAAATGAGCAAAATTGTCATAACGCACGTGAGCCACGCGAAACGGTTCAGCCATCTGGTAGAGGTTGCCGAAGGCATTCGAGATCAAACTAACCGCGGATTACGCAGATTTCGCGGATCAATTTTCTGTAGCCGTCGCCCTGTGGGCGACGTGCGCGCTTCGCACAGCGAAGCGGCTACAGCTGAGGACTGGGCGAACTGCCAGGTTGAGGCGGATTCTGTTGCGACTGCTGCGGCGCTCCTCCCGGTGGATGCGGCTGCTCGCCCGGGTTCGGCGGTTTAGCCGCACCGGGTGGCAGAGTGGTACCGGGCGTCGGACCAATCGGCGGTTCGCCGGCCGGACGCTGCGTCGGTGGCGGTGGTGCCGTTTGTGTTCCGGAAAGCTCGGCGCGCTCCTTGAGCCACGCCTGGTAATCCTGCGGCGCATCGACCACGAGAGTGCCTTTCATTCCGGAATGGCCGAGACCGCAAAGCTGGGCGCAAATCACTTCGTAGCTCCCGGTTTTAACTGGCGTAAACCAAATTGGAATAAGCGAGCCTGGGATCGCATCCCCCCCGATGCGCATAGCCGGCAAAAAGTAATCGTGGATTACGTCCTTGGAGGACAGTTCAGCGACTATCGGTCGATTTACTGGCACATGAAGTTCGCCACTTGTCACGATGTCGTCCTTACC
>WNFQ01002732.1_pt1 | contig 25162 bp, 24 predicted proteins | sample 5400171 | NCBI WGS metagenome assembly WNFQ01 (sample SAMN13153356, study PRJNA577476) | soil metagenome | isolation source: 20 cm soil under Madrone tree | place: USA:California | collected 2016-06-14
TTCGTTTTTCGAAATGCAAGGCCTGCCGTTCACGGGCTGCGGCTCGACCGGGCTAACGCTTTGCAAACACAAAGGCATCTCAAAAAAGATCCTGCACTATCACGGCATTCACGTGCCGAACTTCGTCGTCATTCCGCGCGGGCAGCGGATCGCGCGTCTGAAACGGCCAAAATTTCCGCTCGTGGTGAAACCAGTGAAAGAAGAGGCGTCGTACGGGATCTCACAAGCGTCATTCGTTGGAAATGACGAGCAGTTTCGCGAACGCGTGACTTTTATTCACGAGAAATACAACAGCGACGCCATTGCCGAGGAATACATCGAGGGTCGCGAGCTTTACGTGAGCCTGATGGGAAATGTGCGATTGACGGTTTTTCCGATCCGCGAATTGGTCTTCCGCGAAGTGCCGCCTGATGAACCGAAGATCGCTACCTACAAGGCGAAATGGGACGAAGAATATCGAAAACGCTGGGGCTTGGAGAACCAGTTCGCCGAAGATCTCGATCCGGCGCTCGTGGCCAAGATTCAAGAAACGTGCAAAGACATCTATCGTTTGCTGACAATCGACGGTTACGCCCGCATCGATCTTCGACTGGCGCCCGAAAACAAACTCTATTTCATCGAGGCGAACCCAAATCCCATTCTCGCAGACGACGAAGACTTCGCGCTCGCCGCGGCGAAAGCTGGGCTGCCGTATCCGCAATTGATCGAGCGGATCGTCCGGCAAGGGATGAAGACCGTTCGCGACTGATTTCGAAAGCTGTTGTTACAGCCAGTTCTTTACGCGCGGCCAGAGTTCTTGAAGGCTCATCTTCAAATCGCGACAGAGAAAAATGTGCATTCGCCGTTCGAAAGGCATTGCCCACGGGCTGCTCGCGACTTGGCCGAGGTCTTCGACTGACCCGAATTGCTCGCGCTCGTCATTGTCGTTCGTGTCGAGCACCAAAATGACTTCACCAGTCCAATCGCGCGGTCCCCACAGAAAATAATTCTGATGCCCGGAGATCGCCGATGGCAGCCCGAGCTTTTGCCCAAAAAAATCGATCGCTCCAGCCTCACCATAGTTTTGGCAAAAAATCGCGACGCGTTTCTGATCCTCAGGACGCAAGTTATGATAGACATCCGCGACCGAGGCGACCATTTGTTCCCAGCCAAACTGATCAGCGAAAACCTGCGGCAACGCTGCGGTGTGTGATGTCTCGGTGCGTGGCGGTTCCATGTGAATGACACGCATGTAGGCAACGAGTTTTTCGGGTGGCAGAATGGGCAGAACCATCGGGGCAAGTAAGGCTCCGGAAACAATAATCGCGGCGAGCAATAATGGTTTGAGCAATTGAAGGCGCGCGGCAAAAACGCGCTCCACAGCGACACCGCCCGCTGCAAAGAGCATCGGATACGCAGGCGCGAGATAGTAGCTTTTGCCGCGCAAAAGGATGAATTGTGCGAGTGTGACGAGATAAATGATTCCGATGGCGCGGTAGCGCCGGCCGTCGCGCGATGCAAACAACCACAACAAACCGCCCAGCCACAGCGGAAATGTTGCGGGATTCATCAGAGTGATCTGCTGTGCGATGAATTGTGCCGGGCTCAGCGCGATGTTCTTGTTGCTGTGCGCAATGTTGCTCAGCAGCTCGCACGTGGGCCAGTGATGCCGCGTCTGCCAGAGAATGTTGGGCAATGCGATGGCAAAGGCGATCGCCCCTCCAAGCTAGATCCATTTGTTAGCGAAATGGCGGCGCTCAGGGGTAAGCAACAGCGCAGCGAAAATACCGACGCCAAAAAACACCGTCGAATGTTTGTTTTCAATGCCGAGACCCAGCAGCACGCCGAACCAAAGCCAAAGCGTGGGTGAACCGCCGTTGATAATCCGGACAAGCAGATAGACGGCTCCCATCCAAAACAGCGGCTCGAACGCGTTCATGGAAAAGAAATTGCCGACTGCCAGATTGAACAGCGCGCAGACCGAGCCCGCGCATGCAAGAGCAATGGCCCATCCGCGTCCGCCCAGTTCGCGCGCGATTACGGCTGCGAGCGCAACTGTCGCCGCACCCGCGAAGGCCGGAAGGAGGCGAATCGCGAAAAGCGAATCGCCCAAGAAGGCTTCGCTCAATCGCAGAAGCAAAATCGACAGCGGCGGCTGATCGACATATCCAAAAGCGAGATGTTGCCCGCAGGCGATGTAATAAAGCTCATCGCGAAAGTAACCGTAGCGTCCGTTTGTCAGCAGATGGACCAACAACGCTGCTATGCTGAAGAAAATTACTAGAGCTGGTTCAAGCGTCAACCGACGTCGGCTCACTCCTGCAGGAATTGGCACGCGCACGAATGTCATTCTGAGCGAAGCGAAGAATCTCGGGTTATTTCTTTCCAGTCACCCATCAAGCCAATAGTCAGAGATGTTTCGCTTCACTCAACATGACAGCGCCGATTGTCCGACGCAAAAGTGCCGCGCGCGCAATGTCATTTTCGGTTAAGCTGATCTATGAGCGTGCAAGTCTATGGATGCAATCATGTCGCCATCGAAGTGGATGATGTCGAGAAGGCGGTGGCGTTTTACAAGGATGTTTTCAATCTCGAACAGATGAGCGGTGGCGAGGGCGATGCCTTTTTCAAATTGGGCGAGCATCAGTTCCTCGCGATTTTCGAAGTCGAAAAGGTGCAACGCGCAAATATGCGGCACTTCGGGATCATGGTTCGCGACGAAGCGCAGTTAGAGCAAGTTCGAGAGAAACTCACCAAGAAATACAAACTGAAACTGGAGCCGCCGTTCCGCTGTGATTTTCGCGATCCGTGGGGCAATCGCATCCAGGTCGTGGATCTTCACGACGAATCGCTGATCTGGTTGTTGCCTTACCGCGAAGTGCAGAAGGCGGGGGTGAGATTCGGAACATAGGCTTGTAGCTTGTGCGCCCAGCGGGTTTGAAACCCGTTGTCTGGCAGTCTCAGCGCAGTGCAACTCCGCTGAGCGCACAGACCTGCAGGTCTATGTTCCGACTGCGCAAACGCGCGCAATCAAATGGCATGTGGGCTGCCTTGCGAATCTGTAATTCACAAGCAAGCTGCTGTGTTCAATGATTTCATTTATCGTTCCCGCATATAACGAAGAGCATGAGCTCTCCGGCACGCTCGCCGCGATTCACGATGCGGCTTCCGGGGCGAGCGGGCCGTACGAGATCATCGTCGTTGATGATGCGTCAACGGACGCGACGCCAGAGATCGCCGCGCAGGCCGGCGCGAGAGTCATCCGAATCAATCGACGCCAAATCGCAGCCGCGCGGAATTCCGGCGGGCGAACTGCGCAGGGCGATTATTTGTTCTTCATCGACGCTGACACTCAGATCAATCGAGCGCACGTCACAGGAGCGATCGCCGCCATGGAAGCGGGTTACGTCGGTGGGAGCGCACGCGTGAACATGGATGGATTAATCCCGATCTGGGGACGCATGCTGCTGCTCGGGTTTTCATCGGTTTACTTCGGTCTGAATCTTGGCGCCGGTGCGTTTCTTTTCACCACACGGCACAACTTCGATATCGTTGGCGGCTTCGATGAGCAGTACTTTGCCGGTGAAGAAGTTTATTTTTCGCTCGCGCTAAAAAGGCTGGGCCGCTTCAAAGTGCTGCGGGAACCGGTTGTCACGTCAGGCCGGAAATTGCGCATGTATCCTGCGAAACATTTTCTGCGCAAATTCTTTGGCGTAATCGTCCGCGGCCCACGCGGAGTCCGTTCGCGTGCAAAGCTTAGCCTTTGGTACGACGGCAAACGGGAAAGGCATCCAGCTTAACAATGGAATCCGCAGGCCGGGTCGCCTCTCGTTTGGCAAGGGAGAGGGGGCGGGTGAGGGTTGATTCCGGCGCGTGGGGTTGCAAGCGCGAACCCCTCACCTCAGTCCTCTTCTTCTTGGTTCAAGGGGAGAGGGGGTAAAGATCGCTACGTCGCCATTTCGACCTACGAATCAACAAATACTGCCGCACGGTCTGATTATCATGCGCGGTTGCCAAAATACGTTCTTCGTCTACAATAGGCGCTTCGTTATGGCAGAGAGCACCGAAACGGTGAGTCTTAAGGAGTTTCAGTTGCATGACAAAGACACCGGCAGCGCGGATGTGCAGGTCGCACTTCTTACCCGCCGGATCGAGCATTTGACCGAGCACCTTAAGACCAACCGGAAAGATCATTCTTCGCGGCGGGGCCTCCTTAAGATGGTGGCGCAACGCCGGAGTCTGCTTGATTATTTGAGCAAAACAGAAGCCGATCGTTATAAGAAACTGATCGACAAACTAAACCTGCGCAAATAACCAGACCGAGTATTGGTCTTGTCTCCAACCGTTTGAACTGCTCGAAGCCACAAGTAAATTAAATGTAGTTAATTAGCAGTCCCGGGTCGCAGTAATCACCTTGGATTTTAGGTTTTAGTTTCGCGCTCCCCTCTACGGAGCAACGGGTTTAAAACCTACAGTCAGGGTGACCGGCCTGGAACCGCACATCCAGGAAAAGTAAAATGCAACAAAAGGTCACGGCCCAAATTGGGGCCAATCAAATCTCTATCGAAACAGGCAAAATCGCCAGACTCGCCGACGGGGCAGTCGTCGTCACGTGCGGCGACACTACCGTCTTAGTCAGTGCTGTTTCGGCCACCGCAGTCAAAGAAGGTCAGGATTATTTCCCGCTCACGGTCGATTATCGTGAAAAAGCGGCAGCGGCGGGAAAATTTCCGGGCGGCTATTTCAAACGCGAAGGCCGTCCGACGGAAAAGGAAACGCTCACTTCGCGCATGATTGATCGACCCCTGCGGCCACTCTTTCCGCAGGGATATTTTTACGACACGCAAATCATCTCGATCTTGCTCAGCGCCGACGGTGAAAATGATCCTGACATTTTGGCGATCAACGGCGCATCGACTGCGCTGTGCGTTTCGGATATTCCGTTTGCCGGCCCAATCGGTGCTGTGCGCGTCGGCCGGGTGAAAGGCGAGTTCGTCGCGAACCCGACGCATACGGAGCGCGCCGAAAGCGATCTCGATCTCGTTTACGTCGGCACCGAAAACGATGTGATCATGATTGAAGGCTCCGCCGGGGAACTACCGGAAACTGAGTTCGTAAAAGCGCTCGAGTTCGCGCACGGCCATGCGCGCGAGATGATTCGCATTCAAAAAGAACTGGCGGCGATGGTGGGCAAACCTAAACGCGAGCCGCAGTTGCTCCAAGTGAACCAGGAATTGCTCGATATCGCTTACCGCGTTGCGGGCGACCGGATCGAAGAAGTGCTTTATACCGAAGGCAAAGTTGCGCGCGCCAAAGTGGTCGATGCATTGCGCGAGGAAGTGAAGACGGCCATTCTGGAAAAAAATCCAGAAGCCGATTCGTTCTCGATCTCGCAGGCATTCGATTACGTCCAAAAAAAGGCCTTTCGGGTGAGCACTTTGGAAAAACAGAAACGCGTCGATGGCCGCGGCTATCAAGAATTGCGGCCGATCACCTGCGAAGTGAGCGTGCTGCCGCGCGCGCACGGCTCGGCCTTGTTCCAGCGCGGCGAGACCCAGGCGGTCGCGCTCGCCACGCTCGCACCGATCGAGGAGGCGCAGATGATTGATGCTTACGGCGGCGGCGAACAATCGAAGCGGTTCATTCTGCATTACAACTTTCCGCCATTTAGCGTCGGCGAAACGGGACGGACGGGCGGACCAGGGCGGCGCGAGATTGGCCACGGCGCGCTGGCTGAACGTTCGGTGGAGCCGGTCGTGCCGAGTGAACAGGATTTTCGTTACGCTATCCGCATATCGAGCGAGATCATGGAATCAAACGGATCGACCTCCATGGCGAGCGTGTGCGCGGGCACGCTCGCGCTCATGGATGCGGGCGTACCGATCAAAACGCCGGTTGCGGGAATCTCGGTCGGGCTCGTCACTGAGTTTGGAGACAGTCATCAATTGAAACGCTACGAATTGCTGACCGACATCATCGGTTCCGAAGATCATTTCGGCGACATGGACTTCAAGCTTTGCGGAACGGACGCAGGCGTCACCGGTTTTCAGCTCGACCTGAAGCTCCCCGGCATCAGTCACAAGATCATGGGGGAAGCGATCGAACGCGCCAAAGAAGCGCGCACGAAGATTCTCGACATCATGCGGAGCGCGCTGGACAAGCCGCGACCGGAGTTATCGAAATACGCGCCACGAATCGAGACAATTAAGATTAATCCGGAGAAGATCGGCGCGCTCATCGGTCCCGGCGGTAAGACCATCAAGGGCATTGTCGCGGAGACCGGCGCGGAGATTAACATTGAGGACGACGGCTCAGTACACATCTACGCGACCAGCGGTGAAAGCATGGCGCGTGCGAAGGAAATCATCGGCAGCATGACACGCGAAATTGAGATTGGTCAGACGTATCAGGGACGCGTGGTCTCAACGAAGGAATTCGGCGCGTTTGTGGAAGTTTTCCCAGGTAAAGACGGGCTGGTGCACATTTCCGAGTTGGCAGATTTTCGCGTGAACCGGACCGAAGACGTCGCCAAAGTGGGCGACATCATCTGGGTCAAGTGCATCGGGATTGACGACAAAGGCCGTGTAAAACTTTCACGCAAAGCGGCGCTGAAAGAACGGGCGGAGAAAGAAACTGGACAAGCAGCGTAACAACGCGCCGCTAGTCTAAACCAACTTCGACAAATAAGGGGAGAGGCGGAAATCGTCCGCCACAACGCCGGAGCATGGTGTGTCTGCGGGAAGCCTCGCCTCTCCCTTTCGAAAAGGGAGAGGATTGAGGTGAGGGATTTTTTTTTCGCTCGCGGGAGCAGGGATGTTGGACAAAATCGGCATCTTCGCGAAGCATCTCGTTTTCATGCCCAAACACACGCTGACCGGCAATATCAAACGCCATCGGGCTTTTCGCTCCAGGATCCTGGGAAACCGGCGCGACGTTCTCGTCTATTTGCCGCCGGGTTATCGGCGTTTCTCGTCGCGACGTTATCCGGTGCTATATCTGCACGATGGACAGAACGTTTTCGACGCCGCCACTTCGTTTGCCGGCGTCGAATGGGGAGTCGATGAGACGGCGCAGAGATTAATTCAGCGAAAGCTCATCGAGCCGCTCATCATCGTTGCGGTGGCAAACATCGGCGAACAACGAGTCCATGAGTACGCGCCGACCCCTGGTGTCATTGAACCGAAGGAGAATCCGAGAAAGCGCAGCCGCGGCCTGGCCCACATCTACGGGCAATTTTTGATCGAAGAATTGAAGCCGTTCATCGATTACAAATATCGAACGAACCCGGATGCGGAATTTACCGGACTCGGCGGATCATCGCTCGGGGGTTTGGCTACACTGGCGATCGGAATTTTTTATTCAGAGGTTTTCACACGCTTGATTGTGATGTCGCCATCGATTTGGTGGGATGATTACGCGATTTTCCGGTTGGTGGGGATCCTCGGTGAAAAGCCGCCGCTGAAAATCTGGCTCGATACTGGCACGAACGAGCCAGGTTGGGAACTGGCGCGCTTCTTACGCAATTGCTTGATCGACAAAGGCTGGCGGCTGGACGTCGATCTTAAGTACCTCGAAGTCAAAGGCGCTGGTCACAGCGAAGCGGCATGGAGCGCGCGCGTTGAACCGGCGCTACAATTTTTGTTCCCGATTGGAAGTCAGCCATCGTGGCTGACTCGGCGGTCAGCGCTTTCAGCCTGACCAAGTGAAACTTCCCTTCCGACAAACTAGAAATCCGCCTACCGAGTCAGGCCGAAGCCCGACTTCCCGCCGACCGGTGGAACCGGCGCGGGATTGGGCGGCAACGGTTCCGGAGGTGGCGCGGGTGTCGGCGGAGTTGGTTTGGGCGGTGATGGTCTCTGTGGCATTCGATGGGTTTCTCCAGGGGAATCTTTCTTACTGTAACGGTTTGCCGTAGACCTGATAGACGCGCACAAACCCTCCGACGAAATCCCAATCTTTTTGATACGAGAAAGTTCGAGTGTGTGGCGACCAGTTAAGTTCCCGCGGCGATTCTGGATGATTTGGATCGTAAACCAAATAGCGCTCGAGTCCTGGATTCGGGGAAAAACCGTTTTGTTTATAAATTAAAACCGAGTGATTGATGCTGAGGCGTGGATAAGTAGTAAGGAACACAACAAACACCTGCCCGCGCGCCAAAGCTGCATTCAAACGATCGTGCGTTTCCTTCTGATATGTCCCGCTCTGCTGGAAAACCATGCGCATATTGCTGACTCGGAAGTAGCTTGGCCAGCCATGACCGATACTTTTTTGTACGAGCTCGCGACGTGCCTTGCTCATCTCGCGCAGGTCGTTGTATCCAGGAAAAACAATTCGTTGATCCTCTGGCAGCGGGTCTGCCCAGGGGTCTCTATGCGTCACAAGGCGAATGCGTGCAGCCAATGATGCGTCATCCAGGGGAGCGCCGCGACGGTCGAACCGCGCGAACTTCTTAAACTGCATGGCTGTGCGGCAAAGCACGAAGCAGTGACGTTTGTATGCGTCTCGTCTCACAGTCGACGGTTTCCGTAAAGAAGGATGTCCTTCGTGATATTCGAACACAGTTTGATTAGCGAATGCCAACGTGTCGCGATCGAAGCGGAACTCCGTCGCCCCAGCATTGGCGTGCGCCACCGTGATAATCGTGACGGCAGCCAGCCAACAAACACCCGCTGATTTCCCCCCACTCCAAAACATCATATCAAGACGCCGAGGCGCTGACGGTTTTTCCCTCTGTGAACACACCGAGCCGACGAAATTTTTGATACCGTATCTCCAGTAGTTCGGCAATCGGAATCTCAGACACCTGCTTAACAGCCTGGCGCAGCGCTCTGCCAACATTCGCAGCGATCGAATCGTAATCCCGGTGCGCACCGCCCTCCGGCTCAGGAATGATTTCGTCGACGACCTCGAGTTTCAACAAATCCTGCGCGGTCAACTTGAGTGCTTCAGCCGCCTCGGCTGCATGTCGCCGGTCTCTCCACAAGATGGCCGAGCACGCTTCAGGACTGATCACTGAGTAATAAGCGTTCTCGAGAATCAACACACGATCTGCGACGCCGATTCCCAATGCCCCGCCCGAACCGCCCTCGCCGATGACTGCCGCGATGATCGGCACGCGCAGCCTCATCATTTCCCGAAGATTAACGGCAATCGCTTCGGAAATGTGACGTTCCTCCGAACCGATACCGGGAAAAGCGCCCGGGGTATCGATCAACGAGATCACTGGGATGCCAAATTTTTCACCGAGCCGCATAAGCCGCAGCGCCTTGCGATAGCCTTCAGGATGGGCGGAGCCAAAATTGCGCATCACGTTCTCCTTGGTGTTGCGTCCTTTCTGGTGAGTGATAACGACGCAACGTTGGGAGCCAAGCATCGCCAGACCACACGGCATCGCTGTGTCATCGGCAAAACGCCGGTCGCCATGCAGTTCAATCCAGTTCGTGAAACACCGTTCGATGTAATCCAAAGCAAACGGCCGTTGAGTATGGCGCGCAATTTGGACTCGTTGCCATGCGGTCAGGTTGTCGTGGATCTGCTGTCGTGTTTCGCGAAGCTTTGCCTCCAGTGTTTTTATTGCCGGATCAAGATCGACATCGTGCTTATCAGAGTGATTCTTCAAATCCTCCAATCGCCGTTCCAGTTCGAAGATCGGTCTTTCAAAATCCAGCGGTTGCCAGTCCATGGTGAAGGTTAAGAAGGGTTAAAAGGTTACAAAGTTAAATGGTTGCGAGATCAGGTCCGTGGAGCCTCCTTTTAACATTGTAACTCTTTTAACTTTTTGGCTCAGTCAATAATGGTTACAGGGGTGCGATTGTTTACAAGGCTGCCTAGCTCCTCGACATCAGTGGCCGCCAAGCCGATGCCCACCGGTGGTGGCGGTTGGTCGAGATGGGGATGCGCGCCATCCGGCACGGAATACAAAGTGTAGCTGGGTGCGCCTGCAAGCCGGATCCACCTGGTACTGGCAAGATAATCCTTGCTGCCTAGACCTATGCGTTTGCCATCCTTCCAAGCCATTGTTTCGGCGACTTTTGCATTGATTTTGGCCGACTGCTTGCCGGGTAGCTTCGCTTCACGCACGTGATATTGCTTGAAGAATGCGCCGTGATTTAACAGCACAACCAAGTTCGCCTTCCGTTGAATCAGGATCGCGAAATCGGGATGCGAAACCAGCAGATGTTCGCCAATGTGCAACATGGTGCTGCTCATATTGTTCATGCGCATGATCAGCGCGGGCGTTGTCTTCAGCTTGCGCGAAATCTTCGCAAGCACGTCTCCGGATTTCACCACGTACTCGGTTTTTTCCGGAGAAGGATGACGCGATAACAAAATGTCGATATTGAGTTCGCCCAGCAAATCTCGCGCTTCATCGAGATGCTTTCCGGAAGGATATTTTTGGATAAACGCGATGAGCGCGTCGCGAGCTTCGGTTAGTTTTCCATCCTGCCGCAGTTGAGCCGCCGCCTGAAATTCCGGCAGGCCGATGTCTGGCGCAGGTGGCGGAGTAACCTCTCCGCGTTGTTCTTTTTTCACCTCGATTTCTTGTTTGACGAAGGTGTTATAAAAGAACCAGGCGGCACCGCCGAAAATGGCGAGAGCCAGGAATAATACGAAAAGCCACTTCATGGCTGCGAACAAAAACGTTGAACGCCCAACGCCCAACGTCCAACCCTCGATTCAGAATTAACCGTTTGAGCGTTCAGCGTTAAGCGTTGGACGTTTTCTTCATCCGAGTTTGCTTCGCCGCAGCCGCCCTCGGATTTTTGCCGGAACACTAGCTCGTTTCCCCGCCGGGGAAAAACCGGTGCCAAAGTCGTCCGATGGTAGGCTCTTCCTGATTGGTCCAGGTGAAGTGACAATCCTGGCAGTAAAATTCCTTGGGAATAATTTTCATGGCACAAAGCACTCCCACAAGAGCTGGAGTCAGGAATTTTCGGGTCATCTGCGGGTACTCGATGTTTGAAGATCCGCATTGCGGACAGCGAACAAGGGCAGCGGAGATGTCTGGATCGCTGGCCTCCCACTCGACCATGAGCTCCTGGGCCCTTTCGAAATCCACATCTTCCACCATCACCTTTGCGTTTGCCTGGGGGCGCGACATAAAACCGACTTGTTGCAGCGGCGCCTCGTTGTGAACATCGGCGTTTACGCCCGCGTCATGGAAGCGTCGTTTCAGCTGGCGGGCTTTGGCCGGCTCATTGAAGGTCGCAATAGTCACCATAGAGTTGTTTTACGCACAGCAGCGCGGGCGCGCATCGTGTGATCAAACATCAAATCATTGCCGTGTGCAAGATTTGGCGTGTGAGAGCATTTCTTCCTGCTGCTGTAGCGTGCTACTTTCCCGGAGGGAACCATTGGTAGAGCATCAAATAGACCAGCACGCCCGTGACCGAGACGTACAACCAGATTGGGACCGTCCAGCGCGCAATCCGCTTGTGTCGATCCCATCGACGCCGAAAAACCTGAACAAGCGTCACGATGACCAGAGGCAGCGTCACAAAGGCAAGCAGAACGTGCGAAGCCAACATCGGAAAGTAAACGGCAGCGATCCAGCCTGTATATCCGGAAGATTTTTCACCGACCCGTGCGTGGTACGTGATGTAGCCGACCAGAAAACAGCTCGATGAGACCAAAGCCGTAATCATGCAGATCATATGACGTCGCCATGCGCCATGCCGGATAAAGTACCAGCCCATCGAAATGAAGATGGTGCTCACCAGATTAAATGATGCATTGAGAGCAGGCAGGTCTGAGGTTGAAATCACGTTGAAGCTTTAAACCATTGAAATTAAAATGTCATTCCGACCGAAGTCGAGGAATCCCGTTGCATACCTTCTCGGTGCTGCCGCGGGATCCTTCGATTTCGCTTCGCTCCCCTCAGGATAACCAATTGTCGCTTTAACACTTCAACAACCGCGCATGCCCGCTGTTCTTGAGCCACCGCAGGTTCGGCCCTTCACACGGTACCGGAAACGGACGTGGGGTAAGCGAATCGCTCTGAGCCTGCTTCGTTTGATGATCCTCGCCGCAATCGTTGCCATTATCGGCGGCGGCTATTATCTGGCGCGCCGGGGATTTGGCCGGGAATGGCGCTACCGCGTCGTGGAGGAATTACACAAACGCGGCGTCGAAGCCGTTATAGGGCGACTGACGCTGGATCCCTTTCGTGGTTTGGTAGCAAGGAATGTTAGGATTTTCGATTATAAGAATCGCGAAAACACGCTCGCCCTGATTAGCGAGGTCTCGCTCGATATCAATTACGCTGCGCTGATCCATAATCAGTCATTTCTCAATTCTCTCGATGTGCGTGACGCCCAAATCACGCTTCCACTCAAGATGGCCGCTGGAAAGGGCGAGAAAGCGCAACTCACCAACTTCCGCGCGCACGTTTATTTTCCGCCGGAACAAATTTATGTTAGTCAAGCCGAGGGAACCTTCTGCGGAATTCGGATTTCAGCCGCTGGACAATTAATCAAGCGTCAAAATTACCAGCCATCACCGGCGCTGGCACCGGAAGAATGGCAGAAACGATTGTTGATAGCGCAGCGCGCGTTGAATGAATTGGAAAAATTCAGGTTCCCGATTGGGCTGCCCTCACTGCAGTTGAAATTCAGCGGCGATGTTGCGGAAATTGAGAAAGCCCCGAGTGGAGAGATCGCACGGGCAATTTCGTCGGCCGAGCGGATTGGAACAAGGAAACTCGCAGTGCGAATTTTCAAATCCGCAGTAGCCTCGATCTAAAAGCTTTTCTTACTGCTTTTGGCTTGGGCGAACCGCTCGCGGACATGCAATTTCAGTCGCGGCCAGTGGTCGAAATTTCAGGCTCAGTAAATCTCGGGGCCGATCAGTTTTGGCCACATGTTATCGGGCACGCCGATTTTGGGCAGTTCAGTTACAAGCGTGTGCCGTTCTCCGATCTTGCTGCCGATTTTTCGTGGGATGGTAAGCGCGCGTTCATTCGAGACCTGCGCGTGCACCACCAGACTGGCCAGTTAAGGGCTGACCTCTTCGATGCGCCTGGCGATTTTCGTCTAAACATTGAGAGCACAATATCTCCAGAAGCAATTCGTGCGCTTGTTCCGCGGGAACTAAACGAGTTTCTGCGCGACTGGGAATGGCAGCGCTCACCCGCAGTCCACCTCGCGATTCGGGGCAGGGATCGCAATCCAGGGAATTGGGTAGGCGATGGAACGATCGCTTTGGGCCGCAGTCGTTTCCGCGGCGCATGGATGAACAGTGCCAACACCAACATTAAATTCGCCGATGGCGCGCTTACTTGCGCGGACCTTCACGTCATGCGCGACGAAGGCGTCGGCGCTGGCAGTTTCACGTACGATTTTAAAAAACATGAGGTGCGCGTCTCGGACATCCGAAGCTCGTTGATTCCGGCCGAGGCAATCTTCTGGATCGACCCAAAGTTTTCGAAAACTGTAGCGCCGTATAAATTTCGGCGGCCGCCTGCTGTGACCGCCAATGGGGTTTACCAGTTTCGCGGCGGAAAGAACACGCGACTGGAAATTAAGGCAGATGGCGCCAGTGGAATGGACTACGTCTTTCTTGGGAAAACGCTGCCGTTCGATCAGGTCTCCGCGCGATTACTTTTTACCAATGACCGCTTGCAAATCCTCGACATCCGCGGCGACATCTTTTCCGGAGTGCTGCGGGGGAACGCCGATATTTCACTGGCGAAGAACAATCCACGTTATCGCGCTGCGCTTGCCGTCACCGACATGGACTTTCCGCATCTGACTGGGCTCTATTTCAATTATTATCACTACCGCAATGTGCGCGGCCAGTTGAGCGGCACGTACGATTTCACAGGCTTCGGCACCGATGCACGCAAGATGAATGGCAGTGGCAAAGTTGCTGTGACCACTGGGGACGTGTTCGCCATCCCCGTTCTGGGGCCGATTTCAGAAATCCTCAACCACATCGTACCAGGGATGGGATACAGTATTGCTCGAGAAGCCAATACAAAATTTAAGATCAACGACGGAATCATTCACACTGACGATTTCAACGTCTCAGGACAGCTCTTCAGTGTGATTGGCCACGGAGACGTCCATTTTCTCGACGACAAAATCGATCTTGACGTGCGCATCAGCGCAAAAGGTCCCGGTGTTGTGCTGACACCCGTATACAAGCTCTTCGAATACAAAGCCGAAGGCAGTTTAAAGAAACCGGATTGGCATCCGAAGATATTCTGAGCCTCATGTCATTCTGAGCGCAGCGAAGAATCTCAGATCATTGCATCTCAAACGGCCACGAAACGAAACTCAGAGATGTTTCGCTCCGCTCAACATGACAGGAAGGGTGTTCGACGGCAGGCCAATCGATCACTGAGCACTGATCACCGATCACGGCTTCTTTTGGGCGCGCACATGTCCATTCGCGGCGGTGTGAGCATGGCAATCGAGCGCGCACGCTCAATTAACTGCACCGCCATGCAAATTTTCGTGAAAAACAACATGCAATGGTTTGCTCGCCCGCTCCGCGCAGACGAGATCCGCGCTTTTCTAAATCATATCCAGCGCCGTGAGTTGGGATCAGTATTTGGGCATGCCAATTACCTCATCAATCTCGCTGCGACGAACCCGCAATTTCGCGCGAATTCAATCCGCGCTCTTGCAGAGGAACTTACTCGCGCAGATCAGCTTGAATTGCCTTTTCTCGTGGTGCACCCGGGCGCACACCTCGGCGCAGGCGAAGAAGCCGGGCTGGAGAAAATTGCCGAATCACTTGATCGCGTGATGGCTGGTCTTCCGAAAATCAAAACACGGATCGCGCTTGAGACCACTGCGGGGCAGGGATCATGTCTCGGAAACAGGTTTGAGCAGCTTTCGTACGTGATCAGCCGCGCGCGCGAGCCTGAGCGGCTGTGTGTTTGCGTCGATACGGCGCATCTTTTCGCGGCGGGTTACGACATCCGTACCGAATCTTCACTACGAAAGACTATGCGCGAGTTTGATCGCGTGATCCCGCAGGCGCGGGATCGGCTCGTCGCAATTCACCTCAACGATTCCAAAACCGGCTGCGGTTCACGAGTCGATCGACACGAACACATTGGCAAAGGCCGCATCGGTCTGGACGCGTTCCAATTCATCATGCGTGATCGCCGTTTCCGCAATATTCCGAAGGTCCTGGAGACGCCGAAGGGGAAAGACTTGCGCGAAGACGTGATGAATTTGAAGACGTTGCGCCGATTGGCAGAAAGACGCTAACCACCAGTGTCATTCTGAGCGGAGCGCGGCGGAGTCGAAGAATCCCGCGAAGTTATCTCAAAGTCGGCTCAACGGGATCGCTCGACTTCGCTCGGGATGACGCTGTCACTTAATCAGCCGAATCGTCAATGGATATCGGTAGAATTTGCCGTCGCTTGCCTGAATAGAGGCAACGATCACCAGCACCAAATTCAAAATGTGCAGGATGGCGAGAATCACAAACCCGATCAGCACCAGACAGAGGATGCCGGCGATAACGTTATAGATTAACATCGAGATCTGGAAATTGAGCGATTCCTTTCCATGCGCGTCGATTTCCGGCGAGTCGCCGCGTTTGGCCAACCAGATAATTAACGGACCAAGAATGTGGCCAGCCCACGGCACGAAAAACCCTGCTAATGCGGTGGCGTGACAAAGCACGTTCCAGATCCGAACATCGGAAGCAGATTTGGATTCATCCATATTTTAACCTTTCGTTGCGTGAATCACGACTGCCCGATTGCGACAACAACAGCAAGAAAAAAGATTAGCCTACTCTGCTTTTACACGCTCGATTTGCGCGCCGAGTTCACCCAATTTTTCATCGAGATGTTCGTAGCCGCGGTCGATGTGATAGACGCGACTCAATTCGGTAATTCCGTCTGCTTTCAATCCAGCAAGCACCAGAGCAGCGGACGCGCGCAAATCGCTCGCCATCACTGGAGCGCCAAAGAGATGATCGACGCCCTGGATCACCGCCGTCGCGCCTTCAAGATCGACATGTGCGCCCATCCGCGTTAACTCCGCGACATGCATGTAGCGTTGCGGAAAAATGTTCTCTGTGATGACACTGATGCCGTCTGTCGTCGAGAGTAGCGCGCACATTTGCGCCTGCATGTCGGTGGGAAAACCTGGATACGGCTCCGTTGCCAGCTCGAGGGGTTTGGTTTCACCGTTTGGTGAGATGGAAATCGAGTCGCCTGTCGCTTCAAGTCGAAAACCACAATTCCCAAGCGCGTTCGTGACCGCTTTCACGTGCTCCGGCGTTACGCGCTTTATCGTAATTCCCTTTCCGCAAATTGCGCCCGCCACCAGAAATGTTCCAGCTTCGATCCGATCGGGAATGATGTCGTGCTCGACGCCGTGCAATTCTTTTACGCCTTCGATGATCAAACGGCGCGTGCCTGCGCCTTCGATTTTGGCGCCCATTTCGTTTAAGAAATTCGCAAGATCGACAACTTCCGGTTCCTGCGCCGCGCCTTCGATGACGGTTGTTCCCTCCGCCAGCACCGCCGCCATCATGACGTTATCGGTGCCGAGAACGGTGGGTCCAAATTTCCCGCGTAAGTTAATCACCGCGCCGCGCAATTTCGGTGCAAAAACTTTTATATTGCCGCCTTCCACGCGCACGGCGGCACCCAGCGCCTCGAATCCTTTCAGATGCAAATCGATTGGCCGATCGCCAATCACGCATCCGCCCGGCATCGATACGGTCGCTTCTTTACAACGGCCGAGCAGCGGCCCGAGCACGCAAACCGAAGCGCGCATTTTGCGCACGACCTCGTAAGGCGCTACCGATTGCACGTTCTCGGCCGCCACCGTGACTGTTCCGCTGGCGCGTTCCACTTGCGCACCGAGATGGATCAAAATTTGCAGCATGTAATGCGTGTCGCTTAGGTCGGGCACGCGATGAACGATGCACGGTTCGCGCGTGAGCAACGTCGCGGCCAGGATTGGCAGCGAGGAATTTTTCGAGCCGCTGACCTTGATGGAACCGGAAAGCGGATGGCCGCCGTGAATGAGAATCTTATCCATACCTGGCAAATAGGAACCGTGTCACACCTGAATAATCGGTTTTCGAATAAATGTCGCGGTAATTTTTTTCCGCCAGGGCCGAAAAAAGCGCGTCGCCCTGGCCGATTCCGATCTCTAAGGCCAGCATTCCACCCGGGCGGAGCTGCGACGGCGCCTGCGCAATCAATTCGCGCACCAACTCATCGCCTCGCGCGCTGGCGAAAAGCGCGACCTCTGGATCATGCAAAACTTCCCGGGAAAGACTCTGGCGGTCTTGGATCGAGATGTAAGGAAGATTCGCGACAATCACATCGAAACATCCCTCCACGTTTTCCAGCAGATTGCTTTTCAGAAAGCGGACGCGAGTAGCCAAATTCAACCTGGCAGCATTCTCTTGCGCGAGCGCGAGCGCATCATCCGAAATGTCGACGCCGAGAATTTCTGCCTCGGGAAATTTCATTGCCAGACTGAGCGCAATAACTCCGCTGCCGGTCCCCACATCCTCGATTTTCGATTTTCGATTTTCAATTCTCGATTCAATGAGCTCAACGAGTTCTTCCGTCTCCGACCGGGGCACCATCGCGCGTTTGTCGCAGAGAAACGTAAGTCCGCAAAATTCCACCGTGCCGAGTAAATGCTGAAGCGGCTCCCCTTCGCCGCGACGCTTCACCAGATCGCGTAGTGGCGCGAGCTCCGATTCAGTCAACACACGCTCAAATTCCAGGTACAGCTCGATCCGTTTCCGCCCCAGCACGTGCGCGAGCAAATGCTCGGCATTGAGCCTCGGATTTTCGACGCTGTGCTTCTTGAAATACGCAGTGGTTGCTTGCAGCACTTGCAGCACAGTCATGATTGCTTTCGCTGCCTTGTCATGCTGGCACCGCTGATTCCTTCAAGCGTTCCGCCATATCGGCGGCTTGCAGCCCGCTGATCAATTCGCCGAGGTCGCCCTCCATCACCCGGTCCAAATTGTAAAGTGTCAACCCGATACGATGATCTGTGACGCGGTTCTGCGGGAAATTATACGTACGAATCTTTTCTTCGCGTCCGCCGGTGCCGATCTGGCCGCGACGTTGCGCACTATATTTCTCCGCTTCTTCGCGCTGCCTTCGCTCGAGCAATCGTGCGCGCAAGATCGATAATGCTCGCTCTTTGTTTTTGATCTGGCTGCGGCCGTCCTGGCAACGAACAATCATGCCTGTCGGAATGTGCAGAACCTGCACGGCCGAGTCAGTCGTGTTCACGCCCTGCCCACCAGGCCCGCCGGCGCGCGAAACTTCGATTCGCAAATCTTCCGGCTTCAACTCAACATCAACATCTTGAGCTTCGGGCAGCACCGCGACTGTCGCCGTCGAAGTATGAATGCGGCCTTGCGCCTCCGTGGCAGGCACACGTTGCACACGATGCACGCCACTTTCGTAACGCAATTTCCGAAAAACAGATTCGCCGGAAACTCGAAACATCGCTTCCTTCAATCCGCCGAGTTCTGATGGGCTCGATTCAAGATCTTCGGTTTTTAGCCCGGCAGATTCTGCGTACCGATGGTACATACGGTACAGATCGGCGGCAAAAATGGCGGCTTCATTTCCGCCCGTTCCGGCACGAATTTCCACGATGGCATCGCGCTCTTCATTTTCATCCGCTGGCAGTAATGCGATCTGAAGATCGCGTTCGAGATCAGCCACTCGTTTTTCCAGCTCCGGAATTTCGTCGTCGGCCATGGCCGCGATCTCAACATCGCGGGACATGGCGAGTTCGCGGTTGTCATCCAATTGCTTGCGCGCAGCTTCGAGTTCGTCCCACATCGCCAGCATTTGCTTAATGTTCGCGTGCTCACGCATGATCTCGCTTGCACGCTGGTGGTTGGAAAAAAGCGCCGGATCGGCAATATCGCTCTCGAGCTGCTCGAAGCGCTTGCGTTTAAGTTCAATAAGGGAATTAAAGTCCATAATTGTAGCCGTGATCGCTGATCGCGGCTCCGGCCGGGGTCACCGACCCCGGCTACAGAATCCAGCTAAGCTTTTTTCTCAGCCCGCGCGGCTTTCGTGCTACCGTAACGGCGGGCAAATTTTTCCACGCGCCCGGCGGTATCCACAAACTTCTGTTCGCCGGTGAAAAAAGGATGACAAGCAGCACAAATACCGATCTTGATATCGCGACGAGTCGAGCGGGTATGATACACCGCGCCGCATGCGCAGACCATATCGGTCTCGTAATATTCTGGATGGATGCTCGCTTTCATCTGAAAGAAGAGCGCGGAATCTAATCGCGCGAACCCGCTCGCGCAAGATATGAAATCGACCGACCCATTACTCGACGCCTGGCTGGAAACGCTGCGCTGCGCAAAAGATGGCCCAGCTATTCTCAATACGGATGGCGAGGTCCTCCGGAAATTTTCTGACGTAGGGGAACGCGCCTGTCACTTCGAGTCGAATCTTAAAATGTTCGCGCCCGGCAGCGTTATCGCTATTCAGATCGGAAACCACGAGGACTGGCCGTCAATCTTGATAGCTTGTCTGCGCAACCGGCTGGTTGTTCTCCCGCTGGAACAATCGATCAGCGGCCAACAACGCGATGCTGCGCTGAAAGTTTGCGGGGCAACGGCTTTAGTATCCGCTGTCTCCAGCGGAGGCTCAGCAGAGATATTTGGGCTGAGGCCTTCGAAAGATCGCGAGCAGGCAGCCGACGCTACAACGGATTGGGCCGAAAAAGCGCCGACGCTTCTAAAACTTACCTCAGGTACAACGGCCGCGCCGCGTGCAATTCGGTTTGGAAGCCAGCAATTGCTGGCCGACTGCAATCAGATTTGCGATAGCATGGGAATTAGCGATGCCGATCTGAATTTTGGTGTGATTCCGATCTCGCATTCGTATGGCTTCAGTAATTTGCTCACGCCTTTGATCGTGCGCGGTGTGCCGATGGTCGTTAGCCGCGACCGAACGCCGCGCGCTGTGCTGGCTGATCTCGCGCGCACTAATGCAACAGTGCTTCCGGGAACGCCAATCTTTTATCAGGCGTTTTGCGATATGCATGACGTCCCGGCGCTGCGGCAACTGCGGCTTTGCATTTCCGCCGGTGCGCCGCTTTCCGGTACGGTGGCAAAGAAGTTTTTCGAGAAATTCAAGCTGTTGATCCATTCATTTTACGGCGCGTCGGAGTGCGGCGGCATCTGTTACGACCGCGATGGGACGGCCTTCGAGGACGGAGTTGTCGGCGAACCGCTGAAGAATGTCGATGTTGAGATTATTGATCCAGCGGCGCCGTCGAGTCAGATTCGCGTGCGCAGCGCCGGAGTCGGCGACGGCTATTTTCCCGAGCCAGACGAACAGAAACTCGCCAATGGAATTTTTGTTCCGGACGATTTGCTTGCGCGAACGGAGCGCGGATTCAAAATCGTCGGCCGAATTTCAGACGTAATCAACATCGCCGGAAAGAAAGTGAACCCGGGCGAAGTGGAAGCCCGCATCATCGGATTTCCCGGCATCAAGCAGGCGGTCGTGTTCGGCCGTCCCGCGGCCGCCGGAGCATTGCGCAATGAAGAAGTCGCTGCGTGCGTCGTAGCCGATGCCGACCTTCGCGAAAATAATCTTTTGGAGCTGTGCCGAAAAACGTTGAGCCCGTGGCAGGTGCCGAAACGAATTTTCATCGTTGATGCAATTCCCACCAATGAACGCGGTAAAATCAGCCGGCGCGATTTGGCCCGGCGGTTCTCAGCTAACCAGACCAGTTCCTCGTTGCCAACATTGGGCGCTTGATAAAGGCTTCACATGGGTTTGCTTACTAGGCCAAAGGAACACCATGCCGAAATCACGCGGCAAACCCAAATCTATAGAAGCTCACATGGAATCTTCGAATATCGAAGAACCCGAGGAGAGCGTCGGTACGCCTATTCCGCAAGAGGAGGAACCTATGCGGGACGAAGCTGTGCCGGAACCTGCTCCAAGTGCAGAGAGCGTTCAGTCTGAGGAGTGGTGGAACGCGACGGCATCGGCTCCCGATTGGGACCAACCGGCGGCTGAACATGCGCCGGCCGAAGTTATCCCTCGAAAAGGGCTGGGCATGGCGGATGCTTATTTTTGCGGCCACACGAGTCTGTTTCCGTTGAGCCGCGCGCTGCGAGCAATCGCAAACGAAAGACTCACCGGCTTATTGCGATCGTTTTGGGAACAGGAGCCTATCGAGCTGCTGGCGCGGGATGGCGAGATTGTTTTTGTCACGACACGGGATCTGAATCTTTATTGTCCCGAAGTACCGGACGTTCTGGCCAATGTCGATGTGGTAGTCGTTGAGAGATCCCGCGAGCAACAGAGAGAAAGCGGAACCCCGTTTTTTCTGAGTCTTGCCCGGGAGGAATGTATTGCTCTCGACGCGGCCACGGAACTGATGCGGCAGTATGGGCAAAAGCTTTTCTCCGAGCTTTGGACGGCCCCGCGCGCGTGGATCATGTTTGAAAAGAATCCCGACCTGTTAAGTAACGTCGCGGATGTTCCCGGAGACCCTAATGTGAGGGACTGGGCGCTGGAAACCTTGCGTCTTGTTCAGAATCCCGACCAACCTCCAAGCTTCGACCCAGCATCAATTCCCGCTTACACCAAGGATGGTTTCGAGCGAGTGCAGAAGTTGAAGCTGACTGCCGACGAGGCCCAATTCGCGTCCCAATTCAATGGTGTTCGGTCCGTGCAACAAATTGCGAAGAACCTAAGGCTCGATTTGAAATCTACGCAGCAACTGCTGTTCCGGTTTCTCGCCCTCGAAATCGTGGAATGCTGGCCTGGGAGCACGGCAGCAAAACCAGAGCGGCAGACTTTCTTTCAGCGTCTTCGCCGCTCGCGCCACCGCGACCGGTAGCCTCACCCCGAATATTTCGGGGATCGGTCGCTCATGAAAAGAAAAGTTTTGGTCGTCGATGTCGGCGGCACACATGTAAAACTGCTGATGTCGCCTCTCGACGAGCGCCAATTTGCTTCGGGACCGCGAATGGGACCGAAACAATTTCTCGCAAAATTCAAAGAGAGTGTGCGTGGTTGGAAATTCGACCGGATATCGATCGGGTTCCCGGTGCCGGTTCGCAACGGACGGATCACAAGAGATCCAAAGCATTTGGGTAAGGGCTGGATCGGCTTTAATTTTTCAAAGGGACTTGGAATACCGGTGCGTCTGATCAACGACGCCGCCATGCAAGCGCTCGGCAGCTACCGTGGCCGCGGACGCATGCTCTTTCTCGGGCTCGGAACCGGCTTGGGCTCCGCGCTTCTCTGGAATAGCACTTTGATGCCGCTTGAACTCGGCGACCTGCCCTATCCTGATGAAAAAATCATCGAGAACTATCTCGGCATTCCAGGCCTGGAATCATTGGGCGAGAAAAAATGGAAGCGAGAAGTTACTTACGCGGTCACACAATTAAGAAAATCTTTCATCGCCGATTACGTCGTCCTCGGCGGCGGCCTTGTGCACCGCTTTCGCCAATTGCCCAAAGGAATCGAGCGCGGACAAAATGAAAACGCGTTCCTCGGCGGAATACGTCTGTGGGAGACCAAGAAAAATTCGAGCAAACTGAAGTGGCGCGTGTTGTGACCCGCGGAATGCTGCTCTGTGCCCCGGTCGCGAAGTGAAGAATCGGGTCTCGGAAAGCTCGGAATTCTGCTGCCGCACCTGCGCCCCGTTCTGACACGATTCGATTCTTCATCAGAGCAACGAGTTGCGCTCCGCGCCGTCTGAGACCGGTTTTATTAAATCCGTCAGCGAGAGTCGCGCACAGCGCGAACTCCCGCGGCCAGTGCTCTAGCCATCGTCTGTTTGTTCCGGTCCTGTTTAATCCATTCGGCATCCGCAGGATTCGTTAGGAACACCATCTCCACGAGAATTGTTGGCACTTCACTAAAGATCGAGCCTGTTAACGCCCCCTGCCGGCCGCCAATAAACGTGTCTTCGTCTCCTTTAACGCCGTTGTCTCGCAGTTTATGTTCGAGCGCCGTAGCGAACGCGGTATGAAACTGCTTGGCAGCTGCCGCTGATGATTGCAGCACGTCTTTCGACGGCCCTGTAACTCCATGAACTGTCCCTTCCTTGTGCGGATAGTAAATAGTAAACCCTGTAGATTTCCCGGCGTCGGCATGTAGCCGCAGAAATAAATCGGCATCGCTCTCATTTGCGATCGCAGCACGATCTTTGTTCGTGACAAAATCGCCTTCGCTCTTTTTCGTCATGACTACTTTCATTCCATCCTTCTCCAGCTCATCGCGTAGTAACAAGGCCACTTCCCAGTTCACCGTGACCTCGCGCAACCCGTTGGTAACTGCGCCGCCGTCATTGTTTTCGCTGGGATGACCCGGATCGATGCAGACGCAAAACTGTTTCCCGGATTTTTCAGAAGCGGGATCAGCTAAACTCTGCGCAATCGTTGCACCGAATAGGAAACCGATGGCAGCCAAATGGAGCTTGATCGGCTTAACGAACACGGGCTTGGCTGATACGTGGTAAGAACTCAAGATTCGCATTCTCTAACGGCGATTGGTGGATGCCGTGCTAAGGACACCCTTCTGTCGCTCCAAGGTTCTTTGCTTGAGAGAAGTGATTTCGGGAACTCCGCCTCGAATCGTTACTCCAAGGGTAACCGCGACTTTGCCTCTGGACCACTCGCGGCGCGCGGCGCTTTCCGCATAAAAGCTCTGGTCAAATCGAATCGTGTACGACTCGTCACGCACGTGTTCCTGCACCTGAAGGCCGCCGACGACGCTGTTTTGCCGTAGTGGCCAGCGTTCATTAAAATTCACGATCTCTTGGCGGATCTGATCGAGGTTCTTCGGTCCCTCGTCCAGGATATCAGCTGTAGGTGCGTAGAAAGAAACCGCTCTCTCCACGTTCGAGTCGCCGGTCGAATCGACATAATCTCTTACAAATTGTGTGAGCTGGTCGGTCCATGACATGTAAGAAGAAGACTGCCGCGTAACCGTTGGTTCGGGCGCAACCGCAATCACAGGCGCAGCGGTTGCCGCCGGAACCGTTGGCAGCGTGTTCGTTGGAGTTTGGGCAGCGGTTGCTCGTTCGGGAATTTGCGTTTCAATCATTGGCCGTGGAACCACCGAAGTAACCGGCGTTTGGGCCGGCCTATTTGAATGCTTAGTGCCAAAATACAAGATCACAGCGCCAAGCGCGCCGCATGCGAGCCCCCCAATAGCAGCTACAGTGTAGGCTACTGAGGGCCGGGACTGCTTCGGAGCCGGAGATACTGGCGTGCTTCGATCAATGCGAACACGTCGCCCTCCAAGTGCTTCGTCACCCTCAGTCGCGCTCTGGGGCCGTTGCGACGGTTCCTTTGCAAGACAAGCCGCAATCGTCTGCTCCCAGGCGAGTGGAGTAGCGCTCCCGGGGATTCCCAGTTCATTTCGCCGCTGAGTCATTGAAGGCGCTGCAGAGTCTTGAATCTGATGCTCGCTAGTACCGCCATGGAGAGGCGGTTTGCTCGTGAGTAGAGTCGGCGTGGCAAGCGGCGAGACAGTTGAGCTGCGGGGACGCTCAGTAAATCCGGCAGAAGGATGCCCGGGTACTCGATGAACGATGCCTTCCGTATCCAGAATTTCGCGCAACACTTTGCCGCACGATGCATCTTCGACCTGCCGGGCAATGACCATCGCTAAAATCCGATTCGACTGTTCTGAAAGACCTGGGATAGCGACGTATGCTTGAGTCGAGACCGAGGCAGCGACCGGACAGTTCCTTCCGGCAACCGCGCGGTACAGGAGCGAAGCAAAATGCTCAGCCATATTGTCCGCCCGTCCCGGATCAGCTAACATATAAATGGTCATGGTGGAGCTGGTATCTTCAGGCTGGTTCATCCGGGCCAGCTCGGTCGCCTCACTTACCGCAAGAAACCGCGGGTAAAGCCGTGCTTCTGCCTTGCTCAGGCCGTCGTTGGGTCGTTCAATAAAGATGCGGCCAGGCGCTAACTGCGCGCCCGGCAGTCCAGCAGCAGAGCCTGTCGCAGACGTCGGCAATTTTCTCGAGTAACGGCGCAGCTTCAACCAGAGGCACAGCGCGTTCCGTGCGCAACACACTCAGCAAGTCCGTGCCTGAGGGTTTGTCCGAAATAACAGCGACGTAATCGGAATAGCGTTTGATCGCCTTCGGTCGGACAATTTCAGCTACATCCAAGCGCATCAATTGCGCGATGTGCACACGAAAACGATCGA
>WNFQ01001461.1_pt1 | contig 25158 bp, 24 predicted proteins | sample 5400171 | NCBI WGS metagenome assembly WNFQ01 (sample SAMN13153356, study PRJNA577476) | soil metagenome | isolation source: 20 cm soil under Madrone tree | place: USA:California | collected 2016-06-14
GCCGCGCTTGAGCGCGGTTTTCTCCCGCTGCAGCGGCATCACGAGATCGGCGATCGAGCGGCCGAAGAAGCGATGCGTGATCGGCACCGGCGTCGTCGCCGCAAAGGGAATCGCGTCGAACGGCGTGATGGATTCCTTGCCGTCCTGGCGCAGGATTTCGTCATGGTCGCCGCCGGTAATCACCTGATACAGCGAGGGCTTGCCATTGCCCTGATAATCCATCCGCACATAATGCTCGGTGATGCGAACGAGCCGCGCCGCCGAATTCAGCCCTCCCGAAGTGGCGCTGAAATCCTCCTGCACCGTGTCGCGCGCCAGTGTTTCGACCTCGGTGGTCCCGGTGTAATCGCCGAGCGACCTGATCTGGTCCGCATCGAAGCCTTCCGCGATCAATTGGCTTTCAGTCTTGGTGACGATCTCGTGGAAGCAGTAATTGGCATCCTGCATGGTGCGCGCGGCACGCTCGATGCCGAATTCTTCCGGTGGCACGCCGAGCACTTTTGCTTGGGCCAGTTTTTTGGTGGTGACGATGGTGACATCGTGGGTGACCAGCGCGGCGAGAGGCGCCGGCGCGGGAATGGAAAGCAAGGGAGCGGCCATGTTCATAAGCTCATTTCAGAAAACGATGCAGGGATTGAAAGGTGTAAGTTGAAGGATGGCAGGCGCGGGAGCGCAGCTAATTCGGGTTGTTGCGCAGGTAATCCAGGATCACGCCAGGGAATGCGTTTGTCGAAGCGGCGAGGCCGACAAACCGTCTCGGGCGCGAATCCGCCAGCGGACATGTCGCGTCGCTTCATGCGTGGTACAAAATTTCGGAATTTGGAGCGCTCAGATGGCGGCCCGGATCAGAATATAAAATGTAAAGAATGCAAACAGGCAGATGATAAAGCCCACAAAGCCTGCGGATGACGTTTCTATCTCTATTCGTCCGATTGTCGCGTCAGGTCAGCTCGTCGCCTCCGACGCGTGCCCCAAATCCGGCGCGGCGTCTTCGAGCGCGTTCTCCCCATCATGCACCGTATGGGCGACGATCTTCATCGCGCCGGCGGATTCTTCCACGGCCCGCGCCAGCAGCGCGAACTGATCGTCGGTGAGGTCGTAGTAGGTCTCGCGGCTCTCTTCCTCGCGCTCTTCCCACCACACTTTGACAATCCCGACCTTGGACAACAGCGCGTCCTTGATGAAGGAATAAAGCACCATGAAGCCTGGGTTCTGCTGCATGAAGACGTGATTGACGTAATCGGTCTCCTGGCTCGCCGCCGCTTCGTCCTCGGGCCCGACCGGCTCGAAGCGGACGACTTCGTCAGACCCGGCAAAAATATCCATCAACGACGGTATCAGGCCCTCGATGGTGTCGGCGACATCGGTCGAGACCGCGCGCGAACGTCCGTCCTGCGCCGGCATGTCCTTGTCCATATCGCCGAAGTAATAATCGAGCGCGTCGGCGCGTTCTTCCGAAAGCTGCGCCGCCGAGATCGCGGCTAGCGCATCGGCCTTCTCGGAGGCAAGCAAAGCTTTGAGATCGGCAATGGACATTTTTGACATGGGCATTTCTTTCGAATCAATTTGCGGTATTTCCCGGCCGCGAACGCGTGGCGCGGGCCAAAAATTCTGGCGAAGGGGCGGCGGGCGTTAAACGAGCAATTGTCGAATCGCAACCAGAGCGAGTAATAAGACTCCCGTCCCGGCGACGATCGTGCCAATCTGGGCGGCACGCGGCGTCGCGACGACGTTCACCAGAAGCACGCCGCCAATCAGACCGAGCAAGCCCGCCATTGGCACAAGAGTGGACACGTTCATTGCATCTCCCGATTTTTTTTGAAAAGAGGCCCAAATGTTGGACACATTATCCGCAACTTCGCCCGTAACGACCAAAAAGCGTCTTGCACTGTTTCTGGACGGAACGTGGAATCAAGTAAGCGACAACACCAATATCTGGCGCTTTCGCGCGCTGTTCTCGCCGGTCGCCGACGACGGATGCCAACAACGCGCGCATTACAACACCGGGCTCGGGACCAAGTTCGGTGAGCGCATCAGCGGTGGTGCTTTCGCCGCCGGCATCGATGAGGCGATCACCGGCGCCTATGAATGGCTGGTGGAGCATTATGAACCGGGCGACGAGATTTTCATCTTCGGCTTCAGCCGCGGCGCCTACACGGCCAGAAGCCTCTCCGGATTTATTTCAAAATGCGGATTGCTTCAAAGCGGCGCGCCGCTCGGCGTCAATCAGCTCTTCATGCGATACCGGCACCCGGGACAAAGGACCATTCGCGAGCTGATCGCGGCCCGCGACGCGGGCCAAACCGATTTCAGCTTCGAAGAAAAGTGGATGCTCAAATTCGCGCAGGCCGTGCCCGTCAAATTCGTCGGCGTATTCGATACGGTGGGCGCACTCGGCGTTCCCTTCCCGCTGGTTCATCGCCTGTTCGGATCGGCCTATCCGTTCCTAAACACCGGCCTTCGCCAGAACAACGAATATGCATTCCATGCACTTGCGATCGACGAGCATCGCGAGGCGTTTCGGCCGACGCTGTGGAGCAACCAGGGCGCGACCAATGCGACGCCGCGACCGATCGAACGCACCGAGCAAAGATGGTTCGTCGGCGCCCACGCCAATGTCGGCGGCGGATGCCTCAACGATCCGCTGGCGGAACTGCCCTTCAAATGGCTTGAACGCAAGGCCGTCTCTCTGGGCCTCACGCTGAAAGACAGCTTCGCGATCGACGCGGACGCCGTCACCGCACCGGTTTCCGACTCCTATACGGAATTCATGTGGGGCCTGTATCGCCTGTTCACCTTTGGCCGAAAATATTATCGCCCGATCGGTATGCCGCCAAAGGACGAGGGCCAAGGCGTGACCAACATCAACGAGACCATCGACGTCTCCGTGTTCGAGCGCTGGCGCACCGACCCCAATTACCGCCCGCCAGGATTGAACGCCTGGGCGAAGCTCAAGAATCTCAATCCGAGCAAAGTTACAAGCTCAGTGCGCGCGGACGATCCGACGGTTGTGGTTGCAGATTAAGGCAGGCAGCTAGCGCAGAGACCGGGATCGGCCACGGTCGCGTCGGGTCGCCCGCGGAACCCTTGCAGTTGGTCATCCATCGGCGATGGCGCAGGCTGGTCCGGATTCTGTGGGTCAATGCCTGCGAGAGCGGCAATCCAGCCTGCCAAGCCGCCAGGGGAGTTTAAGACCATCCTTTATGGCTCTTCCAGTAAAGGAGTTAAGGGGCAGGCCGAACGATTGTCTTATTGCCCCGACGAGTACCAGCGGCTGCACGCGGAGGCACAGGCAAAGAACAAGGCAGAAGTCGAGCAAAGGCCGCGGAGGAAAGGTTGAGGTTAAATCCATGGCGCCCGCAGGACGGCATCTACGCAACCCCGGGCACGAATTTCGAAGATCGATGCCTGAAATCCAGCGACGCGATCATCGAAATGACCGAAAGATCGATTTCCAGTGGCACCGATAAGTGCAGCGTGACCTTCATTCGCGATGAGCTAGACGCTATCCGGTTGTTCGCAACCTGCGGTCAGGAGGCGAACGCACAAAGCTCGATCGGCAGGATCGGAGATGGCGGCTCGCCCCTTGCGCCACCAAGCTCGGAAGCCATCGTTCTGAAAAAGATCGACGACAAGACGGTCTTTCTCCAAAAAAGCAAGAACGGGAACTTCGTCGACGCCGGCGAACAACTGTCTTTTTGCGGCTCGGAGGTGCAGCGAACATATGCCCGGCAAAAAGGGAAGAAGTGATCGAGTCCGGTCGGTTCCTGCTGTGTGTGAGGCTGCGTAGGGGTCACGTCTTCAAACGCGCGAGGTGGTAGGTCGGAGAAGAGCTAAGCCGCCTTATCCAGATTTTTCTCGTAAGCCCGAAGGCCATCTTGCAGCGTCTTTTGCAATTTTGGTTCGTGTGACTGAATGGCAGCGTTCACAACTCTTACGGCTTCAGCCTCAATTGCCTTTTCTCGCGGCAGTTGATCGTTCTGAAAGAGCCATGTTGCCACCGCGGCCCAATCATAAAGCGACGTCTTGGACGTTACGCGCGCTACTGGCGGCGGGAAGTTTTCGGCGCGGTCGCCCTTCGAATAATTGGTAATAGCGGCGCGGGACAGCCCCGTCCGCGCGGCAATGTCCGATAGACTCACCAGAGGATCCGGTTCAACGCGATCCACATGCGCGCCCGCCTTCTCCACGCATTCGAATGCCGAGCAAATTGCAGTATCGATCGATTTTGCCTCGCGCGCGAAGTCCACAATGATGTGGCCTTTTTGGAACGAGATCGTTGCATCATCGCAGCCAGCCTCGAAAAATCGATCAGCAAAGTCCTCAGCCTCAGGATCGAGGCCGGAAGCGATGATGCTGAACTCAAACGTTTTCATCGTTCTTCTCCTCTTCCTTGTGAGGGCAGCGATCTATTTCGCGCCTCAGTTGCTTCGCATGGTTTTGAGGGTTTTTAGGCGTTGACCAGACAAAGACCGTGCATCCTTCCCTGTCGTGGTGCGCGCAAAGAAGCTTTCCCCAAGCGTGTCCTTTGACCTTAACCCAGGACCATCCCTGTTCTTCGGAGTAGGCAACTGCAGCCTCAATTTCCTTGTTTGGGTGCGTTGGCCGTTTAGCCATCGTTGCACCGAATAATTAGCAGCCTGTTAACAAATGTCAACACCCTTGGTTCCTTGGTCTCGTGTGATCGGGTTCCCAAAGTGGGGAAGCTAGAGATGGCAGGTTTCCCCGGAGGAGAAGCCCCGCAATTTTATAACGCAGCAACAATCTTTTCGACCGGCATGAAGAACGTGCGCGAGCCGTCCGGGTATTCGATGAACTCGTTGTCCTTCCAGAATTTGGCGGCGTTGTCGTCGATCGCGTGCACAAGCACGCAACGCACGCCGATGATTTCGGAAGCCGAGACGATCCGGCGCAACGTGTCTTGCAGCAGATCAAGACCCAGGCCTGTGGCCTTGTAGGCGAGATCGCGTGCCAACCGGCCAATGGTCGCCACCGGCATTTGATTTGGAATCCCCTGCTCCCGCTTCAGCTTTGACGGCAAGGCCTTGCGTTCCACGCTGCCTGTGGCGATGCAGTAGTAGCCGATAACGATATTATCTTCGCACGCCACGTAAGTGCGGGCCGACTGCCCTTCGCTCTTTAGGGCGTTGCTTTTCAGCCAAGTGTTGAGAGCAGCGTTACCGCAATCGAACCGACTCAGATCATGCGTTGCGTTAAGCCTCGTGGGAGCCGTGACGCTGCCATGCGGAAGCGAAGGCTCAATTATCTCTGCCACAACGGTCGCCGCTTCATCAGCGCTTTCAGCGCCGGGCCCGCGGGCGGCGGGTTGTCGAGTGTACTCACGAAGGCATCATACTTCTTCGCATCCAGCACGAACAATCGCTGGTCCAGAAGCACATCGATCGCCTGCTGGCGCGCGCTTTCGAGCACAAACTCGCTGAGCGTTTTCCCCACGACAGACGCGGCCGTATCGATCAGGTCTTTGGTTTTCTGCGGCGCGCGAATATGGATATTTGCACTGCTTCTCTGGACACGCGCTCGCGGGCGCGTCGTCGGGCGCGTCGTCGGGCGCTCTGCGGCGGTTGCCATTGGTGACCCTTTACTTTGTGGACGACGTCCATATATCTCTTTGTGTAGACAATGTCAACACAAAGTCGAGCGCCCTGCGGGACTAAGCTACTTTCGTCGGAGCAGTCCACTAGCCCCTTTAATGGCGGCTTTTCTTGCCACCTAATTCGGGAGCACGTTGTTGAACTACGATCAGAATCGCCAGCGACTTGTGCTCGCGCTTCAGTTACGGTTGGATATATTTACGTGTCGGAGAAATAGCTTCAGGGCAATCGAAGTTTTGAAAGCACATTACAATTTCAAGTAAGCACTTGATTTATCAAAGAAAAAGGGCCGGAGTGGCTATAGTCGCCATGCCCCGACCCTCAATAAGGCGAACAGTCACGCCTGTTACAAAAGAATGTCTAATTCGTAGACAGGTTCCTTAGAATTCCTACTTGATCCTGTCAATTGCACCCGCTTACACAAAAATCAACTTATTTGGAGCAACATGGCTAACCCAGTCATATTAAAGAATTCTGATATTGGTGCACCAGATGCCGAAAGCGATGACCTATTCTTAGAAAATTGCTTTCAGGATAACGGCGATCTAGAGGCGTTGCTAGACTGCTCCAATCCCAAATGTCTTGTCCTCGGCAGGACCGGATCGGGAAAGACTGCACTACTACGCCAAGTCCTACGAACGTGCGAGCATGCCGTCGAACTAGCTCCAGAAGCGCTAGCACTGAACTATGTACTCAATTCGAATATCCTCCGTTTCTTCGAAGAAGCTGGCGTAAGGCTTGACGTTTTTTATTCGCTGCTTTGGAGACATATACTCACCGTCGAGCTTTTAAAGCTTCGATACGAAATTACGAATTCATCCAAGCAGCACGAATTTATGGAGCGCATGCATGCGCTATTTACGAGGAACGTTGGTAAGCAGAGAGCGCTAAAATATCTGTCCGAATGGGGCGACCAATTTTGGACAGAGACGGAATACAGAACAAAAGAGTTCACGCGAAAGCTAGAAACGCAGCTCTCGGGCTCCGTAAAGTGCGACGCAAAATATCTGCAACTCGGAGCCGAGGGAGCGAGAAAGCTTACTGAGGAGGAGAGGATCGAAGTTAGAGACAGTGGGATGCGAGTCGTCGAAGACGTTCAGATCAAAGATCTCCACGACGTCATCTCACTCTTGTCAGAAGATATATTCAACGATCCGCAGAAGCACCATTATGTTGTGATCGACAGACTTGATGAAGAATGGGTAGATGATAGCCTCAGATTCAAACTAATAAAATCATTAATTGAAGCGCTCCGCACATTCCAAAAAGTGAGGCCGATAAAGATAATTGTTGCCCTTCGGACTGACTTACATTTTCGTGTTATAAAGGAGACAGATAGTGCGGGCTTTCAGGAAGAAAAATATCGATCTTTATATTTGCCAGTCCGTTGGACACGCTCGCAAATTGTTGACATGCTAGATCAACGAGTACGTTTCTTGTTCAGGCGAAAATACACAAGAGATGATGTACGCTTATCGGACATCATGCCATCCAATCAGATCGACCACCGATCGTCTGAAGATTATATTGTTGATAGGACGTTTTTTCGGCCTCGCGAAGCGATCATTTACCTGAATGAATGCATTGCACGGTCCGCAGGAGCAACAAAAATTACGGTTTCAGTGCTGCGACAGGCTGAAGTTAGTTATTCGCAGCAGCGAATGATTTCGTTGGGAAACGAATGGAAGCGAGAGTATCCCAATCTAGAAAGAAGTTCGAAACTTCTCGATCACCGAAAAACACCATTTAAGATCGATGATATCTCCGAGGAAGAAGCCAAGAATTTAGCGTTGAGAATTCTGGAGCACCCAGCGCAGGCGATCGATCCAATATATATCTGGTGCCAAGAGTTTTTCTTAGCGGGAAAAGTCACCAAAATAGAGTTCATGCAAGAGATAATGGCAATCTTCTATCAAGCCGGACTCGTTGGCATCAAACCCGAACCTCACCTTGGCCGGCAGTGGTCATTTGAAGACGATCCGACCCTTGATCGAGCGCAAATCAAGCCGCAGGCTCAGATAGATATCCATAAAACTTTTTGGGCAGCGCTTGGAGCAAGCCGCTTAATAAAGTCAACGATTACGGAAAAATTATAGTAGCATAGCTAAGGCAGATTTCGTGCTTTGGTTTTATGAGATGCCAAAGATGATTTTTCTTCTCACACCCACCCCTCGTCCCGATACCTGATCGCCCGATTGAAATTCCCCGCCCTCCCCGGCGCCTCGTGACAAATCGCCATCAACCCCAAGGCGTCCGCCGCGTGACTCGACCAGTCATGCTCGGGCCCAAGCCCGACATTGCGAACGTCGTCTTTCCGTTCGTGATAAAATCCGATCGCGTCGCGGCCCGGCTCCGTCGTTGCTTCGTTCCACCAGAGCTGCGGACCTAACCGGCGCAGCGCCTCGATACGCATCATCGCGGCGCCCTTGCCTTGGTTTTTCACCGGCGGCTCAACGGTGAAGCCGGCGTCGCGCAGGTGGTCTTCGTAACGCTTGCCGGTGATGGCGTCGGAATTCACGCCGTCATGCGGCAGATAAAGAATCGCGTGCTGATAGCTTTTGCTGCGCAGCCAATTCACGTGAAACGCCAGCACCTGGCCGACGGCTTCATAATAATCGAGCACGCGAATCTCATTTCCGACCCACTGCACGATCCAGATCGTGAAGGCGTCGGCGGAAGCACCTGAGCCGCCGATGTCGATGAAGGCGCGCAGCGGCAACAGCGGATCGGCGGAGACTTTGCCGATCCGCCCTTGCGCCCGCGCCTCGTTCAGCATCTGCGCGAAATACGCGCCCTCGAACGCGCGAACATAATCGCCTTCCCAGATGTGGTCGTAGCGATCAGGATAAAGCGAAAGGTCGAGTTTCCGCTCGTCTTCCAGCACGGCGGGAAACCACGGATTGTCGCGCCAATTGGCGTTGACGACAATCGCACCATCCGGCTTCTTCGCCCGGAAGAAGTCATCGATCGAGTCAGACTTGCGGCGAGGATTCCAACTGGCCCACAGCTCGGAGCCTTCACTACGAATGGTCGGGCGCAACAGAGAAAGGCTGCGCGCGCTCAAATTCTGCGCTTCATCGATCCAGGCGATCTTGAAACCCTCGAGTGACTTGATCGACTCGGCTGTGTGATTTTGAAGGCCACGAAAGATGATGAGCCCGTCGCCGGGCGTCTCAATCTTGTCGTTGAAAACCTTGAACCGATGACCCACCCCGAGGCCCGCGATCTTACTTTCGATCAAGCGCTTGGAAGATTGCGCCAGCGTCCGTTGCGCCTCGCGAATGCACACGGCCGAGGTGCCGCGTTCGGCCTGGCAGATCTCGATCAATAGTTCGCCGAAAAAATGCGATTTTCCTGAGCCTCTCCCGCCAAAAGCCGCCTTGTATCGGCCGGCTTGAAGAAGCGGCTCAAACACTCTCGCTGTCGGAATTTTCAGGATGGACAATGACGCGCTCGATTCTATGGATGAATTCCAGGGGGGCATCCTCGCTCGTGTCGATCGTCTGCGTGGCCTTGCCCCAGCCGCGGTCGAGAATGGCGTTGGCCGCGGTAACCCGCGCCGCCGCGGTGGCATCCTTCGACCGCATGATGCCGACCAGGACGTTGACGGCGGCTCGGGTGTGACTGCGCGCGATGGAACGGACTTCTGTTACGCTTTTCGGCATCGAAAATTCATTCTTTTCAAAACGACGTCACGGAAATCGGGTGGCGGAGCGATGTTTCGTGGCGGACAACAGTCCCGACCCACGTTTCCAGTCAGGTTGACATCCAGAATGACCGCCCAAACCCCGATCAATCGCCGCATGAACGGCAGCGAATGGCTCACGCTGATCGTGCTGTCGGTCCTGTGGGGCGGCTCGTTCTTTTTCTCCGCCGTCCAGCTCGCCACATTGCCGCCGTTGACGATCGTGTTGGCACGCGTCGGATTGGCGGCATTGATCATGAACGCGCTGGTCAAAGCGTTGGGCAAGAAAATGCCCGGCACTTGGTTCGCCTGGCGCGCCTTTTTCGGAATGGGGCTTCTCAACAACGCCATTCCGTTTTGCCTGGTGGTCTGGGGCCAGAGCCACATCGCCTCGGGACTCGCGGCGATTTTGAATGCCACGACGCCGATATCGACCGTGATCGTGGCGCACTTTTTTACAAGGGACGAAAAAATCACCGGCAACCGTTTGCTCGGCGTCACCATCGGATTTCTCGGCGTCGTTGTCTTGATCGGTCCGGATTCGTTGACGGGAATGAAGACGAATATATGGGCGCAAGTCGCAGTCCTCGCCGCGGCGGTGTCTTACGCTTTCGCTGGCGTCTACGGCCGCCGTTTCAAATCGATGGGCATCGATCCGATCATGACAGCCACCGGTCAGGTCACCGCCTCCGCGATCCTGCTATTTCCTATCGCGATACTCGTCGATCGACCCTGGACCTTGCCGATACCGCCAGTGCCGGTTTGGGAGGCGATCATCGGCAGCGCCGTGCTTTCAACGGCCCTCGGCTATGTGCTCTATTTCCGCATTCTCGCCACCGCCGGCGCGACCAATCTCCTGCTCGTCACGTTCCTGATACCCGTGAGCGCGATACTGATGGGGACGTTTGGGTTGGGCGAACATCTCGATCCCCGACATTTCGCGGGCCTCGCCTTCATCGGCGCGGGGCTCGCCGCGATCGACGGCAGACTCCTGACGCAACTTCGTCGCCTGGGAAACGCAAAACGAATCTGACGGGACCGGATCGCACTCGTCCGGCCAGCGATACTCGCAAGGCGACGTATCGACATGATCCATCGTCAGATAGTCGCGCCGTGGCATTGAGCGAAAGGCAATCGTCGGAAAATCCGTCGAACCGCGATTTCGCGGCGGGCGCGGGATGAATTGAATGATGTCCGCGCTCATGCAAATCCCTCCCACGCCACGATCGCGATCAAGCCAACAAGCGCGAGCGATATCAAATACGCGGTCATGCTTCGCCTTCGTGCGTCGCGAGAAACAAATATGCGGCATGATCGCTTGCGCGATCATTTCAGGCGCGAACCCTATCCCTCCAAATGCGATCCGCTGGTCGCTGGATCGTCGCGGTGGGGCCGCGTGCGGACGTGGACTAGCCACGGCCCGCGTGCCGACACGTTCGCGCGTGCCGGCCAATCAGATGCAAAAAGCCCGCAGCCGATTTCGCTGGCCGCGGGCTTTTTGATTTCTGCGATGATGTAAATATGCCGGTGATTTGCCCGACATGTCAAATTTCTTTGGCGACGCTCGCATGCCGCCAGCGCTTCTCATTCAAATCCTTGCGCGGGCGGTGTGGCCCTTCCAACCGCAACCGTCTCGGTTTGGACGGCCGGCGGCGGGCTTATTTTTGCGACCGCTTGCTGCTGAACTTGCGCCTCTTGGGTTACAGCCCCATGAGTTGCCGATTCTCCGTTCCCGGAGCTCGATTGTGTGACGCGCCGCGCTCGCGGCCGCGGTGCGGACCGCCCGACTCCCCAAGAACGCGCGATCGAGGGCCCCGCGGTAAATCCAATCAACGCACCGGCCACCGCGCCCACGGGCCCCAAAACGACCGCTCCCGACACGGCGCCCAATGCAGCATCTCCAGCCCGCTCCTGAGCGCTCGCTTGAAACGGAATAAACGATCCACCGATCAGTACGGCAACAAGCAATTTTTTCATCGCGATTTCCTCGCACCCGCGCGCGCCCCGCAAACCTTTGACTGCGGAATTGCGGCAGCACGAAGGACGAACCAACGCGCGTGATTAGCGGCGTTCCGATGCAAAAAGCCCGCGGCCGGTTTCACGGGCCACGGGCTTTGAAGTCTGCGATGATGTAGATATGCCGGTGATTTGCCCGACATGTCAATTTTTTTTGACGGGCGCTCGATTTACGACGCGACGCTTTTTTTACAAGATCAAGGCTCACGGACGATTCCACTGGCTTGAATTAGCGATGGGCCTTTTAATCGGCGTCATCTATGCTGTCGTGGAACAGCAATCTGAGGCAGGCACCGGCTAAGGGGTCCGAACACGGCGGCCTGCCGTCGTAGCAAGGATTGAATGGCCAAAACTAGTCACTCAGAAAACAAAAAAGCCCGAAACGTTGTGCTTCGGTTACTCGGGCCGGGACTAGTAACCGGCGCCGCTGATGACGACCCGTCGGGCATTGCCACCTATTCGCAAGCCGGAGCACAATTTGGTTATGGATTGCTTTGGACGGTGTTTCTCACAACACCGTTCATGATTGCAATCCAAGTGGTCAGCGCGCGGATCGGCAGAGTGACCGGCAAGGGCCTCGCCGCCAATGTAATGGAGCTGGCACCCCGCTGGCTGGTACTGGCGCTTGTATTTCTTTTGGTCGCGGCAAACACATTCAACATCGCGGCCGATATCGCCGCGATGGGAGAAGCCCTTTCACTGGTTGTTGGCGGCCTTGATCACGAACATGCCCTGATTTTCGCTTCGACATCGACTCTGTTGCAAGTCTTTGTGCCGTATCGCCGCTATGCTCCCGTTCTCAAATTTTTGACGCTCACGCTATTTGCATATGTTGCAACCGCGCTGACCGTGAAGCTTCCGTGGGACACCGCCTTGTTGGCGGCTATCTGGCCAAAGCCCGCGATCAATACCAACTATTTCCTGATGGTCGTGGCCGTTTTGGGCACCACGATAAGCCCCTATTTGTTTTTCTGGCAGGCTTCACAGGAAGTCGAGGAAATGAATCAAGGCAGGAAAGATCCTCCGCTTCGGCAACTAACCCGAGGCGGCGATCGGGAGCTTGACCGCATCAAGATCGATACCACGGTTGGAATGATCTTTTCCAACGTGATCGCCTTTTTCATTATTCTGACCACGGCTGCTGTTTTGAATGGCAACGGAATTACCAATATCAACTCCGCAACCGAGGCCGCCGAAGCGTTAAGACCTCTGGCAGGTGATTTTACTTTTCTACTTTTCGCCCTCGGCATTATCGGCACGGGCATGCTGGCGATACCGGTGCTGGCCGGCTCCGCGGCCTACGGGGTGTCCGAAGCATTCGGATGGCGTGCCACCCTCGAAGCAAAACCTACAAACGCTATCGGATTCTACACGATCATCGCAGCCGCGACCGTTATCGGCTTCGGACTTGGCTTTACCGGAATAAGCGCCATTCACATGCTGGTGTGGAGTGCCGTGCTCAATGGTATCGTCGCGGTTCCAATCATGGCGATGATGATGGCAATCGTTGCGAATTCAAGATTGATGGGGCGGTTCAAAGCCAAGTCCTGGCTGATCGCTTTTGGTTGGCTCGGCACCGCGCTCATGGCTTTGACCGTGAGCGCTTTGATCTGGTCGTTGTTCGCAGGGCTTGGCAGCCCCGCGCTATAGTTACCCAGCCAATTCCGAATACGGCGTCGTCGGCACTTGGGCCTCCACCGCCTTTTCTTCGGCCAGGATTTTCGGCTTGCGCAGCCAAACGTAAATCTGGGCCGCGATCAGCACCACGCAAATCGTGAGAAACAACGCGCTGATCGGGCGCTCGATGAAGGTCATCAGGTCGCCGCGCGAGATCAACAGGCTGCGCCGGAAGTTTTCCTCAAAGCGCGGGCCCAGCACGAAGCCAAGCAAAATCGGCGCGGGGTGGAAGTCCAGCCGCAGCAAGATGTAACCGACGATGCCGATCACGACCGTCTCGCCGACCTGGAACATGTCGTTGCTGGCGGCATAAACGCCGATGCAGACGAAGAACATCGCGCTCGGAAACAGATAGCGGTAGGGAATGCTCAAGAGCTTCACCCACAGGCTGATCATCGGCACGTTGAGAATGACGAGCAGGATGTTGCCGATCCAGAAGCTCGCGATCAGCCCCCAGAAGATGTCGGCGTGCTGGGTGATGAGCTGCGGGCCGGGAACGATGCCGTGAATGATGAGCGCGCCCAACAACAGCGCCATCACGGTGTCGCCGGGAATGCCGAGGCTCATGGTCGGGATGAAGTCGCCCTGCACCGAGGAATGCGTCGAGGCCTCGGGGCATGCGACGCCTTCGATCGCGCCGTGGCCGAAACGCTCGGGCGTCTTGGAAATCTTCTTCTCGGTGGCGTAGGAGACAAAGGAAGCGATCGTCGGCCCGGTGCCTGGAATCAGCGCGCACAGGCTGCCGATGAACGTGCCGCGAATCATCGGCCAGAACGAACGCTTGAGATCGGCCTTCGACGGAAACATGTCGGAGATTCCGACCTTGGCGTATTTCATGTCGACGGCTTCGGTATTGTTGATGCTGTTCATGAACTCGGCGATGCCGAACATCCCGAGCGCCAGCGCGATGATCTCGACGCCGTCGAACAATTCCGTGATCCCGAACGTGAAGCGCGGCTGCCCGGTCTCGATGTCCGATCCGACGATGCCGATCAACAGACCGAACACCGTCATCGCGATGCCCTTGAGCGGCGAGCCCTTCGCCAGCGTCGAGCCGGCGAGTAATCCCACCAGCATCAGCGAACAGACTTCGGCGGGACCGAATTCGAGCGCCACCTTGACGAGGAAGGGCGCGAGAAAAATCATCTCGGTGATGCCGAAGGACGCGCCAACAAAGGCCGCGATCACGGTGACGCCGAGCGCGGTGCCGCCTTTGCCTTGTTTGGTGAGCGGAAACCCGTCGAGGCACGTCACGGCGTGCGGCGGATGACACGGCAGGTTCAACAGAATCGAGCAGATCGCTCCGCCATATTGCGCGCCGTAATAGACGCCGGAGAGCATCAAAATCGCCGGCACCGGCTGCATACCAAAGGTCAGCGGCAGCAGAATCGAGATCGTCGCCACCGGCCCCATGCCCGGCAGCACACCCACCAGATTGCCGACCAGCACGCCGAGGAAGCAATAAAACAGGTTGTGCGGCTCTAGCGCGACGCCGAAGCCGTACCAGAGATCGGTAATTGCGGTGGAGATCACAGGTTCACCCCGCGGATCAACGGGAATGGAATGTTCAGCACATAGTGGAACAGCAGCACACCGAACACGGTGACACCGGCAGCCAGGACGGCCGACGATTTGTAAGTAGCGGTCTTGTCGCCTAACGCGCAGACAAAGACGCAAGCGAACACCGCCGGGATCATGCCGCCGAACTCCCCAAAGATGATGAACAGGATGGGCCCGCCGATAATGCAGAGCCAACCGAACCATTGCGGGTTATCGGGCAGGAACTTCTTGTCGTCGGGCTCGGACGAACCTAACGCGGTGCCGGCAATCAGGAGGCCGAGAAACGCCAGCACGATGCCGAGCACGACCGGCATGAATCCCGGGCCCATTCTGGCAAGGCTGCCGAACTTGTAGCCGCTTCCGGTGGCCGCGGCCCCGACGCCCAGTAGAAGCATCAGCCCGCCGGCGTAGTAGTCGCGTTTGATCGTGAATCGACCCTTCAAAAGCGCTTCTCCCCCGAATTTCCGTGGCCGGCGGGCCTCCAGCGCCCATCGACATTTCAGAGTATTTGGATTTTTGCGGTGAATCAACATCCCGTCCGGATTGAAGGATGCGGTGATACGTCTCATCGGGCGAATAGGTTTGCCGTTTGCCGACGATAGCGACGAGCTGCCGCTTGTTTCAAATCGAAACCTGCCGCCCGATCTCGACGACTTGATCGCTGGGCAGGCTGAGGAAATCGCTGAGATGCACGGCGTTGCGCTCCAGCACAACGAAGATCCGCACCTGCCAGCGCGGCAACCCTGTGCCATCCTCGCGGGGAACGATCGTTTCACGGCCGACATAATAGGTAGCATCGTCGAGGTCGATCGTGCAGCCGAGCGATTTGCCGAGCGCGAGCATTTCCGGAACGTTGGGACGTTCCATGAATCCGTAGCGCGCTTTCGCGCGCCAGAAATTCGGCGCCACTTCCTCGACCGCGATCCGATTGGAGAATGCTACCCACGGCACCGACATGATTTCGACGCGCAGCACGAAGAGCCGCTCGTGCAACGCGCGGTTATGCTTGACGTGCCAAACCATCACCGCGGGCGTGTCCCGCTCGGTCCGGGTCAGAAACACCGCCGTGCCGGGAACCCGCGGGATATTCTTGGCGGCAATTCGCGCCATGAATTCCGGCACCGGAATCAGCGCTTCGTGCGTCCGCGCCGAGATCGCCGCGGCGCCGCGATGCCAGATCCACATCACGCCGTACACCGCAATGGCGAGGATCAAGGGCACATATCCGCCCTGGGCGACCTTGCTGAGATTGGCAAGGAAGAAGGCGCCATCGATGACAAGAAAAAATCCCGCGACCGAGCCTGCAGCCCACAGGCTCCAGCCCCAGATCTCGCGCATCGCAATGAAAAGAAGCGCCGACGTCATCAGCATCGTCAGCGAAACGGCAATGCCGTAGGCGGCGGCCAGATTGTCGGACTTGCCGAAACCGATCGCCAGTCCAACGGTCACGGTCATCAGAAGCCAATTGACCGCACCGACATAGATTTGCCCGTAGCCCTCTGACGAGGTCTGCTTGATCAAGAGCCTCGGCAACCAGCCAAGCTGGATCGCTTGCCGCGTCATCGAGAAAGCGCCGGTGATGATCGATTGGCTTGCGATGATCGTCGCCACCGTCGCAAGCACGACGAGCGGAATCAGCAGCGGTTCGGGACAAAGCCGATAGAAAATATTGCCGTCCGTCGGAGCGCCCGCAAGCACGAGCCCGGCCTGGCCTGCGTAATTGAGGATCAGGGCTGGAAAGACGATCGCAAACCACGCGAATTTGATCGGCCCTTTGCCGAAATGACCCATGTCGGCATAAAGCGCCTCGGCGCCGGTGACGCAGAGAAACACCGCCCCCAGCACCAGAAAGCCGGTGAGGCCGTGGGAGAACAGATACGACAAACCATAAAGTGGATTGAGTGCCGCGAACACGGATGGGTGCTGCACGATGCCCCAAATGCCCATGATCGCGATGGCGGCGAACCAGACCAGCATCACCGGACCGAACAGATAACCGATCGTCGCCGTTCCCTTTGACTGGATGGCGAATAACGCGAGCAGGATCGCAACGGCTGCGGGAACGACATAAGGCTGCAGCGCGGGCGTCACCATGTTGAGCCCTTCGAGCGCCGACAACACCGAGATCGCCGGCGTAATCGCGCCATCGCCATAGATCAACGCCGCGCCGAACAGGCCGGCGGCCACGATGGCCGGCCGATGCTGCTTTTTCACGCCCAATAGCGCCATCAAGGCCAGGATGCCGCCCTCGCCGTCATTGTCGACGCGCATGGCGAACGAGACGTATTTGACGGTGGTGATGATGAAAAGCGTCCAGAGCACGAGCGAAAGCGCGCCCAGCACGACGCTTGCGTCGGGAGATTTTTCAGCCGCACCAAGAATGGCTTTGAAGGTATAAAGAGGGCTGGTCCCGATATCGCCGAACACGATCCCGAGTGCCGACAAAGCGAGAAGTGGCAGCTTGCCGCTCGGAACCTGCCGCGCAACTTCTCTGGCGTCCGGCGTGCGATTTTCGTTCAAAGTGCCATCCATGCAAAAAAACAAATATGAGCCGACCGGCGGGTTCCCGACAATCGTATAGGGGTGGCGGCGCACGGCGAAGCTATATCTCAACGGAGGATTATCGGGAAGCGCAGCCTCAAAGGCACTTCCTGCATGTCACGCGGTTTCCTGCCGACGCATTTTGCACCAGCGGGCCTGCGGGAATTTTACGTTCAACAACAGCCGCGGAAGCGGCCTTTGCCGACAGCGTAGCGAGCGTTCTGACGCTCCACGAAGAATTCTTCGTACGTCATGATCGGCTCGTCCGGATGAGTCTGCCGGCGATGCTCCACGTAGGTCTGATCGCTCCTAGATCATGATCCGATTAGACTCATATTCTAGACGGTTGCCGGCACGCCGATCTCGATGGCGGTTATCTTCGGATCGCCGAACGCCCGGCGTATGGCGATGGCGCCGTAGACGATCATCGCCAGCACCACCATGACGAACAGTGCACACATGGTGGCGTCGACGTAATCGTTGACGATGACGCGGTGCATCTCGGCCATCGTCTTCGCCGGCGCCAGGATCTTACCCGCCGCCGCGGCATCGCCAAACACTTGCGCGTGGGTAATGAAGCCGATCGCCGGCACAGTGCTGAAGATTTTCTCCAACCCCGCCGTCAGCGTGCATACCAAGAGCCAGAGAGTGGGCGCGATCGTAACCCAGGCGTAGCGCTGGAGCTTCATCTTGAACAGTATGACCGTGCACAGGATGAGCGCCATTCCCGCCAGCATCTGGTTGGAAATTCCAAACAGCGGCCAGAGCGTGTTGATGCCACCCATTGGATCGATCACTCCCTGGTAGAGGAAATAGCCCCAAGCGCTGACCGCCAGCGCCGATCCGACCAGGTTGTTTCCCCACGACTCGGTCCTCCGGAACGACGGCACGACGCTGCCGACCATGTCCTGGATCATGAAGCGGGCGACGCGGGTACCGGCGTCGACGGTGGTGAGGATGAATAGCGCCTCAAAAAGGATCGCGAAGTGGTACCAGAGCCCCATCAAGACGCGGCCGCCGAACATGCCGGACAGGATGTATGCCATGCCGACCGCGAGTGCCGGGGCGCCGCCGGTGCGCGACAGCAGCGTCTTCTCGCCGACGTCCTGGGCGATCTGGTTGATCATGTCGGGCGTGACAATGAAGCCCCAACTGGTGATCACCTGCGCCGCCTGCGCGGCGGTGGTGCCAATCACGCCGCTCGAGCTGTTCATGGCAAAATAGATTCCGGGCTCGAGCACAGTCGCGCCGATCATCGCCATGATGGCGACGAAGGATTCCGTTAGCATGCCGCCATAGCCGATGAAGCGGATCTGACTCTCATTCTCTACCATTTTCGGGGTCGTGCCCGAGGCGATGAGCGAATGGAAGCCGGATACCGCGCCACAGGCGATGGTGATGAACAGGAATGGGAATAGGCTGCCGGACCACACCGGGCCGGTGCCGTCGATGAACTTGGTGACGGCCGGCATCTTCAACTCAGGCTGGACCAAGATGATGCCGACCGCGAGCAAAGCCATTGTGCCGACCTTGAGGAAGGTCGACAGATAGTCCCGTGGCGCCAGCAGCAGCCACACCGGCAGCACCGAGGCAACAAAGCCGTACCCGATAATGATCAGCGCCAGCGTCTCGCCGCGCAGATCAAACCAGGCTGCGAGCGCCGGGTCTTCCGCCACGGTCCGGCCGTAGATTAGTGACGCAAGCAGCAACACGACGCCGATCACCGACATTTCCGCGATGCGGCCGATCCGGATGAAGCGAGCATAGACGCCCATCAACAGTGCGATTGGAATGGTGCAGAATACTGTGAAGGTACCCCACGGACTGCCGACCAGCGCCTTCACCACAACCAGCGCCAGCACCGCGAGCAGGATGACCATGATCGCCAACACGCCGACGAGCGCAATGCCGCCGGCAACCGGCCCCATTTCGGAGCGCACCATTTCGCCGAGCGAGCGGCCGTCACGCCGCGTGGAGAGAAAGAGAACGGTCATGTCCTGCACCGCACCGGCGAAGACGACGCCCGCGAGAATCCATAGGGTGCCAGGCAGGTAGCCCATCTGAGCGGCGAGCACTGGGCCGACCAAAGGGCCGGCGCCGGCAATTGCCGCGAAATGGTGACCGAACAACACGTAGCGGTTGGTCGGCACGTAATCGAGGCCGTCATTATGTCGGTAGGCAGGGGTCTGCCGCGTAGGATCGATGCCCAGCACTTTCTCGGCGATGAACAGCGCGTAAAAACGGTAGGCGATGAGATAGATGCACACCGCGGCGATGACGAGCCATGCGGCGTTGACGCTCTCGCCTCGGCTGAGCGCGACGATTCCGAAAGAAAGCACACCGAGCGCAATCACCGCGGCCCAGAGCAGCTTCGACTGAGGCCCATTTCCCTTGATGGCGAGCGAACTCATGTCTCCCTCCCATTTTCCGCTCGGGGCCGGCTTCCTCCAATTTCTGGCGTTGGGTTATTTCATTGTCCCACCGCAGGAGCCGACCTTGATCCGGACCAAACCGTGAGCAGCATATAGATGGGGTGACAGACGGGGTCTGCAATGACGAGTGCAGCGCAGCAAAAAGCCGGACAGCCGGCACGCTGCGATTGAACGGAATACGCCTTGGCAGCCGTTAGATGTTTTCTCGCCTCAGTTGACGGGGTGCCTGCGCAATGGCTCGGCAAGCGGTCGGAATGGGGCTGCGGCGTTGGCGTTGGACGCGAAAAAGCCCCGGGGTGCGACCGGGGCTTCGTCATGATCGTCGATCTGATTTTATTTCTTATTATTTTTTACGAGCGTCATTGAATCTATCGCCGGGGCTAAATTCCGAAGCTCCTTTGGACGTGCCCGTCGTCAGGTCATTCTTCCTGTCGCCCGGCGAAAATTCGGAGGCGCCGCGGGTCGTCGAAGTCGAATTGTGCATCTCGGTGCCCGGTGCAGAGCTCGAAGCGCCCTTGCCGGATGAACCGGCAAAGCTGAGACTGGTGGAGCCAATCAGGATGGCCGCCGCGGTAACGATCAAAGTTCTTTTCACGTCGTTCTCCTGTTATCGTTTGGTAGTGGTTGAGCCCAACGCTGGGCGGGGTAAAAGGTTCTGCGCGCTCGATGATATTCATTGGAAAGATTGGGAATTGAGATTGTTCGAGGCACACCGGCACGATTCATCACGGCCGTGCATTCGCACGATCCCGCGAACTCATTGGGTCGTTTTACCGGCTACTCGTTAGGAGCGCGGCCACGATGGCCGGCAGGCTGATGAGCCTGAGAAATTGATCCACCGAAAGCATCGCCCTCGCCCCAAGTCTCAAGGAAAAGACCGAATCACACACGCGCTTTGTCCTCGCGTGAGATTCGTTTTCGATTGTGGCCAAAAACGTCAAAGCTTGGCGCGTTTTTGGGACGAACACGGGAAACTATCGTGGCCGCAAAAGCGATGCCCACGAATCAAGGCTGCAAGCAGGGATAGCCCAGACCGGCATCCCGGCGTAGTAACAGGAAAAAATGTGTTAGACTCTAGCTATGCCAAAGCAAAAGCGATCGAACAAGAGCAGCAAGACCGGCTTCGTGATCGGCCACGAAAGCTTTGCCAAAATCAGCGCAGTGGAAGGCATTCGATTGAAGCCGGCTATGAAAAAGAGGGCGATTGAAGCCCGCGGCAAAGGCCTCTCAGCGGAAGAATACCGCAAGTCGATCATCCGCGCCCACCGCAAGGCCTGAGCCGTAGTCGCATGTATGATGCGATCGACGATCCCTACACCTACGAAAACTCTACGGTGCTCGTTAACAAGCTCGGTCTTCGCGACCAGAGCGCGCTCGATGATTTCGAAGCGGAGATTTCTAACGCCCGCGCTGACGAACCGCTACCCGAGGGAGAATTGGACTTTGCGCATTACTGCGCGGTCCGTAAACATCTCTTTCAAGATGTTTACGATTGGGCCGGAATCCCGCGCACGGTACGAATATCGAAGCAAGGCAATCCCTTTTGCTTCCCCGAGCATATTGACGCTCAGGCCTCCCAACTGTTCTCCGAGCTGAAGGCTGCGAAGTTTCTGGAGGAGCTGCCGCCCGCAGAATTTAGCACGAAGGCCGCGCACTTCCTTGCCGAATTGAATGCGATTCACGCGTTCCGCGAGGGCAATGGCCGTACCCAACTAACTTTTTTTGCCCTGTTGGCGGATCGCGCGGGTCAGAAGCTTAACCTGGAAAAGCTTGACCCGGATGCCATGCTCAAAGCCATGATCGCCAGCTTCGAAGGAAACGAAAGCGAACTAATAGCTGTGATTGAAAGACTCATCAATTGAACCTAAGCAACGCGGCCCCGCCGGATTGGCATCACCTCCCCGCAAACTACTTGCATCAGATCGAGCTCTACGCCCCTCCCGCATCTGCTTCGTCAATCCCGCCATCCGTTCTGCGATCAACATCAGGACTACCGTAAAGATCACGATCAGACCGGAGGCGGCCGCCGTGCGGACGTCGAGATTGGTGTCGATCTGCTGCCACAGATGAATCGGCAACACTTCCGTGCGCTCGTCGGCGAGAAACAGCGACACCGGGACGTTGTCGAACGAGGCCATGAAGGCGAGAAAGGCGCCTGAGCCGACGCCGGGCGCGATCAGCGGCAGGACCACGCGGCGAAACGTCATCCATTGGCTGCCGCCAAGGCTGTGCGAGAAGCAGACCCGCGACATGGATATTTTTGCGAAGATCGTCACATGGGCGCTGCCGGGTGCCAGGAAACCGATTGCCGACGGAATCGGCTCCAACATGGGCTCAAAACCTGTTGCCGAAGCCGCTTCCCGGCGCGAGAGTTGATCGTTCGCATCGAGAGCGTTAGTAACTGCGCTTATACTATTGCGAACGAGCTTGATTTCACAAAATCCGGGATGTCCGGCGATTACCGACAATTTTGCTCGGAGGGTCCGATGAATTTCAGTAGTGCAAACGTGTCGACGATCATGGATCGTATCCTCGATGCCGCGGCGGACAACCTCAGGATCGCAAAGATCCTGGTTCAACTTGGCCTCGATCCGGACAACGTCACCTACGACGCGATCTTCAATCGTCTCGTCGAAATCGGGCTCGCCAACATCACGCTCGCCAACATGTGCGCGTTGATCGGCGCGATCTTCTTTGTCGCTACCTTGCTGACCCAGACCATGGTGCCGCTGCGCGTCGCGAACATGGTCGGCTGCACGTTTTTCGCCGCCTTTGGCGTGCTCGCCGGAGACGTCAAGACCTTTCTCCTGTACCTCCTGTTGCTTCCCATCAACGCGCTTCGGCTTCGGCAGATGCTCAACCTGGTCAAGAAGGCAAGGAGCGCGACCCAGGGCGACACCTCGATGGAGTGGCTCAAGCCGTTCATGACCGAGCGCAAATATCGCAAGGGCGACGTCCTATTCAAAAAAGATGACCCTGCGAACGAAATGTTTTTGACCCTCACCGGAAACTTCCTGGTCAAGGAAATCAACGTCGAGCTGCCGCCGGGACGTCTGATGGGCGAACTTGGTTTCCTTTCACCCGACAACCGGCGGACGGCGACCGTCGAATGCACGGAGGCCGGGCACGTTCTCACCATCACTTATGAAAAGCTGCTCGAAATCTACTTTCAAAACCCGCAATTCGGTTACTACTTCCTCGTGCTGACCAGCCAGCGCCTGCTCGAAAACATCGCGCGGCTCGAGCGGATTGTCGCCCAAAACAAGACCGCGTAACAGGCGGCGGGTGCGACCGCGCGAGAATTTAAGCGTCAGTTATTGAGCGTTAGATTTTCAGTTTATCTGACTGGCGTGCAAAAGCCCGCCCACCGAGTGTGACGCTGACATCCGCCTTTCGACGGTGTCTTAGTGTGCAATCTCGCCGCGTTTCCTACCAGTAGATGTTCCATGTCGGTTATATTGATTGACTTCGTCATATAGTTAGTTACATATCGTCGTAGAGACGAGTAAAAACAGGATAACCGACTATGATCTTCCAGTACCCGAAGCTCGAACAGGCCGATCGCGACGTACTTGAGATGATTAGAGAATTGCGCCGCGAGTTGCGGCACCAGGTGAACGTAAATCCGGTCAGATGGACCGGATTTCTGCGTAGGAACACGTTTGCCAGGGCTTTACAGGGTTCCAACAGCATCGAGGGGATCAATGCCGATTTGGCGGAAGCGGTGGCGATTGTGGATGAGGAAAAGCCCGAAAGCTTGGAGGAAGAAGCTGAAAAAGCTTTGACCTGTTATCGGACCGCGCTCACTTACATCTTGCGGCTCCATGACGATCCGCACGCTGAGATAAATGCTCAGCTTATCCGTAGCCTTCATTTCATGATGCTGAACTATGACATGACGATGATGCCGGGCCAGTGGCGCCCCGGCCCAATCCGCGTCGTCCACGAACCCACCAATAAGACGGTCTACGAAGGCCCCCCCTCGCGAGAAATTCCTAAGCTTGTTGACGAGTTGGTGGCGCAAATTTTGGACCACGAGAGCGTCGAATCCTCGACGGTATTGGCAGCGATGGCCCACCTCAATTTGGCGATGATCCATCCATTTCGCGATGGCAACGGTCGAATGTCGCGCGCGCTCCAAACACTCGTGCTCACCCGCAACAACGTGGTGAGCCCGGTCTTTTGCAGCATCGAGGAATGGCTGGGTCGAAATACCGATGCCTATTATGCGATCTTGGGGGAAGTTGGTAAGGGAAAGTGGAATCCGAAGAACAATACTCTGCCGTGGGCTCGCTTTTGTCTGGTTGCTCACTACCAGCAAGCAGCAACATTGATGAAGCGCAACGCCGTCATAGGGCGCATGTTTGGAGAAATGGAAAAGCTAAGGAAAGAGCTCAGTCTTCCTGAGCGGATGGAAATCGCGATGATGGATGCCGCCTTCAATTATAAGGTTAGAAATGGCCGATACCGGCAGGAGAATGAAATCTCCGACGTTGTCGCGAGCCGCGATCTAAAACGACTATGCGACTTAGGACTGCTTATGCCGGTCGGAGAAAAGCGTGGCCGCTACTACGTCGCGGCGAAACCCCTAAAGGCCATTAGAGAAAGATGTGCTGATAGAACGATGGCTCCCAACCCGTATGACGCGATTAAGGGCCGATCTACCGGTCAGCAACTCTCTTTGCCCGTTTGACCGGAGCCCGTGTTGAAAGGCAAGAACATCAATCCATAAGTTCACCGAATTTCAAATGAAACACCACCCGCCGTTTCACTCGATCACTTCATCGGCGCGCAACAACAGGGACGATGGAACGTTCAGGCCGAGCGCCTTTGCGGTCGCAAGATTGAGAATGGTCTCGAATCTGGTCGCCTGTTCGACCGGCAGGTCGGCCGGTTTGGCGCCCTTCAGAATCTTGTCCACGAAGGTCGCGGCGCGCCGGTACATGTCGGAGAAGTTCACGCCATAGGCCAGCAGACCGCCCGCGGCAGTAAAATCGAGAAAGCCGCAGGAAACAAGACGATACTTCAAAGCGAGCTCGGCCACCGCTTTGGCATTGCCGATCAGCATCCCATCGTCGGATACGACGAGAGCGCGAACGCGCCTTGCCGCCATAGCGGCAAAGGCGCGCTCGAATTCACCGGGTTCGCGCACACCGAATTGGTGCAACTCCAGCTTGAGAGACTTGGTCACCTGAGCCACCTGAGGCAGCACCGACTCGTTCATCTGATTGGCCGGATTCAAGAGCACCCCAACATCCGTCAGGTCAGGCACGGCTTCCTTGAGTAGCTCAAGCCGCTTCGCATTCAGCTCAGGCGAAAAAAACGTCAGTCCGGTTATGTTTCCGCCCGGGCGCGCCAGGCTTGCTACCAAACCTGACGCTACTGCATCGCCTGCCGTTGCGATAACGATCGGAATCGTCGATGTCGCCGCTTTGGCTGCCATCACACCCGGAGTTCCCTGAGTGACGATGACATCGACGTTGAGATTGATCAGTTCCGCAACTAGCGCCGGCAGCCGGTCATAGTTGCCGCTCGCCTTCCGATACTCGATGACGACATCCCGCCCCTCCTGATAACCCAGATCGCGTAAGCCCGCGCGGAAGGCCTCGATGTGCTTGAGCTGGCTGTCAGCGGC
>WNFQ01002784.1_pt1 | contig 25131 bp, 17 predicted proteins | sample 5400171 | NCBI WGS metagenome assembly WNFQ01 (sample SAMN13153356, study PRJNA577476) | soil metagenome | isolation source: 20 cm soil under Madrone tree | place: USA:California | collected 2016-06-14
AGGGTCGACGCCGAACCAAAGCAGCGCAGCGAACACGGCGCACGCCGCACCCGTTAGGAACGCCGCGTTCCAGCTGTGCGTGGCGGTCAGCATCGCAACCACCGGCGTTCCGATGATGCCGCCGATGTTGCCGCCGGTATTCAGGATGCCCGTCGCCAGCATGCTGTCGCTTCCGGCGATGCGCATGGCCGCCGCCCAGTAGATTCCCTCGGTCACTTCGATGGCCGCAAAGGCGCTGCAAAGGGCGAGCTCGGCGGAAATCGCGTCCGGGGCGTTCGCCGCGGCGACGAGGGCGAGTCCGCTCACTGGGAGGGCAAGCAGCGGAGCGGCCCGGAACCCCCAGCGCTCGCCGAGTTGCGGGCGCAGTGCGTCGCAGACGCCGCCGCCGAGCGCGGCTCCGGCCCCGGCGGCGATGAACGGCGCCGCGGCCAGCCATCCGCTGTCGATCGTGGAGAAATGACGCTCCTGGCGGAAATACAGAAACGACCAGAACGTGAGGAAATAGAACACGTAATTCATGACCAGGTAGGACATGGTCAGGAGCAGAAGACTGCGGTCGACAAGCAGTGCACCCACCCTTCTCGCACTCGGAAACGCGCTCGAAGTCTCAACGGGCTCCAGTTCTTCGAGCTCCTCCCGGGAGACCCGCGGATCGTCGGCGGGAAGGTCCCGCGCGCGCGCATACCAGAACAGGGTCAGCGCGACCAGTGGCGTGCTCGTCAGAAGCATCGCGGCCTGCCAGCTCATGGCGACCATCAGATACGCGATTGCCGGCGGCGTCGCCGCCGAACCCAGATTCAAGCCGCAGCTGAGAAGTCCCTGCGCGAAACTCCACTGCCGCCGCGGAAACCAGGATTCGGTCGCCCCTGCGGTTGCCGGGAACACCGGTGCCTGGGCGGCACCGAGCAGCAACTGCGACAGCAGCAGCACGATGAAAGCGGCGGTGCCCACAAACATCGCGGGCGCGGCGACCGTGATCACTGTCGCGGTCAGCCCAAGGATGCTGCAGGCCACGAGGGTCAGCCGCGCTCCGAATCTCTGCCCGACCCAGCCGCCCGGAGCCTGCAGCGCGGCGTAGCTTGCCAGGAATGCCGTGAAGAGCCAGCCCACCTGTACCTGGCTCAGGTCGAGCTCGGACATCATTCGATCCGCGGCGACTCCGATGCTCGTGCGTTCGACGTAGGCGAAAAACGAGAAGCCGAACAGGCCTGCGAGCATCGCCCAGCGAACCGGCACGGGTCGGGGTCTGGCAGGGCCCGCGGCGTTCGGCATCGCCTTCGGCCGGTGCGACGAATCGATCATCGGGCCGGTGCGACGTTCGAATGCCTGGGTGATCCTGCAATGCGGCCAGGAGTGGACAACTCGCCGGATCGGAGTTATCGACCCTCGCTTCCGTCGTCGGGCATGAACTCGCAAAGCAGTCGATGGAAGTGGTGCGTGCACCGCTCCCGGGTCGGAGAATAGCGGCCTTTCGAGTACAGGCTGGAGCGCAGGCCGCGCTGGACAGCGACCACGATGGCCTCGTCCTCAAGCTCGACCTGGTCCAGCGCGCCGCCGACGCCTGAACCGAGCTGGCTCCCGTCTCGGACGAAGCCCCGGAAGCAGACGCGTGTGCGTGCCGGCCCCAGCGGCACGACGAGGTTCAGTGACAGGCCCCAGGGGTAGAAGTTGAGCATCAGGTTGGGGAAGATCCAGAAGTAGTAGGCCGCGATGCGACGACCGTGGTCCGGGCTGGACGGCGGCAAATCGAAGGCCGGCGCTCCTTCGCGCGCGGGCCCGAGTTGGAGATTGGCATACCGGTACAGCTCATCGCTGTAGCCGTCCATGTCCAACAGCTTCGACAGCGATGGATGGACGAACGGCACGTGCAGCCCTTCGAGGTAGTTCTCGACGTAAAGAGCCCAGTTCGCATCGAATTCGTAGTCGCGGCTGAGGTGTCCTGCGGGGACGTACTCGTCGACTGCAAGCCAGGCCAGCCTTGAACGCACGTCGCCGAGAAAAGCCTCGAGCGGCGCCGCAGCCGCCAGCGACACGAAGCCGAGTGGCCCCCAGGACCCCAGCGGCAGCTCGGGCAGGTCGTCGCGGCGCGACGGGAAATCCCGGGCATGCTCGAACGCCGGCATGAACATCATCCGGCCCGCGAGGTCGAAGCGCCGCGAGTGATAGCCGCAGCGGATCTGCTCGGCCCGGCAGGACTCGTGAACCAGCAGGTTGCCGCGGTGCGTGCAGACGTTCGACAGGCAGCGGAGCACCCCGGCCCGGTCGCGCGCGAGCAGCAGCGACTCGTCGAGGTACCCGGGTAGCAGGTCCCGGGGCGACAGGGACCCAGGCGACGCAACGTCGGCAAGATCGCCGATCCACTGCCAGCTGCGCGAAAAAATGCGCTCGCGCGAGCGAGCGAACACCGATTCGTCGAGGTAGAAACGCTTGTCGAGCGTGGAGGCGATCCGGATGTCCGGGTCAACCTGGAAGCTGGGCGAGGAAGTCGTCATGGTGTCATCCTGCGCCGAGGCCCTTGTGACGGAAGCGATCGACCCGACGTGCTTTCGATTCTGGCACACCATCCGTCCTGCGCGGGGTTCCGCGGGGAGTCTATTTGATACCTCAGGGGACCTTTAGCTTTACCTGCAGCTCCTGATGCGGGTAGTCGATGATCAGGGCATCGAGAAGCCCCAAAATGTCCATGCCAATCATCACCGTCGGTCTCGAGATCATCTTCCAGCGCTGAAAGATATAGATGTCCGCCACCGTAATCTGCGTCATACCCACTCTCAGATCGCCGAGCATGAGCGGCGGCGTTGAGACCAGATCGCCGCGCTGAACGTCGAGCGTCACGCCAGTGATCTCGGATGCGCCGCGATCCGGCTGGTGGATGCGACGTCGCAGCGCCTCGCCGAGCGCGGCATTGGCGATCGAACTTTGACCGCCCGTGTCGACAATGGCCTGTACCGGGAGCGAGCCGAAGCGCGCGTCGCTGATGATTATGAGGCCGCCTACGATCTGCACCGGAAGCGTGACGAAGCCGCGAGGGTGGCGCTCGCCATGCGACCGCGAGATCGTGATGCTGTCGTGCCGGAAGTCGATGAGGATCCTTTTGTCGAGCAGCCCGTCGGTACCGAGAACACCCTCGGCGCCGCCGAAAGCGTCCGCGATGATCGGAAGCCGTGCCGGACGCAACTCCAGGTCGCCCACGACGAAGCTCTCGACCGTGACCGCAGAAACCTCGAGCTCTCCAGTGACGCCCAGGAGCATGACGGTTGCCGCGTTCGACAGGTCGATCCCGAGCGCGGCTGCGACGGAGGCATTGATCGCTGAACGGCTGGCGCCGGTGTCGAGCACAAGGCGAAACGGCCCTCGGTCGTTGATCAGCACGGGAGCCCAGATGCGGCCGATCCGGTCCCACCGCGTCGGCGCAACGTAGCGAGGCTCAGGTGCTTCGACGATCACCTGAGGCAGCGCTGGCGCAGTGGCTTCGGACTCGCCCGCTGGTTCATCCGCGCGGGCCGGAGCCATTACCGCGATCAAAGCAGCGGCGACCGCAGCGAGCTTCCAGCCGCGGTGGTGTTCGGGCCGGTTCATGTTCGCCTCCGCGCGCTGTCGACGGCAGACGGGGATCGGCGCTTGGCGTCGTTCGGCAGGGGCAGCGACGCTTGGCTGCGTACCAATATACTCCGCGGCAACACCGGCCCGCGGCGGGGGAAAAGCCGATCTAGGGCATCAACTGCGCACGAGCATATCCGAAGCGGGCCGCGAGCTCAGGAACCTCCTGCGGAACGAGTGGCCCGGCGGCAGCGAACCTCCCAGTTTGAGAAGCGCAGCCCGGCCGAGCACTCGATGGTGCTGGGCCGATTCCTCGTCGCCGGCAAGTTCGAAAAGCTCCGTCGCGGCCGCGTGAACCCGCCAAGCGGCCAGCGGAACCTCGAGGTCGCCGATCGTCGACAGCGCTTCGCCGACGCACCCATGAGCTCGCGCCAAATCGCGCTGGCCAATCGCGATCCGTGCCCGGGTCTCCAACGCCAGGGCGCGCCAGGTCGCCTCCGGTCGATGCGCGCTCAGGGCCAGCATCTCATCTGCGTGGTGGCTTGCCCGGTCCAGATCGGCGCGCGCGATCCAGAGCTGCGCGAGCGCCCATTCGGCGGCGATCCGCCAGTACCAGTTCAAGACCACGGGATTTTCCAGCATCTGTTGCCGCGCCGCCTCGAGATGCGCGAGCGCCGGTTCGTACTGTCCGAGGCCTGCCTCGGCCGCACCCAGCGTGATGAGCCTGATCCGCTCCTCGGCCGGAAGAAATGCCGTCGGAAAGTCTTCGTCGATGTTGCCATCGCCGTCCAGCCCGGGCGCCGCGATTTCACAAGTATCGCGTGCGAGTTCGAACTCGTGAGCGATCACTTGGCCCCAGGCGCGATAAAGGCGCAGCGTATTGGCCAGGTACAGGGCTCGGTTCCTTTCGAGCAGGGTGATCTCCTCCTCGAACTCGCGATCGGCTGTCGTCCATTCGCCCAGGAAAATGGCGCTCCATGGCCGCGTCAATTGATAGGTCCCCCAGTATCCGAGGCTCAGATTCAGGTCGGGCGACTCGATCGAATCTTTCAGAAGAACGGAGATCTCCCGTTCGATCTGTTCCCGACTGGCTCGATAGCGCGAGGACATGAACCAGATCAACGCCTGCTCGAGCCGATACCAGGCGACGGAGCGCCGGTCTGCCGACGCTTCGATCGTGACGCCACACTCGCGGCAGATCGCCGCGCTCTCGTCGTTCCATCCTCCCAGCCAGAGCCGCCAGAAATGACAATTCGCCTGGATGATCGAACGAACGACCGGGTCGGTTTGGTGCCGGTTCAAATCGATGGCGCTCGAGACGACGCGTTCGCTTCGCGACAGGCTGTGCCACGACGCCGGATAGGCCTGGCCCATCAAGGCACGTGCCTGCAGGTCTGTCATGCCGTAGCGCTGCGCTTTCTGCGCGAGGGCTTCGTATTGCTCGACCGCCGTGGGCAAATACGTCGCCGCCGAAATCATCGCCGTGCGCTCGAGCAGTTGCACTTCGGTGGACGGACGCAGCTCAGCCTGCAGATTCCCGACCAGGCTCAGGCCATGGTCCAGGATGAGCATGGCTTCCTTCGGCGAAAAGCGCTTTACGGCGACATCGGAAGCCAGCCGTGTATACCGGATCGCCTTGGCCCACTCCATGCCCTGCTCAAAGTGATGGGCCAGTTCCGCGGCGATATCGTCCACGCCAACGTGACTCGACGGCTGCAGGAGCAGCGTCTCCAGTCGCTCACCGATGCTCCGGTGCAGTTTCGTCCGCTGTCGCGGCGACTGCCGCTGGTACAAGACCTCGCGGTACAGTCCGTGGACGAATTCATACCGGGGGGAGCCGCTGCCGTCCGGGAACTGCCGACAGTCCACCGGGCGCACGATCCGATAGCGGCGCGCCAGGCTGGCGTACAGATCTTCGAAGTGGTCCGGATACACGCCCACCGCAGTGGCGCTGATGCTGACCGAGAAAACGGCGCCGGCCACGCTCGCCACTTCGAGGGCTCGCTGTTCCTCGACGCTCAGGCGTTCGATCTGGGTTTCGATCATCTGGCGCAGATTTTCCGGCACCCCGACTTTGATGGTCTCCAGGGAAGCCGTGAGCTGCCAGGTTCCGCCCTCGCGCGAGATCAGACCCCGCCGCGTCAGGTGGTCAAGGGCCACTGTCATGAACAGGGGGTTGCCGCCCGAGTTGTGGTGGATAAGGCCGGCCAGTCCCTGCGGCAGGCCGGCTCCACGGGCCCCGCCAGCCAGGTACTCGGTGACTTCCGCTTCCGTAAGGGGGTCGAGCGCGATCTCGTGACACAACCCGCGCACCAGGAGGTCCCGTTTCAGCGCCCTCAGCGGGTGGTCGGAAGGCATCATCTCGTCCGAGCGATTGGTGACGACCAGCATCAACCTGGCGGGCGCGCGTTTGCGTGCCAGCGCTGATAGGAGATCGACCGTCGAGTGGTCCACCCATTGCAGATCCTCGAATACCAGGAGCAGCGGGCCGGTCGCGGTGATCGTCTCCAGCGCATCGCCGATTTCGCGCAGCATCCGCTGGCGCGTGGCCCCTAGGAGCTCCCGCTGCAGCGTCTCTCGATGCTCGCGCTTGAGCAGCGCCGGAAACTGCACCAGCCAGGTCGGGGCTTGCCAGGCGAGGGTATCGACGATGGACTCGCCTCCCGGACCGCGGCACAGCTGACCCAGCGCTTCCAGCATCGGGTAGTAGCCCTCCTGGGAGCCGAACCCCTCGACGCACTGCCCCGATGCAACTCGCAGGGCAAGCACCTGCGCCGCTGCCCGGCGCCGGAATTCGTCCACCAGGGCTGTCTTGCCGATGCCGGGCTCGCCGGTGACGGACACGAACTGCCGTTGTCCGCGGCACGCCTGGGCCAGGTAATCGCGCAGAGCAGCCAGCGCCGCGCTTCTTCCGACCAGGCGGGGCGGCGCCGACTCGGTTTCGGAGGCAAGATCAGTCGCGGCGCCCGGGCTGACCGGCGCGATGAACCGATAACCGCGGCGGGGTAGGGTCTCGATGAAGCGCGGATTCCTGGGATCGTCTCCGAGGGCCTTGCGAACTTCCAGCACGTGGTGCTTCAGGACCTCAGGCTGAACGTACGACTGCGGCCAGAGCGCATCGAGAAGCTCGCCCTGCCTGACCAGGCGGCCTGCATGCTGCACCAGATATCGAAGTACTCCGAACGCCTTGGGCGTCAACAAGACGCGCTCGTCGTCTCCCGAATCACAGCGACGCCACAGACACTGGTTGATCTCATCGAGCCTGAAGTGCAGGAATTCCTTGGCCTCCACGGTCTTTACGCCTTCTTATGCGGCGGTTCCTCGCTGGCCGCTCCTGGGGCCTTCAGCGAGCGTGCGACCGAACGGCCGCCGCGCGGATGCGGTTTCGCATCGATCGTCCTGAACTCGTCCGCTGCTACGCTGCTTAGGACGTCCTGCGGGCCCGCTTCGCCCTGGCTGACTTCCCGGAGGCTTTCCACGCGGAGAAGGGCTTGGAGCGCAGACGAAGCAGCGCAACCAGCGCTTCCTCCTGCTCGCGGGCGAAGCTTTCCAGTGGGCGGTTGCCCGCAAGCATCGCGCTGGCTCCCGACAGCACCCAGCACAATCCAGGCCCCCAGCATACGACAGTATCCGCATCGGCGGAATCCAGCACGCCCTGTGCCACCAGCCGCTCGATCTCGCGACAAAGCGCCGCGCACAGACGACCGGCCGCGAGTCCCGGCAGTTCCGTGCGCACGAGGATTGGCTTTTTGCCGATCGAGGCATAAAACGAAAGCGCCCGGCGAACCGTCTGCGGGGAGGTCTTTTCGCCGGCGGCGATTTCGACCAGCGGCATTAGGTGCGGAGGATCCATGGAGTGCGCCGTGACGCAGCGCTCCGGATGCCCGCAGGCCGACTGTATTGCGCTGATCGCCAAGCCTGACGAGCTCGAAGCGATGATGGAGTCGGCCGGGGCGGAGCGGTCTATCTCCGCCACGAGTTCAATCTTTCGGTCCTGGTCTTCGGGGCCGCATTCCTGGATGAAGTCGGCTTCCGAGATGGCTGCCGCGAGGTTCGGCTCGAAGCACAGGTGTTCGGGTGAGCCTTGCGGCGAGATGCCGAGGGCTTTCAGTGCGGGCCAGGCCGTGTCGATCGCCTGGCGCAGGCTCGCCTCCGCCCCGCGCTCCGGATCCGTGGCGATCACGTCGAACCCGCGTGCAAGGTAGAACGCCGCCCACCTTGCTCCGACCGCTCCCGTGCCGACGATGGCTACCCGCCGTATCGGCCTATCCGACGCCATGACTGAAGTGTTCGGTTGTTGTCGTTATTGGATCAGAGGGATGCGCCCGGCGAGCTCGTAGCGGACGACGGCGCGGATCTTGGTCTCGAGCTGCAGATAGCGCGCGACTTTTGCGCCTGGCAGCACCTCCGACAGCTTTGGAACGTACGACCGGTCCATTTTGGCTTCGTCCTGCTGGATGTCGAGATACTCGGCGATCAGATGCTTCGCGAGGTCGTTCGGGATCGGGCCGGCGTTGTAAGCGTCGGCATACGCGCTGATCACTTTCAGAATGCGGCCGTCAACCCCTTCGAGATCTTTCTGATAGGCGTCGTAGATCGGCCAGAACCCCTTCGCCTCGGCGTCGGTGAGCAGTTTCGGTGGGCGCCGTCTGGCCCATCGCGGGCAGGGTGAGGGTGCCAATCAGAGCGACCGCTCCAGCTAAAAGAAGCCTCATGGATGATTTTCCTTCAATAAGGGTGACTCTTCTTCGATGCATCTTGCAGGGGTGCGACCAGACTGCGCACTCGCGGCGATCAGTGTGAAGCAACGTTTGCCACAAGGCTTTCGCAAGCTTGCGCGCTTTTCGCTCGATAGTTGATTTCGACTCCTGTGCAGCAGCGCGAGCGCACCACCTCCCGTTGCCGCCTCCGCAGGTGCGCCGGCGCCGGGCGCGCCTTCTCCGTACAGCGGGGCGGCGATGGCGCCGCCAGCTGGCGGCTTGGCCTCGAATATCGTCGGCAGTCTTACCACCGGTGCCGCAGTCGGCGCGGGCGTGGTCGCGGGCGAGGCGCTGGCACACGAATTGATCGACGGCCACGCTTCGAATCGGGACTTGCCGCGAAACGCTGTCTCGTCCGCCCCGGCAGACAACGATGCGGGCGATCGGGACTTCGGCGTCAGCGATGCGCGGTCCTGGGACGACGGAGACAGCCGTGAGGAGCGCGACGGAGACCCGTGGGACTGAAAATGGCCTTGTCTCTGCGGTGGAGCAGCTGCGACGCGGGTTGGGATCACTCTGCCGTAACGCAATTCAAACAAATAAAGGACCTATCGCTCACGACTCCACGAGCGATTCAATCTAGCCTCGACTCATTGCTGGGCGCCGCAACTTCGGTCCAAGGCGTGCGCCGACAACCACTGAAAGCTGCGAGGTTGGGCTATGAGTTTCTTGTGCGGCTACCGCATCGGGCGCATTTGCCTTCACATCATCGCCATGATCGGTGACCACCAGGTCATGTGGCACTTGGCAGGGATCATGCGTGAGTTATTGTTGTCGCACTGAAACCTCTACGAGGCGGGCTGCGAGGTCAGGAATCGCTTTCGAAACGCGTGGCCGGGCGGAAGGCAAACCCCCAGCTTGAGGGTCGCGGCCCGGGCGAGTTCGCGATGATGTTGCGCCGATGCGTTGTTGCCGGCCGACTCGAAGAACTTGGCGGCCAGCGCCTGGACTCTCCAGGCGGCCACCGGAATCTCGAAACGCTCGACGACCGAGAGCGCCTCGGTGATGTGTTCGCGAGCCCGCGGCAGGTCGCGCTCGCACATCGCGATCTGTGCGGCGACCTCGAGTGCCAGCGCGCGCCAGGTCGCTTCCGCACTGCATGCGGTCAGCGCGAGCAGGTCTTTCGCGTGGCGCCCGGCGCGAGCCGAATCGCCCCGAGAGATCCAGAGTTGCGCCAGCGCCCACTCGACGGCAATCCTCCAGTACCAATGAAAGATGACCGGATTTTCCAGCATCTGTTGGCGCGCTGCCTCCAGGGGTTCGAGCGCCGCATCGTACTTCCCGAGGCCGGCTTGCGCGGCGCCGAGCGTTACGAGCCTGGCTCGCTCCTCGGACGGATTGAACGTCGGCGGGAAAGCGGGATCGATGGTGCCACTGCTGTCCCATCCAGGAGCAATCGTTTCGCACGCATCACGCGCCCTCTCGAACTCGTGGAAGATCACCCACCCCCACGCGCGAAGCAGCCGCAGCGTATTGGCGAGGTACAAAGCGCGGTTGCGCTCGAGTACGGAGATTGCCTCTTCGAACTCGTCCTCGGCTGTTGTCCACTCGCCGAGGAAGAAAGCGCTCCAGGGCCGCACCAGCTGATAGGCCCCCCAGTAGGCGAGGCCCAGGTTCAGACTCAAGTCCGACACCTCCGTCGATCCGTCGAAAAGGACGGGAATTCCCAGCTCGACCTGGCGCCGGCTCTCGCGATAGCGCGACGCCATGAACTGGACGCAGGTGTTCTCGAGGCGATACCAGGCGAGCACGCGCCGGTCAGCCGACGCCTCGATGACATTGCCGGCCTCGCGGAAGGCCGCTGCGGTTTCGTCGTTCCAGCCAACCATCCAGAGGTGCCAGAAATGGCAGCTCGCCTGCGCGATCGAACGAACGACAGGATCGGTCTGGCGCTGGTTCAGCTCGATGGCCCGGCGGATGACGTATTCGCTTCGCGACAAGCTGGTCCACGAGCTTGGAAAGGCTTGGCCAAGCAGCGCGCGGACCTGAACATCCAACTTCCCATAGTCGTTCGCTTTTGCTTCGAGCGCTTCGTATCGCTGGAGCGCCGTGGGATGATAGTTCGCGGTAGCGATCATCGCGGCGCGCTCCAGAAGCTGCAGCTCGGCCGCTGGCCGCTCCTCAGGGCGAAGGTTTCCGACGAGGTCAAGTCCACGACCCAGAATCAACAGAGCCTCATTCGGGGAATACCGTTTCACGGCGACGTCGGAGGCCAGGCGCGTGTACCTCAGCGCCTTGTCCCATTCATTGCCCTGCTCGAAATGGTGAGCGAGCTGCGCGACGAGATCGTCCGGGCCGATCTCGCGGGCTTCCCTCGGCAGCAGCTTCTCCAGGCATTCACCGGTCCGCCGGTGCAGCTTGGCCCGATGTCGTGGCGCCTGCCGCCGGTACAGCACTTCTCGGTACAGTGCGTGCACGAACTCGTATCGCGATGAGTCGCTGCCGTCCGGAAACTGCCTGGGGTCCGCCGGGCGAATGATTCGATGACGGCGCGCCAACGCGGCGCACAAGTCTTCGAAATGATCCGGCTCCACGTCGGCCGCCGTGGAGGCGATATGGACCGAGAAGACGGCGCCGGCGACGCTGGCCACCTCCAGCGCCTGCTGCTCCTCCGCGCTCAGCCGTTCGATCTGGGCTTCGATCATCTGCCGCAGGGTTTCGGGAACCTGGACTTCGATCTCGTGAAGGGGGGCGGCGATTCGCCACGTCCCGGTGTCGCATGAGACGAGACCCCGACGTGCCAGGTGATCCAGGGCCGCGGTCATGAAGAGGGGGTTGCCTCCGGAGTTGCGGTGGATCAGGTCGGCCAGCCCGTCCGGCAGATCGGATCCCGGCGCCATGGCGGTCAGATATTCGGCGACCTCGGCTTTGGCAAGTGGTCCGAGCGGGATCTCGCGGCAAAGCCCGTGCATCAGCAGGTCCTGCCTCAAGGCCATCAGCGGGTGGTCTGAAGGTATCGCCTCGATCGAGCGGATCGTGGCGAGCAGCATCAGCTTGGCGGGCGCCCGCCGGCGCGCCAGCGCGGACAGTACATCGACCGTCGGGTGATCCACCCACTGAAGGTCCTCCAGGACGAGCAACAGCGGCTGGCTCGCGGTGATCGTCTGCAGCGCATCGCCGATCTCGCGCAGCATCCGTGCGCGGGTGGCTCCCAGCAGTTCGCGCTGCAGCGTCTCCCGATGTTCGCGCTTCAGCAGCGCCGGGAACTGCACGAGCCAGGTGGGCGCCTGCGAGGCGAGGATTTCGACGATCACCTCGCCCCCCGGACCCCGACACAGTTGGCCCAGCGCCTCCAGTATCGGGTAGTAGCCTTCCTGCGAACCGAGAGTCTCGACGCATTGCCCCAGCGCAATGCGCAGGCCCGGCGCCGAGTTCCTTGCCTGGCGCTGGAACTCATCGACCAGGGCCGTCTTGCCGATCCCCGGCTCGCCCGTGACCGAGATGTACTGGCTTTGCCCGAGGCAGGCTTGTCCGAGGTATTCGCGCAGAGCGGCCAGCGCGGCGCTTCTTCCGACCAGGTGATGCTCGACCGGCCTGGTGTCCGAAGCTGGCAGCGGAGCAGGGGCGGCGCTGAGCGGAGCGATGAATCGGTAGCCGCGGCGCTGAATCGTTTCGATATAGCGTGGGGTTTTCGGGTCGTCCTCGAGCGCCTTTCGAATCTCCAGAACGTGGTGCTTGAGCACCTCGGGCTGGACATACGAGCGGGCCCACAGCGCGTCGAGAAGCTCATCGTGCGTCACGAGCCGACCCGCGTGCTTGAGGAGGTAATCGAGCAGGGCGAACGCCTTGGGCGTCAGCAGGACGCGTTCGTCCTCGGCGGACTCCCCGCGACGCCATAGGCACTGATTTTCCGGGTCGAACCGGAACTGCAGAAACTGCATGGGCCTAACCTCGGCCGAGCGTTCTCTTTCTTCTCCAGCAAACAGCCGACCTACAGTCGCGAGTATCTGCAAATCGAGGAAGTTCAGCAAGCTCTACACCTCGACTCATCGCTGGCCAAAGCCTTGATCGGATCTGCCTATGTTCGAGAAGCTGCAGCAGGCCGCGTAGCGCGATAACTATGGCGCTTTCGGGGTCTAAGGTCGCGATCACCGCATGCACGAACCCGAGACAACGACGATTTCACCAAGAAAGGACCTTGCGCTCACGACTGCGCCCTCGACTCTGCCTAACCTCGCCTCGAGAGGGATCGGCTTGCCAGCCGATTTGCCGACCGTAACAAACAGCAGCGAGGGGACGGGGCCATGAGTGAGGAAATCGTTTGCAATCTACTGGGCAAAGGCGAGGCGGAGTTTGCCGAGCTGCTGGAGGCCCGCGCCCCCGACATCCACGTGATAACGGGCAAGGTGGGACCGTCCACGGGTGGCGAACGTCCAGCGTCAGACGATGACCGAGAAACAGATTTCAATCATTCCGGCGGGCCAGCCGTACCAGTTTTCGTGGCCACGCGGCGCCGATCTGACCGTTGCTCGGATCGCGCCGGACTTTCTGAAGAGGGCGGCGCGCGCGTGCGGCATGCGAGCCGTGGAGGTGGTCGGACAGTACGGCGCTTTCGACCCGGTGCTCTGGCATCTGGGCCGCGAGCTGCGCGCGGAACTGCGCCGTCACCGCAAGCTGGACAGTACGTACCTCCACTCGGTGGCGACCGTGCTCACCCGGTATCTGATTTCCACGTACGTGACGGCAGTCCTTCCGCTCGAGAGCGGCGGGTTGCCCCGTTTCAAACTGCGGCGCGCCAGCGAGTACATACACGAGAACATGGCTGGCGACATCAGCTTCCGCGACGTCGCCCGTCACGTGCAAATGAGCCCTTACCACTTTGCGCGGATGTTCAAGCAGTCGACCGGTCAGTCTCCGCACAACTACATCGTGCGCTGCCGCATCGAGCGCGCCAAGACTTTGCTTGTGGAGGCCAAGTTGCCCATTTCAGACGTGGCTTTTGAAGTCGGATACAAGAGCCAAAGCCACTTCACGACCTGCTTCGGCAGGCTGGCCGGTGTCACGCCCGCTGCGTTCCGCGCGGGCAATTAGACGATCCCCAATTCGACAACTAAGGTCCTACATCGATCATGTCGCCCGTGGCGAACGTCAGAACGGCTCGGGCAGTCAACACGTCCGCACCGGCTTCGCTGACGGCCATCCGGGCTCGGGCGAGCGACGCGACCGAGGATTCAAGCTCGGTCAAGGTCGCGAGGCCATGCTGATAGGAAGATAGCGTCGAATCGAACGCGTCCTGGGCCGCCGACATCAGCGCTGCTGACGACTCACGGCGCTGCAGAGACACTCGCAGATCGTTGTAGGCCTTGACTACCTCGTGAACGACCTGATTCTTCGTTCCATCGAGTTGGGCCTTCGCCGCCTCCTCTTTGGAATGCGCTTCCTGCACGCCGCTGCGGCGGATCGTGCCGTCGTAGATCGGGACCTGGAACTTGAGGCCAACGCCGTACATAGGCTGAGTCACCGACGACCAGTCTCCACCGGCCGAGCGCAGCCGGCCGACGTTTTCGCCGACATTGGCGGTGAGCTCGATCTTAGGAAAGTATTCCGACTTGGCGTAGCGGATCGCGGCACCTGCGGCTTTGACTCTCGCCACCGCCGCGTTGACTTCGGGCCGCGTCGCGATCGCTTGATCGATCAGGTGGTCAAGATCCCCCTCGGATGCCCGCTGTGAGGATCCAACCGTCGGGATCGAAACGCAAAGGTACGTGTCGGGCCGCACTCCGGCGGTCTCGAGCAAGGCCATCCGTGCATCGTCGACGGCGGCGTCAGCCCCTTCCAGATTGAGCAGAGCTTCGGCCGTCGCGGCCCGCGCCTGAAGTGTGTCCGGCGCCGTTCCCAGGCCGCGCTCCTGCCGCGCCTGGGCGGACTCCTGCACCTGCTGAGCACTTTCCAGCGAAGCCTGGGCCGCGGCTTTGCGAGCGACCTGGGTCGCCAGACTGTAGAACTGCTGGGTCACCGAGATCGACACCTTGCGATGGGTCGCGGTGAAGCCAAAGTTCGCGCCAGCGAGTGTCTGATCCGCCTCGTCGATCGCAGCACTGCGCCCACCGAAATCGTACAGAAGCCATTTGAAGGTCAGTGCCGGGATCAAGGCCTCGGCATCGGATTTGAAATATCCGCTTGGGATCAGACTCTTCGGCAACGGAAACGTCGAGCGCTCATAAAGGCCGGAGGCTTGCGCGGCCAGCATCGGACCGTACTTGCTGCGGGTGATGCCGAGGTTCAGCGCGGCTTCCTCGGCCTGGGTCCATGCGACGCGCGTGTCGGGATTGTTCTCCATCGCGATCCCGACCAGATCGGACAGCGTTTTCGGCGCTTCCGGGGCGAGTGCGCCGCTACGGCTGCCCCTTGTGACAACGGGCGACACTCCGCCGCAATACAGGCCCCGGTCTCCGGCAGGGAGTGTGGCGCCTTGCCCTGGCGCCAAATCCGCAGGCGCGGATGCACAGCGCCCAGAAAAGGTGGCGACACCGAGCAGGCAGCCCGCGACCGTCCGGGCTATTGACAGAATGTGCGTTTTCATCGCGACTCAGTCTATCGAAGCGCGAAGCGCGAAGTGCATTGCGACGATCGCGATTCGCAATGCCGTCGAAAGACCGCACGGAATTGAAAGGCGGATCTCCAAGGAATGCGAGGATCACCGTCGGATGCCGTGAAACTACGCCGATGATCCGCCCAAGCTCCCCGATGCTCGCCGCCTTCTTGTGCGGCGGCTGCAGTTACGCGCCGAACGTGCCGATTTTCGGAGCGTTCTTCCCTGCGTGGATGCTTTGCGTGCTGATCGGAATCGGGGTCGCCCTGATTGTTCGCACCCTGAGCGTCGTTACGGGCCTGGCCCGCAGGGTCGCAATCCCCGCCGTGACCTATCTACTGCTCGCGATCCTGTTTGGTGCGGGCGGGTGGATCCTCTTCTTCCGTGGGTGACACGCATGGCCATGCCATCGAATGAAGGACTCAAGCGCCAGCCGCCGGCGCGCCACACGATCTGGCTGATCATCATTGCCGTGCTCGCCATCGGTGCGGCCGCCTATGCCATCGGGTTCACCGATACCCACCCGCGCACGAACGACGCTTTCGCGCAGGCCGATGCGATTGGCGTTGCATCGCAGGTGGGAGGCCGGATCATCGAGCTCAACGTCAAGGACAACGCCGCCGTGAAGAAGGGTGACGTGCTCTTCACGATCGATCCGCGACCCTATCGCTATGAAGCGGAGCGCCTGCAGGCGCAGCTGGTCACGTTGGAGCGCCAGATCGGATTGACGCAGCGGCAGGTGGATGCTCAGAGGTTTGCCGCCCTGGCCTCGGCCGCGACCGTCACCCGCGCGGAGCAGTCCGCGGCCCAGCGCGAGTCGACGCTGGCGCGCATGGAGCCATTGTTGAATGGGGAGTTCATCACCCGGGAGCAGGTCGACCAGGCGCGCACGGCACGCGACACGGCACAATCCGAGCTGAAGGCAACGCTTCTGGAACACAAGCGGGCGGTGAGCGCCGTCAGCGGCGTCGATGCGCTGGTCGCGCAGAAGAAAGAACTGGAGGCCGCGATCGCGAACGCCGAGTATCAGTTGGAGCAAACCGCCGTCCGCGCCCCGTTCGATGGTCTGGTGGTCGACCTGAACATCGCCGAGGGCGAATACGCATCCGTCGGAAGACCGCTTTTCACGTTGATCGACACCCGCACCTGGTACGTGGTCGCCAACTTCCGCGAGACCGAGCTGCCGAGCATCCGCCCCGGCACACAAGTGCGTGTCTATCTGATGATCGATCCGCGCCGGAGTTTCGCTGGCGTAGTCGACTCGGTCGGTTGGGGCGTGCTGCCGGACGAAGGCGGCAGCGCCCAGGGACTGCCCCAGGTTCCAAAGTCGATCAACTGGGTGCATGTGGCGCAGCGCTTCCCCGTTCGGATCCGCGTTTCGGAACCCGCGCCGGACCTGTTCCGGATCGGGGCTTCTGCAGTCGCCGTGGTGACGCCGTCGACGCGCGATGAACGCTGACGCGCTCGCGGTCCGGGAGCGCCCAGGGGTCGCTGCTCGCTTTGAACGGTTCTGGACTTGGCTTCTGTCGGAGCTGGCCCCGTTTCCCGGGCGAGGGGCGGCCACGCTTCGAATGACGATCGCCTGCCTGGTGATCGTAACGATCTCGATGGCGCTCGAGATTCCACAAGCGTATCTGTCGGCCTTCTTCGTGTTCTTCATGTCCAGGGAAGACGTGGTGACCACGACGATGACCGGAATCGCTCTCGCCCTTGCCCTGGTCGTCGGGTTCGGCGTCACGATTTTGGCGTATCTGATCACGGTCGATCACCCGCCGCTTCGGCTCGCGCTGATGGCGTTGATCTTTTGCGCGGCGATGTACACGACGCGCGTCTTTGTGCTGGGACCGATCGCCTTCGGAATCGGAATCATCGTGCTGATCTCGCAGCAGTTCGTCGATCTGTACCCGGGGCCGGAGGTGCTGGTCCGCTCCACGCTGTGGACTTTGGTCGTGATGGCTTTTCCGATCGCGGTCATATTAGTTGTCAATCGGGTGATCGTCCCGGTGCGCCCCGCGGCACTGCTGCGCCAGGAGGCAAAGCTCAGGCTCGGATTCGTCATCGACGCTCTGGATCGGCGACTGGCAGGATTGTCTGTGGAAGCCACGATGCCGTTCGGTCGCAGGGTCGTTGGCGCGGCGCGCCTCCTCGGACTTCTGAAACTGTCTGCAAACGGCGACCCGGCGCTCAAGAGCAGGCTTCCAGCCTACCAGGCGCTGATCGGCACTCTGAATCGGATCATCGAAGCCGCCAGCATGCTGGGCGCGGTTCGGCGTGCCCTCGATCCACCGCAGGATCGTGCCCGGATGACCCTGCTGCGGTCCGCGCTTGACGACCTTCGTCGCTCATTGGATGGCGACTTGAGCAGCTACCGCAGTCCTTTGGAACCTGGAGCGAGCCTGAGCAACGGTGCCGGGCCGCTTGCGCTGATTCTGGACGAGATGGAACGCCACGTGGCCGAGATAGCCACGCAGCTGCGGCAGTTGCCGACGGCAACGCCGGCGTCGGCTGCGAGCGGCGAATCGGGCCCCCCACGGCACCTCTTCGTGTCGGATGCGCTCACCAACCCTGTGTACCTCCAGTTTGGGCTCAAGGTGACGCTGGCAGCCATGCTGTGTTACATCGTGTACACGGCGATCGACTGGCCCGGCATTCATACCTGCACGATTACGTGCGTGGTCGTTGCGCTCAGCAGCGCAGGAGCAACGATCCACAGAGCTTCACTTCGCCTGTTGGGTGCCCTGGTTGGCGGAGGGCTCGCGATACTGGCGACCGTGTTCGTCGTTCCGCACCTGGAATCGATCGGCGGGCTGCTGCTGCTGATCCTTCCTGTTGCCGCGCTGAGCGGCTGGGTCACCAGCGGGTCGGAGCGGATCTCCTACTGCGGCGTGCAGATGGCCATGGCCTTTTTTTACGGAGTTCTCGAAGCATACGTGCCGAATACGGACGTGACGCACGCGCGCGACCGACTGGTCGGGATCGTGCTGGGCATCGCGGTGATGGCGGTCATCTTCAACTACGTCTGGCCGGAGCGAGCCGAGCAGCAGATGCGAGCGGCGCTGGCCAAAGCGGTGCGAGCCGCAGCGGCATTGCTGCGCCGGCATGGCCGTCCGGTCTCGGGCACAGCCGGAGCTTCGATCGCCGCCGAGCGGTCCGGGATCTTCGAAAACCTGGTGCTGGCGCAACGGATGGCGGAGGTCGCTCTGTTCGAGCCGACCCCAGCGGGCACGGTGGAGCGCCCAGGCACCGACGCGGAGCTGGTGGTTGCGTCTCAGGCGACGGCGATAAGCTCCTTGCAAGTGGCGCAGCTGCGTGCGGAAAGTCCAGTCGAGCTCGACGCTGCCGGACACCATCTGTTGAAGGCGTACGACAATGCGGTCGCGGCGGTCTTGAGGCGCGTCGCTGATCGTTTGGACGTGGAGCCATTGGACAGCGACCCCGAGCTTCAGGCGCCACCGGGCCTGCTGTCGGAATTCGAGCGCCGCCATGCGACGCAGCTGAAAGCCGTCGATTCGGGGTCGTCCCGCGGCGTCGCTGACGCCTATCGCGATTTGGTGGCCAGGGTCGAGTGGCTTGCCGGCGAGCAGGCGTAGTGTGCGGGGGCGTCCGTATCAAGCGGCGGCTTCGATGCTGTGCAGGTCATGCGTAACGAACGGCTCCTCGTCAGTCGGCTTGTCCAGCCAGCCACGCCGTTCCAGCGTAGTGACCATGTCCGACAGACCGCTTGACCAGTGCTCGTTCATCGTCAGCATGCCGAACTGGTAGTCCTTCGCGTAGCTTTCGTACGGCTTGTCGCGATAGATCAAATGGATCACGTTGCGCCGGGCTGCGCTCGAAAATTGCGCGGCGCGCTGGTAAATGGCGTTCTGGCGTTCGGACTCCGGGACCAGCGTCAACAGCTCATTCAGCAGGCCACGCAGCTTTTGCTGCCGCCTCATGAACAGGGTGATCAGGCGGGTCCGACTCGAGTACTGCAGGTCCTTCTGACGCACTGCCACCTGCAACAGGTCCTTGGGCAGGTCGCCGACCGCGCTCCACAGATCGACCTGGAATATCAACGCATCGTCCCGCGGCCGCGCGATCAGTACGTAATAGAGCGGCGTGTTCGAAACCAACCCGCCGTCCCAGTAGAACTCGCCATCGACTTCGACCGCCGGAAAGCCCGGCGGCAGCGCGCCCGAGGCCATGAAGTGCTCCGGGTGCAGCGTGCGCTCGGTGTTGTCGAAGTACGCGTAGTCTCCGGTGCGCACGTTCACCGCACCGACCGACACCCGCATCAGGTCCGGACGGTTGATGCGGTCGAAATCGGCGAAGCGCTCCAGCGTAGCGCGCAACGGCCGCGTGTCGTAGAAGCTCGCCGTCTGCGGCCCCTGGGTCGCGAGGGCCAGCGATTGCCAGGGGCGCGGAACGAAGAAGCCGTTTTGGCCTTCCAGTAGTGCGCGGGTCGAGTCCAGGGAGTCGATCAGGACGCGCCAAGCCTGGGGCAAATCCTCAGGCGCTTTCGGAATGAGCGCGGATTGCAAAGGCGGCGACCATGGCTGCCGGCAGATGAACTCCCAGAAGCCGCGCAGCTGTTCGACCCGCCGCTCAGGCGGATTGCCGGCGATCACCGCGGCGTTCAGGGCTCCGATCGAAACGCCGGCGACCCAGTTCGGCTCAATGCCGGCCTGAGCCAGGCCCTCGTAGACGCCTGCCTGGTACGACCCCAGCGCGCCGCCGCCCTGCAGTACCAGGGCCGTGATCTGGTAGTCCGGATGCGGGCCGCCGATCGGTACGTACGAACGATTCATTTTTGCTTCATCCTGCTCGATGCCGAGGTACTCGTCGATCAGCTGCTCTGCCGTGTCCGCCCGCAACCTGGCCATCAAGGCAGCGCGAACACGATGACCGCCGAAGTGCCGGACCCGCCAAAGAAGCCGGAGACGACGCCGGAAGTCGTGGCGACGTACTGCTTGCCGCCGACTTCATAGGAGATGACCCCGCCGCCGATGCTTCCGCCGGTGTTGAAGCTGTAGAGCTTCTTCCCGTTGGCCGCGTCAAGCACCAGGAAGTCGTTGTTCAGGTCGCCGGTAAAGAGCACCCCACCGGAGGTCGCCGTCACTGCCGCAACGAGTGGCGTGGGCCATTGCTGGTGCCAGCGCACCTTGCCGGTCGTGCCGTCGATGGCGGTCAGCCATCCCCGCGATGTTTCTCTCGCGTCCGGGATCACGGCGCCCCCATAGTAGTGCGCTGCGGGTACGAACTCCGGCTTTTCAGCGGCCAGCTTGAAGGTACCGCACCAGTCAACTGCGGCAACGTAAATGGTCTTGGTCACAGGACTGTAAGCCGGGCCGTTCCATTCCATACCCCCCAGAAGTCCCGGGCAGCGATGGATGCCCTCGACGGTCGGCGCGGCATCGACGTTCTCCCGGGTCGTGATCGGCAGCTCGAACAGGACGTCACGCGTGTCACGGTCCATCACGCGCAGCAGACCGTCTTTCCCGCTGATCGCCATCAAGTCGCGTGATTTGCCGCCTATCTTCGCCGTAAACAACGGACTGACTTGGCTCAGATCCGAATCGTGCGTGTCGTTCGGAATGAACTGGCGGTACCACAGCAGCTTGCCCGTGTGCACATCGAGCGCGACCACCGAATCGGTATACAGGTCGTCGCCCGTCCGAACAGCTCCGTTGAAATCGGGAGCTGGATTTCCAACCGGCAGGTAAAGGATTCCCTTGGCCACGTCGAGAGCAAGAGGGGTCCAGAGGCTGCCACCGCCGTGCTGTCGCGCTTGAGCGTCTCGCCATGAATCGGCCCCAGGCTCGCTGTCATCCGGGATCAGATTGAAGCGCCACACCTGCTCCCCCGTCGTCAGCTTGAACGCACCCACCCAGTTTTTCGGTCCGAAGTCAGCGCCGGCCGGACCGTAGAGCACGAGATCCTCGAAAATCAGCGGCGGCATGCTCAAAAACTGCCCGGCCTGCGAGTCGGCGATCTGACGTGACCACAGCAGCCGCCCCTTGTCCATGTCGAGCGCGATCAGGTGGCCGTCTGACGTGCCGCGCACCAGAATTCCGTCCTTGATCGCGACGCCTCGATTGGTCGGCGAAATCGCGTGCCCCGTTGCGTTCCACTTGTAGGTCCACCGCTTGCGACAGGTGGTCGCGTCGAATGCCACCACCGTCGTGTCCACGGTCGCATACATGACGCCCTTGTAAACGATCGGATTGGTCTGCGTCGGCGCCGCCGTCTCGGAACGAATCATGCAGACCGCCCGCAGCTGGTGCGCATTCTTCGTGTTGATCTGGGCGAGATTCACGAAGCGCTGGCCTGAATAGTCCTTGCTCGCGTACATCCAGTTCTGGGTGTCGGAGGGTGCGTGATTCAGCTCGTCCTGCGTGGGCCCGGCGCCCGGTGGCGGCAACTCGACGGCGGCGGGTGCCTGCGCCTGGGCGCTGGTGGTGACGCCCAGCGTTTCGAGATACCCGATGATGGCCGCGCGCTCGCTCGCATTGGGAAGCGCAACCGCCATCGCGGTGCCAGGCACCTTGGCGGTCGTGGAAGTCAGGAATGAATCGAGCGTCTTCTGATCCCACGTGAGCCCGGAGTTGGCCATGGCGTCGGTGTACTTGTAACCGGGCGCGGTTCCCGCTCGCCGGCCGACGACGCGCGCCAATGAAGGGCCAAATGCGTTCTTGCCGGGCTCCGTCGTATGGCAGGAGGAGCACTGGTTTGCGAACGCAGTTTTGCCGGCTGCGGCGTCGGCCTGCGCAATTGCGCGACTGCAGGAAAAAGCCATAGCGCCCAGCACGAGCCAGGTCGCCGCAGCCTGCATCGCGTGGTTTTCGCCAGCGACGGTCGAGCGGAGATGCCGCTCGGAACATTGAGGATGGATCATGGTTGAGCTCCCACTAGGTGAATAAGGAACACGGATCCTGCTTTTTTCGGAGCGATAGCCTTTTCAATGCGCTTCCGACGAGCAGGTTTTCGCTCCGATCGTGACCTTGGTCAATGCGGGGTCGTCGGCCGGCGGGAATGGCTTGCTTCCATTGCCCGCAGGCTTGACGCAGTCGTAGGACAGCATGTAGGCCATCACCGATGCGTAGTCGTCCGGGGTCAGCGAGCCGGGCGCGGTCAGCGGCATCTGCGTCGCCACGACGGAACGAATCTGCGAGACGTTCAGATGCGACTTCGCAAAACTGGGACCGGTCAATGCTGGGGCGGAAATGCCTTGCAGCTTGTCTCCGTGGCACACGGCGCACTGGCCCGAATAGACGGTTTGCCCCCGCACGACCTGTTCCTTCGTGTACGGCGCCGACCCGGTGCCAGCGATTTGAGCGCTTGCGGCCGAAGGCGGGATGGCCGCCATCGGCGTCTGTCCTTCGGTGCCGTTGACGACGGTCTGAGTCGCGCCTAACTTGTAGACAAGCACATGGCTGCCGTGTGTTGCCGGCAGATTCGCGGTTTGCTGATTTCCCGCCTGACCAACCAGGATCGTCAGGTATTGATCGCCGTCCAACATATAAGTGGAAAATGGTGCACAGATCGACGAGCCGGTATTGGTCTTCCAGAGTTCCTTGCCGGTCGCAACGTCGAGCGCGTACACACTCCCACCCAGATCGCTGGTGAAGACGAGTCCCGTCGCCGTGATCAGAGCGCCGCCTTGCGCGGGGTACGGCACTTGCGCCTTCCAACGCACATTTCCGGTATCCACGTCCACGGCCGACAGGACGCCGGTGCCGTTACCGCGCTTCGGCAATGCACCGCCCTTGTAGGCTTGGCCAGGGATGTATTCCGGATGATCAGTCAATAGTTTCCAGATTCCGCATTCATTGGTGCTGCCAACCACGAACAGATTCGAATTCGGGTCGTAGGCGCCACCGAGCCACTCGATTCCCCCGCCGTGGTTCGGACAGCCCGGTATGCCTTCAGGCGTGGGGGGAGTGTCGAGTCCCTCCTGCTTGCTGAGAGTGAGACGATGAATCAGTTCGCCGTTCGCCTGCTCGAAAATGAAAAAGTTGCCGGATTTGTCCCCGATGCCCACCAGGTCACGGGCAGTACCCGCGACCTTGCCCGAAAAGAGCACCGGAACCATCGCCGGGTCGGCATCGTGGGTGTCGTCTTTGAGGAGCTGGTAGTGCCATTTCACCCTGGGCGTCTTACCGCTGATGTCCAGGGCGACGATGGAGTTGCTGTACAGATCCTCGCCCTCGCGACCCTTTAAGACCATGTCAGGACCAGCATTGCCGGGGGCCACAAACAGCGTGTTCGTGTCCGGATTGATCGCCACTCCCGACCAGACGTCCGTGCCGCCGTGCACCCACGACTTGCCGGGCCACGTGTCACGTTTGATCGTGTCCCAGTCCCAGAGCTTCTTTCCATCGACCACGCTGAAGGCGCTTACGCGCCCTTGGTTTCCGTTATCGCCACCCCCCGTGCCAAGGATCACGCTGCCCTTGTAGACGTATGAGGCCATCGAGAAAAAGCTGTTGACGCTGTCGCGGCACCCCGGAACATCCCAGACGGTCTTGCCCGTTTCAGCGTTGAGCGCGATGACGCGGCAGTCCTGCGTCCCTAAGAACACCTTTCCATCCTCGATACCGACGCCCCGACTGACGGCAAAGGAGATGACAGGCGGGTTGTATGGGAATTGCCACTTGAGCCTGCCGGTCCGTGCGTCGAGCGCCAGCACATTGTCATGCGGCGTGGAGATGTACATCGTTCCGTTCGTAACGATGGGCGAAGCTTCCTGCTGGCCATCGTCGGAGATCTGTGTCTCCCAGGCCAGGCCCAGCGTGCCCACATTTTCTGGGGTGATCTGGCTCAGCGTGCTGTAACGATTGCCCAGATAGGACCTTGCAGGAAGCAGCCAATCGTCGGATCTGGCGGCGTCCAGCAGCGTCTGCGCATCCGGCGTGGCCTTCATCGAAGGGTTCGCGCCAGCGAGCGAAGATGAAAGCGAGACCGCGCCCATCAGAGCGAACGACAGAAGTCGACTCAACTGGTGGCGAAGATCGGGCAACAAGCGGGTGTCTCTCATTAGAGGATTCCTTGGAGCCGGTGGGGGCGATTTCGCCGTGCAGTGTTTCACGATCTTGACTCAACGCTTTCTGAGCTGTGCGACGCTTGCGGTTTCATGCGGCATCATCACTAGCGTAAAAGTGGCGCCAAGTTGGCCTGCAGGATGGCGTCCGGGGTGTCGATCGCGTCGACCAGGCGGTCGGTGACACCGACCAGCGCCGCGTCGGCGCCAGCCGTCGCAGCCCGCAAGGCGGCGTGAATCGGGCGCGGCGACGAGCGATGGATGTTTGAATTTGCGGTGAGATGTTGTCGGCATCCCACCGTTTGCTCTGCGTCGACCCGGTCAGTTGTGCAGGGTGACGTTGACGCCGCTGGCGGCCAGGTTGAAGCGCAGCCCGATCTCGGTCGCCGCGACCTTGATCACGACGCCGTTCTGATTCTGCAGATAGACGGCATTTCCGCCGCCGGCGATCGCCGCGCCGGCCGAAAGGGCCACATAGTTGCCGTCGAAGTCGGACAGCTCGTTGAGGTGATAGACGTTGCCGCTGGCGGAGTAGCTGCTCGCACCGACGTCGACGATCGACAGCCCGCTGATGCTGAAGTTGTGCTTCCGATTGTTGAAAGTCAACGAGCCATTACCGGAACAGCGCGACAGGGCAGCGCTGCGCGAGCCGCCAGTGCGGCGCCGCCATGTGAAATCGGCCATGAGTTGCAACGGCCATGCGAGTCGAGCTCGGTTTCCGCAATATGCCGCAACACGTCGCCTGAGTCTTGTTTAAACGCGCGCGCATTTTTGATTTCGTGCGAATAACTGCTGTAAGTCCTACGCTGCTACCGCAACCCGCGGCGAAAAATCGGAATAGTCCCGACCACCGACCGGCCAGAGGACGAGTCAATCAATCGGAGCGTACCTTTGCCCTCAGTGCGATCTGCTGGTGCGAGCGGCCGATCTGAGGCCGGATCAGATTTCTGTACTACAGCTGATCCCCCGTGCCGTCGGTGACCTTCCGGGCCAATCTGCGGCACATCGTTCATCCCGTAGGACTTCACAGAACGAGAACGTCTTCGCGATCGGCATGAAGTCGAGGAATGCCTTTTAGTGCCTGCCTCCGACCTTGGAGCACAAAAGCGCAAAGCCTTGAACTATTTGAAAGAAGGGCGGTCGCGCCGATGCGAACATTCTGGGACCGTTGCCCGGAGGCAGAGCATGAAGCGTCAAAGGCGGAGTTTCTCAACCCCCACTGCGGCCGCTGCGCTGCTGATTTCACTGAGCTCGATCGGATTGGAGCCTGCCTCGGCGGC
>WNFQ01001394.1_pt1 | contig 25098 bp, 19 predicted proteins | sample 5400171 | NCBI WGS metagenome assembly WNFQ01 (sample SAMN13153356, study PRJNA577476) | soil metagenome | isolation source: 20 cm soil under Madrone tree | place: USA:California | collected 2016-06-14
TCGCCTTTTAATCCCGCGCTCGTGGCCGCATCGGGATGTCGATCTTGCGTTCCCCAGCAAACTTGATCGCTTTCGAATAACCGGCGTCGGCGTGGCGGAGAATGCCCGTGCCGGGGTCGCTGGTGAGGACGCGCTCAAGTCGGCGTTTGGAGTTTTCGCTCCCATCTGCCACCACGACCATGCCGGCATGTTGCGAATAACCGATGCCGACTCCGCCGCCGTTGTGAATCGATATCCAGGACGCGCCAGCCGCCGTGTTGATAAGGGCGTTCAGCAAGGCCCAATCCGCGATTGCGTCGCTGCCATCGAGCATCCCTTCGGTTTCGCGATTCGGCGACGCAACCGATCCCGCATCCAGATGATCCCGTCCAATGACGATGGGCGCCTTGATTTCGCCGCGCTTCACTAGCTCGTTCATCGCGACGCCGAACTCGGCGCGCTCGCCGTATCCGAGCCAACAGATCCGTGCGGGCAATCCTTGAAAGTGAATTCGTTCGCGCGCGAGTTTCATCCAACGCGCGAGCGTCTGATTCTTCGGAAATAATTCGAGCGCGAGCTTGTCGGTGCGTGCGATGTCGGACGCCTCGCCGCTCAACGCGACCCAGCGAAACGGTCCGCGGCCCTCGCAAAAGAGCGGCCGAATGTATTCTGGAACGAATCCGGGAATATCAAATGCGTTTTCGACGCCCGCTTTTTTCGCTTGGGCACGGATGTTGTTGCCGTAATCGAATGTGACGGCGCCTTTGTTTTGCAGCGCGAGCATCGCTTCCACATGCACCGCCATCGAATGCATCGCCCTCTCAATGTATTCCTCGGGGTTTTCCCGCCGCAAAGCGAGCGCGTCGTCGAGCGAGATGCCATGGGGCACATAGCCGTTTAACGCGTCGTGTGCGCTCGTTTGATCGGTGAGAACGTCTGGAACGATGCCGCGCTTTACGATTTCCGGCAGGACATCGGCGCAGTTGCCGACGAGGCCGACTGAAATCGCCTGTCGATCTTTGCGTGCGTTATCGATCGACTTGAGCGCTTCATCGAGCGACCACGCAATCTTGTCACAATAACCGCTCTTCAATCTTTTCTCGATTCGCGCAGGATCGACATCGACGCCGAGTAAGAGCGCGCCGTTCATGGTCGCGGCCAGCGGCTGCGCGCCGCCCATTCCGCCAAGGCCGCCGGTGAGAACAAATTTTCCTTCCAGCGATCCATCGAAATGTTTCACACCCGCCGCGGCGAACGTCTCGAATGTTCCCTGCACGATTCCCTGGCTTCCAATGTAAATCCACGAACCGGCAGTCATCTGGCCATACATGGTGAGTCCGAGGCGTTCCAGCCGATTGAACTCGGTATAATTGTTCCATTGACCGACCAGATTTGAATTCGCGATCAGAACTCGCGGCGCTTCATCGTGGGTTCGAAATTTGCCAACTGGTTTCCCGGATTGCACGAGCAGCGTCTCGTCATTTTCAAGCTCGCGCAGGGAACGCACGATTGCATCGAAAGCTTCCCAACTTCTCGCGGCGCGCCCTGTTCCGCCATAGACTACGAGCCGGTCCGGAGCTTCGGCCACATCGGGATCGAGATTGTTCATCAGCATCCGCATGGCTGCTTCCTGATGCCAGCCTTTACAACTTCGTTCGCTGCCACGCGGTGCGTGGATGATTCGTTTTCCGCTCATAATTTTTCGTCCCGAAAACCTTCGGCATCAAAATCGCCTCTACGAATCGCTTCAGCAACACGCGCGATGTCGCCGGAGAGCGCACGATCCTGCGTGAGCGGCCGCGCGATTTTCCGCAGCACATCGAACGCTCGTTCCACGCCAACGCCGGCTTTGAGCGGACGCCGATGTTCCAAGCCTTCGGCGGCAGCAAGCAGTTCGATGGCGAGTAAATTTTCGGCAAGATTGACAATCGATCGCAGTTTCAGCGCGCTCGTCATTCCCATGGAAACATGATCCTCTTTGCCGCCGGACGTGGTGATGTTGTCAACACTTGCGGGATGCGCCAGCACGCGCGCCTCATTGAGCAACGAGGCAGCAGCGACGTGGGCGATCATGAAACCGGATTGCAGGCCGGGCTGACGCGCCAGAAATGCCGGAAGCCCTTCATTCTTGTCTGGATTATTCAAGCGATCGATCCGGCGTTCGCTAATGCTCATCAGGTCGACAATTGCAATCGCGGCGTAATCAAACGCAAGCGCAAGCGGAGCACCGTGGAAATTGCCGCCCGAAATGACATCACCGCTCTCGGCGAACACCAGCGGATTATCGGTCGCTGAACCGGATTCAACCAGGAGCACGTTCTCACAATGTGACAGTGCACCGCGGACTGCGCCGTGTACCTGCGGCATGCAACGCAGGCTGTAGGCATCTTGGATCCGCGGATCGTCCTCCAAGTGCGATTCTCGAATCTCACTCCCCTCTAAGATCGACAACAGATGTTTCGCCACGGCTTTTTGGCCGGGATGCGGCCGCGCCTCTTGCAAACGCAAATCAAACGCGGCAGGAGTCCCTTTGACCGCTTCCAGGGTCATCGCGCCGGAAACATCAGCGACACATCCGAGCCGCTTTGCGCGTAGAAGAGCGAGTCCGCCCACAGCATGCATCGCCTGCGTGCCGTTGAGCAGGGCCAGCCCCTCTTTTGCTTCGAGACGCTGAGGCTGAAGTCCAGCGCGGGATAACGCTTTATGGCTTTCCATTCGTTCGCTCTGAAAAAATGCCTCGCCTTCACCAATCAAAGTCAGAGCGAGATGAGCGAGCGGAGCGAGATCGCCGCTGGCGCCGACCGATCCTTTCTCTGGAATAACGGGGCAAACACGGCGATTGAGCATTTGACAAAGCATCTCGATGACTTCGAGCCGGATACCGCTGAAGCCGAGCGCAAGCACGTTGGCGCGCAACAACATCATGGCGCGCACCTCGGGCTCCGAAAGTGGATCGCCAATTCCGCAGGCATGACTGCGAACGAGGTTAAGCTGCAACTCAGCCAAGGCTTCGCGCGGGATGCGAACGTCCGCGAGTTTGCCAAAGCCCGTGCTGACACCATAAACAACCGCGTCGCGCGCGATGATTTCTTCAATGATTTTGCGCGAGGCAAGAACACGGGGCCGAGCAGAGGAGGAGACTTGAACAATCTCATGCTCGATCGCCACGGCTGCGATCTCGACGAGCGTAAGCTTCTGGCCGTTCAATTCCATCGGCACAGTTTAATTGGAACTCAACGAAATGGGAAGGGTCGGGTCGGCGCGCTGCGCCGACCGGACACCGCAGCGCGCGGGGTCCCTAGCACGATGAACAAAAGGAAAAAGGTCAGATCGAAAACGATCTGACCTTTTTAGCAAAGGTATTGCCGGCAAATATTTTGGAATGCCAGCCTATTTAGCGTAACCGGTGGTACCAGCACCTGTGGTCACTGTCTCCTTATGCTGAGCGCAAGCCCCCAATCCCAAAGCAGTGACCAGTAAGGCCACAACCATTATCATTTTCACAAATTTCACTCTCTCTCGCCTCCTTTCTCAGCAGGTTGCTGTCATGTTCTAGGTGGGGAAGTTCGCGGACGCAACGCTTTTTTTCTTCATTTTTCAGGTGGGTCCGATTTGCAAAGTCATTCCTCTATTAATACCTGTGTGCCTTCATCGACAAGCGTAAATAGCTCCACCACATCAGCATTTCGCATTCGGACGCATCCGTGGCTGGCTGGAGTGCCTATTTTGTCTTCATGTTTCGTGCCGTGAATGTAAATAAAACGGTCTCGGGTATTGGCATTATGCTGGTCGAGACCGTCAAGCCAGAGGATTCGCGACATAACCAAATCCTCCGTGGGCGGCAGCGGATCGCCGGGTTTGAGCGGAACGCGACTCTGAAAAACCGTGCCGGAGGGCGTGTCGCCGCCAATTTTTTCCGCTACGGTGAAGCGCCCGGTCGGTGTCTTCATGCTGCCTTGCTCGGTCCCGACTCCGAATCGGGAGGTGGACACGGGATAAGTGCGGATTGGCGTCTCGTCTTCCTTCAGCGTGAGCCGCTGATCGCGAATTGATACGTGAATATTTTTCATTTCAGTTCTCGCTTGTCGCTTTGCAGAACTTGAACGCGGCACTAAAATCAAGCTGCTGATGAAAGGGTATCATATCGCCGTCGTTGGCGCGACTGGCGCAGTCGGAACCGAACTCTTGCGCGTGCTCGAAGAGCGAAGTTTTCCAGTTGCAAGTCTGCGTCCGATTGCTTCGGCACGTTCTGCCGGGGAAGCAGTTCGGTTTCGCGACGAGTCCATCCCGGTGCAAGAACTCGGCAATCGATCATTCGACAAGATCGACATCGCCTTCTTCAGCGCCGGCGGGGAAACCTCGCGGAAATATGTTCCGGTTGCCTGCCAGGCAGACGCCATGGTCATCGACAACTCGTCGGTTTTCCGAATGGAATCTCACGTGCCGCTGGTGATTCCCGAGATCAACGCGGAAGATGCGCGACGACATCGCGGTCTCATCGCGAATCCGAATTGCACAACAGCGATCATGTTAATGGCGCTTTATCCATTGCACCGCGTATTTGGCGTGCGCCGTATTTTCGCCGCCAGCTATCAGGCGGTTTCCGGCAGCGGCGCGCGCGCAATCAACGAATTGGCCCGGCAGGTAAAAGATGCGGCGCGAGATCCACAATCCTCTAGTAGTCGTCCTGTGGGCGACGCACCGCGCGCAAAGCTAACTTCCCAAAGCCGCGCTTCGCACCCGCCTTCGCGGCGCTACGGCGTGGCAAGCAGCGAAGAGGCTACCGTTTATCCGCACCCGATCGCTTTCAATCTTCTGCCGCATGTCGATTCATTCCTCGAAAGCGGTTACACAAAAGAAGAAATGAAAATACAGAACGAAAGCCGCAAGATCATGCATCTGCCGGAATTCCGCGCGTCGGTGACTTGCGTGCGTGTGCCGGTTTATCGCGCGCATTCGGTGGCGGTGAGCGCGCAGTTCGAGCATCCTGTTTCCGTCGAACGAGCGCGAGAAGTGTTGGCCAAAGCGCCGGGGCTCGAGCTGGTCGATGAACCGAAAAAGAATCGTTATCCGATGCCGCTCAGCGTGGCGGGAAAAGACAATTGCCAGGTCGGCCGTGTGCGCATGGATTGTGCTTTTGAAAACGGGCTTTCCTTTTGGGTGTCAGGCGATCAATTGCTTAAGGGCGCAGCCTTGAACGCGGTGCAAATCGCAGAGCTGCTCTGATCCCGCCCCGAGAACCGGGTACGACTTTGTTTGACCGCGGATTACACGGATTTAGACGGATGGATTTTTGATTCTGATTCGGTGTCCATCCGCGTAATCCGCGGTTTGTCTCGTTTATTGGGGGCCAGGACTCGGAGAAGCTTTCTCGCCTTTCTTCTTTCCACCCTCCGGTTTTCCCTGCCCGGGCTCAGCCCCGGGTGAAGATCCACCCGCAGCTGAAGCGCCGGCCTGACCCTGAGCGCCTTGGCCACGTTGTCTTCCACCTGTGGTCTCGTACGGTGCCGCGCCTGGGGTAGGAGGTGGTCCAGCCTGTTCAGCCCCGCGCCCTCTATATTTGCCTTGCGCCGGCTCGTTCAACGCGCCGCCAGCTTGCCCGGGAGTCGGACTGGCAACGCCGCGGTCAAATTGCCCCTTGTGCTTACCCGGAGGCTGCGTCGCTGCGGGAGCACCTGCTGGCGCTCCGGTAGAAGGAGTAAACTCGGGTGGCGCACCTCTGCCTTTGTGTTTTCCAGAGAACGGCGTGGTCTCGGCGCCTCCCGTAGGCGCTCCTGCCGGCTGGCCTGGAGTTGCAATGGGTTCGCCTGGTCTGCCCTTTCGCTTACCGCGTTCGGGAGCCATCGGTGTTCCCGCTGGAGAACCTTCGATGGCTGGCGAAGCCGCTTCGCCCGGAGATCGAGCCGGCGTGAATCCCGGTTGAGTGGGAGCGCCGGGTCTGCCCGGTCGTTTGCCCCTCTCCGTTGGGGTCACCAGAGCGCCGGGTGCAGGCGAAACTGTGCCAGCTGGAGAACCTGCAGGCGTACCTAGTGCGCCAGGCCTGCCCGGCCGTTTCCCGCGCTCGCCTGGTGCAACCGAAGCGCTTACCACAGGCGAAGCGATTGCTCCCGGTGAAGCGGCAGGCGAACTGCCACCTGCGGCTGGTGAGGCGCCAGCTGCCACGCCTGTTGGCGGTGGAATATTCTTTGGATTCTCTGTTTTGATTTTCTCCTTTAGCTGCGCCTCATTGGCAACGCCGCCCCAGCCGTGCTGGATTTTCGGCTGCGCAACTTTAGCCTTCACATTTGGCGGTGCGATTTGTGTGGCCGACTTCTGAAACTTCTGCGGAGCAGCGACCAGCAGTGTGCCTCCCTGAACTTTCGTTAGCGCTCCGGATTTGGCCGCCGCGGACAGATCGGTAGCTGGCTGCCGCTCGATATTGAGCCGCTGAATCGGTCTGGTCGATCGCGAGCTCAGCGCGTTGTAATCAGGGCCATAATTGTAAACAACATTATTCTGCACGGTGATGTTCGTCACGTTCACCGTGTTGTTGATGTAGGTTACGTTTTGCGACCGCGCAAAAATACGATCGCGCAACACCGGCTCACCGATGAAACGAGCATCCACAAAATTGTAGTATTCGGGACCGATGTCGAACTCGATATCCACGCGACCACCAATCGGCCGTCCCTCGTAAACAATTCCAGGACCGCGCGGAGGCAGTGGCGCCCAGCCGACATAATCGCCGCCGGTTCGCCAGGAAACCCATGCTGGACCCCATTCCAAATCGCTGCCGGGAAACCAAACCCAGCCGTAATCGGCCAGCTGTGCCCAGCGGCCATAGTGATAGGTGGCCCAGCCGAAGTCCTCATAGGAAACCCACGTCCAACCCAGATTGGTGTAAGCCCAATAGCCGTCAGCGTACGGACGCCAATTGGGGTCATTCACGGCCACATCCGGTTGCCAGCCGTAGCCGTAATCTCCGACCTCGATCCAATTTCCGCCGGAGAGATTATTGTAAAAGAAATCGACCGATACATCGGCTCCCCTGGCCTGCGGCAAGGCCGCCAAAAGAAAAGCGAACGCCGTTAACACTAAAAATATTTTTTTCATATCAATTAGATAGTTTGAGGCCTTGGACTTGTGCGCCTCGCGGTTTATTCATTATTCGAAAAGCGCGCCACAATCGCGCGCGATTGGTTGGCGGCGAAAGCAATCGGAGCACTAAGGCCCCTCCCACATTGGCAACATCCAAGCAAAGAAAAACGCCCTGTCCGCGTTTTCAGACAGGGCGTTTTAGAAATCTGCTTCTTGGGTGTGTTTGAATTACTTGGGATTGACGACGACGTTTGCGGCCCCGGATCTTCTACTACTGCTTATGGTGCCGGATTCGGATTTACTACGATGTTTGTGGTCCCGAGCCAGCCATTGGCGCCGTTCAGCGTGGTGAAAATGTCGCCTGGCGCTCCACCGGCGCTAGCGTTGGGCCCGACAACCGTCAAGGTTGCGCTATTCACCTTTAGTGAAGCACCACTACTGCCGTCTGCGCGAACCACGATGGCATTTTGCCCCTTCCAGACGCCGCCTATTGTACTCTGATCTAGTGAATATGTATGGGCTGATGCGGATGCAAAACCGTCTGCGAGCAGCGGACAAGAAGGATTAAAAGTATCGTTTAAGTGAAGCACATAAGCCCATTCATTTTCGCCGGCAGCAAGAGTGAGGGAATTTGGCCCCGCAGCCGTATCCTGCTGCTCGTCAGGCGGAGCGGGATTGCAGAAACGTGACCCACCGACGTAGAAAATCCCCTCGGTCTTTAGGTAAGTAGGGAAAAGTTGGGCAAAAGCGGCGTTCGAATTGGTGACGTCAGTGGTAGTGGGATTTCCAGTAGCGTCAACAGTAGTGCTGGGATAGACGCCGTCGTGGTCGCTGCCGTAAAGCCTCAATGACAATGCGATCTGTTTTGCGTTGGACAATGCTTTAGTTTGCTTGCCTCTCTGTTGGACGGAGGTAAAAGCGGGCAGCGCAATGCTGGCCAGGATGGCGATGATCGAGATCACGACCAACAATTCGATGAGGGTAAATGCGGTAATGTTGTTTCTTTTCATAGGAAGTAAGATTTGCGGGACAAGCAATCGCAGCAAAGATGGAGTTCGTCAAGAAGAGAATTTTCGCCGGGGCGGACGGCCGCCGCTGGATAATTTTAACCAGGAATGGAGACTTTAAAATTAACCACGGATTACGCGGATAACACGGATATGGAAGATGATTCACGGAGAAGTCGTCGTTGCGATGATTTTATCTGTGCCATCCGTGTAATCCGTGGTTTCCCATTCTTTATTCGTGTCTGTTCGCCTGCCACGCCGAAGCTCGCGAAGGCGGGTCTTTATTCGTGGTTAATCTTATTTCTTGTAGGCCGGCGCTTCTGGCAAAACTGGAGGTCGCAGCAGGCCCTCCTCTTCTTCTTCGTTTGGATGGAGCGCCTGGCCCGCCGGAGTTCAATTTCGTGACGCCGAGACACGTCCGCTCGACCAAAGGGCGATTTCAGGGCGCGGAAATGCCATTGCGCTGACAATAGGCCCGCAGCGGGGCACCGTAGAATTAGAACGGCGCGTGTATCGAAGGCCAACCCGATAGAAGGCCCATCATCGCTTGCGCTGGACGCGGGGGCTCAGAATGCCAATGCGAACGCCAAGTCATTTGACATCTGCGACCAGCCCAGTTCCACTACAGCGCGCACAATATCCAGTCTGAACCCACTGGCCAGCCTGAGCTGGTGAATAAACCAACCCCATCCCCTGACAATCTGAGCAAATTTTCATTTCGGGTGGAATAGTGAGCATTCGGTATCCGACGCCCAAGCAAACGGGGCACGATCTGGTTTTCCTGTACAGCGGGTTATTTCTCCCGGTGGGATCGAATACAATGACTTTTTCCCCATGGCATAACGGACACACGATTTTCGTAGCGCGTCGTGCTGCCGGTGCTGCAGGTGCCGCTGGTCGCCACTCTTTCAACCCGTTGAGTTCCTGGGTCAACGAACTAACTTCTTTGGTCAAGGAACCAACTTTCATGTACTCTATTACAGCAATTGTCGCCAAGCCGACAAACACTAGGAACATCACTAAGCTTCTTAGAGGCATCGCAGAGCGCCGCTAGTTGCGACGTCGCCGTCTTGATGTCTGCATAGCTGCGTGTAAACCGATGAGCAGCAGGACGGTGGAAGCGCTGTTGATGAAGATGAGAGGATAAGTGAGTCCATCTCGAAGCGATAAATTTAACGCATTTAGTATCGGAAGAATCGGAAAGAAGATAATCGGCGAAAGTTTCCATAGAAACCACAGACCGTAATCCAACGATCGTTGGGCCGAATCTTCCGAGGATGCCCACGCCGAGAAGATTAGCAAGACCGAAATTGTAACGCTCGCGTGCGCCAGCGTCCATCCTATCCAAATTCGAGGGTCGAATAAGCTGCGCAGCGGCCTGCCGCATTTTGGGCAAGCGGCTGCCTCCGAGGAAACGCTCTCGCCACAATCAGGGCACCTGCTCAACATTTTGGTGAAGATTATTCTGCCGAAAAAGGAACTCTGTGCTCCCATTGACGCCCCCCGTTATTTCTTATACGCGGGGATCTCTGGCAAAAGTGGAGGTTGTAGCAGTCCCTCCTCTTCTTCTTCGGCTGAATGGATCGGCTCGCCTCCCGGAGTGACGAGACGTGCTGTCACGAAGATAACGAGATTGCGCTTGATGTGTTGATCGACATTGGTGCGGAATAGCCGTCCAACCAGCGGAATGTCGCCGATGATCGGAACTTTATCTTCTGTCTTCTGCACGTCTTCACGCATCAATCCACCAAGGATAACCGTCGAGCCATCGTAAACGCTCACACTGGTCGTCACTTTGCGTGTGCTAAAGATCGGCTGGTTGATTACGTTCTGAGTGAGAAGAACTGGGGTGGAGGTTGTAAGAAGGCTGGTACCGCCGGTGCCAAGAACGGTGTTGATGCCCACTGCATTGATTGGACTGCCGTAATTGATGAAACCCTCGAACTCGACGTCCTGTGGCACCAGATTCAGGTCGATGGTTTGACCATCAGCACCTACGACCGGTTCAACTTCCAAAGTGACGCCGGTATTTCGCGTCTCGAACGTCTGAGGCGTTGTCGGCGTCACGACCACGGGTGGATTTGATCCACCAACTACGGTACTGGCAACGCTCGGAACCTGCGGCGCCGTGTACGTCGTCGGATAACGAAATTCCCTGACAATCTCAATGACCGCGCGCTGGCCGCTCTTGGTCGTCACTTTCGGCGCGGAGAGAAGATCGACCCCTTTTTTTTGATTCAGCGCGCGAATGACGACTTGGAATTGCGGGTCAGTAAAAACGCCAGCCAGGCTAAAAATTCCCGGCGCGACGGCAGTGGAGCCCAATGACGGAAACAACAGTGCGTCGATCGCATTCGCGCTAATTGCGGCGTTGCCGCTGCGATTACCAGCCGTGACGGGATTCTGACCGATCGGCTGCCCAGTGACGGGATCAACGAAAGGATAATTGGCGGCGTTGACTGCTGTTCCGTTTCCCGAAGTCCCGCCCGATCCAAAGGCTCCTTGGCTCCCAACCTTAAAGGGGCCAAGCAGCCAATCGAAGCCAAGCTCTTTGAGATTGTTCTGTGTGATCTCGACAAACTTCGACTCAATTTCAACCTGCTTGGGACGAGAGCGGTTTGCTTCGTCAACCAGCGCATCGACCATATCCAGATTGTCCTGCGTGTTCCGGACAATCAACGTGCTGGTCTGTGGTAGAAACGTTGCGCTCGAGCCCGGAGGAGAGAAATCGACGCCCATGCTCCTCAAAAAGGTTGTGGCATCAGCCCGACCGACAAGTTGGCGACTGCTAGTTAATTGCTGTCGCGTGGTAATTGTTCCTTGCGCTGCCAGCGTGGATGCCGCACCTCCAGAACCGACCGAACTTTGAAAACTAGCTGCGTTCTTCTCGATTTCGTCCTTAGCGACGATTGGTGGCGTGACAGCTTGACCGCCTTGAGCACCGCCGCTGGCTGTCGCGCTACCGGCCCCTGTGCCTAAAATATAGCCAATATCAAGGGGCCCGCCGAAGAATTCTGGCGGGACAATGTATGTTCTGGTGATCAGATCACCGCTCTGTTCGCTGCGCGGAATCAACAAGATTGCGTGCGGCTCGATCTTAACTCTTAACCCCGCCTGATCAGCGATGTAGTGCAAGGCGTCGCTAAGCGGCATTTGACTTACATCAAGGTTAATGGACGCGGGCGGTACGGCCGATGTCGGGACGACGGCTGGCGCTGTAACGGGGCGCGCTGCGACCGGTGTGGTTGCTGGGGCAGTAGGCGGAGCAGCAGCACCTGGCGCCGGGGAAGTAGCGCTAGCCGGCGGCGCGGCCGGCTCAACTGGCGCCAAAGGGGGAGCAACTTGTCCGATGGGTACGAGCCGAAGGACAATGTTTATGCCCCTCTGCCCCTCGGTGGTTCGATCGTTCTCGACGGCCTGCTGCCGGAGAACCTCGACTGCTTCACGTAGGCTAGTATTGTGAAATTCAATTCGCGGAATAATGATCGTATTCAGTTTATTTTTGATCCTGGCAGTCCCACTTAGGTCTCTTTGCGTGCTAATTGCGACTGGCTCCCCCGCTGCACCGTATTGGTGGACCGGTTCCTCCCAGCCTTTTTCCACCTCCCAAAGCTGGCGCGACCGCGTCTCGTTATATGCTTCCTCACCGTACTGATATTTGGTATTGTTAATTTTTTCCTGACCCTTCCGTGCCGCTGTGTTGTACGGGTCGCGAACGAGTACCTGGTCGTATTTCTTGAAGGCAAGATCGTAGCGGCCGGACTGGTAATAGCCATCTGCGTCCGTGAGCAATTGCTTCACTTCTTCGACCTTCGCAATAAACTTCGGGCCCATTGTCTTGTTGAAGTAACCGGGCTGGTGCAAGTGAGCCATCAGCTCCCGTGCCGGACGACAATTTGGGTCGTAGCGATCGCTCAGGATCTCGCTCAGGATCGCCTCCGCGCCGACGTAATCGGCTTGCGCGATGCGCGCTTCGGCCAAAATGACTCCGCTCTTGCAAAACCCCTCGACGGCTTCGTCGTGCGCTTTTCCCGAGACCACGGCGTCAGGCAAGTACCTGACGGCGGTCTTAAATTCCTCGTGTGCGAGCGAATAATTTTTCGCCTTCATCGCGGCTTTGCCCTGCGCCAGGGCGGCTTCGCCTTGCGGTATGGCGCTTTGGCGGCGCTGAATTTCACGCTGCGCGACGTTATCCACATTCTGAGCAAGGTTGGTCGTGCAAAAGATCGACAGCGATACGGCGGCGACGAAGTATGATTTCGCCAGCACGGAGCGGTGTAGAGGCGGTCTGTCCTCAGCCGCAAAACCCGATCTGCGCGTGAGGACACGCGCCACTACAACTGCATTTTCGCTACGAGGCGGATTTGTTTTCATAAGCAGATTTATGGTGCACCGAAACCGATCTCGATCGGCTCATTTGGTTTGTGTATTCACGATCACGGCCTTGGCCGGCTGCACATCCACCAGCTTGTATTTGATTTGCTCGTTCGAGTTCAAGCAAAATTCTTACGATTTTTTCGGAGGCTTGTTGTCACCACAAATTCTGCAAGAGAAGAAGAACCACGGATTACACGGATATCACGGATTGGGAGCGCAGAGAATTAGACAGAATTCACAGAATCAACAAAATGGGTCGTCAAAATTCTGTTCATTCTGTCCAACTTCCCCATCCGCGTGATCCGCGTAATCCGTGGTTTCCCTTTGGTTTAATGCAGGTCGTAGACTTCCACGAGCGCAACTCCGGTGGTGTTGTTTACCCCACGCACAATGGCGGTATAGTTACCCGGTGAGAGGTTTGCGATGATCGCAGATTCGCTCGCGTACCGCGCTCGAGCAGTTGGCACTAAGGCGTGGTAAAGGTCCTGTCGCTGCCGTACCTGGTGCCGCCGCTGTTGGTCGCTACGATTCGGAAATGATAAGTAGTGTGCGTAGTTAAGCCGCTGATGTTGCCAGTGATGTTCCGGTACGTGTTTCCAGTCTGACTCTGGATCGTCGTGGTGTGTCCATAACTGGTTGTGGTGCCATATTGGAAATTAACGCTTGTGGTCAACCCATGCGGATCGAGTGAGCCATTGAGTGTCGCCGAAGAACTACTCAGGTTGGTCGCCGGGTTAGTTGTGACGACCGGAGGCCCGGTTGCGGTAAGCGTGGTAAACGTCCTGTCGCTGCCCAGGCTGGTGCCGGCGCTGTTGCTGGCCACAACTCGAAAGTGATAAGTCGTGCTTGCAGTCAAGCTACTGATGTTGGCACTGATATTTAGGTACGTATTGCCACTGTGACTCTGTGGGACGGTGGTGAATCCATAGCTGGTGGTTGGGCCGTACTGGAAGTGATCACTCGTGGCCAACCCATGTGGATCGAGTAACGCATTGAGGGTGGCCGAAAAACTTGCGATAAACGTGGCCGAATTAGTTGTCACGACGGGAGGCCCGGTCGCGCTAAGCGTAGTAAAGGTCATGTCGCTACCAAACGTGGCGCCGAAACTGTTAGTGGCTACGATTCGGAAATGGTAAATGTGACTCGCGAGTAAGCCGCTGATGTTGGCGCTGATCGGCCGCAAGGTATTCCCAGTCTGAGTCTGCACCGGGGTAGTAGAGCCGTAGCTGGTCGTCAACCCATACTGAAAATTGACTGTCGTGGCGGAGCCATCTGGATTTAGAGAGCCATTGAGTGTAGCAGAAAAACTTGCGACGTTCGTTGCCGGGTTAGTTGTCACGACCGGAAGCGCGGTTGCCGCTAAATCGTAACCAATGACATCGAGGTTGATCCCTTCGGGCGCGGAGATATCGGAAAATTGGCCAGGACAACCGAATGCGTTCTGCACATACGGATGCGTTTGCGGGCACGCCTCGCTCAACCAATCACCAAAATCGCCGGGCGGAGTCTGATTGAAACCAACGATGTTGGTGCTGCCGCTATCGATCGAGAAATAACGTGAGCCGTTCAAAGTGAGATTTCTGACGCCAGGAGACGACCAGCTAAACAAGTCTTGCGGGCGGAGATTGGTGGCTGGTTTGATGCCGCAGCTCACCACAATCCGATCGAAATCCGGAGCCCAGTTACCAGCGATCGGATTGTAGAACGTAAGCGTGTTGTTGCTGCCAGCGATCAAAACGATCGTCGTCTGGACTGAGCCGACGGTCTGAAACGAGCCAGTGGACGAGAAGCTTACGGGCGTTCCTTGAGTGCCGTTCACGCTCAGAAGGGCGCGGCGCTCCGCGTCTCCGTTGGTGTAGTAGATCGTCACGGTGTAACGGTCCGTTGTGTTAGCAGTAACACCATTGAACTTGAGGGTACCAGAGTTGTTGCCCACGTAGCCTACCTTAAATCCACCGGAGCACGTCGGGCAGGTTTGAACCACGGCGCCTCCCGCCAGCGTGTTGTTGGGCGACTCCGCTTCATACGATGGACACGGACTCGGTGGTTTGGGAAGGTTCAGGTGCGATCCAAAACCCATGACCTCATCAATCTCATGCTCAGTCCCACGCTGCGCGTCGAAGCTGCCGCTGCCGGGAGGCCGGGTGAACTGGAACGGTTGCGCGGAATTAAGCGTTACGATTCCGTCATACGGTCCGCCTTGTCCAACGTGGCCGTCTGCGAACATGGCCGGCGGTGTGTCCAATCCCACCGCTCGCCCGTTCCCACCAGAGGGCACGATGTTTGTAGACAACGGGCTCCCTGGCAGACTGGCATTCGCTGTATTGTCGTTGCTGGTTGTTGCGGCTGCTCTCAAGGCGGTGATGAAATCGTTCCACGGTAGAATGTAAACGACCGAAAAACTTTGTGCGAGAACGTCTGGCGGCAAAAGCTCGCTGTCTGGAGCAGTAGTCGAGTAGCGGAAAAGAATCTGGATCGTGATCGGATCGCTAAACAGCGACTCGTAAATCCCGATAGCGCGGTTAATCATGGCCTGAATGGCCGCGGAGTTTGGATCATTGATGATCGAGCTGTCGAATGTTGGATTAATGATCAGCCCAGTGGCAGCCTGTGTCGTAGCCGTCGTGACATCCGAGTACCCGCCCGAACCGGCGGCAGTGTAAGGACGCACCCGATAATAGTAGGTCTTCCCTGGATTCAATCCGGTTACAGCTCGGCCATTGACATTGCCAACGTCCAAGCCGTGATAGCCGTCCACGTAACTGCTGAACGAGTTGCTCGTGGACACATCCAGGAAATAACCTTTCGCGCCGCTTACGCTGCCCCAAGTCGCCATGAAGCTGCTACGCGTCGGCGGCGCCGACGAAACAGTTTCGATAGGCGGGGTAATCTCATTCGCACTCGGAAACTCGATCACTCCTTGCAACCCTGCCTGCGACCCGGCCCGCGTCTCGTGCGTCGCGGCACTGGGTCGTAATGAAGCGTGAGAAATGATCTTTTGCTCCGGCAAATTGCTAGCCGAGGCTGGCGCGCCAAGCCCCAGTGCCACACCGCCAAAAACAATTAGACCAACTAAGGGGAAGCCTAGCCGCTGCATGATTTTGTCACGAAAAGCCGCCAATCTTAGCTGCGACTTTTTGCTGCACAAATCGAGAAACGAAGGGCCAATAAATCGGATCGTGGGCGCGCTCCAGAGAAGGTGCGCCTTAATGGAGGGATTAATCTGTTTTTTCATTGTGGTGCCCTCGTGATTTTCGGGAATTTCCGGAAACAATCCGTTGCGTGTCCGGGTGCGCGCACATCGTACCGGCACGCTTTTACCAAGAAACGCGAGGGTTGCGTCAAGAATTTTTATAAATGTCGTGCCGAAATCACCGGGGCTTTGCGTATTCACGATCACGGCCTTGGCCGGCTGCACATCCCCAAGCTTGTATTTGATTTGCTCTACCGGGTTCAAGAAAAATTCTTACGATTTTTTCGGCCTTTGTTTTCACCACAGAGGCCACGGAGGTCACGAAGAGAAGAAGAGGATCTCCAGAGAACCACGAATGAGACGGATGAAGGGAGCCACAGATTGCACAGATTTTGAAACTCGCTCGATTCCCCGCTCGCTCGCCGCTACCTTCGCGGCTTTGCCTTCTATCTCGCTGATCCCATGAGCTCGATTCACAGAGGAGGAGAATCCCGGATAGCACGGATGCTATGCAAGCAGATCCGTGATCAATCATCGGCGGGCAGACAATCCCGAGGACTCTCTAGTTCCGCGCAATCAGGTATAACCTATCAACCCCGAAAGCCTTCGAAGATAACACGCTATCGGTGTCATCCGTGTAATCCGTGGTCTGCTTCTTCGGAATCAATCGGTGTAAATCGGGACCGAGGTAGCGGAGTCGCTGGGCAGCGAACGACACAGACGGGAAGGCCAAACGGCCGAGTGGGCGGGAGCGAGCGAGTCAATCTGTGGATGAAAACCCTCTCTTCGTGTTCTCCGTGCCCTCTGTGGTGAAGTAAGTGTTACGGCGCGGCAAAGCCGATCTCGATCGGCTCATTTGGTTTTTGTGTATTCACGATCACGGCCTTGGCCGGCTGGACGTCGATCAGCTTATATTTGATTTCCTCATTCGGTTTCAATGAAAATTCTTGATCTTTTCGCACTTGGAATTGTTGGGGGGACTTACTGGCCGGCCACGAGTATGTAAAAATCACAACCGATTGCGGCGAAGTTGCGACTTTTTCTTTTACCAGCGTGAGCTGTTCTTTGGTGTCCTCATGCTCAAGAAGCAATTCCGAAACATCGACATTGGTGCCATACTGGTTTCGCTCGCTTTTTGGGGTGAACTTGATGATCTTAAACCGGGTTCCGCCAATCGTATCTCCCACCGTTAAGAACTGCGTTGGCTGAGTGTAATCGATTGTGTTAATTCCGAACGTATCTTCCATCCGCGATGAAAACATGAAATGGAACGGTTCCATTGAAGCCGACGCCACTGTGAGCTTTGTCACGTAATCAGGATGCGAATTTTGGCCGGTTGGATTCGTGTGGCCCTGCCATTCATCGAGATTGGTGAAACCATCGCGGTCAGGATCCTGATCGAGAACATCGGCGTCGGCGATGGGCAAACCATATTCCTCGATCCACTCATTTGGCACAGGGGGATGCACCTGCGTGGTCTTTAATGTCGCCGGGAGGCTGTCGGCTCCGATGAAATACTTCTCCGGAACGAAAAGCCCTGAGCGACCGCTGAAAGTCCATTGCGGCGGTTGCTGAAGTTTTTCTGCGGCGTGAGTGAGATCGACGGCCTTGCCCGGCGGAGACGCAGGTTTGTGACGGAATGTGCCAGGCTGCGCGACCAGGTTGGTCCCGAAGTGGATGACGTTGCGCCAAATAAAAATTGCGCAGATGAAGAGAAAGCTCGCTGCCACGATGAGCGCGAGACGATCATAATGTGCCTTGATCCAATCCATGGTCACCTGATTCTAAAAAGACGAAACGTAACCGATACCGTCATGACACGTTGCCGTCCGGCGATTGGGTAGCGCACGCGGCCTGAGTGGCGAGACCTTTGTAATCAGGACGACGGGTCATGATCTTAAAAGCCCAAAAAACCAAATCCCAAATCTGATCAGTGCAACACGGTGTCTTTTGATCATTGGGATTTTGGATTTTGTTTGGAGCCTGGAACTTGGAATTTGGAGCTTCCACTTCAGCGGCGTCATTCGGATTTCGTCATTTAGCTTGTCCATTCGTGGCTAAAAGGTAAATCTCAGCATCTCGATCCTGGCTGAAACTTCGACATGCTCGTTGCCAACAATGAAATTTAGCGGGGCATTACCCGGCGCGTTGGGACCCGTCGATTGAACCGCGACCGCACCTGTTTCAGCCGTTTTCTCCCGAGGTGGGCCTTTATCTTTCTCGTTCCGCACGTAGAGAGTCCGAATGATGTAAAACTGCGCGGGCGAACTCGCGATCTGGTTCAACACTTTGCGAGCCACCGATGGGCCTGCTTTGAACGTAAGATCGACAACGTTGCGCTCCAATAGCTTTGTCCCGCTGATGTTTGCCTGCGCCGATTTTCGGCCACGGCTCGGCGTCGGCGCCGGCCCAGGCGCGCCTCCGTGTTCTTCAGGCAGTGGTGTCCGCTGAAAGGAAGTCACGTTGTCCACGCGGGCGTCCAGCAAAATATTGATGAGCATCTGGATTTGAGAGAGCTCTTGTCCGAGCAGCGGCGCCGCGTCCGTGTTGGGCAGCGATGTGATAAATTCATTAAACCCAAGGTGAAAATTGTCGGGAAGCTTCACTTTAGTTTCGCGAGCTTTTTGCGAGGTCGCCGTCATCACCTGTAACAGGCGCGATTGAAATTCATTGGGCGCGAGGCCGGATGGCAATGGAATGACCCGCGTTTTCAATTCCTCTTTTAGTTTGTCCAGCGCGACACCGTAATTTTCCAGATGCACTTTCATTTTCCGGAAATTGGCATCGCTCGGAAATGGATCGAGATGCTCAAGCCGGCTGCGCTCGGCAGCCGCCGTATCGAATTCTGTCCTGGCAGCATTCCACTTGGTGCCCATCCAATAGAAAACGAGCCCGACAAGCAGCAGGCAAATTCCGAACCCGGCGAGAAACGTGCCTAGTAATCGATTCTGCCGGAACCAATTCATGGCAATCTCACCGGAGTGCGAAGTGTGAGCTGGAGTTCGTAAGGAAACGCCCAATCCGTCTCGTTCGGGACTGTGTTCGATTTGATCACGCGTGCCTGATTGTTTGGGTCGATCTTAAAAAAGGACGACCCGGCTAAATTGCGAAAGTAATCGACAACGATTTCTTGCTGTTTCGGATTGAACATGTAAAGCCCACGTAGAACGATGCCATCGATCACCGCGGTACTGGCGCCGGGCATTTGCGTTCCCGACTTTGTGCCTGGAGCTGGCGACGGCAAGGGAGTGGGCGCGCTCTCGCCGCTGTGTTTTTCCGTGACTCCAAGCGGCTTTCCACCGGAAGTGGCGTAAAGCTCTGTGATCCAGATACCCCCTTCCGGCAGGCGGGCATTGAGCTCCTCAAGAATTTCTGGCCAAAAGCTGCGATCGTTGATCGCGGTAATGAGCGGCGTCGCGACGCTATCGAGTGAAGTTGCTTGTCTTTTCAGCTTATCCAGCCGCGTTTCGGTGACCCGCATAATGTCGATCTTTTGCCGAACTTGTTCCGTGGTATGCCGCGTTACCTGGGCTGCCCGCGCGAAGTAAGCGGACCAGCCGAGCAACGCGAGGATAAAACACGCAGCTGCCATAATGAAAAATGGCCGGCGTTTTTCAAGTTTCTGCGTTTGAACCACACTTCCCGGAGGCAAGTTCAACTCCATGGGACAGTCGCTCACGCTCCGAAGCGCCAACCCAACTACTTCCCCCAGCAAATGCGCCGAGTTTGCAAGCTCCGCCACAGGCGTAGAATCGGCCGCCGCTACGTTGCGCAACGGATTAAAAAACTCGATCGGCAAGCCCAATTTCTCGTTAAAAAATTCACGCATGTAAGGCATTCCGGCGCTGCCGCCGCAAAGGAAAATCCGCACGGGCTGGCTCCCGTGTTGCTGCCCTCGATAATGGCTGATGGAACGCATCAACTCCGCGTGCAGTCGCGTCATGGTGCTGCGGACGAGCTTCGAGACGCGGGCAACATCGGGATCTGCAGGTTCCGCATAGGCACCGCCGAGGCTCACAAAGCTGTCACGCTTCTTGCGAAACTCCGCCGCTGCGAATGATTCGCCAAATTCCTTAACGATTGCCGCGGTAATTGAGCTGCCACCAAGGGGAAGGCTGCGCGAGAAAACCTTTCCCGATTCAATGAAAAGAAGGTTCGTCGTGCGCGCTCCGATATCGACCAGCAACGAGCAGCCGTCCAAGTCGCTATAGTTGTAGCGAAATGCATTATAGAGCGCCATTGGGGCAACATCGACAGTGGACGTACGCAGCCCGGTCTCTTCAACCGCACTGTTGATCTGGTCGAGTAAGTCGCGCTTAATCGCGACTAGTACAACCTGAATTTGCTCGTCGCCCCCACCCCAGACGAGCTGGTAATCCCAGACCACTTCGTCGATCGGAAAAGGAACATTTTGCTGCGCCTCAAATGAAACGATTTTTTCGACCTTTTCCTCATCCACCGCCGGCAGTTTCACGAAACGCGCAAAAACCGATTGCGCAGACACTGCGTAGTTCACCCGGCCACGTTTGATCTGCAGCTCGTCCATCATCTCGCGCAAGACGAGCGCCACTTGCGCCCGCCGTCCTACACCTGCGAGATCACCCGCCGGATCAGGCGGGATTTCGCGCAAACGATAATCCAGCAACACCAGCCCGCCGTGGGCCTGGACGCGAAATTCCGCCAAGCCAACGGTCTGAGACCCGATGTTGAGAGTGATGATGCGTGGAGCGGTGGGCATTACTCAAAAATCCAAATCCCAAAAACCAAATTCCAAATAAATCCCAGGCTCCAAATTTCAAACTTTGTTGGTCGAACACATTGCCTTTTGGTCATTCGAATTTGAGATTTGTTTGGAACTTGGAATTTGGAATGTCCGCGTTAGCGGCTCTTGATCTGCTCGTAACGGTCCCAGTAAAGCGGCGCGAATGGCGTTTGGTCTTTGGTTAGAAGAAGCCCGGAAACCTGGGGCATGGCTGAATACCATTGTGGCGGCGCTTTCGCGAGGCTGGCCTCATCTTTCAACGTGCCTTGCTGCACGATCTGCACGGCAATGTTCTGGCATGAGTTCTCCGTAATTGGCCGGTTATTCGCAAAGCGGTCGAGTGCGCGAGGCGGTACGTACATAACCGATCTCTTTTCGCGGCCCGCCGGGATATTTAAGTGTGTCACTTCGCCGGTGAGAAGGTTTCCATTGAAAAGAATATAATACTTAAACATCAGCTCGTCGGTTAATTCCGGAGCCGCTACAAATTCAACTTCCACTTGCAACCAGCGATCGCGCTGATTCGTCTGATATGATTGGCCCCCGGTGTAAGCGAATTGCGGCGTCGAGATCAGGTTCTTGCTAATTTTCGTGATCTGGAAGTCGGGCGCGGCCCGCGTTTGCGCAGAGGCAATCAAAGGCACGAAGACAAAAAAGAGCAGAACCCGGTTTGCGTTCATCATTTGATTGGATTGTAACGAAGCACCGAGCCGGGATTGCAAGCCGCAGATTACCTTGGAGAAACGAAGGAGCGAAACCGCGGACCGCTCCCGCTCCATTCTTCGTAGGCCGTGCCGACCGTGATCTGGAATTTGTCATTGCCGACTGTGCCAAGCATATAAGTCTGGAAGACATCGCCGCTGAATTTCCCAGTCGAGTGGCCATAGAGAAAGCCAACTTCCCCTCCGTAATAAAGATGATCCGGCGAGAAGATCGCTTGAGCTAGCGAATCCTTGCCGTCGGTTCCAGAATCTTTTCCATCCGTTCGATATCGTGCAGAAGCGTTTACCTGCTGCACTTGCGTGGTTCCAAGCGAGGCGTTCGGAGACAGAGCAAAGGGCGCCATTCCGAGCCAGCCCATCTGGCTCGAAAGCGGCAGGCGCTGTCCGTCAAGAATACTCAGCACCGGCTGGCTGTGAAGCAGAAGCGAATTGCTCGTCGCACTGAAAATTTCCGCTCGACTAAGTGTCAACGTGGGACCGGTCTCCGGCTTTTTCTGCGCCGCCGCCGAAAAGCAAAAACTGAGAAGGCCAAGGATGACAAAAGTTGCAGGCTTCATCATGAGCGAATTCTCAGCCCAAAAACCGCGAGCACCAGTAAAATTTTCAACCGAGACGGATTGGGCCCTGCGCGCTTCACCCGTTTAACGATTCTCGAAAATAGTCGATCGTCTCCCTGATTCCTTTTTCGAAAGAGATTCGCGGTTCCCAGTTGAGAATTTTTTTTGCGCGGCTGATGTCGGGCTGGCGCACTTTCGGGTCGTCCACCGGCAACGGCTTGTATTCGATTGTCGATCTTGTCCCGGTGATTCGAATAATTTCTTCAGCGAATTGTTTGATGGTCATCTCGCGCGGGTTGCCGAGATTGACCGGCTCGTGAAAATCGCTCAAGGCCAGTTTGAAAATTCCATCGATCAGATCGGATACATAACAAAACGAGCGCGTCTGCGAACCGTCGCCAAAAACAGTGAGTGGTTGCCCGTTTAGCGCCTGGCCGATAAACGCCGGCACGACGCGGCCATCGCGCAAACGCATCCGCGGCCCGTACGTGTTGAAGATACGCACGATTTTGGTGTCGACCCGGTGATAGCGGTGGTATGCCATCGTCATTGCTTCGGCAAAACGCTTGGCCTCATCGTAAACGCCGCGCGGCCCGATCGGGTTGACGTTGCCCCAGTAATCTTCCTTTTGCGGATGCACGAGCGGATCCCCGTAAGCCTCCGATGTCGACGCGAGGATGAACGCCGCTTTTTTGTCCTTGGCCAGGCCAAGCGTGTTATGCGTACCGAGCGCCCCCACCTTCAAAGTTGGAATCGGCAGTTCCAGATAATCGATCGGACTGGCTGGCGACGCGAAGTGAAAGACGTAATCGATTTTCTCCTCCGGCAAAAAAATGAAGTTGGAAACGTTGTGCTTGATGAATTTGTAATTCTCATTCCCGGCTAAGTGGCCGATGTTCGCCGTGTTGCCCGTGATTAAATTGTCAATCGCGATGACCCGATGGCCTTCCGCCAGCAATCGATCAGTTAAATGCGATCCCAAAAAGCCGGCCCCACCGGTAACCACCGAAACAGCATTCTTCGCGCGAGCTGGCATTGCGGTTTATCTAACGGTTGACGCAAAAATTGCGAGCAAGAAACGTTTGTCATTTCGAGCGAAGTCGAGAAATCTCTTACTGTGATTCTTCGAGTCCGCTCGGCATGAAAGGCAAGACCATGCGCATTCTCTCCGGCATCCAACCCAGCGGCGTGCTGCACATCGGCAACTACTTCGGCATGATGCGGCCAGCGATCGCGCTCCAGGCCGAGGGCGAAGCATTTTATTTTATCGCTGATTATCACGCGCTGACCAGCGTGCGTGACCCGAAAGCGCTCCGCGAAAACATTCGCCGCGTGGCGCTCGATTTCCTCGCCTGTGGACTTGATCCGGAGCGCGCTGCGTTGTTTCGGCAATCGGACGTGCCGCAAGTGACCGAGCTGGCCTGGATTCTATCGACCATCGCGCCGATGGGTTTGCTCGAACGTTCCCATTCTTACAAAGACAAGCTCGCGCGCGGGATGGCGCCATCTGTCGGGCTGTTCAGTTATCCGGTGCTCATGGCAGCCGACATTTTAATTTACGACAGCGATGTCGTGCCAGTGGGCAAAGATCAAAAACAACACATCGAAATCACGCGCGATCTGGCGGTGAAAATAAACGAAACGTTCGGTCAGTCCGAGCCGGAGTTGCGGATTTTTAAATTACCTGAGCCGCGTATTCAGGCGGCGACGGAGGTCGTTCCGGGGATCGACGGCCAAAAGATGAGCAAAAGCTACGGCAATAACATCGACATCTTCGGCGACGAAAAAGAAATGCGGAAACGCGTGATGAGCATCGTGACCGATTCCACACCGGTGGAAGCGCCGAAAGACGTATCCAGATCGACAATCTTCCAATTATATTCGCTCGTCGCTTCAAAAAGCGAAATCGCTGGCATGCGCGAAAGATTCCAAAAAGGCGGTACCGGTTACGGCAATTTCAAGAAAGAGCTTTTCGAGAAGCTTTGGGAATATTTCACCCCGATGCGCGAACGCCGCGAAGAAATCCTGGCTGACAAATCGTACATCGACAACGTCCTCGCCCGTGGCGCAAAACGTGCGAATGAAATCGCCGATCAAGTCATGACACGCGTCCGCAAGAGAGTGGGCCTGCGCTAGGGCCACGGTTTGATGACGCCGCACAGTGCAGCGCTGATAGACAGCCGCTAGGTTAAGCCAATGGCAACCATTCGCGTCCATACGATTCCCAACGCAAAGATCGACAAGGTAGCAGGCTGGCGTGGCGACGTGATCAAGATCAAGCTCCGTGCGCCGGCTGTGGAAGGAAAAGCTAATACCGCTCTGCGTTGTTTCCTGGCCGATGAATTGAGAATCCCCAAACACGCGATCGTGCTGGAGCATGGCCATACGTCGCGCGACAAAGTGATTCGCATTATTGGGTTAACCGAAGAGGCGATTCGCAGCTCCCTTATGACAAGAACTTGAGCCGAGTGCTGATCAAGTTACGGCGATGGCTTGGGCGTCGCGCTTGGCTGAACACGTGACTGCTGCTCAAGGCGCCTCCGCACTTCTTCGAGCTTCGATTTGATGCTTTCCGGCGGCGCCAATTCATATGCGCGCGTGTATTCCAGCTCTGCTTGATTCAGGTTTCCCATCTGCAAATAAATATACCCAAGATATTCATGTCCGTAGTAGTCCTCCGGATGTTCTCTTACGATGCTCTGCGCCAGATTCAGGGCATGCTCGTAGTCATATCGCCGCACCGCCTCTTGAACACGCGACCATGGACTCGTACGACGCGGAATTTCGAAAACGAGATACACTGCAATTATTAAAACGGAGATGGCCAGGAGAAGTATCCACTGACTCGTATGATGAAGTCCGCGAACCTCAGAGAGAATTTGCTGGTTGATATCTTCCTTTTGGCTCGGCATCTCATTGGCAGTCCCCGGATCGAAATCTTCTGGAAGCTCCGGGCCCTTTGTTTTGAGAATGCGCGCTGCCTCTTCCGCCTGGTCTTCGGCGACCAGCAACCGGATTGGCATCGCCAGCGGACCGCCGCCATAAAGATTCACATTTTCATCGGCCAGACTGCAAAGGATTTTGTGATCATCTAACACCGACTTGGCTATCGCAGCTTCCGCTGGATTCGAATAGGTGCGCAGCGTGACCATGTCCTACGGATTTGGCTTGTGGCGAATAAGCCGTTTGGGAGCGGTATTGCGCCACGCGACACCGAGAGCTTCACGTATTTTGTCGATCTTCGCCTTGGATAAATACACGTTTGTGTTTCCGCGGCGCCCCCACGCGCCTTTAACAGGCCGAAACACAGCAGGATCAGCTCGCACAAAACTTCTTTGTCCTTCCGGCGTCAGCTTGATCATTCCCCACTCTTCATCAGGATAACCGAGCGTCGCGAAGATCCTGCCGCCCACGCGAAAATCCG
>WNFQ01000543.1_pt1 | contig 25096 bp, 22 predicted proteins | sample 5400171 | NCBI WGS metagenome assembly WNFQ01 (sample SAMN13153356, study PRJNA577476) | soil metagenome | isolation source: 20 cm soil under Madrone tree | place: USA:California | collected 2016-06-14
TTCCCGATGTCGAACCAAAGGGAGAAAGCGGGCTGATGAGTGTGGCGCTCCATCCGCAGTTTGCGGCGAATCATCTGCTCTATCTTTCTTATGCGTACAACACCGGCGGCCAACTCGTGCGCGTAGTGCGTTATCGCGAGACACCGGCCGGCTTCACCGATCGCAAAGTCATTATCGAAAATATTCCGGCGGCGCAGTTTCACGCGGGCTGCCGCCTGCGATTTGGACCCGACGGCAAGCTTTACATCACGACGGGTGATGCGACGCAACGCGAGCTGGCGCAAAAACTCGATTCACTGGCGGGAAAACTTCTGCGTCTGAACGATGACGGCACGGTGCCCGCGGATAATCCTTTTGTCGGCCGGCAGGACGCCCGCCCGGAGATTTGGACCTACGGGCATCGCAACTCGCAAGGCATAGACTGGCAGCCGTCCACGAACCTTTTATGGGAAACCGAGCACGGACCGAGCGGTTTCGACGGGCCGGGCGGCGGCGACGAAGTCAACCTCATCGAGCGCGGAAAGAATTATGGTTGGCCGGTGATTCATCATCGCGCGACTCATGAAGGCATGGAATCGCCGGTGTTGGAATTTACGCCGGCATGCGCGCCCGCGAGCGGCATGTTCTATCGCGGATCAGTGTTCCCACAGTTCAAGGGCAACTTCTTCTTTGGCTGTTTGGTTGGTCAACGAATTATCCGCGTCGTGACGAATGGCCGGACGGCAGTCAGCCAGGAAAATTTGTTGGAAGAGAAGTACGGCCGGATCCGGGATATTGCTGAAGGGCCGGATGGGTTGATCTACTTCTCGACTTCTAATCGCGACGGACGTGGCCGGCCGGCGCCGGATGACGATCGGATCTTGAGGTTGGCGCCGGTGAAGTGAGGAGTGTTTACCGGAGCGCGGACATCCTGTCCGCCTGAGCGCGTAGCGCGAACACCCTAACGCGATCCTCCGCAAAACTTGAGCGTGCTGCGCACGCTGGCGGACAGGATGTCCGCGCTCCTTAAAATCAAATTAAACTTTTTGGGCGAGGACTGCTGATTTGCTCCAGCCGATGGCCTGGAACCTGGGGAAGCGATAGTGACTGACTACTTGAAAATATCGATCGGTCGTCTCGGCAACTTCATGAGGTGGGTGGGTCTTAAACCGAAACAGCATTTCCAGGAGCGACGTTATCGGGGTCGGGCGCATCGGCAGATGGAGCAAGTGCCCGCCGGGCGCGATCACCCGCGCCAGTTCGCTCAGACCTTCATCGAGCGGCACATACTCCAACACGCCGCTGGTTAAAACGAGATCGAAGGCTTCGTCAGCAAATGGTAGCGCCAGCACGTTACCCTGCGCGAACCGCACTGCTTGTTCGCTCGGGTTGTTTTTGCCCACGTACTTTTTCGCGGTGGCCATCGACGAAGTGGAAAGATCCAGGGCGGTAAGTTTCACCGGAACCTTTAGATTTCTCAGCAAAGCCAGCGTCAGAGTCCCGGTGCCACAGCCGGCGTCGAGTACGCTGGCCCCTGGAAACACCGGCAAATGATGAGCTTCGAAGTATTGATCGAGCGAGCGTCCATAACCGTTCAGCTTGAACGTGAGGTCATAAAAACCCTCAATCCGATCATAGAACGAGCCCGCGCGAGCATTGTTCTTCGTTGCAGTCAGTACGTATTCTGCCATCTTATGATTGCTGGTTAGTTAAAATGTACGCGCCATTGAAACCTAGTCCTGCCTACTCGTCAAGGAATAACTAGCGAAAAAAACGTCTCGCCATTCTAGCCCGGCAACCCCGCATTACTCAAATAAGACCTCCGGCTGACGAAATTGCTATGAACCGGGCCGAATCTGCAAATCCCGACGCAAGAAATGTTGATTCGCGACGTTCAGCAAGCGACATCAGCCAGTCTGGCCAGGAAGGGAACGAGAAAAATGCTGAAGAGAGTGTTGACGATAATCGGTTTGACGATGACCCTCGTCGTGTTCGCAGGTCTAGCCCTTAAATATGGTTCGCGCAATGCCCAGGCAAACATCGGCGAAGTGAATCTGGCTCCGGAAGAGTCATATACCGAACCCGTAGTTGCGGAAAACGGATTTACCGTAGAGGTGTTGGTCGACGGGCGTCGATTGACGGAGTATGCGGCGCGTGGTCGCCGTTACGTGGAAGCGCTCGAGGGTGCCGAGTACGAGGTGCGGGTTCACAATCCGACCGGCGCGCGAGTGGCCGTGGCGCTTTCGGTCGACGGCTTGAACTCAATCGACGCGCGCCACACCAGTGCCTGGGACGCACATAAGTGGGTCATTGAACCCTACGGAACGATTAGTGTGCGCGGCTGGCAAATGAGCGGTGAGAGCGCGCGGCGCTTTTACTTCACGACTGAGCGGGACTCTTACGCAGCGAAACTGGGTCAGGCATCCAATCTTGGTCTAATCACGGCCGTCTTTTTTCGCGAGCGACAGCCGGTTACGATCACGCGCGTGACTCCGCCGTACAAGGAAGAAGATCGGATCCGTGATCAGCAATCGGCGCCGGCACCGAAGACGCCAGGAGAATCGCCGGCGCGGAGCGAGGGCAGTAGCGATGCGGCTAAAGCGCGCAACGTCCCGGCCTATCCGCCGCCGGATGATGAATCAGCAGCGACCGGTATCGGCCGATCGGTTCGCAACGACGTGCAGTGGATCAGGATGGATTTAGATGCGCGGCCGGCGGGCGAGATTGTCATTCGCTATGAATACCGGGCGGCGTTAGTGCGTTTAGGAATTATTCCACGTGATTATCCGCGGCCGGACGTGCTGGATCGACGCGAACGTGCGAAGGGTTTCGAGCCGAAGTATTGTCCGCAGCGTTAGGAGGAAACGAAAGGGTCGCAGGCAGGGATGCCTGCGAACCGCACGCAGGATGCGTGCGCTCCGGATGCGTGCGCTCCTTTAACGGCGTTTGAGGTTTGAGTCGTACAGTTGGCGGTAGGCTCGATAGTAAGACATTACTTTGAAGACGTAGTTCTTCGACTCGGTGAATCCGACCTCGGCGGCAAAGACGCCTTCATCGTTTTGATTTGAACGACCGAGCCAGCGCGCCACGTTGTCTTCACCGCCGTTGTAGGAAGCGGCGATCGCTTCCGGCAACCCGGCAAACATCCTTGACAGTTCGCTCAAATATTCACTGCCGACAGCGATGTTTGTGGCGGGCTGATAGAGCGAGTCGTCGGTAAGCTGATTGAGGCCCGCGCGTTGCCCGTATTTCTGGGCGGCGTCGATGGTTAGTTGTAAAAGCCCACGTGCCGCCGAAGGCGATTTGGCGTTCGGCTTGAATGCGCTCTCCTGCTTCATGATTGCGAGGACCAGACGCGGATCCAGCCCGCGCTTTACGGCTTCACTGACAATTTGAAAACGGTAAGGCACCGGATAGTCTGCGACGGCGGCGGCAAACGCAGCCTGGACTGTCTGCGATCGATCTGCCGCTCTCTGGCGCGCGGTCGGATCATTGATCGATGCCAACCTGTTCGTCGCCAAGCCTCCATAATAAGAATTGACGTTGTCAGGAATCATCAGGTAAGTGCGAATGGCATCCTGAGTTCTCCCGCCCCGCTCGAGTGCATGCGCCTCAAGATAGAGCAACTCATCGACGCTGGTATTGCTGTCTCTTGGCAGAGACTTTTGTAACAGTTCATCCGCAGTTTGGACGGCATGGGGCCAATCTGCTAAAGCAATGTCCAGCCTGAGGCGCGCGAAAATCGCGTTGGTCTCAACTACTTTTCCGGCAAACCTCTCGCGCGTGCGATTGATCCAGACAATGGCGTCCTGTGGGCGTCCGGCTTCACGATAACCGTCGATGATATTCAAATGCGCGGTGTCGAGGCGTTCACCGTTGGGATACTTTTCGATGTATTCGGCATAACGCGCGGCGGCTTCGGCGCCGCGGCCCATGCGCAAGAGCGACGAAGCGGCGAAGTTCGAACCTTCGCGTCCTTCTTTGGTCAGTGGATAATCGCGCGCAACTCTTTCGTAAACCTGCCGAGCGTCTTCATAACGTCTCTCAACATAGTACGAGCGCGCCATGCCGAACAGCGCCGCGGGCACATTGACGTCGTTCGGATAGTTATCGAGAACCGCTTGCCAGTGTTCTCGGGCGGGCGCGAACGCGCGGTTGGCGAGGTAAATTCCCGCCCGGCGCATGTGCTCGGCCGCGCTAATCTGCGGGGCAAATTTTCCATTGGCGGCGCGATCGGCTCGATCATTGATACGTACGGCGTTCAGTGCCGCATCAGTTGCGCTTTGAGCATTAGCCAGGGTGACAAGGGCAAGGACCAGGCAGAGACCGAAAAAGGTTCGCAAATGTAAATTCAAAGATTGCTCAGACCGCCCCATTTTCCTGATCCTCTTCCACGATTTCGTGACTGGTAACAATCTCGGCGCTGCCCCGCAGGGTCGCGGCTACGCTACAGTACTTTGTTTCTGAAAGCTCAATCGCGCCGGCGACGGCTCGCTCAGAAAGGCCACGACCGCGCAAAATGTGTCTGACGTAAAGACGCGTATAACTCCTCGGAAATTCTTCGCGCCGTTCCCCGCTTACTTCGATGCGATAGTCTGTAACGTGTTGCCGCTTCTTTTTCAGAATCGCAATCACGTCGACGCCGGTGCAACTCCCCAGGGCGATCAGCAGTAGTTCCATTGGCGTCGCTGCGGCGGCCCGATCCGAATCGGTTTCGATCGCCTGCGCGTGTCCGGACGGGGTAACACCTATGAAAAATTCGTTCCCGGCAAAATGAATCGTAGCTTTTGTGTCTTTGTTGGGCATTGGCTCATTCTGGAAATTAAAGAAAAGAATAACATGCTCGTTTTCAAAACGCAGATGGACGGCGTTGATACTATATTTTGCAATCAAATCGCTAAAGCCAGCTCAGTACGGAAGACCTATTAAGCGGCAACCTTTGCGCTCCCTCAGCGAATCCCAAGTATATCCCCCTCCATGGCTGAATCGTCTCTCCCCGTTCCCTCAGATCTGCATGGCCCGATGTTTGATGTGCAAGTTATAGAGAAGAAAATTGTGTTGAGGAGATGACCAACGAACGGGAGGAAGGAACAATGAGCAGACGTTTTATTACAGCAGCATTGTCGATCATGTGCCTGACAATGATGAGCCTGCTGGCTCAGGCACAACAGCGGGTTTACCAGCGCCCAAGTCCATCGACACGGCCAGCGATTTTGCGGCTCGAGACTCGCGCGAATCTCTTTCGCAATAGTGTCGAGGCGTGGAACCAGGAAAACGCGACCACGACCTATGGGAGCAGCGAGAACATCAACGGGTTGGCGCGCGACTTCAACGATAGCGTGCGCCGGCTTCGCGATCGTTTCGATCGGCGCCAGGCGACCTCGTCCGATGTTCAGGGAATCCTGAATCTGGCTTCGCAAATTGATGACTCTTTGAGGCGAAACCCTATGGACTCGCAGACCTTGAACTACTGGTCGAGCATGCGCGTCGATCTCAATCAACTGGCGCGGGCTTACAACCTTAACTGGCAGCCATCGACAGCAACCTACGGCAATCCCAACTATGGAAACCCGAACTACGGTAATCCGCCGTACGGCAATCCGAACTACCGCGATCAATATGGCAGCCGGATTCTGACAGGAACCTATCAAATCGACACTTCGCGCAGCGAGGATGCGCGGCTCGCGGCTGAGCGGGCTACCCGCGGTCTCTCGCCCAGTGAACGGCGCCGGGTGCTGGATTCTCTAAATCAACGATTGGACCCGCCCGAGCAAATCGCCATCGACGTGCAGGGACGAACAGTCACGTTGGCATCGACGAGAGCGTCGCAAATCACGTTTGACGCCGACGGTCGAGAGCGGATTGAAACGACTCCCGGCGGGCGGACAATTCGGGCGCGCGCGACACTTAGCTCTGACCAGCTGACCGTGAGCGCAAACGGCGACAGCGGAAATGATTTCACGGTCACTTTCCAACCGATCGACAACCAGCATTTGAGAGTAACTCGACAGGTGTACGTTCCGGGACTCTCGCAGCCGATTGTGGTGCAAAGCACTTACCAGAAGACTGCGGATACAGCCAGGTTCGACATCTATAATCCGCAGAGCTATCCGAACTATCCGAACTATCCGAACTCGACGGGTGGGTTCGTAGTGCCCGACGGTGCTCGTGTCGTCGGCGTGCTGGACGATACTCTGTCGTCGCGCACGGCGGTGGTGGGTGATCGGTTTACGCTAAGAGTGACTGATCCTCCTGAATTCGATGGCGCTACGATCGAAGGGCATGTCTCGCAGATTCAGCGCAGCGGACGTCTAACCGGGCGATCGACGATGACTCTGGACTTTGACAGTGTCCGTCTACGCGATGGTCGTAGTTATCGCTTTGCAGGACTGATTGAGAACGTGCGTACGGCCAATGGAGACATCGTGCGCGTGGATACTGAAGGCACGGTCCGTGATGAAAACCAAACGACAAAGACTGAACAGCGCGCGGCTATTGGCACTGCGGTTGGCGCGATCATTGGCGCAATAGCCGGCGGCGGAAAGGGTGCGGCCATTGGCGCGATTCTAGGCGCGGGCGGTGGCGCCGGCTCTGTCTATGTGGAAGGCCGAAATGGTCTGGAGCTTGGCAGGGGCTCTGAGATCATTATTCGCGCGGGAGCGCCACTGAATACGCCGCGATAGGAAAGCTTATCAACGGCACTTGAATGCTGCGGCGAGTTGCGATCAGCGATTGCGACTCGCCGTTGCTTTTAGCTAAACAAGTTTCGGCGCCGGCATGCGGGCCCGGCGCTTACTCTCTCGCAGACAGTTCTTCGCGTAACTCTCGCTCAGTATCTTCGCGCAGTTGTTGCTCGACGCGCTCATTTTCCAACGCCAAAGGTAGTTGCTTGCGTCCCTCATTCAGACGCTGGAGCATGTAATTGGTTTCGGCCCAGCTCGCGCCGCGACTGGCGGCAGCCTCGATCATCTGCAAGCGTGCTTCGGCCTCGGCGCGCCGCGCTGCGCCTTCCTGTTTGAGCGCGTCCAGCCGAGTCCGATCGCGGGCCAGCTCTTCAAGCAACACTGCCGTGTCAGGCGCGTTCAAATATCTCGCGCGGCTGATCCGCCTTTCCACCAGCAGGAAATCGCGGCGCGCGCGCGAGGTCAGTCGCGAGGCATTCAGCCGCAATGCCAAAGTTTCGCGATATGCGTCGGCCAGCAACGGTTGCTTTTTCTCCATCTCTTTCAAAGCGCGTCTTTCGCCGCTGGCGAGTTCGGAAAGAAAATATCCAACTTCGTCGGCAGTAATACCATCAGAGGCAAGGTGGTCGCGAAGCTGTTGCGCCCATCTGCGTCTAAAGAACAAGAGCACGACCGCGGTTACGATAGCCGCTATCAGGGCAAATGGGATCGAGGTGAGCGCCAACACCAGGTACACAGTGGCGGCTCCCGTCAACAAGTAAGCAATCAGGAATGCTGCCGGCGGGCCGAGGGTCACGCCAAACAGAGCTACCCATGGCGCCATTTGCCAAAGGCGGGCTGCCTTTATCTCGCGGACAGCAAGTTTGCCTGACTGATCGTTTTCATTCATAGAATCGGCCGCAGGATCGTCCCGGCACAGATTACCAGGCAGGAAAATTGATCCTCGTTCTCGGGAATCATACTAGGGTGCCGAACGACAGGCTAGTTCGGGGTCCAAAGGCTCGGCTTCCCCGCCTGCTGGCCTTGTAATATGATTGGGCCAACAGGATTGAGGACCACGATGATCAAAACGGGAAAAACTATAGCGATTCTACTCGCGGCCATAGCTTCTGTACTGTTGATTGGACAATTAGCCCAGGGCCAGGGCAGTCAACGCGACGGCCGAAAAAATGGCGGAGCAAAGCCGGTCACCGTTCCGGTGACGATCCGAGTGCGCGAACCGAGACGTGTGGTTGAAATGCGGTTTGTGGATTTCATTCTCAAGGAAGACGGCGAGTTGCAGACAATTCTTTCGATGCGTAATCCCGCAGAGAATCCGATCACGCTGGCGATCCTGTTGCAGGACGACCTGGTTTCATCGATCTCTACTGAAGCGAAAGGGATTGCCAACTTTGTGCGACGGCTTCCCCCTGGCTCGCGAGTTATGGTCGGTTATATTCGGACCGGTACTCTCGATGTGCGGCGCAAGTTCACCTCCGATCTTGAAAAGGCGGCCACGGGCGTGCGTCCTCCGATGGGACTAGCCAGCGCCGGTCCCTTCAATCCGTTTGTTGAGATTATTGAGGCGCTGAAGCGATTTGATTCGCAGCCGTTGGGCCGGCGCGCGATGATAGTCGTCTCCGACGGGGTCGATATTTCCCGGGGAATCGATAGTTCCGGACCGGGAGAGAGTTTGGATCTGCAGCGGGCCATCAGTGAAGCGCAACGGCGCAGTGTAGCCATCTATTCAATCTATGCGCCATCGGCCGGGACGACCGGAGGGTTGTCAGCGCTTAACGGACAGAGTTGCCTGGAAAGACTTTCGAAAGAAACAGGAGGACGCGCTTTCTTCGAAGGGACGGGTGCACCGGTTAGCTTTGATCCTTTTATCAAAGAAATCGACAATTCTATTTCGATGCAGATAGCTCTGACGTATCTTTCGACTCACCCGGGAAAAGGGTTTCATCGTTTGGAGATCAAGCCGCTGGAGCGGGACACGGAAATCCGGCATCCGGCGGGCTATCCAAAGTAAGCCGCGCTATGTTTCTTTGAATGGCGGCTTGCCTCCGGCGCATCTCTTTTATTTGCATTTGCAGGTCCAGCAGGTGCAGATCCAGCATTAACCGCAGATCGTTGTTCAGCTTCAGCCCTCGCTCAAAATCCTTCTGAGCTTCGCCCGCATGACCCTGGGTCTGATGGGCCAGACCGCGCTCGGCATAAACAAGCGGATTGCGATCGTCGAGCGAGATGCTCTTATCAAAATCTGCAATCGCGAATTTTGAGTTGCCCTCAATGAGGAAGGCCCGTCCGCGTTTGAAATAGGCTTCGGCGTCGTTCGGACTCAGCGTAATAGCGCGGTCAAAATCATTGAGAGCGCCATCAAGATCCAGCCGGTTCGATCTTATGTAACCGCGATTCAAATAGGCCTCAGTGATGTCGTGATTGTTCACCGCCATCTGAGGATCCAAGTCGCAGACAATCTCGTAGTCAGTGATCGCACCGTCAAGGTCGCCCCCGGCTCGTCTGGCTTTGCCGCGGTTCAGATAAGCGTCCGCCAGCTTTGGATCGATCGTGAGCGCGCGATTATATTCCACGATCGCGCCCGCGATGTCTCCTTTGCTAAAAAGCTCGATGCCTCGCTTGACTAATTTTTTCGCGGATTGTTGCGCAGAGGCATTTGGCGCGTACGCCAAGAGACCAAGAATCGCGATGAGCAGGATGCGCTTCATGGTTTACCTCCTAAAAGCCGGGCGTCACGGCTCTTCAAGAACGGGCCGAGACAGCGCCTTACCGGACCTTTGTTACTGCACCGTGGCGGGTAAGAGAGACCCGCGCGGATCCGAGGCGATGGCCATGCCATCACCCATCGTTCCAATCATCCCATGAAAGTGAATTTCGCTGCCGGACAAAACCAATAATACATCGCCGGCATGATATCGCGGGTCGCTAAGTGCGAACCGGATTACGGTCGCCTGGCCGTTTTCGTGTTCGAGGGTGTCAAATGAAAAGGTCTCGGCGTCTGCTACGTAGGTCTGTGCGTGCTGCGCCGTTTTTTGCGAATCAGGCATTAACGTATTTCCTTTGAATCTGTGTTTAAGTTAATGGGGCGGCTAGTCGGGTTCGAACCGACGACCTCCTGAGCCACAGTCAGGCGTTCTAACCAACTGAACTATAGCCGCCAGATATAACATCCGATCAGTCTAAAACAAATAGTCACTCTAACTGATGTTTACACCAGTCATTCGATTTGTTCAAGGCGGCACTAAGCGTGCTAACTTTAATGCCAGTCTCTTCAATCAATCAAGCCAGATCCTGCGCAATTACCTCATCTCTGTTTAGCGATGCGAGCAACCGCTCCCGCTGGCCGAACTACCATTTGACTCTGGCAAGTTCGTTTAAGTTGCAGTATTCTGCGCACGCCAGAAAACCCCGTCCGCTGGAGCTAGCAATGAAAGCAAGACTCTCCGTTCGAAAACTTTGCACTTTTACTTTGTCCGTTGCCGTCCTGGTGACCCTTTGGCAATTCTCAGCCGGTGTTCACGCCCAGAAAGCTGGAAAGGCAAAGAACGCGGATCCGCCGCCGGTCGCTGATGCGAAGACTGCCAAAAGAACTGAGGCGGCGGTGAACAACGCCGAATACGCGGCGAAGATCAAAGAGAACACGACTCAGCCCTACTTCATGACAGAGCTGGTAGATCACCTGCCCGCTTCCGACAAGATTCCGTCCCCCGACAAGATTCTCGGTTACACGGTTGGAGCGCCCGGACATCTAACCTATACGAAAGATCTTTACCGTTACTATCGCGAGTTGGAAAAGACTACGCCGCGTGTCCGGACCTTTGTCGCTCCCGAAAAGAGCGAAGAAGGAAAGGAGCAATTGCTGGTGGCCGTGGGCGATGAGGATTCGATTGCGAAGCTCGACCGTTATAAAGCAATCACCGCGAAACTGGCTGACCCACGCGGAATAACCGACGCCGAAGCGGAACAGTTAATCGGAGAAGGAAAGGCTCTCTACTGGGCTTCCGGATCGATTCACTCGACCGAGACGGGTTCGCCGGAAATGCTGATGGAACTCGCTTATCGTTTGGCCGTTGAAGAAACACCTTTCATTCAAGCCATCCGCAAGAACGTAATTGTACTGATCACACCGGCACTCGAAGTAGACGGCCGTGATCGGATGGTTGATACCTACAACTATCGTAAAGCGAATCCAGGCAAGAATGTGCCGCCGCTGGTCTACTGGGGCCACTATGTGGCCCATGACAACAACCGTGATGGGTTGGGTATGGCTTTGGCGCTGTCGCGCAATCAGATGAAGACTTTTCTTGAATATCATCCGACGATTCTGCATGACCTGCACGAGTCTGTGCCTTTCCTGTACACCTCGACCGGCACCGGACCTTACAACGCCTGGCTCGATCCAATCGTGATTGATGAATGGAACCTGCTGGCCTATCACGAGATTGAAGAGATGACCAAACGTGGAGTGCCGGGCGTTTGGACGCATGGCTTTTACGATGGGTGGGCGCCGAACTATATGTTCTATGTAGCGAATGGACATAACGCAATTGGCCGCTTTTACGAAACCTTTGGCAATAGCGTGGCCGACACTTTGGACCGCACGGTCAGGGCCGAATCGCAAAGGGACTGGTTCCGTCCCAACCCGCCACAGCCGCGCGTGAAATGGTCCTTGCGCAACAACGTCAACATGCAGCAATCCGCCATCCTGCTGGCGATGAACTTTGTTTCGAATAACAAGGATCGGTTTCTTAAGAATTTTTATCTAAAGAGCAAGCGCTCAGTCGCGAAAGCTACCAACGAGGGTCCGGCGGCCTGGGTGGTGCCAGCCGACCAGACACGTGTGGTCGAAGCGGCCGACATGATGAACCTGCTGCGTTTGATGGGCGTAGAAGTTCACACCGCTAACAAAGAGATCAGCTTGAAAGATCAGAAGTTTGCTGCAGGATCGTATGTGATCCGCATGGATCAGCCGTACTCGCGCATGGCTGACATGCTGCTCGACACGCAGTATTACAACGTGAACGATCCGCGGCCTTACGACGACACAGGTTGGACGCTGGGCGCTCTGCGTAACGTGAAAACGGTTCGCGTAACAGACAAGAGCGTCTTGCAGGCGCCAATGACTCTGCTGACCAAAGATGCAAAGGTCGTGGGGATTGTTACCAGCACATCCTCGCCCACTGCGTATTTAGTCAATCACAACGCCGAAAACAGTCTGATGACGTTGCGGTTCAAACTCAAGGATTTGAAGATTGCCGCTGCGGAGGATCCGTTTGAAGCTGGAGGCCAGAAATTCAACGCCGGAACGTTTATCATCAAGGCTTCAGATAATCCCGGCGACTTGAAGGCGAGGTTGTCAGGACCGGTTGCGGAGTCGGGACTGAAGGCGATCGCCGTTGAGAAGCTGCCTGAAATCAAAAGCCACCCGCTGGCAGTGCCCCGCATTGCTATTCTGCACACTTGGACGAATACCCAGAATGACGGCTGGTTCCGAGTCGAATTTGATCGACTCCAGATACCTTACTCGTACATTTCTGATCAGGTGATTCGGGACACTCCAAATCTGAAAGAGAAATTTGACGTAATCATCTTTCCGCCGGTCGGAGGGTCGGCCCAGGCAATTGTCGGCGGCATTCCGATGCGCGGTGCGCCAATACCATGGAAGGGAAGCGAGGTCACACCGAACATGGCTCTCGGTCCGGATCAGAGTGACGACATCCGGGGTGGGATGACCCTGCGCGGAGTCATGAACCTGCAAAAGTTTATTGAAGAGGGCGGCGTCTTTGTCCCCATCACCAATTGCGTCCGGGTCGCGGTTGATTACGGCCTGGTGAGCGGCGTGGCGATTCAGGAACCGCGAGCGCTGCAGGCCCGTGGCTCGGTTTACAACGCGACATTTTCTGATAGACGCAGTCCCATTGCCTATGGCTATGCCGACACCTTGCCGATTTACTTTAATCAGGCGCCTCTACTCCAGGTCGCTGCTGCAGGTGGTGGGCCGGTGGGGGGCGGGGGCGAGGGTGGTGGTGCTGGCGGTGCCGGGGCAAGGCCGTCTGGGCGTGGAACCCTGACTGATCCGGACATCGTTCAAGGGATGCCGCTGGCTGAACCCTCTCCGCCCAGACGAGCAGGCAGCGAGCAGCTAACCGACGAGCAAAGGCTGCAGCAGGGGCCCTTCTTCACTCCGCCGGCGTTAAGGCCCCGGGTCGTCTTGCGATTCGCTTCTGATGAGAAGAGTCTCTTAATCAGCGGCATGCTCGCGGGAGGTGTAGAACTCGCGAATGCGCCGGCCGTGGTTGACGTACTAGTGGGTCAGGGACATGTGGTGATGTTCGCTAATAATCCGATGTGGCGGCACCAGACTCAGGGGAGTTTTTTCCTGATATTTAATACTGCCCTCAATTACGATCATCTGGGCGTTGGCAGAGACAGGGCAGCCGATCCAGGACGCGCGTCGACAGGCACTGCGGACAACAATTAGTGTTGCTTTTCTGGAAGAACTGAAATGGTGCCCCCGGCAGGACTCGAACCTGCGGCCCTCTGCTTAGAAGGCAGATGCTCTATCCGCTGAGCTACGGGAGCTCGAATTGAAACGTCGGCCGATGTTAGCACGGCTCGGAAATTCCCGCCAAAAAGAGAGTCGCTTAAAACAAACAGGCCGCCGGAAGATACTCCGGCGGCCTTTTCTTCTTTGGAAGATATTATGGTTACGGTTACGCAGCCCGCGTGATTTCAGCGGCTTCTGCATAGACACGGCGTCCGTTGAGAGCGTCGTCTATGATTTCTCTCACGGCAGAAATGTCCGGGTTAACATCCATCCGATCACATGCGGCTAAATGACGAATAATACCCTCGGTGGCGATTTCCATCGGCGGGCCGGTCAGCTTCGAAAAGCGCCGGGCCTGAATGTGATCAATTCTCTGTAGCCGCTCAGCCAGCGGCAGGCCCTTATCAAGATTCACGATTTACTCTCTCTCCTTCATATCTAACTCGAATAGAAGTTCCGATTTACTAACTATAGATGCGTCCTGGGCGTTTCCAGGATGCAAACTCCTTACAGTCTTGGGAGATTTTGCACAGTACCAGACACGAGAGGGGGATCCGGATAGCCTAAACTGTCTCAGCGAAACCCGATACTATAGCACGAGTCTTTCGCTGCGGCTAGTAATTTTTTTAACAACATCCCTCAATAAAGCCTGATGTTTCGGAGGCTACAACGACTCTAGATTTGTTGTCCGTGCGTTAACACACAGACCACCAGAATTAATCTCGGCGGAGTGCTCGAACTGCTAATCAAAATATTTTCCTGGGGCACGTCTCCGTTTCAACGGTGTTGGCCCGGTTGCCAACAACCGCCGTGGGAGTCTCGGAAAAAGAGAAGCGCCGACGGTGCCTCCGGGGACGGAGACACTACGCCGACGCCAATACTTCCGCGAAGGAGATTAAAAGGTAGGCTACTTAACTACTTTTTCGGAAGGACTGAATCCTTCATCGCCTTCCCGACACGAAACTTTAGGGTTGTTTTTGCTGGGATTTGGATAGTTTCGCCAGTTGCGGGGTTCCGGCCTTCACGCGCCTTCCGCTCTGAACGAACCAATTTTCCAAAGCCCGGCAACACGAACTCGCCATTCGATTTTACTTCGGAAGTTGCCAGGTTACCGAGATCTTCGAAGAGCTGCTTTACCTGGGCTCGCTTCATACCGGTTCTTTCAGCGAAGTAATTGATAACGTCGGACTGAGTCATGCGTTTCTTGCCTGCTGCCGTGCTGGTCGCCATGTGTGGTATACCACCTCCAAAAAGTCAACAAAATGAGAAAACTGTCGCAGCCAGATATACCACAGACCAGGCATAAAGTCTGCTAAAATCGGCATTTTTTCGCCCATTTTGTAAAAAAGTTTTGCTGCCGGTCAGTCGAACCTGACCGCCATTTAGATGTCAATCGGGGGGAATGCTTCGGGCGATTCAGCCTGGAGTCTCCGCGAGAGTGATCTAAGTGCAGATGCCGGGTCATTTAGGGAACCCAACAAGATCAGGCAAAACGGATCCCTGAGCTGGAACCACGCTCCTTAATGGTTCCGACCAGGATGAGACCGACTTGGAAGGTAGGTCGTGGTAGAGGATCTTTCGGGTTTTTGGTCGGGGCGAGAGGATTCGAACCTCCGACCTCTCGGTCCCAAACCGAGCGCACTACCAGGCTGTGCTACGCCCCGTACTCACACGCAAGTTCGCATTGTCCTTGAAACAGACCCGCCATTCTAGGCATTTGCCAAAGTAATGGTCAAGGATCGAAGGAACTCAACTGCACCTAACAATGCGCGCGCTCGATGACTTATCTCATTCTTGGTTTCTGGTTTCATCTCGGCAAAGGTCTGGTCATAACCATTCGGAATGAAGACCGGATCGTAACCAAAGCCTCCAGATCCGCGTGCAGCGAAATCAATACGCCCATCGCACGTACCCACTGAGACGTTGAGGATTTTACCCGCACCGTCAGCGATCACAACCGCCGAGACAAATCGAGCCGAGCGCTCGGCCGCTGAATTTCTTGATAGTTCAGCCAATAACTTTCCGATGCGGTCGGCGTCAGAAGCCCCTTCTCCGGCATACCGGGAGGACAAAATACCTGGGGCACCGCCGAGCGCATCGACTTCCAACCCGGAATCATCCGCCACGGTTAGCCGACCAGTTTGCGTTGCATAGCCGACGGCTTTCAAAGATGCATTTTCGATAAAACTGTCACCCGTTTCAGGGACCTTTTCAACAGTGGGAAAGTCGGTAAGCGCGGAGAGTTCGATTGGCAGGTGAGCAACTAATTGCCGAAGCTCCCGAAGTTTGCCCTGGTTCTGTGTAGCCACCAACAGGGATTGCCGAGTGATCACTTGGCGTTCTCCGGAGTTAGCGTTACCAGTAGCGAGCCCAGCAGGCCAAAGGAGGATCGCGAGGTCCATTCGAGCCCGACATCCCTTAGAATTACAACACTAACGGTGAACGGCAGCGATTGCGAGGCCTGGTCTATGGCAGGCGCGCTGGTAGAAAACGCGGACCGCTCGTGCTCTGAGAAAAGCTCGACAAACGAAATAGCGGCCTTCTGATCGTTGCTGAAAGTAAGCACCGTTATCGGTAGCGTAAGGTCGATCAGGCGTTGCGACTCTCGGAAAGCATCGGTCGCAGTCAGAAGTTTAGATTGGGTCTTCGCCTGAAGACAGTGACGAACTGCCTCCGCAGGCCCGGAAAGAAAGTAGTTGTCGGCGAAGCTGGCCGCCCAGTTGTCGGTGCTGGAAAGTAACAATTCGAACTCTCCCACGGTCTCGGTCTTTGGCTTTGCTCCCAGCCGTTGGAGGGCCACCTTTCGCAGGCCCTGTCGATCCAGGGCCTCAGCGATAAGGACTGACGGCGACGTTTCTTCCAGTCGAATGGTCTGTATGCGAGTGCCAACGGAGTGAACAAAGGAATCGGCGTCGTCGATTCCATATGGCTTGAAAAGACTCCGCAACAACGGGCGCGTCGCAATTGCTCCAATCAAATCAGCATGCGACGCTATGATGGAATTTAGATCGCGCCAAACTCCTTCAACATCACGAAAGTGATAAAGCGAAACAGAATGCGCGTCGGCTGGTACGAAGGGCAAATCAGCGAGCGCTAGCCTATCTTCGGGAACGAAGCTGCCGCGAAGCTTGTCGGCCACGCCCGCTGAAAGCATTATCGAGCAGCGCTCCTCAACCGTGCCGTCAACAAACCTGGAGCTCCAGCCCAAACCATCGACAAGATTTCCGATCGTCTCAGAGAAGATCTGCGAGACAGTGACAGCATCCGACGATGAACCCGCGCGATAAAGCGCATATGCCTGCAGCAATGACTTCACCCCGGACTTGGATACAAAGCCAAACACACTGGCGCTCTGGGCGCCGACTCTTTTGCGCAAGTCATCGATTTGCTTTTCGCCAGACAGTGCAGCGCGCTTTCCCTCCCGCGCTTCAACACATTGCACAACCGACGCCTCGTCATTGCCAATGATCGCAACAGTGCCGGCGAAGGCCGCCGCGATGTGCCGCGATCCATCACCGGAGGACCACTCACTAAGATCGACGCCGTCAACTTGTTTGTGCGACAGGATCGGTTGTCCATAAATGCGCTTGGCAAGGTCCTCGATGTGTTGCTCGACTATAGGCCGCATTCGTCTCTGCGTAGTGTGGGTTTCTATAACGAAAGTAGCGAGCGGTTTGATGGTTAGGGTGGGACCGGCCTGGCTTGTGTGCGCCCCGGTAAAGACGATCGCAACCTGCGAGCGAGCCAGAAGAATAGCGGGGGCAGAACCAATTCCCGTCCATCGAGCTAATCGCATCACCCAGCGGTTGGGCAGGAGGCTCGACCGCGCGCCAACAGGGCCGGCCAGAGCGTTCCAGGCTTGCGTCCCTTCAATTCCCTGGGCAACTTCGGTGACATCGTTTGCCTCGACAAATGCGAGACAATCGGCCGGCGCATACGTCGCCATATCCGTATGCCCCGCACGAGTCCAATAGAGCCATGCAACCAGCAAAGCAACAAGCAGAAGAGGAAGAAGAATTTTTGCGCGACGAGTTTTATTCAATCTTCGCATCCTAAACTGTGTGGTCGCAGCTAGCAAATTGCCGCTCGGTCAGTGGGCGCTTCTTCGTTGCCCAGGATTCCTGTAGCGACGCAATAAACGCCAAGACATTCAGCTGCCTCTCTCCTGTGTGGACGGAGGCGTCATCAACAAGCACCGTGAATCTCCCCTGCCATGCACCGTGAATCTCCCCAGCCATGCACCGTGAATCTCCCCAGCCATGCACCGTGAATCTCCCAAGGATAGAGCAAAAGTCCTACGTTTCGGGATCGCAGACACGGTTAAACGCAGCAAAAATCTGTTGACATAGATTGGTGCTGTGGTGTAGCCTTCAATCCAGCGGTGGAGCCACAAGCTCTTTCCTATGTGGGTTCTGGTTTCTTTTCCATTTCTACCGCGTCTGCAAGTGGCGGCCAACCCGCCGAAACGCCCCGCCCTTCGCTAGAAAGCGAAGTCTTCAAACTTACAGTGAAAAAACCAATGACTAACTCAAGGTATGCCAGCCGGATCAGATTAGTGCGCGCCGGTTTGTCGCGCGCCCGTCGCGCTCGCGCTCGCGTGCGTCGCCAGCGCCTGCTGATGCTTAAGAATGCGAGGAGCAATTAATGATGTGGAAACGTGGTAACAAGAGCATGGTCGGCGTCGACATCGGATCCAGTTCGGTGAAGGCCGTGGAACTGCAAGGCAAAAACGGCGACTTCCAACTGGTCAGCTTAGGCTATGAGGGCCTACAGCCGGATTCAGTTGTCGACGGTCAGATTATGGAATTGAACTCAGTCTCGAATGCCATTGCCAGTATTTTCAACGAGCACAAGATCAAGACCACCAAAGTAGCCGCCGGTGTGAATGGTCACTCGGTGATTGTGAAGAACATCGTGCTGCCCCAAATGACCGGAGAGGAACTCCAGGAGTCATTTGCCTGGCACGCCGAAGAGCATATCCCTTTCGATATCTCGGACGTCAACCTCGACTATCACGTCACTGGCAGCACTCCCGATGCGATTCACGTGCTCCTGGCCGCTTGCAAGCGGGACAAGATTGCGAATCTGAAGCAGACGATTCAGCTGGCCGGCAAGCAGCCCGTAGTAATAGATGTGGATGCGTTCGCGCTCCAGAATTGTTATGAGCTGAACTACGATCCGCAACCTGGTCAGGTTGTGGCGCTGCTCAACATTGGCGCTTCGACCACCAACATAAACATTTTGAATGGCAACCGGTCGGTCTTTACCCGGGACGCAAGCTTCGGCGGCAATCAATATACGTCGCTGCTGCAGAAGGAGCTCGGATTAACCTTCGATCAGGCTGAGCGAGTAAAGCGAGGAATGCCATTGCCGGAAGGCGTCGAGCCGCGAGAACAGGCTCCAATACTCGACACGGTCTCTGACATTCTGGCTCTCGAGATTCAGAAGACCATGGACTTTTATCGCGCGACGGCCGAAGACGGCGAGTCAGCGGTTCAGAAAATTTTGATTTCTGGCGGCGGCTCGAAACTCGATGGCCTGTTGGCGTTTCTCTCGAAGCAATTCGAGATTGCCGTAGAGGTCTTCGATCCTTTTCGCAAGATTCGCGTCGACTCGCGTGGTTTCGATCCTGAGTACATGCGCGAGATCGTGCCGGAGATGGCAATCGCAGTCGGACTGGCACTGAGAGGAGTTGACGCCCGATGATCAAAATAAACCTTTTAGAATCGGTTACAGACCGATCCACCGGGGTCGCGTTTGTTGAAGACAAGGTGTCCAGCACGCGGACCCAGACGTTCCTGCTGGCACTCACGGTCATGGCGTTACTCGTCCTCGGTATGGGTTACGACTATGTCAGCGCGAATGCTCAGCACCAAAGCGCGACAAAGGAACTCGAAAAACAGCGTCGCATCAACGAGCAGATGAATGTCGTCAAGCGCGAGCAGGCGGACCTCGAAAAGAAGATTGCCGATATCAATCTGCGCCTCGACGCAATTCAGAAACTTCGCTCGTCACAGCAAGGGCCCAGTGCCGTTCTGGCCGAAATTAAGGCCCGCTTTGATAGCGTTCCTGGTCTTTACTTGAGAAGCGTCGAGCAGAAAGATGCCGAACTGGTTATCAAGGGTGAATCACCGAATGAAGCGTCTGTCACGCGTTTTGGCCAGAGCATGGAATTCTCGTCAGGCATGTTTACCAATTTGAACATTGAGACCCAGAGAGAAGTAGCCCAGGTCGTGACCAAGCTTCCCAGTGGTGGGACTGCGGCGGCCGCGGCTCCGACTGCTGACAGCAATGTGCCTCAGCCTGAGGTAGTGACGTTTACCATCAAGTGCAATTATGCGCGACCCGCTTCGCCGCCGAGCGCCAACGCGAACCCGGCTCCGACCAATAACGTGGCCAAGAACTAATCGTCGCGAGAACTCTGCTTCGAAAAAGCGACAGGAAAACATCATGAGAATTGGAAACATCAACAGCCTTCCCTGGTACTTGCGTTTGGGCCTTTTCGCGGTGTTGGCGCTCAGCCTGTACGGCGGGTTCTGGTACTTTGTGACCAAGGGCACTCGCAAGGAGACCAGGGATTTGCAGGACCAGATCAGCGTGCTGCAAAAAGCAAACGCCGAAGCCCAGATTGCTTCGCAACGGCTCAATGAGTTCCGGACAGCTTATAAAAATAAGCAGGAAGAACTCGAGGAGTTGCGGGCGCTACTGCCCGAGCAGCGTGAATTGACGAAGGTACTGGAAGGCATCCAGGATCGAGCGCGCACGTCGGGTCTCTCGCTGCGAAAATTCCTACCCAAGGATGACGTGCAGCAGGACTTCTATAGTGGCAAGCGGATTGACGTCTCGGTTCAGAGTTCATTTGCCGGCCTGCGCTCATTCTTTGACAAAATGGCGCAGTACCAGCGCATCGTTTCAATCTCAAACTTTGAAGTGAAGCAAATGGATAAGCAGGCGACCAGCAAGACGGTCGAGGCCCGCTTTGACATGACCGCCTATTATGTCTCCAGCGAAAAGCTGCAGAAGCAAAACGCCAATCAGCCAGCTAAACCTCCAGCAGCCCAGAGCCCCGCGCAAGCTGTTACGCAATCCGTAACAAAGTAGACGAGTCCCCCTAACTTACTTGATAGGAAAGAAGACAATGAATCATAAAAACGCAATTCGTAACCTGGCTGGTGTGGCAGTAATTCTCTGTGCGACTGGTCTCACCGCATTGACGACAATGGCCCAGGAGCCAGCCCCAGCCAAGAAGGTCGTTGCTGAAAAGACCACTGGACGTGATCCCTTTAAGAAGTATGTTCCCGTGGTTAAGTTGAGTAAGTCAGGACCGCAAAAGCTCGAACCACCATCTATCCAGGTGCGCATCGACCGTTACCGCGCGCAGAAAATGGCCGCGGCCAGTGCGCACGTAGCGCCGCCAAAGCCGACCTCGGTTTTGTTGCTGAATGAAATGCAAGTGATCGGAATCTTTCGCACGCCTCGTGGTTTTGCAGCGATGGTCGAAGCGACGCCGATTAAACTCTCCTACGTGATCTATCCCGGCGAAAGTTTTTTTGATGGTCAACTCGTAGCTATCGAAGAAGCCCGCCTGGTCTTTCGCCGTGACGTAGTCTGGACCGATGGACATCGTGAGAAGTCCGTCGAGATCAAACCGTTGCGCACGTCGAGCCCCGTCGACGCCATGACCGCTGCCAAAGCGGCCCCCGCCACTGCTCCGGCTCCCGAGGCTGAAAAGCCGGCAGCGCCGGAAAAGCAATAGTGAAACGATTCCTGGCCCGATAGTCACGCGGAGTATGTTTGCGTGAATAAGGCCCGATACGGTGAACGAGAGCCCAGTGTCGAAACCTGGCTTGGTTCACTCTTGACAATAAGACTGAGCTGCCGCGTTGTGCGGCGCGCGCTTTGAATGTTCGTTACGAGGCATTTCGAGCGAGCGCGTGGCGGAGTTCAGCTAATCCCCTGAGGAGGGAATAATGCCTAAGCAGTCCCCTAAGAATGTCGCCATTAGAACATGCGCTCTGGCGTGTGTCGCCGGCTTGTCACTCAATTCTTTCGCCATTGCCAGTGGTGCAGTCGCCCGCAGGGCGCCGCAACCACCAAAGAATTCCGCCAGGGTATTGTCACCGGAACAGAATCCGGCGCCGTCACCGACACCGGTGAAGCCTGGAATGTCGCCGGCCAAAGACAATATGGCGACCCAGTCCGATCAGGGTCGTCGCTATGGCCAGTCAGGATTTGTCGGTGAGCCGATCAATCTGAACGTGGTGAACGCCGACATCCGCGACATCCTGAACTACATCACCGAACAGTATGGCATTAACTTTGTCATCGACAGTTCCGTGGGCGCCGTACCCGTGACCGTTAACGTGCAGGATGTGCCCTGGAACCTGGCGCTCGAGATGATTCTGCGATCCAACAAATTAGGGGCGCAGGTTAATGGCAACATTCTTCGCATCGCCACCAACGATTCGTTGGCGAAAGAAGCCGAAACCGAGAAAGTCATTAACGATGCGAGGCTCGACACCACCCAGCTGGTAACCGAATTCATTCGGTTAAACTATGCTCGAGCCACCGGCACGCTTTCGACCGCCGGCGGATCGTCGGGTAATTTTTCCGGTGGCGCGACCCCGAATGCTTCGTCGTCCTCCGGAAGCGGAGCGGCCAGTGCAGGTGGCGATCAGGGAATCCTTCCGGTCGTCCAACGTCGTTTGTCCCGGCGCGGTAGCGTCGAAGTCGATGGACGGAGCAACACTCTGATCATCACCGATGTGAAAGAGAATATTGCCTCCATTCGGCAACTGGTAACACTTTTGGATCAGCCCGAGCCGCAGGTAGAAATCGAAACCCGGATCGTAATAGCCAGCAAGAGCTTCAGCCGCGATCTTGGCGTTCAGCTCAACGCTCTGGCTCTTAATACGAGCACCGGCGGCACAGCCGGATTTGGAACCGCTCCCGGAACGCCGCTCGCAGGCGGAGCCGGAGCCGGCGCCGCCAATACGATTGGTCTGAGACCTGCCGGCATTCCGCAGGGCATTCTTAATCCTTCTGGTGCGCTCGGCGCGAACCTGGCAAACACAGTTATCGGTTTGACCACCGGTATTATCGGTACGGCGCAGATCAGCGCGCTGATCACCGCGGCTGAGAGTCGAGGCAACGCTCGCACTGTCGCCACGCCGCGAGTCACTGCTCTGAACAATCGCAAGGCCGAAATTTCCAGCGGTCAGCAAATCCCAGTGACCACGCCACAAACTGGCGCCGGTGGAAGTGGCGGAGTATTGCTCTTTACCACGACCTTCGTCTCTGTCCCGTTGCGACTGGAAGTAACACCACAGATCACTGATGCGGGCACGGTCGTGCTGCATGTCATCGCTGAGAACAACAGCATCAACACGGCCATCGCGATCAACGGGACACCCGGCATTGACACCCAGCGAATGGAGACAGAAGTGCTGGTTCCCAATGGCGGCACCACGATCGTTGGCGGCGTACTTGGCGATCAGGAAACCGAAACTCAGAACCGCACCCCTGGTGTCGCTAACCTGCCAATCATTGGCAATCTCTTCAAGCGCAAAGGCGTCGTGCGCCAGTCGAGCGAGATTCTGTTCTTCATCACTCCGCGTATCTATCGCCCGGACTATAACGGCCAGCCGACTGCGCCTGTGGTTGGCAATGGCACCGGAAACCGCACGGCCACGATTCCACAGCCCGTGCCGTTAGGTAACCCGCAAACCAATACGCCGGCACCGCAGCAGCAGCAGCAGCAGAGTCAGCCGCAGGCACCGCAGACGAGTCCGCAGGTTATGCCGGGAGCGAGCACCCGACCCGGCAGCAGCCGTCCGTAGTGCTCCAGGCGGCCCAGACTTCAGTCTGTGTTACCGTTTGGAGAGGTACTAAATGTTATAAGCTGCAGGGGATGATTGAATTGTTCGTTCGTCCCGTTTAGACTCGACGGAAGATAGCGGTATGTTCAAAGAAGCTCTGCAAACCATAGTCGAAAAAACCGACGGCAGCCTCGGCGCCCTGATCATGGGCGCCGATGGCTTGTCCGTCGAAAAGTTTTTTACTGATGCTGGCGCCGAAGCTAACCTGGATGTGGCGGCGGCTGAATTCACTTCACTGGTTCGCAACGCCAGCCGTTCCGGCAGCGATTTGGATCTCGGCAATCTGCGCGAATTGGTGGTTGCTCTGGAGGGCGTCACAGTCGTCATGCGACTCTTCAACAAAGATTATTTCGTAGTGCTGGCCTTGCAGCCGGATGGCAATCTCGGCCGCGGCCGTTATGAGCTGAGAAAAGCCGAGCTGGTGCTGGCGAAAGAATTCGCGGTGTAGATGGAGCGCGGACATCCTGTCCGCACTGAGCGCGAAGCGCGAAAAAATTAGTTACTTCTATTGCGGCTCCTGATGATGGGAGCCTTTTTGTTTTACCCAAGTTTGCCAGGAATCGGTTCGACTCTGAGGGAGAGCCTGCGATATTTCAAAGCGCGACCGCGACTCTAGAATTTATAAGAAGCAGGATGGGTTCAATCGGCGCGAATTACCGAACTACAAAACGGACAAGTTACGCTTACGTCGCTATAGGTAAAGGGAAGTGTCCCGCCGCATTGCGGACAGGCTGTGGGGAACCTCGTATGCTTCGTCTCGAACCTGGGCTTGATCTTGTGCTTTACCAATTCCGCATTAATCTCATTGGCAAATATTTCCGCAGCCGGCGTGTATCCCGCCCCGTAGAGCTCTCCTACCATTTTGCAGACATCATCCATGGTGTCGTCATACTCTATGATCCAGTCCGAAGCGCTTACGACCTTCAGGGCGTTGCGCGCATTTCGTAGTGCGTTTTCCGGGTTGTCGGCTTTGAGCCAGTACTTAAACGCGTCGTGGCAATCGCCTTCATAGATCAATTCGTTGTACTGCAGGGATTCCTTAGCCAGCCGCTCGTACACCTCTGCAGCCGCGCCGAAGTTGCCCGTGCTGCGATAATCTCGGGCTTCGTCCCACGCTTTGCTGCGGCGCCGGTTTCGTCTGAACTCGGTAAAGAAACCCATCGGGATCGAAAAAGGCGATTAATTACTTCGACGCATGTCTTGTCAATGCTGACATTTATGATTCGAGCTAATGATACTGAAGAGCAAACGGCGTGAAGAGGTTGTCGTAGGTTAAGTGCATTTTCACCCCGCTCCCGGCGGCATCTTCACGCTGGGCATGCCGCGCAGAATAATTCTTTGGCGGCGCGCGACGCGCTTGGGATTGACCTGAGGATTGAAGACTGTGCGCGGGTTGGGAATCATCGCTGAGAGAAACGCACCTTCGCGGGCATTTAGGTTCGCGGCGGGCTTGTGAAAATAGTATTGCGACGCAGCTTCAGCGCCGTAGATGCCATCGCCCCACTCAATCACGTTTAGATAGAGCTCCAAAATGCGTTTCTTCGAAAGATTGCGCTCCATGAAATAAGTGATGATGGCCTCCTGGCCCTTGCGCATGAACGAACGCTCGCTCGAGAGGTAAAGGTTCTTTGCCAATTGCTGCGAGATAGTCGAGGCGCCGCGCTTGAAGTCAGGCATGTTCGGCAGCCACGAGTCGTTTTCGCCTTCTTGCTTGGCTTCCTTTTCGGCTTCTCTCTGAGCTTGATCATAAGCACGTTGAATCGCTTCATAATCAAAGCCGTGATGTGTGGCAAAGTTGGTGTCTTCGCCGGCCAGGACTGCTCGCTGAAGCTGCGGAGATATTTTTTCGAGCGGCATCCAGATCTGTACTCGCTTTGGCTGCTCGCCGTTATTTTGAGCTTCGCGCACGCGCGCTTCAATCATTGAAGTCGTGGCTGGGTTCTGACCGGCCAGACCAGATACCCTCGGCAGCGTGGCAGCTTCAAAAGTGAGTCCGCCCAGGACGATGC
>WNFQ01002757.1_pt1 | contig 25066 bp, 17 predicted proteins | sample 5400171 | NCBI WGS metagenome assembly WNFQ01 (sample SAMN13153356, study PRJNA577476) | soil metagenome | isolation source: 20 cm soil under Madrone tree | place: USA:California | collected 2016-06-14
CGTCGCTAGACCCAGTTTGACCGTCTATTCACCGGTTGATCGTGCGATCTCCAAAGCCGCGAAACAAGCCTTGTGCCTTCGCCCTCGCCGCTCCGCCTTATCACGCAAGCCAGTGCACGGAGGTGCCGATGAGTGCTTGCAGTCGTTGAACGCCTGGTTCGACCGCGACTTGCCCATTCGTTCACAACGGGGTGACGCCGGGCGAATTTGCCCGTCGGCACAAAACCTGGGTGATCCGCAAGGGGGATCAAAGGCGCCGAAAGCTAACGCTACGGACGGTCCGAAAAGGCAGAGCGCTTCAATATCGAGCCATCTCCCAGGAATAGACGGCTCAAAAAGCTGAGGCAGGTCACATCGGCCGCGCTCACATGCCGCATCGAACAGATGCATGATCCGATTGAGCATTAGAGGGCGAGTCGCTCACTGCCTCAAGGAAGCGCGTGCTTCTGTAATTTGTGGAATCAAAGCCTTCGTCGGCGTGCATTGCGTAAAGCCACGTTCCTTGTTCTCGTCCTCACAGAGTCTTTTCGCCGCCTCGGCGTGTTCAAGGGCACGGTCTAGTTCGTCAGCTTTACCAGTATCCTCGATACACCGTGTGTCGCGCGGTCCCCACTTTCCGCGATGATCATTTTGGTCGTGACCGTCGTGGCTGCCTTCATGGCTGAAAACGTTAAGAGTGATCACACGATTGGGAGGCGCTTGACGTGGCTAACTTTACCCCGGTTTTGCACGCTCCCCGGAAGATGCCCATCGCTATCACGTCCGCCAGCGGTCTCGTCATGCAGGATGAAGTCGTGATCGAACTATTTGATGGGTGACTGAACGCTTGGTCGCAGCACCGCGCTCAGCGCAGCGGCAGCATCGCCACCAGCATCACGATTCGGCCCGGTAACCGATAGAACTGGCCGTCGCCCAGTTCACTGGCTAGCACGGGATCACGTCGGTCGCCCAGGTTGTAGCCATTGAGCGCCAACGAAACCATCTGGAAACCGTAGCCGAGCGAGACGTCGGAGCTGAAATAGCCGCCGACCGATGCCTTGTTCTGAGGGTCGAGATAGCGTGGACCTACGTAATTGATCGTTGTCGATGCGCGCCAGCCGTGCCTTGGTGCGTAGCTTGCCCCCAGACCGGCAAGCATCCGAGGCGAGAGAATGAGCCGTTTGCCCTGCAGCTGGACCAGGGATGCGCCGATCAGCGTGTCGAACTGGCGGTAGCGGGCATCGTTGAGGCTGAAACTTCCCCCGACGCGCAACTCGTCGGTGGCTCGCCAGGAGCCCTCGAGCTCGACGCCCTTGAATCGCTCCTGGCCGCCATTGGCCAACGTCGGCGCGCCGTTGATCTGCGTCGTCAGAGCCCGGTGATCGAAGTCGACCCAAAAGGCGGTCAAATCGATGTCGAGCCGTCCATCCATGCCATCGGCCTTGATGCCAGCCTCGAAGCTGCGCTCAGTCTCGGGTCTGGGCAGCGCGCTGAATCCCGCATCGGGACCGAAGTCGATCTGCGACGGCTGAAACGTATTGCTCATATTGGCGTAAAGCGCGATGTCATCCAGGTCACCCTGCGGATCCTGCCAAGCACGCCAGTTCACGCCCAGCGATCCGCTCAGGCGAGTGGCGCGTTGCGATTGGTGGGAATCATTGTTACCGTCGCTGGCCTCCTGCGTTTCGCCAACATGGTTCCACCGCACGCCCGCGAGCAGGTTCAAATTCTTGGTCGCCTTCCATCGAGCTTGAGTGTAGAGACCAAAAAAGCTCCGCGTGTCGCCAAGACCCGTTGTCGCGAGCAGCGTCTGCCCGGCGCTACGGGGGCCCGGCGAACCATCGAGCGGCATCGTATAAGTGAAGGAGCCGCTGTCCTGCCGCGCATGGCCATAGAGTTCGTTGAGTCCAAAGGTGGCGGTCACGTCCGACCATAGCGCCTGCGTGACGTTCGTATCCAGAAAAGCCTCGCTCAGCGTGCGCGTTTGTGAGAAGCCGGCGGCATTGTCACCCACCGCGGTCGCATAACCGTCCTGCAAAAACCCCTGAATGAGGTCTGCGTGAGTATGCGTCAGCGCCAGCGTCGTGCTCCAGCGGCGCGCACCAAGATTCTTTTCGTAACCCAGGACTGCGCGGGCGCGGTTCGTGTCGATCCGGGCGTCAGACGGGTTCTGGTTGAAATCGCCCGATAATCGGCTGGTGAGTTGACCCGAATCGTCCACAGGCGTGGGGCTGGCCGGCCTCTGGTGCTGGACCACGAGGTCCAGGTCAAGGCGCAGCGCTCCGCCGTCAACCGTGCTCGCGGCGCGATACAAGCCGTGTTCGCGATCAAAGCCCGCACGCGTATCGGCGTTGCGCTGGCGCGTGAAATCGGCTGCCAACGACTGCTGCACCGGTCCTCGGGAAAGCACGGTCGCGCCTTCGATCGCCACTGAACCGAAGCTACCCACCGAGGCCGAGACCGCGTCCTGTGCCTTTCCCGCAGGGAAATGGATGATACTGATCGTGCCGGCGAATGCGGTCGTACCGTAGTAAACAGGAGCGGTACCGCGCACCACCTCGACGCGCTCGACGTTGTGCAGATCCAAAGTCTCGAAATGCGGAATGAAAGCGCCGCCGGCCGACACGCCATCGACGACGAGCAAGAAGTCGTCTACCTCGCGTAGGCCCAGCAGGCCCGGAACTGCACCGGCAGGGCCGCTGTCGCCGCCGGGCGCGACGTTCACACCACCGAGCAGCGCCAGGGCGCTGCGCAGGTCGTTGGCGCCACGTGCGCGCAGTTCCTCGCCGGTGATGACGCTGATTGCGTTTGGCACCTCCTGGACAGGTTCCGAAAAACGCGTCGCGGTTACCTGAATCCAGTCGAGCTTCGAGGCGCCTTCGTCACCCGGTTGCTGCGCACCGGCCGGAGCGCATAGCGCGGTTATCAATGCGAAGCCTGTAGTGCATCTCTTGCTTGCAGGAATCATTTAAGAAGTAGCCGCATCCATGACGGGACTCGAGGTAACCTCGATCACTGTGTCGCACACCGGCAGCACCGTGGAAACCATCACCGCCACAAAACACGCGAAGGAGGTCAAAGCGCGGACCATCGGGATTACTCGCCTGGGCAAGTCCCCACTACAACGCTACTGCGGCATCCTTCCGCACACCGTCGCTAACGCGACGAAATTCCGACCCGAAGCCATGAGCGGCCGCGTCGCACAACTCGCTGTTATTGATACGCTGGTTAGTTGTTGTGCTCAGCGACCCGAAGGGCTCGGTAAAGAATCTGCAGCGCACCATTCGCGTTCTGTCCTAGAAGCGGTACTGACGTCCAGTCAGAGCACCCGGCCGGCGCACCGTGTGCCGAACCCACGGCGCGCCTCACTTGTGCGGGCAAGAGTAGCGAATGGGACTGATGTGCCTGGCCCGAATCTCACTCCATCCGGTCGCTGATCGCCGTCAGCGCAGGACCCACGGGCGGCTGCACACGTCGCAACAGTTCCATCCGGTTGCGGCGCAGGTCGATACGGCTCCGCTCCTCAGGGTATGGGGCAGCCTCGCCCACGATGCCCCGCCACAGCAGCCGGTTGTAGCTCACTGGCTCGACCGCGTCTGGCCGGTTGAAATTCATACTGCGGGCTTGGGCCGCCCACCAATCGCCATCGTGACGCAGGACGATGGCCGTCGATTGCGATACACGCGGATCGCTTCGCTCGGCAGCTGTTACCAGCTGCGGATCCACTGGGGGCCGCAGCAAGTTGCCGGGGATGGCATGGTCGTAAGGAGTAAAGTCCGGTTCCGTGGTAAAGACGTCATCCATAGACGCAGCATTCTCATCATTCAGTCCGAGGTGATCCACACCGAGAATGTCCGCAATCGTGCGCACCATGCTCACAGTGTTGTAGAAGGTGCTGACGACTTGGCGACGCTTCGTATACGCTGAAATCACATAGCCCGGCGAGCGGTGTGACTCCACGTGGTCCGGACCGTCGAGGGAGTCGTCCTCGACGATAAATATTGCCGTATCTTTCCAGTACGGGGAATGCGAGACCGCATCGATGAGCAAGCCGACGGCGTGATCGTTGCTCGCGACCTCCAGCTCCGGGGTGTTTAAGCCGGCTACGTTCGCTTTGAAGTTTCCCGTGTGGTCCATCATCAGCAGCATCGGTTCGAAGGTTGGCAGGTCGCCGTTTCGGACGTACTCGTCAAACTCCCGCTTCCATTCCTCATAGCGGAATTCATCCGGCTCGTTCAAATCCCAGCCGCGATAGTAGGGGTCAGTGCGACCGACGAGCCCCGGGGCGATGGGAGCCGCCTGGACAATTCCCCGCGCGGCCGCGTCACGTGCAATGGGGATCAAATTGGGCGTCTGGGGTGTAGGGGTGACAAAGTACGTGTTCGAGAAGTCACCGTTGAATTGATAGTAGCCAGAGCTATCGGTCCAAAGCCCGTAGTGCCGCACACTTTTCCCTGCCCGCAGCACGCTATCCCAGATGTAGCCGCCTGTTTCACCTTCCTCGTCGTGATCTGCACCCCAAGCGACAGCGATGTTCTTGGCACCGGGCAGGATCGTCGAGCTGCCCGAAGGGTCGAATACCGTCGTTGCCCGCACCGTTGTGAGGCTTGGGTCTTCGGCCGTGATTGGCAGGGCGAGATTCATGCCGCGGGGCGTGCCGAGTAACGACAGAAAGTCAAGCGCCAGGAAGCCGCTCGCGTCATTGAACTGATGCACGATCTCAGCGTACTCGTTCGCGTGGCCCTGCGTCACCCACTGCCAGCCGTCGCCGCTGCTCTCTGAAGCGACGTAGAAGTTGTCGAGGTCGACAAACTGCTCCGCTAGCGCATGCAGATTCGGCGTCACCGCCTGCGGAAAATAAGCAAGGCGCGGATCGCCGTTGCCTACCGGGAGATCGCCCAGCATTTGATCGTAACTACGATTTTCCTTCATGACGTAGATCACATGCTTAATCTTGGCCTGCAGGAACCGCATCATCGGACTTACCGCGTGTTGGCCGCCCGTGAAGCCATTATTAGCGTCCACAATTCGAGAAAGAGACCTGAGCGTGCTTGCGCTCGGAATGGGCATCGTCAGAAGACCCGACTTTTGCAGCGCCTCGTTGTACTGGTTCTGGAACGTCGGATTCGTAGACCGTGCGTAGGCGTTGTCTGGGACGACGAACTGCCCACCGTCGGTGTTCGGGCCAGGGGTGCTCTTGAAATTGAAGATATAGAGCTTCTGCTCGTCACTGCTCAGAGTGACCGTTGTCGGGTACCACGCCGTGGGAATACGGCCGCGCACTCGCGCCGAGCGGAGATCAACTACCGCGACGGCGTTTTCGCCGCCAAGCGTCACGTAAAGTGACTCGCCGTCGGCGGTCAGCGCGAGCGAATTCGGATTCGATCCACGGTAGTGGTAGCCTGGACGCTGAAGGGACAGACGCCGTTCGAGAATGTCATCCGCTGTATTGATTTCTTCTACCTCGTCGAGATCGGGGTTGACGACGTAGAGGTAGCGGCCGTTCGGAGACAGCACCATCTTCGTCGGTTCGCCTCCGACGTCGATCACCTTCTGTTGCCCATCCGGACGCGAAATAACAACGACCTGACCGTCGCGCTGGCTCGAGACATAGATCTTGTCCGTCGCCTTGTGGGGACCGGCGTGCGGGGTGACCCACATCGGGTATTCACCCCGAGGTTCGGTCGCGCCTGGCGTGAACAGGCGTACCTCGCTAATCACTTGACGGTTGTCGGCGTCGATGATTGAGATCGAATCGTTCTGCATGTTGACGGCATAGACTTCCCTGCCGTCCGCACTCACCCCGACTCCGACCGTCATGGCGCCGAAGACCAAACCGTACAGTTTGCCATTTTCTGACTGTCCGGCAGGCGTGGTCGCGAGGCTCGCTCCATCGTAGTTAGGCTTGGGATTCGTGCCGTTTGAGTTGTGATTTAGAAGAATGAATGGGGCGTCCGGCACCCATTCGCTCTGGCTCCGCTTATAGATGTAGACGCGATCTTCCTGCCCACCCGAAACGTAGAACCGACTTCCGGATGGATCCCAGGCGAGACCTGCATAGGTGCTCGGGATGTTGATCTGTTGCTGTTTGATGGGTGTGCCCGAGGAAACGTCGAACACGAAGATCCATTGGAAGCTGCTTGCCAGTGTCGCGGATGGCTGACCGTTTATCGGGTCCAGGTAAGGGAATTTGATTTGCTCGCCAGTGGGGGTGAAGTAACCGGCGTTGAACCCGTTGGTCAGTACCAGCAGCGTCTTACCGTCAGGGCTCAGAACAGAAGAATAGGCCCCGTCTGCATCAGCGGTGCCGTCGGATCGTAAGCCGGTGGCGAGCTGCTGGAATGTCGAGCCGGGCGCAGCAGTTGGGGTGATGCACTGCCCCGTCGCCAACAGCTCGCGATCACCTGTCTTGCTCCCCACGACCGCCGTCGTGTTCTTCGCGCAGGGAATGGTATGCCCCTCGCGCCCTTCGTTTCGTGCTTGGTCTTGCGCTTCGTCTTCTGTCTCGGGCGCCGGTCCTGGGTGGCGCGCGCCAATCAATTGCGCCTGAACCAGCGTAGTGACCGATAGTAAGGTTAAGGCTGCCGCAAGCAACGTCAAAAACGCAAATCTCGATTTCATCGCTTCTCCTCCTGTCGCTTGTAGTTGTCTCTTACGGTTAGGCCAAAGCGCGATCCCTGTCTAAGGGCGGCCGCTGCGAGCTCCCCTCCCACGTCGTTTCAACACATATTAGAGAAAAATGAGACTATCTCAAGCAATATTACAAATATACTGAGTAAAGCGCATATCGGTTGGGAGACACTGTCCGTCGCTAGTCGGGGTCCACTCGTTTTCCGTGCAATAAAGTGAGCGGCGCGCAGAGGTGACAACGGCGCCATGGGCTTGTATAAGCCAATGATTCTAAGCCTCTTTCCTATTCTTCGGTTTTAAGCCGCAGCGTGAACGCCCCCGATGCGCCGTTGTAGTGGCTCCACGAACATCCAGACAGAGTTGAGCCGATCGCAGTTGGACTAAGGATAAAGGTGAGCCATTTTCATCAGAGTGTTACTATTAAGGTAGTTCGCTAGTGCCTCTCCACAGGAGGGCTGCGTCCATCACTTCAGCCCGCTGCAGATGTGCTCTGGCGGTTGGAGCGCGTCTGTCGCTAACGACAATTCGCTACCGAGCAATCAGATCAATGTCATTCCGCAACGCATCCGGGATGCCGTGACCGCGATCGTGCAGAGGCAAGTCGACACCGGCGTCGATATTGTGAACGATGGCGAAATGAGCAAGATCGGCTATGCGACGTATGTCCGAGAACGCCTAACGGGATTCGACGGGGAAGCCGGCAGGGGGTTCACAATCGGGGACTTGAGCGATCTTCAAGAATTTGCCCAACGCTCACTAGCCGGCCTTGATCCCGCGACGCCGACGTGCAGAAGTTCAGTGAAATTTATAGGGGCTGCCGCAGTCGCCGAAGACATTGCGAATCTAAAAGCGGCAACAGCAAAGACAGATACTATCGAAGTCTTCATGACAGCCGCTTCCCCAGGAGTCATTTCGATTTATCTGCAAAATGAATACTACCCAAACGAGGAGGCTTATCTTGCGGCTATTGGGAGCGCAATGCGTGAGGAATATGAAGCTATCTGCGATGCTGGTTTCGTCCTCCAGATTGATGCCCCAGATCTCGCAATGGGGCGGCACGTGGGCGCAGGCGTGCTAACTGTTGAAGAGTTCCGGAGGAAAATCGCCCTACGCGTTGAGCTACTCAATGACGCGACTCGAAATATCCCACAGGAGCGCCTGCGCATTCATGTGTGCTGGGGAAACTATATGGGTCCCCACCATCTCGATGTTCCACTCCGTGATATCGTTGATATTATCTTCCGCTCTCGTGCTGGGGCGATACTGTTTGAAGCGGCGAACCCCCGACACGAGCACGAGTGGCGCGTATTCGAACAGACGAAAGTGCCCGACGACAAAATCCTGATACCAGGCGTGATCGACACGTGCACAAACTATGTCGAACACCCTGAATTGATCGCTGATCGCATCGTGCGCTTTGCTCAACTCGTCGGGCGTGACCGTATTATTGCTGGCACGGACTGTGGATTTGCCAGCTTTGCTTCCTTTCTGTCTGTTGACCCAAAGATTGCGTGGATGAAACTTCATGCACTTGTCGATGGCGCCGCAGAGGCATCACGGCGCCTTTGGTAGAGTCCAGCAGCGGACACTCCATTGAAGTTTCTCCACTTGACCGACACTCACCTAGTTCCGCAGGGACATAAACTCTACGGTCTCGACCCGAATGCCCGCCTGCGGGCGGCTGTCGCCGACATCAACGCCCGTCATGCAGATGCGACATTTGTGCTCGTAACAGGTGACTTGGCACATACTGGTGAAGAGGCGGGTTATCGCGCTCTAAGCCAGACCCTAGACGAACTTTCAGTTCCGTCCTACTTACTGATTGGCAACCACGACGATCGCGAAGCCTTCAAAAGGGTTTTCTGTGAGACGAAGGTCGACGAGAACGGTTTCGTTCAGTCGGTCGTTGAAACAGCGGCAGGCCCCTTCGTGCTCCTCGATACAAACGAACCGGGCACGCATTGTGGGTGGCTTTGCGAGCGTCGCCTCTCCTGGCTTGATCGCATTCTTTCCGAGCTCCGCGGCCGGACCGTTTTTCTCGCCATGCATCATCCCCCGCTCGCTCTGCAATTGCCTGCTCTGGACGCGATTGGACTTCTCCAGCACCGCGAATTTGCGGACGTGATTCGGCGACACGACTATATTCGCCACATCTTTTTTGGCCACGCACATCGTCCGGTGCATGGGACTTGGAATGGAATTCCGTTTTCGACGCAGCGTGCTCTCAACCATCAGGTCGCCCTGCAATTCGATGAGCAGCAGAGTGGGATCCGAGGAAGCCACGAGCCGCCGGCCTATTCAATTGTGCTGATCCAGCATGATTCGGTGATCGTGCACGTTCACGATTTCTTGGACGCCAGCCCCCGCTTCGAGCTCTTCGACGTGCGAGCAGAGCGCGCGCTGGATCCGAGCGAGCTCGTGTAGCAACCGAGCGACCATTCGGCAGCTAGCCCACTGCCTGCGAGTCGTGAGACCGGGTGAATTTTAGGGAGCGAAACTGATCTGCGGCAACAGCAATGCACTCGAGTCCCTCTACTGAGTATACTCGCGCGCTCGCTACGCCGGAACGATATTGGAGACTCGCGTGACCAGCAATATTGCGGCAGATCGACGCTTAGCGGGTCGCTCGACCGGTCTTCTGACTAGATTGCGGCAACTACAGGTTGACCTGCCACCGACCGCCGGTCGGATCGCTACTTTTATCATGGAACATGCGGATGAAGTGATCCGGATGTCTATTACGGAAGTGGCTGAACGGACGGCGGCCGCGGAAGGCAGCATCGTCAGTCTTTCTCGGCGTTTGGGCGTGTCTGGCTTCCAGGAACTGAAGATCACGCTTGCGCGCGATCTTGTTGATCCGGTTCGTTTTATACAGGAGGATCTGCACGAAGACGACAGTTTCGATGTGGTTGCACAGCGCGTGTTTGCAGCCCACGCAGCCTCGCTCGCTCAAACGGGCGATCTGATCTCAGGCGAGACACTGGCAGAGGCGGTCAAGGCAATTCGGGCGGCAACTCGAATCGAGGTCTACGGCATCGGCAGTTCGGCACCGGTCGCGCAAGATCTAGCCTATCGCCTCATGCAATTGGGTTTCGAGGTCAAGGCGCTTGTTGACTCGCACATTCAAGCGGTAGCCGCATCCATGACGGGACCCGAGGTGACCACGATTACTGTGTCGCACACAGGTAGCACCGTGGAGACGATCACCGCCACAAAATACGCGAAGGAGGCGAAAGCACGGACCATCGGGATTACTCGCCTGGGCAAATCCCCACTACAACGCTACTGCGACATCCTTCTGCACACCGTCGCTAACGAGACGAAATTCCGACCCGAAGCCATGAGCAGCCGCGTCGCGCAACTCGCTATTATTGATACGCTGGTTAGTTGTTGTGCCCTCAGCGACCCGAAGCGCTCGATAAAGAATCTGCAACGCACCATTCGCGTTCTTTCCGAGAAGCGGTACTGACGTCCAGTCAGAGCATCCGACCGGCGCACCGTATGCCGCGCACGGTGAGGCATTGGCTGCCGGCGACCTTTACCGATGACAATAACGGGCGAGAAAAAGGCCCACGGCCCAGGACATATCCTGGATGGAAACGCGGTCGACGGCTAGCGCCAGATAACCACCGTCCAGATCTCGCGCCTTTGCTGGCTGCATCATGGCGCCGCAAGCGACCCGAAGGCCAGAAGTGTCGGCGTCCCCTTGGGACGAAAAGACAGCAATGACGTCGGGCTAACGCTACGCAGGGAGTACGCGCCCTGGTTGAAGCACCAGGGCACGTCGCGAAAGCCAGCCAGAGTCGTAGGCTTTTCTTGGTGCCTTCTCACAGTGCCAAGCCTTCGATGTGTCTCTGTAGCCAGGTTGTGACGATTTGAGCGTCCCTGACGTGCTTTGGAAGTTTCAGGGCTTGCTCGGGCGTTAGCGCGAACTCGGCAGCGTGGTAGACCGTATTCCGAAGTTTTGCGAGAACCTCAAAGCGCTCGCGGTACTCGATCGCGTCCTTGAACAGCCCAAGGCCGTCGGCAGCCCGTATCTCCTGTCCGAAGGTCGCGCAGGACAAGCGATCGATCGCGAGGTTCTCCTCCACCGCCTTATCCCAGTGGCGCTCGATGGCCTTCTGTTGGGCTTTGCTCAGATACTGCAGCCAACAATTTTTCGTTGCGCCGCAGGCGTCTCGGGTCCAGTCCATTAGAACCATCTCAACCGCGTTCAGCAAACTGAAGAGAACTGAGTAGACGGGCAGCTTCTGGACGTCGGACAGGGTGACCATTCCCGATACGCTGGAGTCACTTAACAAGAAGCGAAATTTCTGCTGATCGGCAGACTCCAGAAATGAGATAAGTGGGGCGTCCGAGGCCATAAACATGTCCTCTCGTAGCGCAACAAGACCAGTACCACGAATGAATACGGCCTCAATCTTGACGCCGAGGTCATCGATTAGCGGAACGTGATCGAAGTCGGCCAAATCTCGATCGCGCTCGATTTCTTGCCAGCGGTTCTTCCGATGACATTTCAGGTCGGCTCGCGGGGTCGCGATCAGGACGACGGGCATTTCCGAACGAATGGCGCCAAGAAACTCGGTGCCCGAAGTTCCCAGTGCTGGGCTGGCCCAGTGCCTCATGATGGATCCTCTGCTGAATTTGCTGTTTGACTTTGAGGTTACCGCGCCGCGCTCGCATCGCGATTCAGGCCGATGGTCAGGCGAAGTAGCTCCTCGCGGAAAGCCCGGGAAACGCTCGCCGCAACTGCGACAACGATAGACGAGGGTCGACACTTTACGGTCCCCGGCGTCGATCGGGGAACGGCTAACCTGCGGTCCCTTTGTAATCGGGGATTCCCGAACCTCGGACCTAGCGCCGTCTTTGACGGCCTAAGAGGGCGTCGACCCTCGGCTACGTCAGTCCGCTGGAGTTCGAAAAAATGCAATAAGCTTAGGTCGGCGTCCACCGAACCGGCAGCAGCCCAGCCTGCCTTGCTCTTGTAAGGGTCACATAGTAGTTGGCCCACTGACATTCGCTTTAGCATCGTGAGGGACTTGAAACGCGGCTTCTTATCCCAACATCTTTCAGGTTCGGGAAACAACGACCATGAGCGCGATTCAGGTTTCACTAACCTCTGATTTTATTTGCCCGTGGTGTCTCATCGGTGAGCGGCGTTTGCAGGCAGCTCTTACCCAACTCCCCGAGGGTGTGGCAGTAGAGATGCGCTGGCACCCGTTCCAGCTAAATCCGACAATGCCAAAAGCAGGACTCGACCGTCGGGCGTATCGCACGGCGAAGTTTGGAAGCTGGGAGCGCTCGCAGGCGCTTGACGCCCAAGTAGCGGCTGCCGGCCGCGGCGATGGCATTGCCTTCAACCACGCGGGCATATTGCGGACGCCGAATACCTTGGCGGCGCATCGCCTGATGCGTCTTGCCGCGCACGAAGGCGACCCAACGCGCCTGGCCGACCGCTTGTTCGCCGGCTATTTCATCGAAGGCCACGATCTGTCGGACACCGGCCAGCTCACCGCGCTCGCTATCGAAGCGGGTCTGCCCGAAGCGAGGGTCAAGGTCGTCCTCAGCAGCGAGGAATATGCCGATGAAGTGCGTGCGCTCGAAGCCGAGGATAGGGCTGCCGGGATATCCGGCGTGCCGTATTTCCAGATCGGAGAAATCGCGGTCTATGGCGCTCAGTCAGTCGAAGTTTTGCTGGACGCCTTGAAACAGGCAGCCCAGGCGACTGCAACGACCTGAAGAGCGATGGCCCTAGCCGCCGATATGACGGCTGTTCCGCAAGCGATCGTCATCGGTGGCTCGCTCGGCGGATTGTTCGCAGGGGAAATGCTGCGCTCGATCGGCTGGCGCGTAGATATCTATGAACGCTCCACGCACGAACTCGATAGTCGCGGCGGCGGCCTCGTGCTGCAACCGGAAGTACTACAGGTGCTGCGCCGCGCACAGGTGCCCTATGACACTTCGATCGGAGTGCTTGCGCGCGAACGAATTTATGTTGATCGCGAAGGCCGCATCGTCCAACGGCAGCACATGCCGCAAACTCAGACTTCCTGGACTTCCTTGTATGCGGCAATGCGCCGGCACTTCCCATCGTCGCATTATCACCAAGGGGCGCAACTGGCATCGTTCGAGCAGGATGCAGCCGGCGTGCGGGCGCAACTCGCCGACGGTCGCAGTGCGCACGGGGACCTGCTGATAGCGGCGGACGGCGGTGGCTCGACGGTGCGCCAAGCATTATTGCCGGAAGTGGAGCCGTCCTACGCGGGCTACGTCGCTTGGCGCGGGCTGGTCGAAGAGCGCGATCTGCCATCGGCGGCGGCGCAGGTTCTTGTCGAACGCTTCTCGTTCTTCAACTATCCGAACGCCCATATTCTCTGCTACATGGTTCCGGGAGCCGGCGAGTCGATCGCGCCGGGTGAGCGGCGCTACAACTGGGTCTGGTACCGCAATGTCGAAGCGGCCAAGCTTCCGGCGTTGCTGACCGACCGCGAGGGCGGCGTGCGCGCGTCTTCGGTGCCGCCGGGGATGCTGCCTGATAGCGGGCGTGAGGCAGTCTATGCTGCTGCGGACCGGTTTCTGCCACCGCAATTCCGCAGCCTGGTCCAGGCGACGGCCGAACCCTTCATCCAGGCCATCGTCGATCTGAAAGTGCCGAAGATGGCGTTCGGCCGCGTAGCGCTTCTTGGCGACGCCGCTTTCCAGCCGCGGCCTCATACGGCCGCCAGCACGTCCAAAGCGGCGGGCAATGCGCTGGCGCTGGCGGAAGCCCTGCGGGGGAATGCTGATGTGCTACAGGCACTGAAGAAATGGGAGCCGGAGCAGCTAGAGTATGGCGAAAACCTGTACCGCAGCGGCGTCGAGCTAGGCCGGCGTTCGCAGTCCGCCTATCCCGGGTCCACGCCCACATGAATGCCGACCTGCCACCCGTCGCGATCATCGGCGCGTCGATTGCGGGCCTTACCGCAGCGCTTACGCGATGTTGCATTGGCTCCGAAGTCGATGTCTACGAACGATGGCTGCACAACTGCGCGGGCACGCCGCGGCAGCCCTAGGGCATATGCTGAATTATCTGAGTAGTCACGGGCTGGCAACCCGCGAAGCCCTCAGCGGCCGGCCCCGCATGCAGCACTCATCGACGCCGCTTTGCACTTCCTTGCACGATCAGACGGTGAGGCGAGGGCGAAGTCATAAGGCTCGTTTCGCGACTTTGGAGATTGCGCGATGCAAACCGCTCTGGAACACGCTTTCATTCTTCCCGGCCCGAATGCCCTACGCGGCGCGCTGCGAGGGCGTTGGTGCCGTTCGCGCATTAGCCAATGGCGCATGGCACGGCAATGCTGATCAATGGCTCGGAGCGCACGTGCCAGACGCGCGTTCGTCGTCTGCTGCCGCACTGTTGCCTTGCCCTTCCGCGTGCGTACATGTGCAGGCGTAGCTGGCCGCGAGGTCGGTATCGCCGCCCAAGTAGGTCAGTTTCGTCGGGTACATGCACACGGGTCGGGTGATCTTGTTGTCATCCGTATTCGCGATAAAGGTCGTCGGAGCGGTCCCCCTTTCAACCCAGTGGACCATCGCGTCGAACAACTCGGTGCGGAGTGTATCTCCCCCACCCTGATTGAGCTTAGGTTCAGTCTGTACCGGCTGGCCGTAGCCGTTGACGTTGTTGCAATGCCCTCGACCCGGTTCCAGAAATAGGCGGTGGAACCGCTGCTGCTTGGCGAGGCCACCGGCAACGACCGACGCCCGGTTGTAGTACTCGACCGCAGCCAGCGGCGGAACGATCCCATCCGCCAGCCCCACCAACGTAATCATCTTGCCCCCAGCTTCCCGGAAAGCACTCAGATCCGGATCGTTGGTGTCGATGCTCGCGAAGTAGGGCTCGTTGAGAGCCTTGCCCGCCAACATTGCATTCGCGTACTCTTGATAACTCAGATGCTTCCAACCATCGGCCCCATTGCCGCTGGCGTTCTTGAACAGGAAATTCCCTGTGGTCCCCACCTTGGGATCCTGCAGCGACAAAGTGATCTGGGCGACCCCGTCAGCAACGAGGCCTTCAGGTGTTTGAGTGATCTGGAGCAAGTTGACGCCCCGCGGGAGGCCCCACCACAAGTGATTGGGTGCTCTGACGACGTTGAACCCGTTGTCTGCGGCAGGTAATGGCACCGTTCCATCGGTCGTTGGGCCGTACCACATCTTGTTCACGGCGACCGCTTGCACCTTGCTGACGCAACTTGACGTGGCGTTGGTCCCGCCGTCCGAGACGCAGAGCACGGCGCGATCGGTCGAGGGGTCATAAGAGCACTGAGACGGATCGCTGAGATAGCCTTCGTGCTTTCCGTTCAGCGCCGTGTCGCACCCCGCAATCGTGGCGGCGGTAAGCAAATTGGACTGATTAGCCGTAAGGACAACACCTCCGAGATCGCGCAGCGTGACGAAAGTCGACCACGGTTGGTCGCCGGCTTTGAACTGCGTCTGATTGATCGACGGTGCCTCGACGTAGATGCCGTCAAAGTCCTCTGGATGCGATTGTGCAGCAGCATACCCGGTGCGCCCTCCGCCCGAACAGCCGCCGTAGTAGACGTACTTCGCAGGCTTCAAGTAGTACGCGGCGGCCAGCGCCTTGGTCTTCAGCGCCAGCTCGTGAATCGAGCGCGTCGAATGGTCCGTCCACAGGGTGGTATTGGGACTGCCATCCGGGTTCATCGCCCAAGACCCGATACTTATGCCCGCTGGACTCACATGTCCGGAATCGCTGATGGAACTTACATAGTCGAGGTCCAACGCCCAACTTGCAACGTCCGTACGAAGTCCAGTCAGGGAGCTGATTGTCGGGTTGCCGGCGAAAGCGCCGTCACCGGTGCTCCTCGTGCGCTGATTCCAATTCGCAGGCGTGGGCAGCCAGATTTCCATGCCGATGCCAGCCGACGTCGATGGGGCATCGGCGGGGCCCGGGTTCCCCGGCCCGACATTGAGCTTGACCAGGCAGACATCTTTCGACGCGGTCGGGGTCGAGGCGGTCGGCGTTCCCGAAAGAAGCAGCGGATCACCTGCCTTGAATGCCTTCACCAATGTGACGGTCGTGTTTGCATCGGGTTTGAATGCGGCCTTCATCGAATCGTCGCAGATCAGAGCGGTGCGTGGCCGGTCGGCAAGGGCTGCGGCGGACATCACCGTTCCCAGCGCCAACACAATTGCCCTTAGCCTGGTCGCGCATGTTGCGCTCGGTCGAGAAGTCGACATCCCTTTGGTCATGGTAGTTCTCCTCTCATCAGCTCATGCGCCCCGTCTGCTCAGGACGCCCGCGCGGCGGTCGTCGCGCGGCTAAAGGCGTCACAGAATTTCTCTTGCTGGTGCTCCCATGGTTTCAGCGCGCTGCGCCGTTCACGCGGCTTAGTCGTCGTCGTCGGCCCCGCTTCCTTTCTACTCTTCGACGTGATTCTCGATCCAGTCGAGGACGACCCCGGCGACCTGGTCGCTGTTCTTTTCAATGAACATGAAGTGCCCGTTCCCGTTGATGCCGATGTCCTGCAGCTTGAGCCAGGTGTGTTCCACTCCTGCCTGCTTGAGGTACGCGTGCGTGCACGGATCCCACAACGTGTTGTACCCGGACGGGGAGGACAGGAGCAGGATAGGAACCTTTGCCATATTGGGCAGCTGCCGCGCAGGCTCTCGCTGCAGGCGGCATGTCGACACGTAGGGATCCGTCACCGGCACGTCCTCGAAGATCAACTGCGACGGATCTGTAGCCGATGGGCTATACGCGATCGGGCCGAAGGCGAGTCCCCAGGGCACGTCGATCAGCCCGAACGGCTGCGTGGTATGAACGGTCGGCCCGGGCTCTATCTGAATGAGCCCCTTCACTAAGCTGGGGCGGCGATCAGCCACAGCCCACGCCGACCAGCCCGGCTGCGAGTGCGGTATCAGGATCGCTGGTCCTATCTTATCCAGCAGCGCCACCAGCGCATCGGCCGTTAAGAAATACTGAGGTACATTGCCGATAGCGGCCGTCTGGGAAGCGAGGAATTGTTCGAAGGTCGGGTCACCATCGACCGCCGGGCCGGGCCACTGGGTGTGCAGGATCGCGGCTGGCCACAGTTTGGAGCGCTCAATTGCCGCCCATAGTTGCTGGGCCCTGAGGGAATTGCTGGCGTCGGAGAGCGGCCCCAGGCTCGAGTGATAGGGCGATCTTCCGCGCGCCGGTTGATCCACGACGTAGACCGCGTAGCCCCGCCGCAGGAAGTACTGCGCCCAACCCTCGCGCCCGTCCGGCGTGTGCCACCATCCTACGCCAAGCTGCCCGCCACCATGCACCAGGATAATCGGGTACTTTTGCGTCTGCTTCTGGGGGATCTGGTACTCCACATACATCTGGCCGACGATCTGATCGTTCGCGTTGTGCTGCCCGCCCACGAAGAAATTGCCCTCATTCGTGATGATCAGCGGTGCGTTAGCGTCATTGTGATTTCCGTTGTCCGCGACCGCCGCCGTGGTCACGAGCGCGAAGAGCATCGCAGATAAAGGAGTCAGGAATCGACGCGGTTTTTTGCCGAGTGGTTGCTCAGGCTTCATGGTGGCCTCCATATGAACCTGTCAATCGATGATTGAAACTCATTACTTGGCTACCGAGGTCGTTAGCAAACGCACTCGGCCGGCTCGGAAGAAGGGCCGCCAAGGAAGGAGTGTCGGCGGTGGCTCGAGCTCTTTGCATACTGCCAGGAGAGAATTTTCTGGCTTAGGCGGATGTCCGTCTTGCAAATTTGTCCGGATTTTGTTTGATTCTTCTGCTTTCAACTGAGAATCTCGGGCCGCAACCCGACAGCGCGACCCACCGTGAGCGTCTTGTTGTCCGTCTGCTCGGGAACGGCTCGAAGGTCCGCTTTTCAGCGCTTCGTACTCCCGCTTCCCGGGTCGCGACCACCGAAAGGCGCCCGCTGTCTGCGTAGGTTCCGATTCAACCTTACCCTTCGTCTGCGCCCGATACGGGCGGCAAACCCGCGGCTCGATGCCCCAGTACGCCGCAAACGCCTCGAAGGTCGGATTCCAGACGATGTGAAAACGATCCCACCTTTCGCCTCACTTCGAGCTGCGCCGGCATATTTTCTAAATTTCGGAAGAATCTCCTAGACGCGATTTCACGCCCTCCTATATCCTCCCCAGCGCGCAAGTGCTGGAGTAAGGAAGCTCGGAGGAGGTCATCGTGCGACACAATCATTTTCTTAATGCATTGGCGATTGCGCTCGTGCTAACCCAAGGTTCTCTCGCTCACGCACGGAACAACGGGGATGGGAACCGGGAGTCACTTGTCATCGAAGCGCAGGGAGGTTTCGCATTCGACGGTACCGTAATCACCGACCCTGCCGGATCCGGGAAAACGTTTCACTGTGATCATGGCTACGCCGAATATCAGATCCCCAGCAATGCGCGCGATCTGCCGATCGTCATGTGGCACAGCACCAGCACGAAGACATGGACAGGCGACCGCGCCGCGGGCACGCCTGACGGCTTTCAGGAGATATTCGTTCACCGCAGCTTCCCTGTGTACATCATCGATCTGCCCCGGCAGGGTCGCGGTGGTGATTCCTGCCTAAGCACGTCGTTTACTCCGACCATTGGCCGGGACCAGCGCACCTTCGAGTCGTGGCGGCAAGGCGTATGGGCCCCGCCTGCTCCGCCAATGTTCTTTCCAAATTCGCAAGCTCCTCGCACCCCGGACTATCTGAATCAGCTCCTTCGCGCGCGCTACCCCGACAACGAAGTCTTTCCAGATACTGATTCGCTCGAGGCGAGCTCTGTCGCCAAGTTACTCGAAAGAATTGGCCCGGCGATACTCTTTACGCATTCCGGAAGTGGAAAGCGCGGCTGGCTCACCGCAATCCAGAGCTCGAATGTGAAGGGTATCGTCTCATTCGAGCCGTCTATAGAAGTGTTCCCTCCGGGTGAAGTGCCCGGAGCGGGAACGGGCGGTTCAGCTCAACTGGAAGTGCCGCTCGCCGACTTCCGGAAGCTTACGCAGTTCCCGATCCTGATTGTGTTCGGTGACAACATCGATGCCCAAGTACCGATAATCCAGGCTTCCTGGCCAGCGGCCCTCGCTCACGCAAGAGCGTTCGTCGCCTCAGTGAACAGCCACGGAGGAAATGCCCAGCTCATCCATCTTCCCGATATCGGGATCTTCGGCAACAGCCATCTCATGATGCTCGAGTTGAACAACATCGAAATAGCGGACGTCGTGTCGGGGTTCCTACGCGAAGAACAGCTCGATAAGCAGGAAGGCCACTCAGCACCGTAGGTAGCGAGTCGCTCATGCGTTGTCCGGCCTGCGCGGCTGGGTGATCGTGGACGTCTGCCCGGTTCGGACCGCAAGACGGAGGTTTGGCTTCCTCTTGGGCTGTCAAGGCCCGCGTCGATATGTGGCTTGCGTGGTATGGGGCAACGATTCACCGACGAATCACCGAACCGTTCCCAAGGGCCAACAAAGGCTGCGCCGGCATTGAAGTCCCGAATTTCCCGATCGAAATTGACCGGCCCTTGGCCGGTGTCCAACACCTGTCTGCCGCGCCACGGGCAGCGTCGTGTAAAGCCTCGACGCAGGTATGGGCGCGTGGCTATCGCATCCTATGTAAAGGCCGATCTCGCTGAAAGAGGAACCGACCAGACGTGCGCTCACCGGGAATCGTCAGCCTGCGCTGCCTTCGCGCGCACTGTCCCGCTTTGACTAAATCGGATGCCGCGCCAAGCGCTCGGCATCGCCGTCGGGTTGTCCAGCACGGCTCATCAAGTCAGGAGCTTCGCGTCGCCCGCTTCGGAATCGCGGATAACGTCCCATGGATAATCCCAGTCCGGGCGTGATGCCTCGTCCAACTCTTTGAGATCTTCGCTGGTGAGCTTGACGGAGAGGGCGCGCAGATTGTCCTCGAGTTCCGCCTCGGTCCGCGCGCCTACGATGATGCTGGACGTTTGTGGGCGAGCAAGAAGCCAAGCGAGTGAGTGGTTTCATGCTGTTCCGCAATTCGGCCGACCACGTCGAGTAGATTCCAGTTCTTCTCGTTGTCCAAGGCCCGGAAAGTATCCTTATGTACATCAAGGCGAGATCCTGCCGGCGCCGTTCGGCCGCGTTGGTATTTTCCGGATAGAAAGCCCCGCGAGAGGGGAGACCAAACGAGAACGCCGAGTCTAAACGCCGCCGCGGCAGGTATGAGTTCTCGCTCGGCCGAGCGCTGGACTAGCGACCACTGGAGCTGGACGGACTCGTAGCGGTGAGTCTGCAGCCTATCCGCGGCCCAGAGCGACTCGGCGAGGCTGTACCCCGCGTAGTTGGCGCAACCGATGTACCGAACCTTCCCCTCTGTCACGAGGTCGTCCAGCGCCCGCAGTGTCTCGTTTATCGCAACGTTTCTGTCCTGCATGTGCACCTGATAGAGGTCGATCACATCCGTCTTCAGGCGGCGAAGAGATCCCTCGCAAGCCGTCATGATCGCCTTGCGCGAGAGGCCCCATTCGTTCGGCCCAGGTCTGTGGGTCATCCCATGGCCGATGGGGAAGCGGCATTTAGTTGCAATTAGCAGTTGGTCCCGCTTGCCGGCTACCCACTCACCCGTCAGTTCTTCGCTGCGCCCCTCAGTGTAGACGTTGGCGGTATCAACGAGGTTGATCCCGGCTTCCACAGCACAATCAAAGACCCGCCGCGCCTCTTCCTCCGAGGACGTGACCTCCTTCATGAGCGTCTTCGATGCTCCGAATAGCATCGCGCCGAGCGAGAGTGCGCTCACGCGCAATCCCGAAGTGCCAAGTCTGCGTAATTTCACTGACCGATCTCCTGAAGTGAACTGGCGTCGAATACACGAATCTCGATCCCGGCTCCCGCTGATGCTCACGCCGGTCGGGACTTCCTAGGGGCACTGCTCCGCGCGGCGCAAGGGATCGCTGACGCTCAGCCGGGACCGCCTCCCCAGCCTTCCGCGGCTTCGCCTTGTGGAGGCCGAGTGACCGTAGCCGGCGTGGCCAATCCAGTCGCAAACCTCAGCGCATCCTCAGGACGATCACGTGATCGCTAGCAGTGCCGGTCGAGCTTCGCATGGATACCACGGCTTCGGTCGTGACGACAGGTGCCCTGTTTCCCCAACTGGTGCGGACGAAGCTCGCCAGATCTGCTATGTCTTTATCCGACAACAACATGCGCGAAGGCGGCATACGATAGGAATCCGGAACGCCCCCAGTCACGATACGCCCCGCGCCGTTAAGTATGACGTTGATGACGGAAGACGGGTCCTCGTCCAGGACCGTCGGATTGCCGACAAGCGGCGGCAGCAAAGTGCCGTGGCCGCGCCCGTCCCGACCATGACAAAAGACGCACTGCTTGAGGTAGAGACCTGAGCCCGGTACGCTGAGATCGCCTTTGTTGAGAGCGATCTCGGTCTTGTCATCAAGGACGGGCACCGCCGCGGCGCCGCCGCTGTGGCCCGAAAGCGTTGGCGCCGCCGCTGTGGCCCGAAAGCGTTTTCAAATATCGTGCAATCGCCGTCAAATCCGCATGCGACATGAACTGGGTGCTGTTATTGAACGCGTCCATCATCGAACCATAGACAGTCGCGTGAATATTCCGGCCGGTCTTGAGGAACTCGATGATATCCTTTTCAGACCAGTGTCCGAGACCCGTGCTCAGATCCCCGCGCAGGCTGGACGCGTTCCATCCATCGAGCAATGCACCGGACAGGTAGAGTTCGCGACCTTCGTCGAGCGCCTTTTCCTGCATGGCCAACCCTCGCGGCGTATGACAACTGCCGCAATGGCCGAGACCCTGCACCAGATAAGCGCCACGATTCCAGGCGGCATCGAAGGTAGGTTTGACTTGATAGGGTTGATGGTCGAGGAACACCGCGTTCCAAAAGGCCAATGGCCAACGCAGGTTGAACGGCCATTCCAGTTCGTCTTTCCGGTTCGGCTGATAAACCGGCCGAACGCTGTGCATGAAGTAGTCGTAGAGGGCCTTCACATCCGTGTCCGACATCTTGACGTAAGACGGATAAGGCATGGCGGGATAGAGACGCCGTCCGTCTCTCGTTACCCCGCGACGCACGGCGTTGTCGAACTCCGCCAGAGTGTAATTGCCGATGCCGGTTTCCTTGTCCGGCGTGATGTTGGTGGCGTAGATGATGCCGAGCGGCGTTCCCATCTTCAACCCGCCAGCGAATGGCTGTCCGTCCGGCACCGAGTGGCAGGCAACGCAATCGCCGAGCCTCGCGACATACTCCGCATCTGCGATAGGCGTCAGAGGCATCCCAGCGGGCACCGACGCCAAGGAGCTGGTCGGAGTGCGATTGACTGCAATCGCCACCACGACAGCGACGATCAATCCGAGAATCACCCATGGGCGAAGCTTTTTCACTCTTTCACCCGGCCGTTAGCATTAAGAAATGCTCGATCGGTTGCTTGCGCGCGATCCGCGCTTCGCGCCCGCACTTAGCTCCAACTCAAGTCGTGCTTGCGCAAGGGTGTCGTGCGAACTCGTTTGCCCGTTGCCTGGAAAATCGCATTGCCAATCGCGGGTCCAATCGGACCAACCGGTGGCTCACCGATCTCACTGAAGCGCGGATTGTTGGACAGCCCCCCAAAATGGACATGCACGGATCGCGGCACATCGGCCATGCGGATCATGGGATATTGGTCGTAATTCCCTTCGACGATCCGTCCATCCTTGATGTTGAGTTCCTCGTTCAGGCTCATATTGAGACCGAACAAAGTGCCGCCCTCGAGCTCCGTCGCGACGGCGTCTCGGTTAAGCACGCGACCGGTGTCGAACGCCACATCGATCTGCATAATTTTGAGGTGACCCGATTTCGAAACCTCGACTTTGGCGACCGTGGCGCAGGTGGTACCCGCCTCCGGCTTGCCGTCCATGCCCCAATTCGCAATGGCGATGCCGCGGCCTTGGCCCTTTGGCAGCTTCTCCCCCCAACCGGCCTTTGCCGCAACCTCTTTGAGACATTTTGTCCAGCCGATGTCGCCCCATTTGCCATAGAGTTTCAAGCGATACTCGAGCGGATCGATCCCCGCCTTGACGGCGCATTCGTCGATGAAGGTTTCGATGAAGAAGGCGTTGGAGTTATAGCCGGGCCCTCGGTAGGGTCCGGTCATGACGTGGAACGGCACGGTCTGAGATTCGATCCGCACATTCGGCACGATGCCGCTCGTCAGCGCCGTACCCGGCAAGCCCTGGACGAAAAATCCGCCGCCTGATACACGGGCGTGGAATGCCGTTGGCATGCCGTCTGTGCCGAGACTCGCCTTGAACTTCGCCGCCATCAGATCCCGATAGCGGCCCTGCCGCGTCGTCTCCTCGCGCGACCAGATAACGTGCACGGGCCGGCCGGGGAACTGCTTCGCTATGGCCACCACCATGCGGAGGTCATCGGAAAACGAGCGCCGACCGAAACCACCGCCGACATAGGTCTGATGAAAAAAGACATTGTTGGGGTTGAGGCCCGTTTCGTTCGCGGCAACCAAAAATCCCATCTGCGAATGCTGCGATGGATGCCAGACTTCGACACGATCCTTGGTAACGAGCGCCGTGCCGTTGAGCGGCTCCATCGGCGCCTGTTCGCAGTAGGGCGTGAGATAACTGCTCTCGACAATCGTCGGAGCGCTCTTCAGAGCCGCCTCGACATTGCCGGTACTTATCTCCAGCTTCTCGCCCTCCTTCTCGAGCGCTGCGAGCGCGGCATCGTTCATCTGGGCCGTCGTCTTCCATTGGCCGCCCGGACCGTCGTCCCACTCGACGGGCAGCGCATCGAGAGCGGTCCGCGCCTGCCAGTAATGCTCGGCGATGACGGCCACCGCGCTCTGCGCCGCTGAGGCGCCGAACGGAAGCGGCGGTTTCAGATCAGTGGGACGCGGTTGGGCCCGCTCGACAGTGACTACTGCGAGGACCCCCGGCATGTTTTTGATCGCGTTGGAATCGTAATTCTTGAGTTCGCCGCCATGAACCGGCGACTGGCGCAACGCCGCGTACACCATGTTCGGTTCGGCAGGCGCACGTCCATGCCGTAGATTGCCGAGCCATTGACAATCTCAGGTATCTGAAGCTTCGCGGGTGTCTTCTTGGTCAGAAATGTCCAGTCCGCCTGATCCTTAGGTCTAGGCTCCCTATCGAGGGTGATCGCCGCTGCCTTCGCAACCACCTCGCCGAAGCGGATCCTCCGACCCGTCGGGACATGAGCCAGGATGCTGTTGCTTGCCTCTATCTCGGATGGAGGTACACCCCATTTGTGGCCAGCGGCCGCTTTCAGGCGTTCACGGGCGCTGGCGGCGACCTGCATGTAGGTTGCCATGCGCGCGGGGCCCGTCGAGCGGCCGCTGAAATAGCCGAGATAGCCGGCGACCTTGGAATAGACACCGCCCTCCCTGAAATCGCGATTCGGCGATGCCTGTTCGACCTTGATTTTGTCCCAAGATGTTCCGAGTTCTTCCATGACAAAGGCAGCAGCTTGCGTGAGGGTGCCGTTGCCGATATCCGGCGTTGTGACGCGCACCGTGACGGTGTCATCCGGGGCAATGAGAATCCATGGCGTGAACTCGGCAGAACCTGCCCCGGCGGCCCTGTCCCAGACGGATGCACCTGCCGAAGCCGCGTCCGCGACTCCGGGCCGCGTACCGATTACCAGGACTCCGCCAACAGCCAGAGCCGACACGATGAACTCGCGGCGCTGGAGATTGAAACTTTCGCTCATGATCGTCCTCTTAGCCTTGTGTGGCTTCGGCAGCCTTGTGAATGGCCGCCCGAATGCGCGGGTAAGTGCCGCACCGACAGATATTGCTGATGTACTGATCGATATCGTCGTCGGTGGGCTTGGGAATTTGCTTCAGGAGCGCTGCCGCTGCCATCAACATGCCGGACTGACAATAACCGCACTGCGGAACATTCATCTCGATCCAGAGGCGCTGCAGCGGATGGCTCGAGTCGGGGCTCAGTCCCTCAATGGTCTGGATGTGAGTTCCAACAGCCGACTCTAGCGGAAACTGACAGGACCGCATGGCTCGACCATTGACGTGTACCGTGCAGGCCCCGCATTGGGCGATACCACAACCGAACTTCGTCCCGGTCATACCAAGATGATCGCGCAGCACCCACAGCAGAGGCGTCGATGGATCAGCATCGACGGCGACGACCTTGTTGTTTATTGTGAGAGATACAGCCATTTGTCGTTTCCTCAACTAAGGTGCTGGTGCCAATTCGCCGCGCATGGGTGGACGGCCAAGACACACGCGATCAAAGACCCGCCGCGCCTCTTCCTCGGAGGACGTGACCCCCTTCATGGGCGTCTGCGACGCTCCGAATAGCATTGCGCCGAGCGAGGGTGCGCTCACGCGCAATCCCGAAGTGCCAAGTCTGCGCAATTCCACTGACCGATCTCCACAAACGAGGCCAACCAAACGGAAAAGACCTACACTTAACGGCAGC